>Ga0334722_10000965_pt1 | contig 38377 bp, 40 predicted proteins | sample C3_bottom_MG_FD_207210 | JGI IMG/M metagenome (GOLD analysis project Ga0334722, IMG submission 207210) | Sediment microbial communities from Yellowstone Lake, YNP, Wyoming, USA - C3_bottom | ecosystem: Environmental > Aquatic > Freshwater > Lake > Sediment | place: USA: Wyoming | collected... | reverse complement strand
TCGCCCCGTCGTCCTCGATAATAAACGTATCTTCGAACTGGGCGACGAAGCCGCCGCCTTCCTCGACCAGAACCTCGTAGCCGTAGAGAACTCCTTCCAGCAAGGCGTCTTTATAAAAGGCGTCGGGAATTTGGGGGAACCATCTGGGCGTGAAGGGCAGATTGCTAGAGAATTGATATATTACATCTATATATTTTTGATATTTTTTAGATCTATTTCTCATAAGTCTAAATATAGTTATATTTTTATTATCTACAACATATCCTTTACCGTTTGTTGCAAAGGGCTCCACGGCATATACGTCGCCCGCCTTGATGACCTGCGATGCGGACCTATCGCCGTAGTTGGGTATCACGTCGCCTGCGTGGAGGACATAGCGCTCTATCCGGTGCCCCGTCAGATTGTAGATAGGCCTGTAGCCGAACGCCCTTATGGTCGCCTCTATCGCCTCGCCGATCTGCCAGGCCCTGACGCCGGGCCTCAACGCCTCGTAGGCCCTCTTGAGCGCGTTGTAGGAGGCCTTTATCAAGCCGTCGTAGGCGTTGGTCCCCATCGCCGCCGTGATCGCGGCATCCACGATGTGGCCATCCCTATGGGCGCCTATATCTATCTTCACGACCGAGTTCCTAGGGATTCTGCTGCCGTCGTTCTTGACTGCAGTATAGTGCGCCGCCACCTCGTTGACGCTGACGTTGACCGGAAACGCGGGCCTGGCCCCCTGCGCGATTATGAACTGCTCTATCTTTTCGCAGAGCTCCAGAATGGGCATGTCTGGGTGGACGATATCGATGGCGTACTTTAACGCCTTGTGGACTACCTCGCCCACCTCGACCAGCTCGTTCACAGGCCTTTCCTCTTGGCGTTAATAAACAGATCGCCCTCCGGCGCCCCTAGGCCGGACATGTTGGCCCGACGCGGGCCATATGGCCTTTAAGGTCGGCTAGGCGGCCTTAACTTCGTCGAATGATATTATTGACATGTCCTCAGGCGCCTTGGCCACAGGCCCGACCCTCGCCGCAATTATGTACTTAACGCCCCTCTTGGTCGCCAGATCTACTATCCGCTGGGTTGCTATTCCATCCATCAATATGGCGTACGCGTTGCCCTCAGATGACGACAGGAAGTCGGGAAGCTCCCTAACCGCAAGCCTCTTTATGGGGCTCCACTTCTCATCGTATATCTCGGCCTCAAGCGTGCCGAGCATCTCGTCTATCTTAGCCTTTATAAAGTCGGGCACCTCCGGCGGGCGTCCGGCCGGCTGAGGCGCCTGGGGCTGGGCTTGTTGTTGCGTCTGGGGTTGTTCCTGCGATTTGGCCTGCTGCTGGGCTAGATACTCCTCGACGGTCATCTTGTTCCTCAGAGCCCTCGCTATCTCCTTGGCGGTCAACTGCTCCACCTCCTTGCCGGGAGGCGCCCTGGCTACGTAGTCTATATGCGCCACCTTCAATAGATCTCTCAGCACGAGCTCGCCGCCCTTATCCCCGTCGACGAACGCCGTCACGTTCTTACGCTTGCTGATATCTATAACGGTTTGAGGTATGCCCTGGCTTATACCCTCTATGGCTATCACGTTGCGATAGCCGTGTTTGACCAGATTAACGACGTCCGCGCGGCCCTCCACTATTATTATGCTGTCGGCTTTATCCACGTCGGGACCTGCCGGCAACTTCTCAGGGCCGTATTCGATCACCTCGGCCTTGGCCACATCTTCCTTAAGTCTCTCGAGTATCTCCTTGGTGTCGGGCAGGACCTCCTCCTCCATCATTTTAATCAGCTCCTTGGCCCTCTCGACTATTTTATTCCTCTTTTCCTCCCTCAGATCCCTGATCTCCAGTATTTTGACGTTGGCGGGATAGGGCCCGACTCTCTCCACGCTCTCTATAAGCGCCGCTATCAAGGCGGTCTCGTAGCGATCCAAGTTGGAGGGTATGTTAACTCGAGCCTTCGTGTGGCCGTTCTTCTCCAATATATCTATTTCAATCCTGCCTATGCGCCCCATCATCTGCAATTCCCTCAAGTCCATATCTTTGCCTAATAGACCCTCCGTCTGCGAGAATAGAGCCCCTATTATGTCCGACTTATCCACGACCCCGCCCACCTCGATCTGGGCGACAATCATGTACTTCGAGACTATGGTTAAGGCTCCCATGGCCTACACCTTAATAACATCTTTAAGTATTTACCTATGGGCGAAAGCCTCGCCCTTTAGGGCGGGGAGGAGGTCGGCTACCTCTCGAGCGGCGCGCATCCTGCCGACACGATGGCCATGCTAGCCTAGAAAATCGAGCAAGCTTCTAGAGCCGCCTCTGCCCACCAAATCGCCCGCCTTTACACCGATCACTTCGCCTATCCTTAACGCCGCCGGGACTATCTGCCTCTCGATGTAATAATCGGCGTCGACCTCCCTTATATCTTGGACTAAAATATAGGGCTTGGCCCTTGAGCTCAATTTGTCGCCGCCTTTTATTATTACATATCCAATACTCATGCCTTTATGTATTTTATATCCATATTTCTCAAGCATCTTGGCTGCATATATATGCGGAGGAGTCACTTTATATTCATCTAATTCCTTATCTATAGTTTTCCATATTATCAAATCATCAATATCTATATTATAAGTTTTAATATTATCTATTATAGATTTTACATAACTGACAATTTTAGTTTTAGCTTCCGCCGGGCTTTGCGACTTGAGCGCATACTCTATCACTCTCAGCTGTACCTCCTTTGCCAGCTCGCACCAATCGCCCCTCACGACCTCAAATCCCACTATGTCGATCCTGCCGTCGTCCAGAAGACCTGCGTAACGCTTTTTCGATTCTGTAAATAGAAGTTTTTTATATATCTTCTCTAATTTTATTTCTATATTAAATTTATCATTTACATAATTTATTATTTTATCGATATCTCTCGAATACTTAACAAATAGGCTATCTGTATCGCCATATATAACGTTTATCCCTATATTTTTAGCGAATTCTATGACTTCTGATAATATATTTCTCGCGAATGCTGTGACGGATTCTGCGACTTCACGTTTATACCACCTGGCCCCCAGCCAGCCCATGTAGCCGTACATAGCGTTAGCCAGTATCTTCAAGGCCCTTTGTCTTTCGTCCAGTAGCTTGTACTCCACGCTGTTTGGGTCGAGGCCGGACATCGCGCTTCTGACCTCTTTCCTCAGCTTAACCAGAGAGGCCAGCACCTGCGGTATGAAGCCGGTCGGCGACTTCCTAAACCTATGGCCGACCTCCGGCGCTCTGTAGACCCCCTCGGGCGGGTCGGGCTCGCCGGGCTCTAGGTACGTGTCGGGGGACAGGTTGTACCTCATCATTATGCTCGGATACATGCTCGTGAAGTCCAGCACGGCGACGTCCTGGTATATACCGGGCCGCGGCTCCAGCACTATGGCGCCTTTATACGTCTCGTAGGGCCTCTCCTCTCTGTTGGGCGCCACCTCACCCATGCGGTACGCGTACCTCATCAACATCCACTCGACTCTAGCCCCTACGGAGGCCGCGGCCACTTGGTCTAGCGGCACGCCCGACACCGATGACAGTTGGATTAGGTAGGGCAGCAGCTTCTCGCCCAGCCCGTAGGTGGAGGCGGCGTCCTCCATGGCGTATTTGATCAGGATGGGCCTCCTCGACGGGTCGTCCCAATACTCGTAGATCCTGTGGCCAGGTATCAACGTCCTTTCGTCACGCCTCATGACGCCGAAGTATTCGGCCGCTCTATCCAAAGTCTTGACCTTGATCTCCTGGATCTCATCCACGACGTTGTAGAGATCCACGTTGGCTCTGCCCACGACCGACCAGTGGCCGTACACGCTCTGCTGAGGAGCTCCGCCCAGCCTATCTACGGATAGAGCTACGCCGAGCCTTCTAGCCCTCTCGGCCAGATAGGGCCAGTCGAAGCCGTTGGAGTTGTAGCCGAGTATTATGTCCGGGTCGTACTCCCTTATATACTCGACGAACTCGCGCAACGCCCTCCTGTCGTCCCGCTCATCTGCAGTTATCGCGAAGGCCCTGCCCGAGGAATCCTTGATGGAGATCACCACGACGGGATCTCTAGCCGGATCGGCGGTGCCCCGCGCGTTATAGACCTCTATGTCGAATGCCGCTATTCTGAGGTCGGGCAACACCCCGGTCTTCTCCAAAATGGGGGTGGGAGGCCTCCGCGCCGCGTATCTCCTCAAGCCGCTCAGCGTGCCCTCCTCCGAGGCCTCGACGAGATGCCACGTGGACGGCATGACGCCCACATCGACCATATATCTCATGTAGAACCTAATATCGGCCTCGAGAACTCCCTCGACGCCCTCTAGGGCAAGGGCGGCCTCTCTCAGCCGCCTCACGTCCTCCGGCACGCGCGCGGTGACCTTGAACAACTCGACAGGCTTACCGAAATACCTCCTCTCGACGACATCTACGGCCTCGATGGGGGCTATCTTGGCCAGCGCCTGCCTCAGGTTGGACGGCTTACCCTTTACATAGAAATAAGGCCTAAACCCTCTGTCTGTTACAACCACGCGCTCGCCGCCCTTGGAGACGCCAAACATCCTAACCTCCGGCGTTCCCCCGACAACCGAATAAGTTATGTCGAGGAGCCAGAACTCGAGGTCCACATTATTATACTGCCTGTTTTTATTTATGCAACCGCTCTCTAAATGTCTTGAGGAGCTCGCCGAGATATACAGCCCGGGCTCGTTGCCCCGGGAGATCCTCGAGTGGCAACTAGCCGAGATGAGAAAGTTGAGGCCGCAATAACGGTAGGGCGCAGGCCGGCGGAGGCTTTTTGTTATTTCCCTCGGCCCGCCCCTCAGGCGGTGAGGAGGTCAGTTGGCCCAACTGTATCTGCGGAGGCGTCTCGAGCGGCCCCAGCCGCAGCTTGCACAATACCCCTTGGCTACGTTGTAGGAATGGCGTCCGCATCTGGGACAGCGTATATGCGTCTTGCCTCTGCTGTGCTTCCCCATCGAGGGTGTGCCCTTCATGTCGGCGAGACGAAGAGGACGTTTTCGCCCCTAACGACCACAGTGCCCCTCTTCAGCACTATATTGTTGTCGATAACCTCCTCGGCGTCTTCGAGCAGCAAATTCACGTGCTGGTCGAAAGACTTCAGGATGCCCCTAATCTCGTATCCATCTCTCAGCTTGACCAACACCCTCTTCCCTATTGAGTCTTGAAGCGTGGCGCCCAACGTGGCCAGGCACTTCGACATATCACTCGACATGACGTCGGCCCTACACCGGGTATTTAAAAATTTGTCCTTTAGCCGACGGACGGCCGGCGCCTTCCACACGTAGTGCGATCGCGTCGTGTCGGGACTGCGCGATATAGCTCGTCCGCGTCGGGCCTGGGCCGGAGGGCTCCGTCCAGGCGCCTATATCGCGGAGAGGAGGGGGCGCGCCCCCAATCCGGCCGGGGCCTGCCTCCGCGACCTATGAGCGGAGGCCGCAGGTCCCCGAGTCCGGCCGGAACCGAAAGGTGGACGCGGTTAGAGGGCTCTTATCCTTTCGCCGACTTTCGGTATTACTGTGGTTATCTTGTAGCGTAGCTCTATGGAGGTGGCCAGGCTGACGATCTTGGAGGGCTCGCCGTGGATTAGGACCACTTTGCGCGGCCTCGGTTCCACCGTCTCCACGTATTTCATCAACTCCCTCCTGTCGCTATGGCCCGAGAAGCCGGGTATCGACAGGACGCCCATCCTCATCGAGACTTTGGTCTCGCCCATGGATATGCTCCTCACCAGGAAATCTCTCTCGCCGTTGAGTATACGCCGTCCCAGCGTGTTCTCGGCTTGATACGAGACGAATATCAGCTTGTTGGCGGGATCTGAGGCCAGATTCACGAAGTAGTCCAGTATGGGTCCGCCGTTCAGCATCCCGTGGGGGGCGATTATGATGCCGGGCCTCCCGTCCTGCGTTATGCGCGCTATCTGGTTTATCCTGTCCTCTATCCTCTTGGCCCTCTCGACGACCTCTATGTCGCCCGAAGAGGTGAAGGGGTTCACGCCTCCGTAGATCTCCTCGGCCACCTCTCTGTTCAAGAAGTGCGGATACATGAGGTAGGCGTTTAGGGTCTCTACTATCATGCCGTCTACATATATGGGCACTCTCTTCAAGTTCCCTCGGTTGATCTCCCTATTCAATATATAGAGGATTTCCTGAGCTCTGCCGGTGCTGAAGGCCGGTATGAGTACCTTCCCCCTGTTCTCCACGGTCTCGGTCACCGCCTTGACCAAGGTGTTCTCAGCCTCGACCCTGGGCGGTTGCACGTCGTCGCGGCCGCCGTAGGTAGACTCCATGATCAGCATCTCGACGCGCTTGAACTTATTCACAGCCTTGTTGAGGAGGTTGGTCCTCCCGAACTTGAAATCCCCCGTGTACAGTATGTTGTAGCGCCCGTTGCCTATATGCAGATGCACCAGCGCGGACCCTATCTCATGGCCCGCATCGTACAGAGTCAGCTTTACGTCCGGCGCTATGTCTGTGACCTCCTCGTAGTCTAGAGTGACTATGTGGTACATGAGGGTCTCTATATCGCTTTTAGTATAGGGCGGGATTTGCCCCTCGCGCTCCTTCAGCTCGACGTAGTCGGTCAAGAGTATATATGTAAGATATTTGGTGGGGTCGGTCATATACACGGGTCCTCTATATCCATATTTGTAGAGATAGGGGAGACAGCCCACGTGGTCCATATGCGCGTGCGACAGCACTACCGCGTCTAGGGAGTCCAGATCTATCTGCTCCAGCAATGGGAACTCCTCCTCGTACTGCGAGGGCTTGAGGCCGCAGTCCAGAAGCACTCTGCTTTCGGTTGTGTCGACCAATATGGCGCTCCGGCCGACCTCCATAGATGCGCCGAGGAAGGACACGGTTATGGGTCCCTCCTTCACGACCGGCTCGTGGTGTATCCTGGCGCCCAATTCTCTCATCATAACGATCCTCTTGTCGTAGGCGCTGTGGTAGATAGTCCTGACGTCGACTATGTCCTTAGACGGTAGCTTCATCATGCTGGGCACGCCCATCTCTATTATGGCGCGCCAGCCGGTCGACGAGAAGATCTCCCTCGCAAGCCTCTTGAAATCCCTCTCGGGGACGGCCCTCGAGAGATATACATATACATCGCCCGCATCCTCGAAGTGTATATGTTCTACGAGATCAGGGGCGAGGGATAGGATAGCTTTCTCCGCATCCTTCTTGGACAGCCTGGCCGAGGCGTCGCTCCTAACCACAATCCTCTTTTTGAGGGTCTTTGCTAGTTCTGCCACTTCTTCATTGCTTAGATTAGCAGGATTCTTGATATAAATACAGATAGAAGGCCCCTCTACTTCTACTTTGGATACCTCGACGCTCGATAGAATCTCTTTGATCTTCGATTCAACATCTAAAGAATACGCCACAACACCGGCCTATTATGGCCTTATATATTTTTCTATTCGGCGATGGCCACCCTCTGCCGGGCGGATAACACCCGCCTGAAGCCGTCCCTGGTTATGGCCACTATGTCGATGCCCTCGCCAGAGCCCGGGTCGTTCCTCATGGCCGCCCTCACCGCGTTCTCGGCGAGCTTGACGGCATCGTCGACCGACATGTCCTCCCTGTAGCCAACCTCCAGGACGCCCATGGCGTACGGCGAACCGCTCCCCGTGGAGATGTAGCGCTCCTCGCTGTAGCTGCCCAGCCAGTCGAGCATATACAGCCGCGGCCCCTCCTCGTCGAACCCGCCGAAGATCGAGTGGACGATGTAGATCATCGGCCTTGAGTAGAAAAGGAGCAACGAGGCGTAGTTGACCAAGGTCTTTACGGGTATAGGTCTCTTGTGCTCAGACTTGTAGTCCCTCGCCAACACGGTGAGCACGCTCAACAGGCCCTGTAGATCCGCGACGCCTCCGCTCATAGTAGCGGCTACATGGTCGTCAATCTTCCAGATCTTCTCGCCGCGTTTATGCGCTATGTAGTAGCCGGCGGTCACCCTCTTATCGGTCGCCAAGACGACTCCGTCGCGCGCCTTTATGCCTACGGTAGTTGTCATGGATGAGGGCAGAACCTCCCCTTTTATTTTTGACGCTATACGTTTCCTCTCGTGAAGGCCGCTCCAATTCCGCCCACTGCGCTATCGAATACTAGGCCGTATTGGGTGCATGCAACCTCCTCTGTCACCGCATATCTACACGTGGGATGCACCTCTAGGCCGTACATCGATTCAACTTGTACCTTCCGCCGTATTCTACTTCGACATGTTGGTTCAATATTTGGCTTTGACCTGTCTTTCCCGTGGAGCTGAGGAACTGTGTTAAGGCCGTCTTGGCCGCGGACCGCGTCGCCGAGCCAGCCGCCGCGGTTCCAGTATACGCAGTTGCGCATACATTTTTTAGCGCACAAGGATTGCGATCACCGCTATCCTTAAAATCTCGGCTATTTCGCCGGTTCGATATCCTGGACGGAGTCTCCCTATTTCTTGAGCTCTATCTCCTCCGTGAAGGTCACCCTCTTTAATTCCGCAAATCTGCTACCTATCTCGGACGCGACTTGGAGCAGCACGTTTCCGATCTTCTCGTAGAGCAAGACCTCGGCGGGCAGCCTCACCTGGACCTCGGAGCCGTCTTGAGAGAAGGACGCTGAGATCTTATCGAGGGGGATCCTAGGCATGTATTGTTTTATTAGGTACGCTATTTTCTCCTCGTTGGAAGTCAGTCTCTTCACCACCCTGCCCCTGACCACCAACGTCTTGCCGGCCAGAGGGTGGTTGAAGTCGAGGGTGACTCTGCCGCCGGAGATCGAGATGACCCTGGCCCTGCTCCCCTCTATCTCCACCACGTCGTCCACGTGAGGCACTATGCCGTGTCTATGGAATTCCCTTATTGACAAGGTCTTTATCTTACCGAGATCCCTCTGGCCGTAGGCCTTTTCCGGCGGTATCTCGACCTCTAGGTCCTTGCCCTCTTCGGCGTTTAGGAGAGCGCTCTCGAGCGGCTCCCAGAGCTTAGTCTCTCCAAGTATCACGAGCCGAGGCTCATAGATGTCTTCGGGCCTGTAGATGCCCGCCTCCTTAGCCGTAGCCTCGTTGGTTGTCTCGATCACCTTGTTGTCGTCCTTGACGATGACGGTGTAGTCCAGCAGTATGTAGTCGCCCCTATTGAACGTCATGGCGCCACCGTCCCCACCCCCTCCTGTTTCTGAGAGGTCTTCCTGGCCTTGACAAGCCTCGTTATATAGCCCGCCACTCTGTTTCTAACCTTCTTGCTCTGCAGATCGGCCAGCTCGGCCACAGCCCTTTTGTTTTCGTCGAAACTATCGGCGAATCTGTCCGGGTACATCTCCAGAAGCTTCTCCGCTAAAGACTTTATGTAGCGAGGCTTCACCCTTCCCATTGAAGGGCCACGAACAAGGCCTTAAAAATACTTTACGCCGAGCGCGCGGACCTCCGCCGTACCGGCCGGGGCTCGCGTTGCCGTATTGGGAAAAATTTTTATATACGCGAAATTCGTAAAACCCCATGAGCTCCCAAACCGCATATTTGACGCAGATAGGCGGAGTACCCGTTCTGATATTCAAGGAGGGCACCCAGAGGGCGTTCGGCAAGGAGGCCATGAGGTTGAACATAATGATAGCGAGGGCCGTCGCCGAGGTGTTGAGAACAACATTAGGGCCTAAGGGTATGGACAAAATGCTTATCGACTCGCTGGGCGACATAACGATAACCAACGACGGCGCGACCATACTGGACGAGATGGACGTCCAGCACCCCATAGCGAAGCTACTAGTGGAGATATCTAAGTCCCAGGAGGAGGAGGCCGGCGACGGCACGACTACCGCGGTTGTGCTGGCCGGGGCCCTGCTCGACGAGGCCGAGAAGTTGCTGGAGAAGAACATACATCCAACGGTGGTCGTGTCGGGCTTCAAGAAGGCCCTAGATGTGGCTGTGGAGCATCTGCGCAAGGTCGCAGTACCGGTCAACCGCACCGACGCCGAGATGTTGAAGAAGATAGCCACCACGGCCATGGGCGGCAAGATCTCCGAGACCGTGAAGGACTACTTCGCCGACCTGGCCGTCAAGGCCATCTTGCAGATAGCTGAGCAGAGGGGCGACCGCTGGGTGGCCGATCTGGACAATGTGCAGTTAGTCAAGAAACACGGCGGCTCGCTCCTCGACACACAACTCGTCTACGGCATAGTGGTGGACAAGGAGGTTGTGCATCCCGCCATGCCGAAGCGCGTGGTGAGCGCCAAGATAGCTCTTCTGGACGCCCCTCTGGAGGTCGAGAAGCCGGAGATAGACGCCGAGATTAGGATAAACGACCCGAGGCAGATGAGGGCCTTCCTCGAGGAGGAGGAGTCGATCCTCAAGGGCTATGTGGACAAGCTGAAGGCCGCCGGCGTCAACGTCCTGTTCACAACCAAGGGCATAGACGACATAGCCCAGTACTATCTTGCCAAGGCTGGAATACTCGCCGTGAGGCGCGTCAAGCGCTCGGACATCGAGAAGCTGGTCAGGGCCACCGGGGCCAAGCTGGTCACCAGCATAGAGGATCTGTCCGAGGCCGATCTAGGCTTCGCCGGGCTGGTCGAGGAGAGGCGCGTGGGCGACGAGAAGATGGTGTTCGTGGAGCAGTGCAAGAACCCCAAGGCCGTGTCGATACTGATCAGAGGCGGCTTCGAGAGGCTTGTGGACGAGGCGGAGCGCAATCTAGACGACGCGCTCTCGGTGGTGGCCGACGTTGTGGAGGAGCCCTTCATACTGCCCGCCGGAGGCGCCCCCGAGGTCGAGGCCGCGAGAGCCGTCAGGACGTTCGCGACCAAGATAGGAGGCAGAGAGCAGTACGCGATAGAGGCCTTCGCCAACGCGCTGGAGTCCATACCCAAGGCCCTTGCGGAGAACGCCGGCCTCGACGCGGTGGATATACTCACGGAGTTGCGGCACAAACACGAGCAGGCAGACGGCTGGAAGTACGGCCTAGACGTCTACCAGGCCAAGGTCGTCGACATGACGTCCCTCGGCTTGATAGAGCCGCTGTCGGTCAAGGTTAACGCGTTCAAAGTCGCCGTGGAGGCCGCCTCCATGATACTCAGAATAGATGAAATAATAGCGGCCTCAAAGCTCGAGAAGGAGGAGAAGAAAGGCGAGAAGAAGGAGGAAGAAGGCGAGACTAAGTTCGATTAATAAATACCTATTTAATATTAAATAATTATAGTGAAATAATTTTATATGTATAATACATAGATAAAATTAGGAAAGCAACTATTATTATTTTAACTATAGGACAGATAGGCGCTATCGTCAGCAGTACCACGCTTGACGAGATGCCCGCAAGTGAGGAGACCAGTATCCTCGACTTGGCGGCCGACAACATGGATCTATATAAAACGCTCGACGCGCGCACTCTTCCTTCCTCTACATCTTCTAGGTCTGACAAGATGCGTACATCTCCTCTCTCCAGCTGTTTTATGTAGCTCAATCCGTCAGGCGCATATTCGCCATATAGAGTGCCGAGGTATTCCCTGAATTCCCTCATCGATAAGGCCCTATCCATTAACGCATTTAATCTATTTCTTAATTTACTAATATTAAATCTAAAAATAAATATATGTATTAAGAAAAGAGGAAATGATATATAAATTAATATATATGATATAAGAAAAGATAAACCGATTGCGAGAACGCCTAACAGCATAATTGCTCCATTTAAAATAATAAAGCGATTATATTCCTTCTCAACAAGCTTTTTAATTTTTATATAGATTAATTCATCCAACATATATTTCAGCTATTCTTCTAATTATTTTATCTTTATATTCTTTTTTAAGTTGTACTATGACTATGTTATCTTGATCTATGCGCGAATCCGCTAGTCTGCTTCTGGCTTTGCCCAGATCGGCTGCATGCATTGTGCCTAGGGCCTGTAGACCTATGGCACGGGCGGCTCTATACGCCTCGAAGTGCTCCGGATATTGAAGCTCTCCTATAATAAATAAATCTATATTTCTATTCATTGAAGAAAAAATTTCCTTTAGTTTATTTACAGAATTTATTTTTATCTGATTGAAATCAGGTAGATCTATAAACTCATCTGCCTCATCTATATACACCCTCTGTAGCCAACGAGGCAGTTCTAGATCTATTGCCTGCAACAAAGTCGTCTTTCCACTACCCGGCGGCCCTGCCACTATCAAGTCTTTGCGTCTTTCCACAACTTCTCTATATATAAGTACAGCGTCGTTTCTATCCAGAAGCCCGCTCACCACCAGATCCTCGAGGGTCTTCACGCCTCTATGTATTCTGACGTAGATATGTGGAGCCGCGACTATAGGCGGAAGATCGATCGAGATCCTGAGCCGCAGAGGGCCGAGCGAAAGGCCATATCTAAATGATGGATTGGACTGCAGAAGCTTGAGGCCTTTCGCTCGGGCCAATAGAAGGAATCTATTTACTATATTACTTGTGGCATATATTCCAGTTTTTTGTTTTCCTTCTTTAGTAGTTATATAGATAAATTTTCCTGGAATTAATATAATATCTTCAATGTTATTATCAATAAATAAATTATATAGTACTTCCATTTCAAGCGACTTCATGAGGTAGTATAGTGCCTCTGAAACATTTCCAGTTAATCTATAGTAAAGTTTATATCTTATATAAATAGTTTTATCTATATTTTTTGAGAATATTCGTCCTATAATATTAATAATATCTTTTTTGTATCTAAGCAATTCGTCCCTCTCATCTATATGTCCTATTTCCATCAGCTTGATTAATCCGCTCAGCGCAGCTCCTTGCATATCTTTTTTAGATAAACTGCAGTATCTCTTATACTTAATTTACTGATATTTAATCTTTTTGCAATATTATTTTTATCATAACTAAGACCATATCTATTGCTAACCAAATAAAATATGGTGCCTGCCACTACCCTCGGATTCTTGCCTTGGATCTTTCTCTTGTCGATGGACTCCAACACCTTGATTGAGGTATTGAGAACATAGCCAGGCGCATCCAAGTCCTTAGCTAGAGATTCTATATATTGTTTTATTCTATCTTTATATTTTATATTTTTTGAGTATATTATTGTTTCTTTATTTAATTTATATAATAGGAATTTAAGCGATATTTTTTTAATATCAATAGGAATCTGGATGTTTCGACGCGGCACGTAGAGGACAGGCCCTATGACGCTTCCACAGTCGGTGCATACATACTCTCCGCTGGACACGGCAACTCTGGAAGATCCGCAATAAGGACAGATCATGAACTAGATATCGCGGGGAGGAATAAGCTTGGTGTATATTAGGGCGGAGTGGTCGGTGGGAGTTGCTATGAACTAAACTTGATGCCAATATATAATTTATCACCGACGTTATATAGCAAATCTATTTTTATCTTAAATATTAAACCGCCAATAGATATATAGGAAATATTATTATTTTTGCTATATAAAATACCCCACATATATATATCGTATTTATTTTTATAATCTTCGTCTTTATTTTTATCGATATTTATTATAATTACATCATTTTTATTTATATTTAAATTTAAAAGATCTAGTGGAATTTCCAATTCTGCCTCTGCATCGCCGCTGAGCAGTATCCGTTTTAAAGAGCCCTCTAAGTTCCTTATATCTTCGACTTTTTCCTTAAACTGCATGCGTTTCCGGAATTGTTGAAAATATAAAGTTTTAATTCCTTCTTTTCCTTCATTTTTATTAAAGATATAATTGATTTAATAAATTTATATAGTATGTATTAATAAAACACAAAATTACGATACGAATAAAGCTTTAAAACTAATATGTTGACCACCGTATGTCTGTACTCGCCGAGGCCAATAAAAGGTTTATCGCCGAAATTAACAACTTGCTGGGTAAGGAGGTTATCGTCGGCCTTCATAACGGCGAGGAGTATAGAGGCGTGCTACACGCAGTGGATAGCCAGTTAAATATAATTCTTATGAATTCAATAACAAAATCTGGAAATAAATATACGAAATCATTATTAATATCTAGATATATTGTATATATAAATTCCGTGGAGAGAGAAATAGATCTAAGGGGCTTCGCGAAATATGCTGAGAAGTTCTTCCCTGGCATGGTGAAATATATCGAGGAGTCCAATATAGTGCTCATCAGCGATAAGGTCAGGGTCAGCGAGATAGGCATAGAGGGGTCGGGGCCGCTGGCCGAGAGGGTCAAACAGATATACGAGGAGTTCGTCAGGAGGCAGCGCGGTGAATGAGTTTCGAGGTAGAAGCGAAGGATCTTCTGGGGAGGGTCGGAAGGCTCTACACGAAGTCCGGCGTATTGGAGACCCCTGCCATATTCCCCGTAGTCGATCCTAAAAAACAAGAAGTTTCATTAAAAATAATAGAAAAATATTTTAAAAATATTATAACTAATTCATATTTTATATATAATATTTTTAGAAAACCTATAGATGTAAGGAAGCTCCTCGGGTGGAACGGCGTCGTGATGACGGATTCAGGCGCCTATCAGTTGATGAGATATGGCGTAATAGAGATAGAGCCTGACGAAATACTTAGATACCAGTTTGAGATCGGAAGCGATATAGGCGTGATGCTGGACCTTCCGATGGACTCCGAGGAGTCTTACTCCTCGGCCTCCATAAAGGTGGAGGAAACTCTGAGGAGGGCTCTGAGGGCCGTCGAGATGCGCGGCGAGCTGGGCGACATGTTGCTCGTGGGGCCTATACAGGGCGGAATCTACGGAGATCTGCTCGTCAGATCGGCCAGGCGCATGTCTGCACTGCCTTTCGACATATATGCGGTGGGAAGCCCCACGACGCTTCTGGAGGAGTACCGCTTCGACGAGATTATAGACATGGTCCTGAAGGTCAAGCTGAACATGGGGAGGGAGGCGCCTCTTCATCTCTTCGGCGCAGGCCACCCCCTCATACTGCCTTTCGCGGTCGCCGCGGGCGTAGACCTCTTCGACAGCGCGTCGTATGTGCTCTACGCCAGAGACGACAGAATAATGTTGAGGGACAGGACGGTGAGGCTCGACGAGGTTAAGATCGACTACCTTCCCTGTAGCACTAAGCTCTGCGAGAAGCCGGTCGAGGAGCTTAGGGAGATGTCCAAGCTAGAGAGAACCGAGCTCATAGCGGAACACAACCTGGCCATACTAAGAGAGGAGATTCTCGAGATCAAGCAGAGGATACATGAAGGCACGCTTTGGGAGTATCTCGAGGAGAAGGCGCGCGCCCACAGATCTCTCTACAATGCGTTGAGGAGGATGGGGAAGTACCTGAAGCTATTGGAGGAGTACGACCCCGCGACCCATCCGGAGCCAAGCGGCCTGCTGTTCTTCGGCGATACCTCCTCCTATAGGCCGGAGCCGTATAGGCATAGGATAAGGGTCAGATATTACTATAAGCGTCCGGATAGGCCAGTAGCTATACTATTAAAGGTGGATTTCAAACCTTATAACAAATCGTGGGAATATATATATTTAAATAAAATATTAGGCGAGTTTAGAAAGTATATACATATTTATTTCATAGATGACATATTCGGCGTAATTCCTGAGGAGGTGGCAGAAGTATATCCCCTATCTCAACACGAGTCTTGGGGCGCCTCCGAGGCTCTATACGACGATATAGCGCATATATCTAAGGCATATAAATATATTATTGCTTATAATTATTATTTAAGCAATAAAAATATTATAATTACTAATAATATTGATGATATAATTTCGATCTTATACACTATATATAGTAATGCGACTCCTCCCTCTTGGTCTCCTCAAGCTGGCGCCTGACCTCGGCGTACTCTCTCTCCAGCTCCTCCGCTAGTTGCCTCAGGTCGGCCGTATCCACGCGAACGTCGAAAAGCCGGCTGAAGTGGTCTAGAGCCACGCTGGCCGCCTGCGGGTCCGCCGGCCTGTCCGCATAGGGCAGTATTACCAGAGCCGGGAAGCCCCTCATCTCGAAGTGGGATAGGAGGAGCCCCAGAGGACCTACTATCTGCAGACCTTGCTCCAGCCGCTTGCCCTCGAGGGGGTAGCCGGCCTTTATATAGGGCGTTGTGTAGGCTACCCTCAACAGATCGCCCTGCTCCCGCCTAAATCTGCCGTCCAAGCCGCCGAAAAGCACCGCCAGCTTGAACCCGCTTCTGACGACCCACTCGGATAGGGCCTCAACGAAGTCGTAGACAGCGTCGTCGATCAGGCCGTAGTTGTTGACGACGCCTGTCACCTTACCGCAGGAAAATACCTCGGACTGGAGCGCCAGCCTATCGCCCTCGTAGGCAACCACGGGAGGCATCTTCTTGTAGCGCACGTAGCCCACCACGTCGCAACTCCTCGAGAGGTGCTTAACCGCTATATGTCCCACTATCCCTACTCCGTGAAACCCCGTAACGAAGATCTCCTTAGCGAAGGGCTTAATTACATTAAATACTACTCGCATATTTCTCAAGTTTTTCAATAACTTTAGTTATTCTATTTATTTCATCTATATTATTTATATAAATTAATTGTACTTTACATATAGGGCAAACGCCGTTGTATGCCAGCTCCTCGTCGAGCGAATAGCGCCGATGACAGTTCGGGCAGACGTAGTAGGTCCCTTCGGCCAGAGCTCTCACCAGGAGGGCCAGCTTCCCTGAGACCAACTCTATCCTTTTCTTTATGGCGTTGGCTATCACCACGTCGTCGACATACCAAGTGTACTCGATCCTATAGTCGGGCGTGGTCGTCTTGACGACGCCTATCATGTTGCCCTTAGCAAGAAACTGCAGAATTCTCCTGGCCTCTGCCGTAGATATATTCATCAAGATGGCTATTCGGTCGTCCGAGAGCTGCTCCTTTCTTGAGTACAGCATCTCAACCATCTTGCGGGCCAGCTTGCCGTATTCGGGGCTGTTGAACTCGAAGGAGACGTTACGCTCAACCATTATGAGATAGGCGTTGAGCCTCTCCTCGCTCACAGGACTCTCCTCAGCTCGGTATATAAATTAAGAGACGAGCTCTCGAACCGCTTGACTTCGCCCATCTTGACCGGGAGGTACGACTTCCCGTCCAGCATGAGCCCCCCGATCGGGGGCCTCGCCTCGTATATCGCATATCCCGGCGTCTTCCAGAAGAGCAGAAGCTTGAGCGTATTGATGCCGAAGCCCGTCAACGCCGAGACGGGCACGAAGAGGGAGAAATGCCTCCTGACGATCGAGGCCTTCTCGACCAGCTCGGAGGGGCCAACCCTATCGACCTTACTCAAGACGGGGAGGATCTTCTCCCTATATACGCCGATGGTCGACAGCACGTCGAGCGAGGTCTGGAGCTCCCTCGCCAGCTCCCCCTCGTCGTCGGATACGTCGACCAGCAGGAGGACCAGATCGGCGTCGGCGACCTCTTGCAGAGTGGAGTAGAACGACTCTATTAAAACCGGCGGCAGATCCTCGATGAAGCCTATGGTGTCGGTCAACACCAGTTCCTTCCCCCATAGGTTTATGCGGCGCGAATACGTGTCCAGCGTGGCGAACGGCTTGCCGTCGACGTATTTATGCTCCGCCGTTAATCTGTTGAATAGAGTGGTCTTCCCCACGCTGGTATATCCCGTCAACACGACCTCGGGCACGCCGAGATCCCTCCGCCTCCTCATAAGCCCGACCCTATCCTCCCTCATCTTATCGAGCCTCCTCTTTATGTGGGAGATCCTGCTCACCATATGCCTATAATAGGCATCGACGGCGTACTCGCCCGCGCCCATATAGCCGATCTGCTCGCCCATCTTGGCCCTCCTGAGGTACTCCTTGACCAAGGGCAGTTGATACTTAAGCGACGCCAGCTCGATCTGCAGCTTGGACTCTATGCCGCCGGCCCTCCGCTCGAATATCTTGAGTATCAACAACACCCTATCCATAACATCGACGCCCAACCTCCTCCTCAAGTTGTACGACTGGAGCGGCGTCAGCTCGTGGTACGCCACAAAAATGTCGAAATCCATGCCCGCCACCTCGTCGAGCTTCCCCCTGCCGAGATAGAAACGGGTATCCCGCTCTCCGTACTGGGCCACTACGCCGGCCACCTCATAGCCGGCCACCTCAGCCAAGGCCTCGAACTCGGCGAGCCTTCTGCCGAGTCTCCTATCCCTGGGGCCTACATAGGCGAGAAGGGCCCTATTCCTCATCTCTCACCTCCGCCACATCGCCCAGCGTGAGCTCCTTCCTGGCGGGAGCGCCCGCGTCGGCCTCCCCTTGTTGCGCCGGCACTAACAGCTTCACGCCAAGCGCCTTCTCGAGCTTCCTAGCCAACTGGACGTCGGGCACCAGCTGGCCGCTCTCCACGCGCCTCAACACGCTCTCCTTGACGCCTATATAGGAGGCCAGCGCCTCTCTACTGAGGCCCATGGACTCCCGCGCCCTCTTTATCACCTCGGCGTACTCCTCGACGACCTCGTACCTATCGGCGGACCGCCTGGCGGCAGACGTGCGTCTGGGCGGAGGCGGGGCCACGCGCCTTTGTGTCTGCGGCTCGGTTGCCGAGACGGCGCCGTAAGACGCCGCGCACCGCCTACAGACGTGGAGAACCGCGTTGTCAAGCTTCACTATATAGGGTTGCCCCTCTATCGGGGCGCCGCAGATGTCGCAGTACAGCATTAATAGGGATTCGATACATGGTTAAAAGCATGACGCCGGAGGAGCACGCCTATGGGCTTTTGACATACATATATGGATATAAAAATATAGATGTAGATAAAGATAAACTAGAAATAAAATATAATAAATCTAAAAGGATAAAATATATATATTATGAAGGCAAGCCGATATTTGCATTCAGAAACAACGACGGATATCTCTTGCCCCTAGCCGAGGCGGCCCCCTACATGAAGGCCCCCTATGTGGTCGTCGACAGGGAGACGGCTAAATTTGTGTCGCAAGGACGTAGCGTCCCCGCGAAGTTCATCAAGGCCTACTCGCGCGGCTTAAGGCCAAACGTCGAGGTCCTCGTACTCGACGAAGACGGGAAGCCCGTCGCCGTCGGCAGACTTCTATACAGCATGAGAGAGCTCACGTTGAGGAGAGGATATGCCGTGAAGCCCAGGTCCAGGCTGGCCGAGGCCCAGTCCGGGACTCGAGCCCAGGACCCCGCGGAGATCTAACGCGATCTAACGCCTAGGAGTCTCGACAGGCCAGACGGTCGACTTGCCCACACGGCCATAGACAGCCTCCACGCTCAAGACCGCCGCGCACGGCCTCCGGCCGCTTTAGCGGCATGTCAGCCTCTCGACGCGCCGAGGGCCTCCCGCCGACGTGCCCGATCAATTGCGCCATCCCTCCATGGCGCCATCGGGCCGACTCGGAGGGCAGATCCGCACCGGAGGCAGCTCCGGATACAGACCCCACGCCCTTCTTGATGCGACGGCTGGGAATCCAGTGGCCTCGGGGCCTAGAACCCATACAGAGGCCGCCCTCAACGAGGTGGGGAAGCGCTAGCCGGAGCGTAGCTATGTACGTTATGCATAATACGGCTAGAGCCAAGACAAATAACAGAGGGGATCTGAGCGGAGGACGCGCGAGGGCTAGCCGCCGCGTGAAGCCGTCGAGACGCCGAATAGCCGCTAGCAGGGGGCCTAGCCGTCAACGTTGGTGGAAAACTTAAAAACAAGAAATATATGTAAAGAGTAAGGCCCCGGTGGCTTAGCGCGGTAGAGCGCCCTGGGGCTAAGCCCCGCGTAGGAGTGGGCGTCGCGCTACCGCCGACGTCCACGGCGGACCTTGTAAGCGGGAGGTCCCGGGTTCAGGGGAACCCGCCCAAGAATCCCGGCCGGGGCTTCCACAGGATTATTATAGTGCGAGTTTTCATAAGACGGTAGCGCATATGCGTGGCGCGAGTTCCCAGCCGCGCCGGGCGTTACGAGCACATAGGCTCCGTGCCATCGCGGGCTCCGCACGCGCCGTAGCTGGTCGCGCTGAGGCGTGCCGCAGAAAGGTTATCTCGTTGGGCGTGGGCATTGCCGTGATAGATCCCGAGGAGCTCACCAGGCTGGTGCTTAAGTTCTCGATGAGGGAGGAGGGAGGCGCGGTGTTGAGGCGTTATTTTAGGTATGGCGGCATCGCCACGGCTGATGTCGTCGGTTGCAATCTCCGTTGCGGCATGTGTTGGGCTTGGCGGAACAGCTCGTATAGGCTGGATGTAGGCGACTTCATGAGCCCAGAGGCGGTGGCCGACCGGCTGGTGGAGATCAGCAGGTCCAGGGGCTTCACCCAGCTGAGGATATCGAGAGGGGAGCTGACCATAGAGCCGCGCCACCCCTCGCCGTCTTGAGGTCGGTGCCGCCGAAATATACATTTATCGTGGAGACCAACGGCCTCTTGATAGACGGAAGCCTTGCGCGGGAGCTGGATGGCAGGCAGGCCGCCCGACAAGAGATATTGCGCCAGATACGACTGCGCCGCCTGCCCTCTGGGGCCCATCTGCCTGAGGGCGAACGCCGTCCGCAAGCTGGGCAGATTGGCGGGCTGGGTCCAGACCGTGCTGTATATACTGGATAAAGGAAAGGAATTAAGCCTGAGGCTCGCCGGCCCTAGTCTCGCCCCTGGCGCCCCGCCTCCCCCTAGGCCTCGGAGGGGGCTGTCTCGGCAACACGGCAAAGCCTAGAGGCCAGCCGTAGACTCTATCCCTCTGCTCGCTGGAGGTCGTATGGGTCTCGATGGAGAAGCCCGACCTGAACACAAGAGGCTCGTCGATCCAGACCGCGGTCCTCTCGGGGTAGTAGGCTATGGGCTCCACGAACCACTCGACGACTCTGCCGCCCTCCACAAATCTGACGTAGTCGAAATACTCGTCGTAGTTGTAGAAGCCCCATATGACGACGAGCGAGGCCTCCGTTAGAGGCGGGTTTATCCTCCCTAGGGCCAAGCTGTAGCCGTACTTGTCCGCATCTCCGCCGTATATATGTTTCGGCGCGAGCGGCTCGACCTTGGCTCCCACCTTTCTGGCGTGGTCGGAGGCTATGCTGTAAGACCTCCGGATTATCCTCTCGGCGTCGGCCCTCGACAACGGGAGCAACCACATGGCCCCGCCCCGTCGAGGGGCTTATAAATATTAATAATGCGATGGATTAAATTAACCGTCATGTTTTTAGAGGGGGGAGTAGAACGGACCATGCTTCTGCCCCTGCTTGCCCTCACGGCCGTCGCGATACTGCTGGGGCTTGCCATGAGGAGGGTGAGAGATAGGGCGTTGGCGGTGCTGGGCGTCGTCGGCTTCTTCCTGATAGCCATACCGGCGCTTTTCGTCAGCGGAGGCATAGTGGAGAGAATAGTGGCTGCCGTATTTGCCTACTCGCCGTATTGGGAATATGTACTACCTCTGCTGACCTTCGCCGTAGCGCTGTTGTTGCCCACCAAAAACGACGCCCAAGGCGGGACCTCCCGCAGAAGATCCAAGGAGGTTTTTAGGGCCGAAAAGGAATATTGGTAAATTTATTTCTTTTTTATAGAAACTATAATTACAGATATTACAAATACTATAAGTATTATGGAAATTATATAATTAGTTAAGCTGAAGCCTGCCGGCGACGTGACCGCCGGAGGCGGAGCGAGGGTGGGCGTAGTGGTCGGGGCCTTGACAACTATATAGGTGGAATTCAGAGAACATAGAATGTCGCCTATAGCTGCTGCGTACATGGAGGCCTCTTCGTACATATACAGAGCGGTCACCACATCGCTGTTAGCGTAGTAGTCGCCGAACTGGACGTAGCTGAGCGGAAGTATGTTGGGGGACCCGCAGGCCGCCGCCCTATATATATTCTCGAGGGCCGTCTGCCTCTCGGCAGGCGCCAAGCTCTCGGCGCCTGGAGATGCGAGCGCGTTCTCGGCTAGAGATATCGTGTCGAGAGAGGCGGCGAGCGAGGCGAGGTAGTGCCTGCTGGAATAGAGACTCTGGGCCAGCTGGAAGCTCTGCTCCAGCTCGGCCATTAGATCTGAGGGCAGTTGAGATCCGTACGTCGTCGTCGCATAGGAGTACATCACGTATGCGTACTCAAGATACGTCTCGGCCATATCACCCAGCGAGCTTTCGTTGACCGCGCGGCCGTAGGCCAGCATTTCTGCCGCATTTATCCAGGGGGGTAGCGTCACTGCGCGTGCATACATAAAGGCCGCATCTGGATTCGAGGAGTTGGCTTGTTGATATATTTGATAAATTCTTTCATATATACCTATTATAATGCCTAAATTATTAGAAGTTATAGTTATATTATTAGAGATTTTTTCATAATTTTTAGCGAGTTTTAGAGCATTTTTATAGAGAGCATCGGAGCCCAACGCCCCGCTCGACACCTGCGACAAGTAGTATTTGTATATGCCATTGAACAGCAGAGACGCCGCCGTGTAGTACTGGCCTCCGGCCGCTGCAGACGAGATCGCGCTCATGTTGGCGTAGACATCTGCCGACCTACCGGCCGCGTTTTTGTATATGGCGAGAACCTGTTGGTAGAGATACCTAGACACCTCGTCGAACGTGGTCGTGTTGAGGTACGACGGGCCGTAGGGCAAAGTCACGTTGTAGCCCGTAAGATATAGTATCGCCTGCTGTATTGTGGCCACAGGCACCACCCGGACGCCGCGCACGCCGCTGGCTTGGTCCTGCTCGCCTAGAGGCACCAAGACCAGCTTTATGCCGTTCTGGGCGGCCGCCGCCACCTTGTCCCTAACGCCGCCAACCCATCCTATGGTCCCGTCGGGCAGAATTATGCCCGTCATGGCGGTGTCGTTTCTGAGCGGAAGCCCCTTCATGAGGGCGAAGAGAGTAGCCGTGATGTAGCCGCTGGCCGACGGGCCTCCCACGCTAGCCTCGAGGCCCGTGACTCTCAACAACGCGGTGTAGTTGGCCGCAGGGACGTCGGCAAGCCTGGCGGCCACGTACAGCGCCACTTGCGCCGACGGCCCGAAGCCCTCCCCGGCCTCGGGGACGCCGGCGACGTAGGCCCTGCCGTTGCCGGGGGAGAGCAGAGTTACCTCTATGGGGACGAGGGCGCCTCCGCTGCTGGAGCTCACCGCCAACGCGTTGATGGTCGTCGTGCCGATAACTTGCATGGTCTGTCCGGGCCTTAGCGGGGTCAGCGTCAACGCGGCCGCCGTGAGCGCAGCCGCCATCAAGACTGCGAGGATCAGCGCCCATCTCATGCGCCGATCAGCTTTCTCAAATTTAAAGGTTGCTCACATCGGGGCGAGTTCAGCGTAGGTCCAGACGCACATCCGCCCTTCACCTAAGCCTGGCTCATCACCTAAGGTTAAAAGAGGCCTTAATTTATATGGAGGAGGTCGCCAGAGCGCTGGCCGCGAGCAAGTCCGCCGTGGCCTTCACGGGAGCCGGCGTCTCGGCCGAGTCCGGCGTGCCGACATTCAGAGGCGCCGGAGGCCTCTGGGAGAGGTACAGGCCGGAGGAGCTCGCGACTCCGGAGGCCTTCGAGAGGGACCCCGTCCTGGTGTGGCGCTGGTATAAATGGCGGCAGGAGCTGATCTATGCCGCCGACCCCAACCCGGCCCACTTGGCTCTAGCCGAGCTGGAGAGGCTTGGAGTCCTGAAGGCCGTGATAACCCAGAACGTCGACGGATTGCACCGGAAGGCGGGCTCGCGGCGCGTCGTGGAGCTCCACGGCAACATATGGCGCGTTAGATGTACGTCGTGCGGCCGCGAGTTCCCCGTGGAGAAGCCCGTGGGGGAGATACCGCCGCGGTGCCCCATCTGCGGCGGCCTGCTCAGACCTGCCGTAGTCTGGTTCGGCGAGCCCCTGCCCCGCGGCGCCTGGGAGGAGGCCTTGTCCCTTGCGTCCTCGGCGGACTTCATGCTCGTGGTAGGGACGTCGGGCGCGGTCTACCCCGCCGCGCATATCCCCCGCGTCGCCAAGAGGAACGGCGCCGTCATTGCCGTCGTGGATCCCGGCGAGACCGCTCTGGACGATATAGCCGACTTCAAGATACGGGGAAAGGCGGCCGAGATACTGCCGAGGCTCGTCGCCGAGGTGAGGAGATGTCTTACCTAGTTCTGTTCAGATGCCCTAGCTCCGTGGTGGAGACCAAGGCGAGGAGGTTCTACTTGGACGAGGGGCTCTACGCATATGTCGGCTCCTGCGGCGTCTCGTGCCACAGAAGGATCGCCAGACATCTGAGAAGACCCGCCAGAAGGCATTGGCACGTCGACTATCTGCCCTGCGAGGCCGTCGCGGCGTTCGTCACGCGCCTGAGGGAGCCCGACCTCGCGGTACGGCTCTCGGCCTGCGCCGAGTACGTCAAGGGCTTCGGCTCCACCGACGACAGACGCGCGCCGTCGCATTTATTCAAGGTCGAGTCGCTAGCCCAGCTTCTTGACGCGATATCTGCCGTCCTTCACGACAAGCCTGGCCAGGCCGAGCTCCGCTAGGTATTTGGCGAACGCTATGCCCTCCTCGGCCAGCCTGAGCGGATCCCCCTCCCCCCTCGCGCATAGAGCCATCGCGTAGGGAACGCCCTCGGAGGAGCACTCCCCGTAGGCCCTCAACAAGCCCCTCAGACGGCCCTCTAGGATCTCCGCATATTGGGCGGCGGTGGTGGGGGGCTCGTGGGCAGGGTAGGCCGCGAGGCCGCCGAGCGAGCGCAACAGGGCTATCACGTGCCTCAGGGAGCCCACGCTCACTACCCAGCCGCCCACATCGCCCACGAAGATTCCCTCCTCGGTCTTGAAGCAAGTATGGCCCCATGTGTGGGATCCGCAGGGCAACACCTGCGCCGAGAACTCGTCCAGATCGACCCAGCCGGCCGCCATCCTCGCGAAACGCGCACGGGCGCCCGCGGCACGCACCTCCCTGGGGGGCGCGCCCGCCCTTCTCAGCACCGCGGCGACGTAGCCCCTGAACCTCGCCCCGTCGGTCAGCATGGCAACCTCGAAGGGATTCGCCACGACGGCCCGCGGAGATATCTTGTCCAGGCCTGAGATATGGCCGGCGTGGTGGTGAGTCAGCAACACGTACTTGACGTGGACGGGCTCGGAGGCATCCACCGACACGCCCCCTATAAGCCACGAGGCGCCGACGCGGCTAGGCCTCACTTTTTTATACTAAGGACAGCGATAAATTTATGTCGTCTGACTGGATGGCGAGGTTTATAGCCGACGCGGAGAAGTTGTTCGGGATATCGGCCAAGGAGCTCGCCGAATTCGCAGACGCGATGTCCAGAGGCGACGAGAAGGCGGTCGCCGAGTGGGCAGAGCGGAACAAGATAGGGGAGAGGGACTTCCTGGTCCTCTCCACCATGTACGTTCTCTACAAGACGGAGGACAAGGTGTCCGGCTTGTTGGAGGGGCTGGAGCTGAGGGTGGACGAGGCCGTCGCCTACGTCGGTAGCCTGACGGCCCAGCTCGTCAACGGGCTGGGCGCCGATAAGGGGAGGACGTTGCTAGCGCAGATCCTGCTGGCCGCCGCCCTACAGATAGAGGACAGAGAGACCAGGGAAAAAATAGCGGAATTCGCCGGATCCCTCCTCTAATCACCAGAGGGCGCTCCAGCTCTCGGAGCCTGGATATAGGTAGGCTGTGTAGGACCCGACAGCCGTATCCGCCATGCCGGTCACGGTCTCGGCCGTATCGGCGCCGTAGTCGAACGCGTGCGGCACCGACACCAGCTTAGTCCCGTTGAGGAACTGGAGCGTGTAGTAGGCCTTGTAGGCCGACGGCGACGCGTTGGAGCCTCCGCCGGGGCCGCCGGTGACCAGCTCGGCATCTTCATAAAGGCCGCTGGGCAACGCCGTGTACCCCTCTACGTAGAAGGCGGCGGACTGGACGGGCACCTTGACCACAACGCTGTCATATTGGACCACCCTCCCGCCGTATATGAAATAGAAGTTTATCACGGGGTATCTCTGCGAGTTAACCGAGACCGTCACGAAGAGCGATACTTGGAGAGGATATGCGAAGGATATCGTAGATGGATACTGGTATGCATAGTAGTTCTGGCCCTGATATGTATAGATCTTGCCGTTACCGCTCACCCCCTTCAACACGGACTTGCTTGAGGTTAGGTTCCAAATATTGTCGACTACGTTCATCTGGTTCGTCGCAGTGTTTATAACTGCGACGTCTTGAACCCAGAGGTATGCGCTCTGTCCATTAGTCTTAGTGTAGTTGAGGACTACGTTTAGCTGTATCGAGAAGCTGTTTGGATAATACCTGCTGTTCGACGTGAAGCTGGCGGTATATATGGTGAAGTTGCCCATAAACTCGCTGGTAGAGTACTTGTAGGGCGTCTCCACCGAGCCCGAGTAGTAAGCGCCGTAGTCCGTCACGCCGACGGGAGCCTGGTTGCTTGAATACCAGGAGGGCGGTAGCGTGACCTGCATATGGGTGGAAGGCGGTCTCACGGGAGGGAAGGCGGGAGGTGCGCCTGGCACAGATGCGATCCCGACCAAATACAGTATCGCCAATACCATCGTTATTGCGATTACTTTCAATTTATGCATATTGGACGGATCTGATGGGTTTTTAAATATTTCAATATATTGAATAATGTCTATAAATATTGTATAAAATATCTTAATAAGAACTTTAGCGATTTAATTACAAAATAATTATTATGCAGTGATGTATCAAATCATCAATACTTAAAAATCCTATATTTTGTTCTCTTTATGGCCAAGAATCTACTGGTAATCGTATCGATGTTGTTCGTAGCCGTGGCGGCGGCCCAGCCGCTCTACCTAAATTGTAGCCAGATGGTTCCCGGCGTCGCCCAGAACGCCACGGCGCATCTGATAGTGTGGCTGTGGCTGAGCAACGCGACCACGCCCAACGGCCTGAACTACCTCCTCAACCAGCAGTACTACGTGCCGTCCAGCCCCTACTACCATAAATTCATAACGCCGCAGCAGTTCGCCCAGTGGTACAGCCCGCCTGCCCAAGTCTTCTCGTACGTAGAGAGCGTTGCGTCGTCACACGGCCTTAATACAATCGATATATATCCAATGGCCGTAGTGGCCAACGGCACGGTCTCGGCGGTGCAGGCGGCGATAGCCGACCTGCAGACGGCCCCCAGCTCGATCGCCGAATGGATCATAGTCGGCGAATGCATGCCCATAGGGTACTTCGCGGCGGGCAGTAGCCGCGCGCCTGCCTACAGGCCGGCCTACGTAGCCGCCAACGTCGGAGATCTGTCGCAGGCCCTAGGCAACGTGACCTATGTCGGCGGGTTGCCCCTCCAGATAAGGTACAGGAACCTCGAGATATGGCTCCCCAAGGGCCTCCAGTTCATATATGACGAACTGCCGTTGCTGTCAAGCGGCGCGGACGGCAGAGGCGTGACCATAGGCATAGTGGACGCCTTCGGCGACGTGAACTTCACCGCGGCCTATAAGTATGTATACCAAGACGTCTCGGCCTACGACTTCGCCCTCTTCAACAAGAGGTTCGGTCTACCCCAGGCGCCCCTCAGCGTGGTCTATCCCGTGGGCATGCCGACGATAACGCAGTACAACCTCGGCTCAGCCCTCGGCTGGTCCTACGAGACGGCGCTAGACATAGAGTACGCCCACGCCATGGCGCCCGGCGCCAACATCGTGCTGGCGGTATCGCCCGACGCAGGCGACGATCTGTTCATAGCGGTGGAATATCTGGTCAACAACTCCATGGCGAACTTCATAAGCTTGAGCTGGGGCGCGCCTGAGGATGCGTACATAGCGCCCCCGCCAACGCCGCAACTCCTGTATGCATACGACGAGATATTCATGCAGGCGGCGGCCGAAGGGATAGGCGTATTCGCCTCGTCCGGCGACTGGGGCGCCCTCGACATATTCTGGCAATACCTCGGCCTGCCTATAGAGCCCAGCGTGTTGTATCCGGCCAGCGATCCCTGGGTGACAGCCGTGGGCGGCACGTCGCTGCATATGTACCTATCCGACGGCTCCATAACCAGGGTAGAACAGGCCTGGAGCTGGAACGCCTATTATATGTGGGGCTCCGGCGGCGGGTACTCCTTCATATTCGGCGAGCCGCCGGGCCAGGCGATGGCCGGAATAACATACCAACGCCCCGTCGTCTACGAGCCGACCCTCAGCGCCCTTTACGGCTATAAGTACTTCTTCTACCCCGCGGGCCATAGAGGGGTGCCCGACGTAGCCGCCGACGCGGATCCCTACACGGGCGTGCTTATAGTGATCAACGGGAGCCTGTTCGGCCTTATCGGCGGCACGAGCCTGGCGTCCCCGCTGACGGCTGGAATGACCGCCGCGATGCAGAGCGGCCTACCCGGGTTCAAGATAGGCCTGCTGGCGCCGGCCCTCTACGCGGCCTACGCCAGAAGCCAAGTCCCCTACGTCGAGGGGACCGTGATACCTACAGCGGCCTTCTACAGCGGCCTCCAAGGCGCGTTCTTCCCGACGTACGGAGGCCAGAACGGCCTCTACACGGTGCTTATGCAGCAGTGGAATCCCGTGACAGGCTTAGGGCAGCTCAACGCCTACGGCCTCTATTTAGCTATAAAATAGGATAATATACCATTTTTATGTAATAATAAAAATTATTATTTTTAAACAATTAGTTTAGCTATAAGAAAAATTTTTAAGATCGATTATAGTTCATGGAGGTGCTGATTTTAGTGGCCCATCTGGGCTGGCCCGACGAGATATCCTCCTATATAAGCAAGTCGCCGAATGTCAGCGAAGTTTACAGTTCGCCCTCGGGGTACATAGTTGCGAGGGCCAGCGTCGAAGGCCCGTCGGACCTCAAGACGTTGCTGGGCCGCATCAGGAGATGCCGCGGAGTGCTCAAGGTGGAGTACATGGTGGCGAGGCGGTCGGCGGCCGCGCGGAACCGCGGTCAAGAGGCCCTCTCGTAGGCCTGTTTCAACAAGTATTTTCTGTTTAGATAGACTACGCCCACAACGACAGGCGCCATGGAGATCTTGGATATGAGCAAGCCGGCGGTCGCCGTCCAGAAGACCTGCGGGGGCAAGACGCCCCAGAAGGCTATGGGCATGAACACCAAGGTGTCGACGGCCATTGCGACCGGATCCGAGTAGAAGACTCTCTTCCAGATGGCCCCGCCTATTCTGGCGACCATATAGGCGTCTAAGGTCTCCGCCGCGAGGTATGCTATCGGCGAGGCGAAGGCCACTCTGGCCGATGTGGAGAACACGGACTCGTATATCGAGTTGGGCGCGACCGGGGAGGGGAGATACACCACTATGTAGTTGACGGCGGTGATCAGCCACTGCGAGAGGAAGCCCGCCAGAACCACGTTCCTGGCGTAGTGGAACCCCTCCCTCAGGACTATGACGTCGAGCATCGCCACGGTCGCTATGTAGGTCATGGTGCCCGCCGGCACCAAGAAGCCCAGGTAGTCGGTTATCTTAGAGGCCGCGTACTGCGAGACTGTGAGAAGCACCATGTAGAAAGCTATGGCGAGCACCGTCGGGTCTATCCTCACGAGCCTCAGCAAGGCTCTGTACATGGCCGCCGTCAGGCCGAAGGCCGCCAGCGCCTCGAGGAGGAGAGCGATCTCCATAGAGCCCTGCATAGAGCCCCCTTGATGCAGGTCGTTAAAAATTTTCCCTGCGTCAAACGAGCTCCACCTCGCCCAGCTCGACGAGGCCCCGCCTCCTGGCCTCCGAGAGGAGCTCCTCGACGGCCTCCTCCCCCCTCCTGCCCATATCCTTGGTGTACTCGTTTACGTACATATCCACGAAGCGCGCCACGTCGTCGAGGGGAAGCCCCCTGGAGAACCTCGAGGCGTAGCCCAAGGCCTGCTCCCTATGGGCCTCGGCATATCTTATCGACTCTAGGAGGAGCCTTTTCAGCTCCTCTGCCGCGTCGAGGCCCAGATCCTTCCTGACCGCGTCCACGCCCAGAGGCGTGGGGAGGCCCTTCTCGCTGAGCCACCACTCGCCTAGGTCCACCACCTTCCTCAAGCCGAGGCGCCCGTAGGTGATCTGCCCCTCATGTATGAGGACCCCTGCGTCGACCACGCCCGCCGACACGGCGTCGATTATCTTGTCGAAGGGCACCTCGACGGCCTTGACGCCGGGCATAGCCAGCTTGAGCAAGAGCGCCGCGGTCGTGTACCTGCCGGGCACCGCCGCCAGCCTTATGTCGCCGGTCCTACGCGCCGTCACGACGACAGGCCCGTACCCGTCGCCCATGGAGGCGCCGACCCTCAAGACGTAGTACCTATCGGTGAAGCCCAAGGCCGCAGTGCTGAGGGCGGTGAAGTCGAGGGCCGCGCCGCCCACGGCCAGCTTGTTGAGAGTCTCTATATCGGCCAGGAACTCCCTGAAGGCGAAGCGGCTCTTGACGGCGCCGGACGCTATGCCGTAGAACATATAGGCGTCGTCCGCGTCGGGGGAATGGGCCAGGACCAGCTCCATGGCCCCGCCGCCGTCCCTATTTTAAATTTGCGCAAAGCGCAGGGGAGGGAGGCCCAAGATCTCCGCCTCCTTCCTCATCGCCTCGGACACCGAGCTGTTGACCAGATACCGAGAGCGCTGGTAGTACTCCTCCACGAGCCTCCTGCCTACGGAGAGCCTCCTAGCCACGGCGTCTATCAAGGGGCCCGGGTTCTCGTAGAAGCTGGCCACCGAGTTCTCCATCTCGGCCACCGCCTCCTCGAAGCCGGAGGCGCCGGGCCTGGCGGCCAACACCGCGAAGACCAGAGGCGAGCCAACCCGCTCGCTCCACAGCTCGCCCACGTCCACCACGTGGGGCACGCCCCTATCGGCCATCCTCAACGCCTCATCGCCCACCACCAGCACCTGCGAGCAGGCATCCAAGGCGCGCCAGGGGTCGTCCACCCTCTCGAACTTGAGGCCGAGGAGGACCGACAGGGCCCTGGCGCTGACCGTCGTGTCGCTGACGGCGCAAGGCCCGCCGCGGCCGCGCCCCGCGAAGAGACGCGACGAAATTATGGGCCCCACGCTGTAGATGGCAAGACGCGGGATTATCGGCAGGCCGTGCTCAGCCGCGAGGGTAATCGGGACGAAGCCTATATCCGCAACGCCGTCGAGCAGCAGACTGGCGGCCTCGACGTTGCCCGCCTCGATGGCCTGCACCTTGGCCCTCCAGAAGAGCGGCTCGCTGTGGGCGTACTTAATTCTGACGACCTTCAGAGCCATCGCAGAACTCTGTGGAAGGTGTCCCTCAGAGCCGGCCTCCTCCCGGCCTCTCTCGCCAATGCGGCGAGCTCCTCCGCAGTGGCTCCGTGCCTGGCCCCGGCGGCCGTCAGCACCGCCTCGTTGTACATGGTGCCGACCAGGTCGTTCGCCCCAGCCAGGAGCAGGGTGGAGGCGATCCTCTTGCCCGTCGAGAGCCAGTAGGCCCCCACCTTGAGCCTATCCAGAAGTATCAGTCGTGCTATCGCCACGACCTTGACGTCGTAGGCGGCCGGCGCCATCCCCCTCACGACGCCCCTTGCGTAGAGCTCGGTGTTGAGCGGGTTGAACTTGACGGGGATGAAGAGGAGGAGGCCGCCGGTTTTCTCCTGGAGCTCCCTCACCCTGTATATATGGTCCACCACGTGCTCCGGCCTCTCCACGTGGCCGTACAGCATGGTGGCGTTGCTGGGGATACCCAGCCTGTGGGCCAGCTCCGCTATGTTCAGCCACTCCTCGCCCGAGATCTTATGCGGCGAGACCGCCTTCCTCACCTCCTCGGCGAATATCTCGGCGCCGCCGCCGGAGATGGCGTCAAGCCCGGCCTCCTTCCACCGCTCCAGCACCTCCCTCCACGACATGCGCCAGAGGCGGGAGTAGTAGTCGACCTCCGCCATGGTGGGCCCCTTCACGGCCACGCCGGGCGCCGCCCTTTTGACCGACCTGAAGAGCCCCTCGAAGTACTCTATATCGAGCTCGGGGTTGAAGCCCCCGTTTATATGTAGCTCCGTCACGCCGAGCCTCGCGGAGGCCTCGGCGACGGCCTTGGCCACCTCCTCCGGCCGGCGGGTATACGCCTCGGGATGCCCCAACGGTCTGTAGAAGGCGCAGATGGGGCACCTCGCCACGCAGACGTTGCTGTAGTTGATCACCACGTTGTTCACGAAGGTGACCGCGTCGCCCCATAGCTTGAGCGTCACCTCCTCGGCCGCCTTGGCCAGCGCCATGAAGTCCCCCTCGGCGAGCAGCTCGACGGCCTCGCCCCTGCTCAAGCCCGAGAGGGCCGCCTCGACGATTTCGCGCGGCTCCATCGACAGCTCCGACATGTATTTAATTAATGAGGCGCCGCGGAGGCGCTAATTATTAAAGGCGGAGTCGCCGGGTTGCCGTGGACGTCGGGGAGCTTCTGGGGCGCGACCTCTGGGAGCTCGGCATGGAGGCCTGGAGGCTCAGAACCAAGCTGTACGGCAGAACCGCCACGTACATATCGAGCATGGTGCTGAACTACACCAACATCTGCGTCGTCGAGTGCGACTTCTGCCCCTTCTGGAGGGCGCGGGGGGACGGAGACGCCTACGCCCTCTCGGTGGGCGACGCGGTGAAGAGGGTGCTCGCCGTCGACGCCGAGCACGGCCTCAGCCAAGTTCTAATCCAGGGAGGCATCAACCCCGAGATAGGTATCGAGTACTTCGAGGAGCTCTTCAGAGCCATCAAGGCCAAGGCCCCCCATATAGCCATACACGCCCTCTCGCCGCTCGAGGTGGACTACCTGTCGCGGAGGGAGAGAATGACGTGGCGCGAGGTGCTGGAGAGGCTGAGGGAGGCCGGCATGGACTCCATGCCCGGAGGAGGCGGCGAGATACTGGTGGACAGAGTGAGGAAGGAGATATCGCCCAAGAAGATAGGCGCGGAGGTCTGGCTGAGGATCATGGAGGAGGCCCACGGGCTGGGGATACCCACTTCGGCCACGATGATGTACGGCCACGTGGAGGGGCCCGAGGATTGGGCCGAGCACATACGCAAGATCGCCGAACTGCAGAGGAAGACGCACGGGTTCCTGGCCTTCATAGCGTGGAACTACGAGCCCGAAGGCAACAGGCTGGGGGCCAAGGTCAGATACCCAAGGACGTCGGTGACGTTGCTCAGAATAGTGGCAGCCGCCAGGCTGGCCTTCACCGGCGAGTCGTTCATACCGCATATACAGTCCTCCTGGCTCACGAACGGGCCCGAGTCGGCGGAGCTCGCCATGTATTTCGGCGCCGACGACTTCGGCGGGACTCTATACGAGGAGAAGGTGCTGGAGGGACAGAGGAGGAGGTCCCCCATAGCCACGAGGAAAGACGTCGAGGAGCTCATAAGGAGGGCGGGATTCCAGCCCGTCGAGAGGGACAACTGGTACAGGCCGGCTCGCCCCGGCCGGGGCTAGGCCACCGCCTCGCCCGTCTCGAGGAGGCGCAGGACGCCCCTGGAGGCCACCGCCACCGCCCTCCCGAACGCCCTCAGGCCGACCAGCGGCGAGAACCTGCAAGTCCCCCTGAAGTCCCGCTCCGAGACCGCGAACTCCTCAAGCCGGAACACCGAGAAGGCGGCGGGGGCGCCGGGCCTTAGGGATACGTCGAGCCCGGCGAAGCGGGCGGGCCTGAAGGAGTAGAGCCGCAGCACGTCGTCGAGGCCGAGGAGCCCATCCCGCCAGAACCTCAGCAGGAGGGACGACGCTACGTCCAGGCTGCAGATGCCGGGGGGCGGCGAGCCCGAAAGCTTCTCGTCCAGCGCGTGGGGGGCGTGGTCCGTGGCGTACATATCGACCGCGCCGGCCAGGAAGAGGGCCAGGAGGCGCCTCCTCTGGTCCTCGGAGCGGAGGGGAGGGTTCACCCTGCAGAGAGGGCCGGAGCAGCGGTCCGAGCTGAGGAGGAGGTGGTGCGGCGTCGCGTCGAGGGTCGCCAGCCCCCTCAACGCCTCGACCGTATAGGGCAGAGAGACGTGGGTGATATGTATCCTGTAGCCCCGCCGCGCATATACGGCGGCCCGATCGGCGCATCTGGCCTCAGCCTCCGGAGGCCTGCGCCCAGATATATATTCGGGATCCTCGCAGTGGAACACGGCGGTGCAGCCCAGCCCTCTGCATCTGTCGAGAAGGCGCTCCACATGCGGCCAGCCGAACTGGGCCACGTCCTCGGGGTATATCTTGACCGAACTGGGCCTCGCCGCCTCCAGCTCCCCGAGGTCCTCCGGGACGCCCATATGGACCCCGTAGAGTATAGGCAGGGAGGAGCCCTCGGCCAGCCTCCTGGCGTAGAGCCCCGCGGTCCTTATGTGGGGCCTGGTGTTAGGCATGTCGAGCACCGCCACCACGCCGCCCGCCAGCGCCGCCGCCGAGCCGCCGGCCAGCGTCTCCTTGTGGGAAAGCCCCCAGTCCCTAAAGTGGACGTGGATATCCACGAAGCCCGGCAGTATGAGGTGCCTCCCCGAAAACTGGAGGACTCTGCACCCCCCGCCCCTCCCCCTAAGCGACTTAATTACGCCGCCCTCGACCAGCAGAGATACGTAGCGGACGGCGCCCCCTACATAGGCCTTCCCCTCCACCACGAAACACATGGAGATGGAAACGCCAGCCCTTATATCCATCCGAAAGGGATATAAACAGGAGAATAACGGAAATAGATAGCTGGGGGGAGAGATAGCGAAAAGTTTTTAACTAGGTGCGTTTATCAGCTAACGCGCCTTCATCCGTGTGGCCGAGGCGGGGCCTCGGCCGAACTACCCTCATGTTCCTCCGATGTCCCCTCCTGGGGCTAGCCCGGGCGGGGGCGCGGAGGAGAAAACCCCACGCCGCCGTACGCGCGCGGAGTCCGGGGCGGTCCCGCCCCCGAGGGCGGCCTGCGGCCGCTCTCGAAACCGGTTGATCCTGCCGGACCTGACCGCTATCGGGGTGGGGCTAAGCCATGCGAGTCGCGCGCCCGGGGCGCCGGGCGCGGCGCACGGCTCAGTAACACGTGCCCAACCTGACCTCGGGAGGGGGACAACCCCGGGAAACTGGGGCTGATCCCCCATAGGGGAGGGGCGCTGGAAGGCCCCCTCCCCCAAAGGGATCTCGGGCGATCTCTCGGGATCCGCCCGAGGGTGGGGGCACGGCCCATCAGGTTGTTGGCGGGGTAACGGCCCGCCAAGCCGAAGACGGGTAGGGGCGGTGAGAGCCGTGAGCCCCGAGATGGGCACTGAGACAAGGGCCCAGGCCCTACGGGGTGCAGCAGGCGCGAATACTCCGCAATGCGGGAAACCGCGACGGGGCCACCCCGAGTGCCGGGCGAAGAGCCCGGCTTTTGCCCGGTGTAAGGAGCCGGGCGAATAAGCGGGGGGTAAGTCTGGTGTCAGCCGCCGCGGTAATACCAGCCCCGCGAGTGGTCAGGGTGATTACTGGGCTTAAAGCGCCCGTAGCCGGCCCGGCAAGTCGCTCCTGAAATCCTCGGGCTCAACCCGGGGGCAGGGGGCGATACTGCCGGGCTAGGGGGCGGGAGAGGCCGCCGGTACTCCGGGGGTAGGGGCGAAATCCTATAATCCCCGGAGGACCACCAGTGGCGAAAGCGGGCGGCCAGAACGCGCCCGACGGTGAGGGGCGAAAGCCGGGGGAGCAAAGGGGATTAGATACCCCTGTAGTCCCGGCCGTAAACGATGCGGGCTAGCTGTCGGCCGGGCTTAGGGCCCGGCCGGTGGCGTAGGGAAACCGTTAAGCCCGCCGCCTGGGGAGTACGGCCGCAAGGCTGAAACTTAAAGGAATTGGCGGGGGGGCACCACAAGGGGTGAAGCTTGCGGCTTAATTGGAGTCAACGCCGGAAACCTTACCCGGGGCGACAGCAGGATGAAGGCCAGGCTAACGACCTTGCCGGACGAGCTGAGAGGAGGTGCATGGCCGTCGTCAGCTCGTGCCGTGAGGTGTCCGGTTAAGTCCGGCAACGAGCGAGACCCCCACCCCTAGTTGCTTTCCCGCTCTTCGGGGCGGGAGGCACACTAGGGGGACTGCCGGCGTAAGCCGGAGGAAGGAGGGGGCCACGGCAGGTCAGTATGCCCCGAAACCCCGGGGCTGCACGCGAGCTGCAATGGCGGGGACAGCGGGATCCGACCCCGAAAGGGGGAGGCAATCCCGTAAACCCCGCCCTAGTAGGGATCGAGGGCTGCAACTCGCCCTCGTGAATGTGGAATCCCTAGTAACCGCGTGTCACCAACGCGCGGTGAATACGTCCCTGCCCCTTGCACACACCGCCCGTCGCACCACCCGAGGGAGTTCTCTGCGAGGCCCCTTGCCCGGGGCAACCTGGGTGGGGGGACGAGCAGAGAACTCCCGAGGGGGGTGAAGTCGTAACAAGGTAGCCGTAGGGGAACCTGCGGCTGGATCACCTCCTAACCCTCGGGGCGGGAACCCTAGAGGGCTCCGCGCGCGGCCCCGCAATCCGCCGTCCGCACGGCCAAGCCGTCCGGTGGATGGCTCGGCTCGGGCGCCGAGGAAGGGCGTGGCAAGCTGCGATAAGCCCGGGGTAGCCGCAGGCGGGCGTTGAACCCGGGATCCCCGAATGGGGCTTCCTGCCGGGGCCGAATAGGCCCCGGCGCCCCGTAGGGGGCGGGAACGCGGGGAAAGGAAACATCTTAGTACCCGCAGGAAGAGAAACCAACAGGGAACCCCTGAGTAGGGGCGACCGAAAGGGGGAGAGCCCAAACCAAATCCCTTCGGGAAGACCGAGGGGAGATGTGGTGTTGTGGGCTCGGGTACCGCCGGCGGGCGGTAGCCGAAGTGGGCTGGAAAGCCCCGCCGTAGAGGGTGATAGCCCCGTAGGCGAAACCGTCCGTGGCGGAGTCCCGGGATCCCGGAGTACCTCGCCTCGGTTTTGGCGGGGGAAGCCGGCGGCCACTGGCCGCCAAGGCTAAGCACGTCCCGAGTCCGATAGCGAACTAGTACCGTGAGGGAAAGCTGAAAAGAACCCCGGAAGGGGGGTGAAAAGAGCCTGAAACCGGACGGCTACAGTGGGGCGGGCCTCGAAGGATGCCCCCTCCCGAAGGAAACCCCGGTGACGGGGGAGTACGAGGGAGAGGGTCCAGGGTCCGCCCTTACGTCTAGAAACACGGGCCGGGGAGTTCACGGCCGTGGCGAGTCTAAGGGGTTCAACCCCGTAGGCGTAGGGAAACCGACAGCCCGTAGCCGGCGAGCGCCGGCGAGGGGCGGGGTCCGAAAGGGCCCGTAGCCACGGCCGTGAGACCAGAAACCGGGCGATCTAGCCCTGGGCAGGGCGAAGCGGGGCGAAAGCCCCGTGGAGGCCCGAAAGGGTTCTGACGTGCAATTCGTTCCCATGACCTGGGGCTAGGGGCAAAAGACCAACCAAGCCCGGTGATAGCTGGTTCCCCCCGAAGCGGGTCCCAGCCCGGCCTCCCCGGAGGCCGCCGGCGGGGTAGAGCACTGATCGGGGACGCAGGGCCCGAAAGGGTCCGGTCCCCGGTCAAACTCCGAACCTGTCGGCGCCGTAGAAGGGGGGAGGCGGGGCCAGTGGGGTAAGCCTCTGGCCCGAGACGGGAACAACCGGGACCGGGGTTAAGGCCCCAAAGTGCGGGCTAAGTGTCAACGTGCAAGGGCGTCCCTCGCCCAAGACAGCGGGACCGTGGGCCTAACAGCAGCCATCGGCCAAGCAACGCGTAACAGCGGACCCGCCGAGGCGAGGGGCCCCGTAGATGTAGAGGGACTCAAGCCCGCCGCCGAGACCCCGGGCCTCCGGCCGTTGGCCGGAGTGCGGTAGGGGGGCGCGGCCGTGGGGCAGAAGCCGGGCCGAGAGGTCCGGTGGACCCGCGGTCGACGAAGATCCCGGCGGTAGTAGCAGCTAAGAGGGGTGAGAAGCCCCTCCGCCGGAAAGGACAAGGTTTTCCCGGCAACTTCAATAGGCCGGGAGTAAGCCGGTCCTAAGGCGGGGCCTAGTAGGCACCCGCCGAAAGGGAAACGGGTTAATATTCCCGTGCCGCGGGGGTAGGTTCTGCGGCAACGCAGGCCCCGTCCCCGACGCCTCGGGATAGGGCGGGCGGGACCGCCGTCCCGTTTAACCGCTGAAGGCCGGGGAGTGCCGTAATGGCGAGAACCGGCTGAAGGCGGGAATAGCCGGGGGTTTTCCCCGGTCCGCCCGACTCCTGGGGCCCATGAAAAGGGGACGGGGAACGAGCCCCCGCGCCCGTACCGAGAACCGACGCAGGTGCTCCTGGGTGGAAAGCCCAAGGCGGCTCGGGTTTATCCCAGGCCAGGGAACTCGGCAAATTGGCCCCGTAACTTCGGGATAAGGGGTGCCTGCGGTCTTGGGGTACACCCCTGGGACCGCAGGTCGCAGTGACAAGGGGGACCTGACTGTTTAACAAAAACATAGGTCCCCGCTAGCCCGTAAGGGTGTGTACGGGGGCTGAATCCTGGCCACTGGCGGTACGTGAACCCCGGGTACAACCGGGCGAAGCGCCGCTGAAGGCCGGGGGTAACTCTGACCCTCTTAAGGTAGCCAAATGCCT
>Ga0334722_10000964_pt1 | contig 38439 bp, 37 predicted proteins | sample C3_bottom_MG_FD_207210 | JGI IMG/M metagenome (GOLD analysis project Ga0334722, IMG submission 207210) | Sediment microbial communities from Yellowstone Lake, YNP, Wyoming, USA - C3_bottom | ecosystem: Environmental > Aquatic > Freshwater > Lake > Sediment | place: USA: Wyoming | collected... | reverse complement strand
CATACCGGCACCGGATTCTTCTTTGGGCTGCAGATCGTCTACAGCAGCGAAGAAGTCTATTTCATTGTCTACCTTATGAGTAGATAGCGCGTGTGAAAACATAGAAGCTGCTTCGACTGTCAAAGAGTGATCATTGGCAACCATGCGACCAAAAATCGAGATGTCAGCGGCATCCTTCAAAGACTTGGCATCCACTGCCTTGATCGCCTTTTTTACATCTTTCGTTTCAGCGTATGCTTTGGCAAGAGTTACAAGCTCAAGGGGCGACATGAAATAGAGAGTCGTAGACCTCACTTTGTCTTTTGATTTTGAATCGAGTTTTACCAAAGCATCAACAATCTTCTTTGCGCCTTCATCTGCGTCAGCATCAGTAATCCCAGCAGCTACCATTGCTTTGACAAGCGGCTCATGCATCAGGCGGGTTCTCTCTCCTTTGAATTGCTCCGGCGCAATCTCCTTTGCCATCTCCCGAATCGCGCGCTTCCACGACTGGCTTGACACCCGCGCCCGTTGGACGCCACCGAACACCGCAGTCTTAGGTGAGTTAAGATCATCACGATTGAGACAAGCAACTGGGACTGATTGAATGATGTGAAGCTCAAGATGTTTCATGTTCTTTCTCCTTATATTCTGTTGTAGTTACAGGTTAATTGGTGCAAGCAGCAGCAGGCCGAACCCGAAGCTTTTGGCGCTGCCGAGACCTGCTTGATAGGTCTCGATAAACCTTTCCCGATCAGTCACTTCCAGAGTTCCGCGAAACTGGACGCCAGCATGATATCCGGCTTGCCCTTGCTTGCGAAAATGACTTTCTACCATAGGGCTGATCTCAAGAGGTCTTTCTTCTACAATTCGAAATCCGCCAGGTACTTTTTTACCGGTGTCTTTATCAAGACATCTCACCTCGCCTTTGTGTACAAGCCATGTGCGGAGCTCATCCGGTTTTACAAGTGGCACTCGTTTTCCACGTTTCCTTTTTCCATCCGATTGCAACATGGGCTCGCCCTTGGCGTCTTTCTGCACTAATGCTTTCACCGGGTTAGCCCGCAGGTCAAAGGCATAGTAACGGTGTGTTAGAAACAAGGCAGCAATCTCCTTGAAGGCAAAGCCATCAGGCGGACACCATTGCGGGCGAACAGGTTTTCTCTTGGCCATGACCCATAGTCTGAATGCACCTTCAAGAGTATCAATTCTTGTAAGAAACCCGATTTCTGTCCGCTTCTGCTCCGGGACATTGGGGAAACACTCCCAGAGCTTTTTGTGCCAGGCATAGCTGTCCAGAATACCTTCGGCACAAGCGATTTCCGCTCCAACTTCAAGACGGGCAAGCCAGCTCATATAGGCTCCTCTGTGGCGGGTTTTGTGCCCGGCGTCCAGAATGCAGCAGCCCATTCAGTCTTTGTCCTGTCATTCCATCGTCGCAGGTCTGTTGCAAGCTGCTCGTAGTTGACTGGCACTCCCTGTGATTTAGCCATGAGAACCAGCCGGGTTACACGCTTGTGCAGTTCGTCACCCTTCTCTGCGGCAAGAAGATGTTGAAATCTCCGCTCAGTGGGCGTGAGCTTATCGTCGCTTCGGTCTTTTCCATGCTTGTTTTCGATTGCTTGGCAGGTAGCGCCAAAATTGCCGACCTTTATGTCTTCCGGATGCGTGGCGAAAAGCCCAGCAACATGGGCTAAAACATCATCAGTGACTGCTATCCCCAGCCTGTTCAACACAGGCCAAGCTCGATGTTTTTTGCTGTCTACCAACACACACCGAAGGTTAGCCATCATTCCCCTGTCATCTACATGCCTTAGTAGCCGATCCGTAAACGCACTCATGCTTCATCCTCCTTCGTATCTGTCATATCTGTTTCTGCCTCATCTTTTTTTGCAGTCAGCCGCTGCCAGCCTTTGGCAAAAGCCCGTATCTGGCGGGATGTTTCTTGTCCACAGGCGACGCTATAGGCTCCACAGGCTGTAGCAAATAGCATCTTCCTCCATGCTTCACGAGTCGGCATTGCATCATCGGTGCCGATTGCCCCAATGTGTGCCATTAGCAGTGACAAGTTCTTTTCTATTGCGGTCCAATAATGTATAGTAGCAATGGAATGTAACTTTGCCTTGAGTTTACCCTTCGCTGGTCCGGCACTTTTCAGACGTCCTTCCCATCCACCGTCTATTTCTGAGCGATAGCCCTCGACGGCCCATCCAAGGCGGCTTGCAACAGATTCGGCCCTCCTCGCTTCTGACTCATACACCTTTGATCCTGCCGGAGTGAACAACTTTGAAGGAATATGGAATGTGGATTCCGCAGTATCAACAATAGTTGCCTTATCCCGTGCCAAGGCAGCAACCTGCAGATCACAGTCTTCGCCATCCTGAATAGCGCGAAGAGATAATGGACCTCCGGTTCCTTCAGCATTGCGTTTAACAACAAGAGCCGCAAGCTCCCGCCAAAGCGACTTGGAAGGCTGATATGAGAGTAGACCCCTTTCTTCCGTTTGGGCTTTTTTTCTAATAATCACCGTTGCCGTTGGTTCTGGGGGAAACCCACTGGCAAAAGAGGGGTATATTAGTCCATCACCAAGAAGCATTCGCTCTCCTGCAGGATGCAAGCGGATGACCCGCGTCATGGGCACGAGTCGCCCTATATATGTTGTCGTAGCATTTTCAATACTTGATACATCTCTCGCCGAAGTAGGCGCCGACTCCCAGACCGGCTTCCCTATCATCCGTCCTCCATAACTGAAACGAACATCATCATAGGTCGGCAGATTAAGATGAATCGTTTCGATGAGATTATTACCACGAAGAAATGCATGAATCATTGAAGCTGGCGAGCATGGAGCATCAGAAGACTTCACCGGTCCGTTCTCTTTCTTCAAATCTGCCAGGACACCGCATCGTGCACCATTCCAAAAAACTTGTCCCATCAAGCCACCTACTGAAAAGCACTGAAATGTCAGCATAGAAAGGAGGGTTTCATTCAGTGGAATTTTGCGTCCTTCTCCACGCATAGCAGCATGATCAAAGAGCGTTGCATTCTCTCCGGTCGCATAAGAAAAGTTGAGCTTTGATACGGGTGTCCAATCAGAAATATCGTCTGACTGGCTCTGAACGGCTGCGCCTTTGCTCAACTTCGCCACCTGCAACCACGGTGTTTCAGGATGATATAACTCAAACGAACCCTTCCACTTTTCCAGATACTTCGGCGCGGCTTCAGGCAACTTTTTCGGAACATCGCACCATTCAGGATAATTCTTAGGACCATCAAGTGCTGCATGAGCAACGCAGAGAAAAAGCCGCATCAGTGCCACCCGTTCGTGGGGACGTACCGCTAAGTCTGCATTATGTGCCCCATCGGAGAACACCTCGATTAAGCTTACCGGTCTTCGCTCACCAGTGCTTCTCATTACTGGTATCCAAGGGTCAAAGGCTACATTCATTAATCCACCTCCTATTCTGTCTTTTCGATAACCAAACCGAGTTCACTGTCCCACCGAATCAAAACCCCCTCCATCAGGCCATTTAGCGAAACAGTTCCGTCGCTTTCAACAAGACCAACACACTGTGCACCACGCAGATATTCGGCGATTGCAGCATGCGACTCAATCTGTGCGAAATGGTAGCTCGGTATTTTCACCAGATTGCGGTGAATCCCTTGGGCTGTGTCCAGCAGGAACGCCTCGCTTCCGAGAACGGCACTTGAGCCGTCTATAAATTCAGCCTTCGTTCTTGAAAATGACCTACAAAGTATCAGAGAAAGAGTAGGCAAATCATTAAGCCGAGTCTGTACGCCTTCTTCGTCCCAAAGTTCCGGTTGCCAATAACTGCTATTACGCGCCGCCAAAAACCTCTCATTGGAATCGGTGGCAAATCTTTCATCGAATAGTGTCTGCCATGCGCTCGGCTCATCGTCAAGTGTTGCATAGGTCGCTTCAATCAGACGTCTGATCTGTCCTGGTATCGAAACCGCCGCTAATTCCAGCCCTTGCCAGACTACAAGAGATCGGAGCAACACATAGGGGTTATACACATGCGCCTTCCCACCAAGTGCCTCAATGATGGCCTTCGGCTCCATCAGTCGAAACTCATCGAGGGTTTTTTCTTCCTCAATAATGCACATTCGAGGCTTCGATACCGGTCTGTTCTCCCGCTTGTGGCGCCAGAGCCTCCCCATGCGCTGCAAAAGCATATCGGTGGGCGCAAGCTCAGTAATCAGGAGATCAGCATCAAGATCAACGCTCTGTTCCACTATCTGTGTGGAAACAAGAATTGAGCCGCACCGTGTTGTGCTGTCCTTCCCCAGTCGCGCCATCCACTCATTTTCAAGCTGCTCTCGTCGCCAGAATGGGAATCGAGAGTGCAACAGACCAATAGTAAAGCGTCCCTCAGCCTGCTTGCGAAAGTGACGATATTGCCGCTGGGCTGAAGCAACAGTGTTGCAAATCCATAGGACACACCCTCCCATTTGAGCAGTCTCAATCGCCTCAGATATCACATCTCCTTCAGAACTAAAGGCTACTTCGATATCACGGGACTCTGGCGGTGTAGCAGCAACCGGCTCAATGACAGTTCCTTCCCGTCGACCAGTTATAAGCGGATAGGGCTGTTTAGCGGCATCGCCATAATTATCTTTAGGAATTGCGACTATCTGACCGCGCCGTTTCCCGGAAAGCGTGGCAGACAGCACTATAACTGTGCAGCCGAGACCCTCTAACGTTGCTATCAATCGGTCAATAAGTGTGCCAGTGTATAGATCATAGGAGTGCACTTCGTCGATGATTACGACCTTGCCAGCCAGCGCGAAATGACGAACAAAAAAGTGTTTTGCCGCCACAACACCCAAAAGCGCCTGATCCACTGTGCCCACGCCGAAGGGGGCAAGAAGCGCTCGCTTGGCCGAAGAGAACCAATCTCGGCCTGTCCTCACATCTTCCAGCGATTCCTGCGAGGTCACGGAAGGAGAAATAGTCGGTGCCTTATCCATAAGCCATGAATTGCCATGTATGATTCGGCTCCCGACGGCCTCGGACGCAATGCGTTTTACAAATGCCCCCATGCGCAGGTGCATTCGGTTGCTGGTAGCCTGGGTCGGCAGGGCAAAGTAGATACCGTGAGCCTTACCATCTGCAAGTAGATGATATGCCGCGCCCAAAGCTGCCTCTGTCTTGCCCATACCCATAGGCGCCTCGATGACATAAACGCCCGGTTCCATAATTGTGGAGATTGCTGCTGATTGCATCTGGTTAGGTTTAAATTGAACATCCGGTTTTCGGGTATCGTGGAACAAGTCATAAAATGAAAGTCCGGGAACAATCTGAGGGCGATCGTACCCGATTTCGGCAAGACAACTCTCGGCTACTTCAATGACATGAGGGAGGTCCATGCCTCCTGCAACTGGGAAGTATCGCTCATCTGACCCAATCCAGTCGGCTACCGTGGAGAGCCCGGCCAACCACCAAAGAGCGGGGGTCATGTCATCCAGCGTAAGTCCTGCCAGATCAGGCCCGAACACAGCCCTTACAGCTTCAGCAGCATCGTTCCGCTCCTTTTCCCAATCTATACCACTACCGCCTTCAGTGATTTGCCCTCGCGGCTTGAAGCCCCTATCATTCGGGGGGCTGAGTCTCCCATGATGGCCGCCCAAGACAGCAGAGATATATTTTCCCGCTGTACGAGCTACTCCGTTATCGTTGAGATATTTCTGGACAGCGGCATGCGTTATCTTCCCATGATCCGACTCCATTGCTGCATCCCAAACCCCATTTCGTGCAATTATTGACAAGCCGTTATCTTCCAGCCAAGCCGCGCACTTGCGCTGAAAGCCGGGCGAAATCTTCCCTAAATCATGAAGTGCAGCCAGCGACCCACTTGTTGCCGCATCAATTTGAAACCGCGTTAATAGCTCTGGGGCCGCCTCCGACATGCAGCGAGCCACACAGCCCACATTCACCATGTGCTCGAATACAGAAATGCCGGGGCTATTATCCTTGAATGTCTTGGCCCAAAAGTTCATAAGCCCACCGCCGCCACATCCAGACAATGATACGGAAGCAGGTGATAACTACCCCCATCCCGCTCCGTTTTTCCCCAATACCTGAAATAACTCCTGGTCTCATTCTCTTTCATCTTCTCGGTGATTGTTCCTTCCCCATACTTGTTTCGCTCAGCTTCCCCAACAGGTGTGATCCGTATCAGTCCTCGACAAAATGTCACGACCTCGCTTCCTTCCTCACACAGGCCAACCCCCGTTCAAAACCGAAAAGTCCGCATACCGGATGCAGCAAACGGCGCCCCTACGCAATCAGCCCCCACTGTGGTACTACGATTTATGAAATCATCATACCACGTCACCTACGTCATTCCGTGTCATACCGATAATAATAAAGCTAAGAGTCCTGAGTCTTAGAGGCCGACTTCCCAATGCAATACATTTCCCGCATCCTCACGATTTCTTCCTTGAGCTCCCTTGCCAGCTCCTTTGGCTCAAGCACCATTACCTCTGAGCCGTAGCCCAGTATCCGCCGCCTTATCTCCCGGAAATCCGCCACCGGGAAGCGCAGGAGGAGGCTGCCGTCAGCCTCATAAGAAATTATTTGTTCCGGGTGCCATACCTGCTCAGACATCCATGCCGCAACTGAGGGGGCGAATTTCAGGCACACCTCCCTGGTCTTACCCCCCTGCATGATTCCGAAGTGCTTCCGGCAGTACTCCTTCATGGAAGGCAGGTTCGGGGGAAGGATAATCTCCTCAGTGGTTCTGTTCAGATCTTTAATCCTGGATAGGGCAAAATTACGCAGGCCCTTGCGGCTCGCACAATAGGCGACGATGTGCCAGCTCCCCATATAATGGATCAGATGGAGGGGCAATACGGTCCTGATCGTCTTTTTGCCGGTATGTGGGGAGTAGTAGGCCATCACTACGGGCCGTTCCCGGAAAAGGGCGTCTGTTATCTCGTGGAAGAATTCTTCATCGACGCGGGAATATTCTATGTTCTTTACGGAGACCTTCTCTGATATCCCTTCGACGCAGTTTTGTCCGTCGCCGCTCTGAAGACTGAATACCCGATTGAGAAAAGAGCAGAGCGTCTTTTTTATGCCGGTGTCGGGGATGGAAGAGGCAAGCCTGACCGCAAGCGCCAGTGCCATAACGTTCTCTTCATTAAACCATCGCGAAGGCAATTCGTACGCGCAGTCGGTATAATAATAGCCCTTTTTCACGGCGTCATACGCAAGAGGAGCATTCAGACGATCGCGCATGAACTCGACATCCCGCTGTGATGTCCGGGAAGATATCTCAAACCGTCCGGCGAGGTCTTTTGCGTTAGGAAAGTGGCCGTCTCTTACCCGCCCGTGAAACCAGATGAAGCGTTCGAATTTAAGCCGATCTCCCATGCGTCCTCATTATACTACAAACCCTTTTGATTCTGCGTTGCTAACTTTTCGGATGAAATGGCTGAAGATGCTGCAGGCTGACTTTTTTCGGTGTTTCTTCTTGATGTAAGTCGAAGATTTTATACGGGCGATAAAACTGACGTTATTTTTCAAAAGAAAAGGGCCCGGCTGGGCCCTCTTCTTTTGTTTCAATTTAATCTTCTGTTTTTACTTTCCAGTCCCATATGCCCCGGCGAGGTAATCGATGATCGCCTTTGCGTCATCGTCACTGATCGGGCCGCCGAAGGTCTTGATCATCTTGTTCACGGTGCCCGTCCACTGGGCCTTGCTGAACTTCGGCTGCATGGTGATATAGTCGAGACTGTGGCAGAGGCTGCAGAACTTCTCTGCCTTGTCTTTTTCCGCCCCGGCTGCAAGCTCTGTCTTTATGTCCGGAAGGTCTATAGATTTGACTCCGTCGGGAGCAGCTGAGAACGCAAGGCCTGCTGTCATGAAGCATATAATGGCAACTATTAAAATATATTTCATCTGAGCCCCCTATCGAACCGTAACGCTGACCTTCTCGACATTGTTCAGCAGGTAGCCGGAAGGGTTCCAGAGTTTTTCAAATGGCTGGGATTCGCCTATGGCGTTCGTAGCCTTGCACATGATCGTATAGTTTCCGGACCGGGTCGGCCTCCACGGATAGAACCACTGTACCCAGGAATATTTCCCCTTGTCCCCGCCCAGTTTCGTCTCTCCCCAGGTCTTGCCTCCGTCGACCGATACGATGACGTCCCTTATACTGTGCATACCCGAAAAGGCTATCCCCATGATTTTGACATCCTTGCCTTTGACAAGGGCTTCACCGTCTGACGGGTCGATAACAAAGGACCTTGTCGTCATCCTGTTGATCGGCACTGTCTTATTCGGTGCAGCCCCCGGGGCAACGCAACCGCAGTCATTGTCAGGAATGCGATAGGCAGGCTTCATCCAGAACTCTTCAAAGGTCTTGGTCAGGACCGTAATATCGCTCAGAGACTTGACCCAGTACGTCGCATACCAGCCCGGCACGATCAGCCTCGCGGGGAAGCCATTGAGCATGGTAAGCGGTTTGCCGTTCATCTCGAAGGCGACCATGATATCTTCTTCCAGGGCCTTGTCAACTGGCAGACTCTTGACTAAATCAGGCACCTTCGGAAATGGCGCTGAATCCAGACCGTTAAACGCGATATCGACGGAACCGGCCTTTATGCCGGCCTTCTTCATGATGTCCCTGAGGCGGACCCCGGTCCAGGTAACGTTGCCCATCGCACCGTGCCCCCACTGACCGCCGGCGACCCTCGGCTCGAATAACCCGCGGCTGTTGCCGGAGCACTGGATCACCGCAGTATAGCTGATCTTCTCAAACCCCTTGAGGTCATCCATCGACAGCTGCAGTTCCTTATCGATATTGCCGCCTATCTTCAGCCGCCACTCCTTCATATCAACATATGTCGGAATATTCGCCAAATGCCACCGTACGAAAAGGGCATCGTTCGGAGTCAGCAGTTCCTTGAAAAAATGCATCGGCGTCTCAAGCTGAGGTGGACGGCTTGTCATCAGGATAAGGTCTGTCTTTTCAGGAAATCGCGCCATCCGCGGCCCTGAAGCAAAGAGGTCAGCCGGCCCCCCCATGGCCGTAGCGGCAGCCATCGCCCCCGATGCCTTAAGAAAATCTCGTCTCGACATTTCTTTGAAGCCCATAAAAACCTCCTTTAGTTACCTTGCAGATTTTTTCGGTGTTCCTGTCTGCTGCAATGAAACTCTAAAATCTATTGCCGTGTCAGATGCCGGTACTTAATCCGGTGCGGCTGGTCTGCCTCGGCCCCAAGCCGCGCATGACGGTCAGCCTCATACTCCGAATAATTGCCGTCAAACCAGACAACCTTGCTGTCTCCCTCGAACGCCAGAATATGGGTCGCAATGCGGTCAAGGAACCAACGGTCATGGCTGATAACCACAGCACAGCCCGCAAAGTTCTCGAGCGCCTCTTCCAGAGCCCGCATCGTATTGACATCAAGGTCGTTCGTCGGCTCATCGAGCAACAGCACGTTGGCGCCTTCCTTCAGCATGCGCGCGAGATGGACACGGTTTCTCTCACCGCCCGAGAGCATGCTCACCTTCTTCTGCTGGTCCTGCCCGGAAAAATTAAACCGGCCGACATAGGCACGGGAATTAACCTCCCGATTGCCGATTAACACAACATCCTCGCCCCCGGATATCACTTCCCAGACAGATTTTGCAGAATCGAGTTCGTCCCGCGACTGGTCAACATACCCGAGCTTTACGGTATCTCCGACCCTGATTGCCCCGGAGTCAGGCTTTTCCTGGCCAGTAATCATCCTGAAAAGCGTAGTCTTGCCGGCGCCGTTAGGACCAATGACCCCGATGATCCCTCCCGGAGGGAGCGAGAAGGTCATGCCTTCGACCAGGACATTGTCGCCATAAGATTTCGTCACATTGTCCGCCTCGATGACAACACCGCCGAGTCTCGGACCGGGCGGGATGAAGATCTCAAGCTCCTTTGCGAGCTTCTCGTTGTTCTGTGAAAGCAGGGTCTCATACGACGTGATACGCGCCTTTGATTTGGCGTGCCGCCCCTTCGGCGACATTCTGATCCATTCGAGTTCGCGCTGAAGAGTCTTCTGCCTTTCGGTCTCGGCCTTTTCCTCCTCCTTCAGTCTGTTCTGCTTCTGCTCAAGCCATGAGGAATAATTCCCTTTCCACGGTATCCCCTGGCCCCGGTCAAGTTCAAGGATCCAGCCGGCGACATTATCAAGAAAATACCGGTCGTGGGTGACCGCAATGATCGTCCCCTCATACCGCTGCAGATGATGCTCAAGCCAGGCCACAGTCTCAGCATCGAGGTGGTTTGTCGGTTCGTCCAGCAGAAGGATATCGGGCTTTTGAAGCAGGAGCCTGCATAGGGCAACCCGCCGTTTTTCTCCGCCGGAGAGGACATTGACCGGCGTATCTCCCGGCGGGCACCGCAGGGCGTCCATCGCCATCTCAAGCCTGGAATCCAGGTCCCAGGCATCCAGGTGATCAAGCTTTTCCTGCACTACTCCCTGCCGGTCACAGAGCTTGGCCATCTCGTCGTCAGACATTGGTTCGGCAAATTTGGCATTGATCTGATTAAACTCATTAACCAGATCAACCGTCTCCTGAACGCCTTCTTCAACCACCTGTCTGACGGTTTTCGAGCTGTCCACCAGCGGCTCCTGCTCAAGAAATCCTACGGTATGGCCCGGGGAAATGACCGTCTCTCCGACAAATTCCTTGTCGGCCCCCGCCAGGATGCGGAGAAGCGAGCTTTTTCCTGAGCCGTTTAGTCCGAGTACGCCGATCTTTGCGCCATAGAAATAGGACAGATAGATATTCTTCAGCACCTGCTTCTTGTCGTGGTACTTGCTCACCCCGACCATTGAATAGATTACTTTATTCGCTTCGTTTGCCATGTATTGCCATATTCCTCTCTCAATAAAATTATTGACCTCTGCAGGTCTTTCCAATCAGAACAGAACTCTCGGAATGCGTCAGAATATTTCGCGAAACGCTGCCCATCATACTGGCCATGCCCTTTAAACCCCTGCAGCCGACAACGATCATATCAGCATGCATTTCTTCGGCAGTCCTCAGTATCTCATGGGAAGGGTCCCCCACTTTGGATACTGAGGTAAGATTCTTAAACCGTGCCAGATACCCTTTTGCCTGCTCGAGTATCCTGTCGGACTCCCTGAATTCCTCTGCCCGCGTATCGGCAAGCATATCCTTGATCCGGTCATTAACCTCGATCACAAATCTGTCGGGAATGTCGGCGAAGTCAGACCAGATGACATTCATTATCGTAATTTCCGTATCATCGTTCAACGGCAGGGAAGCAAGGAAACCAGCAACAGCAGCAGAAAAATCAGATCCGTCGGCGGCAAAAAGGATCTTTTTCCTGCCGGCATTCCGGCAAAAACCCGGTTTTATCACCAGGACGGGCTTGACCGAATGCAGGGTAACCGCCTTGGTGACACTGCCGATGAGTATCGATTTAAGGCCCTTTATACCCCGTGCCCCCATGACAACCAGGTCCATGTCCCCGGCTTCAGCAGCATCGAGGATATACCGTTCCGGGGCGCCATCGATGATAGCGGTGCTTATCCTGGCCTTCACCGGGGCCAGGACCTCAAGTGCCGCATCAATAATCCTCGGGGCCACATCCTGCCTGATCTGCTTGAGGGTGCTGTAATACGACTCTGCATCATACTGGAATGGTATCCAGCTCACCACATGGACGAGCATAATCTCATCTTCCACCGTAAGGTCCAGGCAGAGAAGAGAGCGGGCAGCCTCCTCCGAGTATTCAGAACCGTCCGTCGCAAGCAGTATCTTCATGACATCTCACCTCCGGAACATCTCATAACAACAAAATAACATATACCGGAGACAAAGACAAATGCCTCCGCTCAGCCGATATTTATGATACACTGAATTAATTAATCTATGGTGATCAGGGAATCAATAGCGATTAGGGCGCCGATAATAAAGGTCTGGAAGGTCTTCACCGACCTCACCTGCTGGGCAGACTGGAACACGGTGCTGAAGGATGTCCGCGCGGAGAGTCCCGCGATCACCCAGGGCAGCCAGTTCCAGTGCTGCATCAGACCTTTTGCCCTCCCTCTGTATTTTGAGCCGAAGGTCGAGGAAGTAGTCCCCTTCGAGCGCGTCTGCTGGACCGGTGAGAAGTTCGGAATCTCCTCTATCCATGAATTCCTTTTTCAGACACACGGCGATACGGTCACCGTTGTCAGCGAAGAGGTATTCAGCGGCCTCCCCGTCACTGTCGCCGGAAGGCTCTTTCCAAAATGGAAGCTGGTGGCCTTGACCAGAGAATTCCTTGAAGATCTCAGAAAGGCCGCAGAGTCTGAATCATAGAAGAACGATATTTCCTATGCCTTTTTCTTGCTCAGCCTGATCGTGACTTCACCGTCTCCGACATTGACTGAAAATCCCGCGTAGCTCACCATTGCCAGAAAGGCGGCGAACATAAGGAGCGTTGCGGCGATGTAGTAAGCCAGAGTATACTGCCCGGTAATATCTGCGATTCTGCCCGCCAGGACCGGGCCAATGACGCCCCCCACCCCCCATGCAGTAAACAGAATTCCATAGTTGAGACCAAGATTCTTCGTACCCCAGTAGTCAGCTGTCGTCGCAGGAAAAAGCGAGAGGCAGGCACCATAGTTAAATCCAACCATGGCGGAGCCCAGGATGAAGGCAGTTGTCGTCGTAAACTGGGGATAGAAAAACATGATCAGTGCCTGCATGATGCAGACAAAGGCAATGGTGATGACCCTGCCGATGTAGTCTGAGACTACTCCGGCAACAACACGTCCTCCGGCATTGAATATGGCCAGCAGGGCAACAAAGAGAAAGCCGATCCTGATCGTATTGCCGGACTGGACCGCAACAATCTTTGCAAGATGCCCGATGATCATCAGGCCCGCGGTCGCTGCACAGGCATACTGAATATACAGGAGGTAGAACTCGCGGGTTCTGAGCATTTCACGCCACGAGAAATCACAGGAAACCGGTGAAACTGCATTCAGGGTCTGGTTCTTGTTTTGGATATCGGGCTTGCAGGGCGCAGCCGCCGCGGGGTTGTTTATGAACTGCGCAAAGATGGTAGAGGTTATGAGAAAGGCCAGCCCGAGAATCCTGAACGAATTATTTATGCCATAGGTCGCAAGCAGATATTTCGAAAGCGGAGCGATATAGACCGGTGCAAGCCCGAACCCGGCAACCACCAGTCCGGTTATCAGGCCCTTCTTCTCCGGCGGAAACCACTTGACCGCAGCAGGAGTTGCAGAGGCATAACCAAGGCCTATCCCCATCCCGGCAAAGATGCCAAAACCGATCAGGGCAGGCAGGATACTGGATGGTGCTCCAAAACTGGTAATGATCAGCCCTGCGCCGGTAAGAACCGCGCCGCAGGAAGCAACAATACGGGGACCAAACCTGTCCTGCAGCCGGCCGGCCGGAACCATCATCGCTGCGAAGCAGGCAATCGCAAGCGTATAAGGCAGCGTTGCCTCGGTCTTGGTCCATCCGAACCCGCCTTTGTCGAGCGCCTCGGTAAACTGTTTGCTAAATGCTCCAGGCATACAGAACGCCAAGGGCAAGATTCAGCCCCATCCCGGCACCAACCACCAACCATCCTTTATTCTGCATGGAGCATCCTTTCGAAGTCTTCCGCATCAGGGTATCGAGATGCAGATGCACCTTCACGATGTTGACCTGAGCACAGTATATCACAGAAAAAGGAGATGTCCAGCAGGCAAAGCAGGCGGTCCATAAGCCACCATCAAAGCAACAATTGTATCAAAGAGCAGCGGGAAAACGGCAAGCAAACGGATTCAGCGGCGTGTTGCGCCGGTGCCCCGGAGGTCCGGCTGTATCGGACCGGGAATGAGCGCACAGGCTGTTGTCCAGCTGTTCGGGATAAATTTGATGGAGGGATCCGGAAGTTTCAGGGTATCTTATGAACAAATCACTTCGACGGCTTAACCCTTTTTTTCTTGTGGCACTTGAAGCAGTCGTCTTTGGGAGGGTGTGCCGGTTTGCGCGGCATCAGGCCATCAGGACCATGGCATTTCATGCAGGCCGTTGCCTCTGTTATTCCCTGATGTGACTCGCTGGCCGGTATCTGGGGATACTTTCTGCCGGAAATGCTGTAGAGAAACCCGACAACGGCAAGGATGAAGATCACAAAAATAATGTTATTTTTCATAACTGATTTTACCATACCCGAGCTATTGAAATCCCCCCGATGATAATTATAGATATTTCAAGCCGGCGCGGACGGCCCCGGGATTCTCAGGGGAAGTGAATATTTTTTTATAAAGCTATTTACTCCGGCAAAAGCTATGCTGTATACTGTTTAGCAAGATAAATCTTTAACCGGAGGTGTTTATGACCAAAGCAGAACTCGTAGAGAAAATGGCAAAGGATGCCGACATTTCAAAGGCAGCCGCAGACAAGGCCCTGGGGTCCATGATCGAGGGGATCAAGAAGGCACTGAAGAAGGGGAACAAAGTGACCCTCGTTGGCTTCGGTACTTTTTCTATCTCTCACCGGAAGGCACGTCAGGGAAGAAACCCCCAGACAGGCGCAACCATCAAGATCAAGGCATCAAAGGCCCCGAAGTTTTCAGCAGGCAAGGCATTCAAGGACGCAGTCAAGTAATTGCGGTCTGACCTGGCCGGCTGCTGACGCGGGTCAGCGACCGGCCAGAGTGCTTCTATCCGGTGCTTCTGTTTATTTCTCGTCCGACGGCAGAATCATATGCCGTATTATCTTGCCGTCGACCAGGTAGATCACCATTTCGGCGATATTGGTCGCATGGTCAGCGATGCGCTCAAGATACTGGGCCACAAAACTGATCTTCATTGCACGTGATACGGTCGAGGGGTCCTGGGCCATCAGAAAGACAAGCTCCTCCAGTACATCATGCTTGAGATCGTCCACTTCGTCATCGCGCATGATCACGTCCATAGCAAGCTTTTTGTCCTTCCGCACAAAAGCATCCAGCGCATCCCGCGTCATACCTTGTGCAATTTCTTTCATTCGCGGAATATCGATATATGGTTTGAGGATAGGCTCTTCGTTGAGTTCGAGGGCGCGTTCAGCAATGTTGACCGCAAGGTCTCCCATCCTCTCAAGGTCTGAGGTGATCTTCATCGCTGTCGTTATAAACCGCAGATCTCCTGCCATCGGCTGCCTGAGCGCTATGACCCGGATAGACTCTTCATCTATTTCCACGTCAAGCGTATTGACCATCCGGTCCCTGTCTATGATCTTCTTGGCAAGGTCATTATCCCGGTCTACAAGAGCCTCTATGGAACTCTTGATTGAGTCCTCAACCAGGGAGCCCATCTTGAGCAATTTTTCCTTAATATGCTGCAGCTCATCATCAAATACCGTCATCAGCCAAACCTCCCGGTCACATAATCTTCTGTCAATTTTTCAGCAGGCGCAGTAAAGATTTTGTCGGTCGTGTCGAACTCAACCAGTTCCCCGAGCATCAGGAATCCGGTCCAATCTGATATCCTCGCCGCCTGCTGCATGTTGTGAGTCACGATGATAATCGTCACCTCTTTTTTAATTTTATCAAAGAGCTCCTCAATCTTTGATGTGGATATAGGATCAAGTGCTGAGGTCGGCTCGTCAAAGAGAAGGACCTCCGGATTCACCGCCAGTGCCCTTGCAATAACAAGCCGCTGCTGCTGTCCTCCTGAAAGATCATATGCGCTGGAGTTGAGCTTATCCTTCACCTCATCCCAGAGGGCTGAGTGCAGAAGCGCTTTTTCCACAAGCTCGGAGAGTTCAGCCCTTTTGCTGACACCTTTGAGCTTCAACCCATAGGCGATATTATAGAAGATGGTCATTGGAAAGGGAGTCGGTTTCTGAAAGACCATGCCTATGCGGCTCCTAAGACTGATCAGATCCGTATCCGGACTGAGAATATTGTCCTTCACAAAATGGATCTCGCCCTCGTACCGGTTACCGGGATACAGGTCATGCATCCTGTTGAAACATCTCAGCAGAGTCGTCTTGCCGCAGCCGGACGGGCCGATTAGGGCCGTTACCTGCTTGCTGTAAACCTGCAGGTTGATCTGCTTCAGGGCATGAATTCCCCCTGAATAATAGAAATTCAGTCCTTTTACTCTCAGTTCTATCTGCGCAAGCACTAACGGTACCTCCATTTGATAATAAGCCTTCCGGTAATAGTAAGAAGGAGTATGAATATCGTGATAACAAACGCTGCTGCCCAGGCCTGGGAATGCCAGCTGTCATAGGGGCCCATGGCGTACTGAAAGATGGTTACCGTGAGGGAAGAAATGGGCCCGTTCATATTCAGGCTATAAAAAGAATTGTTAAAAGATGTAAACAGCAGCGGTGCCGTCTCCCCGGCAACGCGGGCTATTGATAGTAAAATGCCGGTCAGGATACCGGTTGCCGCCGCACGATAGACCACCTGAGTTATTACCTTGTAGTAGGGTGCCCCCAGCGCAAATGCCGCTTCCCGTATTGTCCACGGAACAAGGGAGAGCATGTCCTCTGTAGTTCTCAAAACGACAGGGATCATAATGATTGCGAGCGCAAAAGCACCCGCCCACCCGTTAAAATGACCGATCGGTTTGACCAGCACCGCATAGATAAAAGTACCGATAACGATCGAAGGGACACTCACCATGATATCCGCCAGTATGCTGATGATTCTCGCAATCGTTCTGCCACGCGCATATTCCGCCAGAAAAGTGCCTCCGAGCACACCCACCGGTACGCCAATGAGGGTCGCGCATATAGTGATCATAAGCTGGCCGATAAAGGCGTTCCGTAACCCCCCGCCATCTACCCCGGCAGGGGCAGGGTCATTAATGAAAAGGCCCAGATTCAGTGCCTTCACGCCATGAATTAAGACATCTCCCAGGATGAAGACCAACCAGAACAGGCCCAGGAATGCCGCCAGAGTACTGAAGGTTAGAGCGATAATCCCTTCTATTTTTCGTCTGCGTTCATGTGTCATCCCCGTGAGTATTTCCTCTCTGCCTTCAGAAGAAAGAACTTTGCCAGGGCAAGCGTGATGAAGCTCAGCACAAAGAGCACCAGCGCCAGATAAAACAAGGATGAAAGATATATATCCGTGTCTGCCTCTGCAAACTCATTTGCAAGCGTAACGGTTATGGTGGCGGCGGCGTCGAGCAGGGATGTGGTGATCCGGTGGTTGTTGCCAAGAACAAAAGCTACCGCCATGGTTTCTCCAAGTGCCCTGCCCAGGGACAGAACAATGCCTCCAAAAACACCGAGCTTGGAGTAGGGGATTACAACATTTTTTACGACCTCCCACTGTGTCGCACCGATTGCATAGGCAGACTCTTTCACCACCGAAGGAGTCAGATTAAAGGAATCTCTCGCTATGCTTGCTGTAAAAGGAATTATCATTATGCTCAAAATGACACTCGCCGTCAGGATATCAATGCCCATCGGGGTTCCCTGAAAAAGGATGCTCACAAAAGGTATCCCGGTAGTGATCTTCTTGAGAAATGGCTCAATATATGTGCTCATGATCGGCGAGAGGGTAAAAAGTCCCCACATGCCGTAAATAATACTCGGTATGGCAGCCAGAAGCTCTATGGCAATTCCGATCGGGCCTTTCAGGACATTGGGTGATATTTCGGTAACAAAGATGGCTATGCCGATGGCGACCGGAATTGCAAAGACCATCGAAAGAATAGTCGTAATAACAGTCCCGTATATATTAGTCAGAGCTCCGAATGAATTCTTTACCGGGTCCCAGTCTGTGGAGGTGAGAAATTTAATGACGCCGAACTGTTTGATAGCAAGCGAAGACTCGGCAATGAGCACATAGAGAATGCCGATGATAAAGATAATGACCGTTACCGAGGCTATGCCTGTGACAGACGCAAAGACCATATCCATCGGATTTTTTTTTGAGGTTTCAGCCATTAATTATTTCACCTTTTTCCTGTCATGAGGTTAGCACAAAATAATGGGGCAGGTACAGGCCTGCCCCATTATTTTGATATCCTACTGCAGACCGTTTGACTTCCAGTAAGCCCTGATCTTGTTCTTCAGAGACGTCGGCAGAGGCACATAAACCAGCTCTTTCGCCTTCTTGTCTCCATTATTGAACGCCCAGTCATAAAAGGCAATCACCTTCTTATTTGACGCGATTTTCTCTTTAGCCAGCAGAATAAAGGTTGCGCCTGCTATCGGCCAAGATTGTTTGCCGGGGGCATTGACAAGCCAGAGATTAAAGTCCTTCCTGGGGTCGAAATTTGCGGTGGCCGCAGCATCCTCAAAGGTCTGAAAATTCGGCTTCACAAAATTGCCGGCGGAATTCTTGAGAAGCGTATAGGTAAGTTTGTTCTGCTCCGCATAGGCAAACTCCACATACCCAATAGAGCTTGCTTGCCTCTTTGTGTAGCTTGCTACACCTTCATTACCCTTGCCGCCGATACCGACGGGCCATTTCACCGAGGTGCCGGAACCCACCTTGCTTTTCCACTCGGGGCATACCCCACTGAGATAATTGGTAAATATGGCGGTCGTTCCGGAACCGTCAGACCGGTGGACAACCGTTATTTCATTGTCAGGAAGTTTGACCTCCGGATTCAAAGACTTGATTTTGGGGTCAGTCCATTTCTTTATTTCACCCAGATATATTTTGCAGACGGCATCTGAATCAAGCTTCATCTCACCTGCCTTAACCCCAGGGATATTCACGACCGGCACCACGCCGCCGATAACCGCAGGGAACTGCAATAGTTTGTCTTTAGTTAGTTGCGCCGAGGCAAGAGGCGCATCAGAAGCGCCAAAATCTACTGTCCTCTCCGTGATCTGCCTGATACCGCCGCCGGAGCCGATGGACTGATAGTTGAGCTGCACGCCAGCTACCTTGTTATACTCAAAGGACCAGGCTGAGTAAACCGGATAGGGGAAGGTTGCTCCAGCTCCGTTAAGCGTTTCTGTTGCATAAGCAGAGGTAAACGACAGTGTTAATGCCAGGACTAATGCTACATTAAGAAATGTTTTCATTGTATCTCCTTGATCAAATTTTTTCGTTAGATGTTTAATTAGAATATACCTCAATTGTTACAGGAATGTTACAGGCACATTAATTAATTATTACATGTTCGTCTCAACCCCCTTTTCGCTGATGACTATGTTTCATAACAATAATTATTTCAGTCTGCTCTCCGGTTTTTCTAATACCGGGCAGAACTCCGCGCATCCATGCGTTCCGCACTACCAATAATATCCCTCAGGTAAAAAGGGCACTTGCTGTGACTAAGAGTCCTGCAATATTCATCGAGTTCAAAAAGACTTGGCACGTACGGTTTAGCGGTTGCTTTGCAGGCTGCTACGGAACAGGTTATCAGGTGCGGGCATTTCATAGTTTCCTCCATACCATTCAATTGGTTTGCTTCTCTTGAATCAAGCTCTCTTTACAAAATAACATGTCGATATTACAGGATGATGACTGAAAGGTTACATTGCGATTAAAACTTATATGAGGAGTTTTTCTGATACGAAATATAGAACATTGAAGCTAATTGAAGCCGTGCTGCGTCTGCAGCGATGTCTTATATATGGAACAAACCTCATAATGGCTGGGACCTGATCGCCGGCGGGGTGCATCCTTCGAAATATCCGGCCAGCACGAGCACATAAGGTTCATTAAAGGTAATCCAGTACTTCCCCCCCCGGAGCGTCCGGACCATCTTTTCCGAAAAGACCGGGAACTTTTCGCTTGCAGTTTCTTCATGCCATGGATATTTATTTATGAACCATAAAGGATGCGTAAAATGATTCAAGGTGAGCATCGGTACAATGTTGCTGCTGATGAAATAATAACCAATGCCTCTTTTCGTCTTGATGTACGCCGGGTTGGCGGGATCATTCTCAATCTGCGTTCGCAACCTTCGCACATGAACATCAACCGTTCTGGATTCCACAAACGCGTCATTTTTCCATACAGCCTTCAGGAGCTGCTCGCGGTTATAGAAGCTATGTATCTGCAAAATAAAGGCCTGCGGCCTTCAAAGAACGACAAATGATTTAATGAAGATTCTTGTGATCTTGAAAAGACAGAGGTGAATAGAACGAGAGATCTTAAAGATAAATCTTAATTTTTGTACCTTTACCATAGGTGCTTTCTATCTGCATGGTCCACCCGTGGGCCCTGACAAGGTGTTTGGCGATTGCGAGCCCTAAGCCCGTGCCGCCCATCTTCCTTGACCGGGCCGGATCAACGCGATAGAACCGTTCTCCTAATCTTTCCAGATGTTTCGCCGATACGCCTATGCCGGTATCCTCGACAAAGAGAAACAGCTGCTCCTGTTCTTTATCGAGACCCAGCACAACGCCGCCGGTTTCAGTGAACTTGATGGCATTATCAACCAGATTCGTCAGTATCTGGATGACCCTGTTCTTGTCTGCGTTAATTTCTGTTTTATCTGTCGTGTTCGATACGGTCAGCAAGAGATTCTTTGCTGCAGCCTTGTCCCTGAACAGTTCCAGAACACTCTTGAAGATATCGTCCACAACAACAACGGATTTCTCGACACCTATCACGCCAAGCTCTATCTTGGAGATTGTCATGAGATCGTCGACAAGACTGTTTATGCGTTCGCTGTTCGACTTTATGGTCCGAATAAATCCGACTGCATGTTCTTTGTCATCAAGTGCGCCCTCAAGGAGTGTATCGGCAAAGCCTTTGATCGCTGTGATAGGCGTCTTGAGTTCATGAGATACATTGGCGACAAAATCTTTCCTGACCTGTTCAAGCTTTTCGATCTGGGTAATATCATGAAAAACAGCCACAAAACCTGACAGTCCCTGCCCCCCGTAAAATAGTGGCGATACCCGTGCCTTGAGATATTTTTCCTCCGGAACGTCGACCCTGAACTCCGTACTTCCTGGTGAAAGTGTCGTGCGCACCTCCTCCACCAGGTCGGTAAATTCATGATTTCTTACCACGTAAACAAACGGGGCCCCGATTATGGTAACGTCGCCGAAGAATTCCGTGACTGAGGAACTGGCAAGTGAGATTACACCTTTGGCATCAACTATCAACAAGGCATCCGGAATGCTTTTCAGAATGACGTTCAGGCGGCTCCGCTCCTCTTCGCTCACGCTCATCATTTCCTGCAGTTTGATCGACATGGACGTCAGGTTCTCGGCAATCTCGTTGAATTCCCCTGCGTTGTGCAGGAATAGCCGCTTGTCAATCTCACCACGGGAGAGAGATTGTGAGAAGCCGGTTATCTGTTTCAGCAGTCTCCTCAGATGATCTGTCTGAATTATGGAGAGTATTCCCATGATGAACAGCACAGCGACAACGACGATGATGATCCTTATCCTCAGAAGATTGACTGCATGGTCAACATCCCTCAGTGGCATGGCAAGTCTTATAAACCCTTCCGTCCTTTCTCCCTGGCCTATCCTTTTTGCGACATACAGAAAATCATACTTCAGTGTATCGCTGTAGCGTATTGTAGCCCCCTTATCAAAGGTAAGCGCCTGTTCTATCTCGGTTCTGTGCAGGTGATTATCCATGGTTGAAGAATCAGAGTCTGAATCGCCGATGACCGTGCCCTCCCTGCCGATGACCGTGACCCGCGCACTGGTGGCCGTTTTTATCTGCCTGCAGATATCATCAAGATTCTTCGGACTAAACGATATGTCCTTTGAGATCAGACTGATCTGGACAAGGAGCGTTTTTTTGAGATTCTCGATATAGTTATCCCGAACCGCAGAAGTTACAGAGAGTTCAACGAATACTACGGCGAGTAACATAACAGCTGCGTACAGAATAAAAGTCCGCCTGAAGACGCCGTGCTTCACAGTGCTCCATCCACGAAGTAGCCGATTCCTCTTCGCGTCTTTATATACCGCGGATTTGAAGGGTCATCCTCTATCTGGGCACGCATTCTCCTGATGTGAACATCAACCGTCCTGGGTTCCACAAAGGCCTCGTCCTTCCAGACAGCATCAAGAAGCTGGTCGCGGCTGAAGACCTTCCCCATGCGCTCGGCAAGATACAGCAGAAGTCTGAATTCCGTCGTGCTCAACGAAAGTGCAATACCGTCTTTCAAGACGATGTAAGCCTCCTTGTCGATCAGCAGGTTGCCCAGCTTTATCGTTTTTGCGTCAGCCTGCTTTTCTGCGGCCCTTCTCAGGACAGCCTTCACCCTCGCTACCAGCTCACGCGGGCTAAAGGGCTTTGCCATATAATCATCCGCCCCGATCTCAAGCCCGAGTATCCGGTCTATTTCCTCCCCCTTTGCGGTGAGCATGATTATCGGAATATTTTTTGTTTTTGGACCGTTTCTGAGAATGCGGCAGAGTTCCATGCCCTGAATGCCCGGCAGCATGAGATCAAGAATGACAAAATCGAACGAGTCGTTCCTGATCCTGGCAAGCGCCTCTTCTCCGTCAAATGCCGCTACAATCTCAAACCCCTCTTTTTTTAAATTGTAGGAGACCAGCTCGACAATATCAGGCTCATCGTCAACAATTAATATTTTTTTTGTGCCCACTTCCTATACTTATAGCATTTGACGCTATGGTGATGCAAGACGGTTATCCTTTATGCCAGGCTTCTCAACACACCTGAATATCTTTGTCTATTACCGCTTTATCCCTGCCGCAGTCATGATGATCATGTGGGCAACAAAGAACCTCACCTGAAGAATCGGGAGCTTTCCGGTTAATAGCGATTCCGTCGTGCCGGCGGGCACCTCAGGCAGGCTTGGGTGGTCAGAATATAAAAAAAGCAGGACAGCTGTTTTCAGCTATCCTGCTTCATCGTGATACAACCTGATTAAAAAAAAGTGGCGGGGCGGACGGGACTCGAACCCGCGACCTCCTGCGTGACAGGCAGGCGTTCTAACCAACTGAACTACCGCCCCCGCGTATAAAACTTCTAATAGTGGAAAACAGTGATTTGGCAGCAATAAAGCAGTCTAAACGCTTTTTTACTCAATAAAACCATTGACTATCCACTAAGCACTGACAAATGGTAGGCGGAACAGGGATCGAACCTGCGACATCTGCCTTGTAAGGGCAGCGCTCTCCCAGCTGAGCTATCCGCCCATAGACAGATTTTATACAATAGATCATATATGTTTGTCAATAAGTTCCTGAAAAATAGTGCGTTTAATTGACAGCACAGCCATTTAATGTTACTATTTTTCATGTGTAAGGCGACAGTATTTTCCCTGTTGATGCTTGTCTTTTGCCTTGGCGGCACAGCCTGGTCAGATATATACCGGTATACGGATGACAGTGGTGTCGTCTGTTATACCGATGCGCCGTTCGGAAAAAAAACAGAGATCGTACTCAGGGAAAACCGTCCGGAGGAAAAACAGCCCCTCTCCCTGAAACAGCCGGCAGCACGTGCCGACTACAGCCATTTTGTGCAGAAGGCCGCATCAAAATATGACATCGATTCCGCACTTATCAACGCCGTAATAAAAACAGAGTCCAACGGCAACCACAGAGCCATCTCAAGGAAAGGCGCCATAGGGCTTATGCAGCTTATGCCGACCACGGCGAATGACATGAATGTCAGGAACCCCTACAACCCTGAAGAGAATATCGAAGGCGGGACAAAATACCTGAGAGCCATGATCGAAAAATTCAATGGAGATCTGACTCTCGCCCTTGCTGCATACAACTGCGGGCCCGGTACAGTCGAGAAATACCGGAGCGTTCCCCCTATTTCCGAAACCAGAGACTATGTCAGAAAGGTATACTCTCTTTATAAAGGCAAACAGAGTTATAGTACGACAGGCCTTTCTCCAAAAAGCGAACCTCCAGTCCAGACGAAGCAGGCACCTATCTATAAGGTGACGCTCGACGACGGAACTATTCTCTTCACCAACGCAACGCTCTCAAAATCCAACAAACTCCGGTTCTGAATGTCCTCTGATCTTCAGGCACTTCAGGCCGAGATACTGAAGTTCAAGCGTGAGAAAAACGCGATTATCCTTGCCCATAACTACCAGCGGGACGAAGTTCAGGATATGGCAGACTATGTCGGGGATTCACTCGAACTGTCGCGCAGAGCAGCCACAATCGACTGCTCGGTCATTGTCTTTTGCGGGGTACATTTCATGGCAGAAAGCGCATCAATCCTGTCACCCGACAAAACAGTCCTTCTCCCTGAGGCTGAGGCAGGGTGCCCCATGGCTGATATGATCAGCGTCGATGCACCACGACCGGTCAGGACAAGCTTCCCGGGATTCAGCAATCCGCCTGCATTCGTCTATCCGGCCGAGTTCACGCTCCGGGACATCAAAAAGCAGTATCCCGGGGTACCGGTCGTTGCCTATGTCAATACAACCGCCGCTGTCAAGGCCGAAAGCGATATCTGCTGCACCTCTGCCAACGTGGTGAAGGTAGTGGAATCGCTGCCGGGGGAGACCGTCATATGCATACCGGACAAAAACCTCTCGATGTGGGCAGCACGAAATACGGGCAAGAAGATAATAGCATGGGACGGGTATTGCAATATTCATGAAAGGGTATCGCCTGAGGATGTCAAACAGGCCAAAAAGGATCATCCCGGTGCTCTGCTGATCGCACATCCCGAGTGCAGGCTGGACGTACTGGAGATGGCCGACCATGTCACCAGCACCTCAGGGATGCTGAGGTTCGCCGGTTCCTCTGATGCGCGGGAATTCATTATCGGTACCGAAATCGGTCTCATGCACCGTCTCAGAAAGGAGAACCCGGGAAAGCTTTTCTATCCCCTGAGAAAAGACATGATATGTCCAAACATGAAAAAGACAACCCTCCAGAGCATCGTCAGTGCGTTCAGGGAAAACAGACATGTCATCAAGGTCCCTGATGCGATCCGGGTCCCTGCCAGGCGCGCCCTGGACAGGATGCTCGAAGTCGTCTAAACAGCAGGTATACCCTGCCATACGGCAGGCATTACTGCAGACCGCTGAACTTCTGCTGGTTAAACTCCTTGAGGTTCTCAAACATATCGCTTTCACTCAGCAGTCCCAGCTTTATCAGTGCTTCACCGAAAAAGAGATATTCCTCCTTTTGATGGCCGACGAGTGCTTCAACCTGCTCTGCAGACAGATACCTCTGCTGTATGGCGAGCTCACCGAACCTTTCCATTGTTTCTTCCTGCAAGATAAGGATCTTCTCGATATCATCGACTGAAAGCCATTCCCTTTCCTGTGCAAGCTCACCGATCCGGAGGTTTGTTTTCTTCTGGAGAATGCGGGCCTTATAGATGTCTTCAAACGATATTAAGCCCTTCTTTTGAAGAAATTGACCAAACAGCAGGTATTTCAATGCCATAACGTACCATATCCTCAACTTTCTGAACAGTTGGTCATATTGTATCGCAATTAATCTGCAATATATAGCGTGTTATAATAATCAGTTAGGCAATCACCATGAACTTACAGGCAGATGAAGACATCTATTTCATGAAACTGGCTCGCGAGGAGGCAATGCTCGCTTACAGGGCAGGGGAAGTTCCGGTCGGCGCCGTAGTCGTCAGGGACCGGCAGGTGCTGGCCAGGGCACACAACCTGAGAGAGGCGTCCTGCGATCCTTCAGCTCATGCTGAAATCCTCGCGCTGAGGGCCTCGACAGAATCATCCGACACCTGGCGTCTTTCCGGCACAACGCTCTATGTTACTATGGAGCCCTGCATCATGTGCTCCGGGGCCATCATCAATGCCAGGGTCGGTCGTCTGGTCTATGGCTGCAGGGACATAAAGGCCGGCGGCGTGGACAGTCTTTATTCTATCCTTTCGGACAATCGCCTGAATCATCAGGTCGCGGTTACCGCAGGCGTGCTTGAAGCTGACTGCGCCGCGCTGCTGAGACAGTTCTTCAAAGAGAGACGCTGAGGAAAATATGCAGAAATTCATAAAAATTACGGGAGCCCGGGAACATAACCTGAAAAATATCAGCGTCTCGATTCCGCGTGATGCAATCACGGTGATCACCGGCCCGTCAGGGTCTGGAAAATCTTCCCTTGCCATTGATACAATCTATGCTGAAGGGCAGCGGCGCTACGTCGAAAGTCTCTCTGCCTATTCCCGGCAGTTTCTTGAGCAGCTCCAGAAACCTGAGGTCGATGCCATCGAAGGACTTTCGCCGTCAATCGCCATAGACCAAAAGACGGTCAGCCGAAGCCCCCGCTCAACGCTCAGCACCATAACCGAGATCTACGACTATCTTCGGGTGCTCTATACCCGCCTCGGCAAGCCTTACTGTTATAAATGCGGGGCCGAAATATCGACACAGGAATCCGGCAATATCATCGAATCGATCCTGACCCTGCCGGAGGGCACCCGGTTACAGATCCTTGCCCCGATCGTCCGCGATCGCAAGGGTAATTACCGCAAGGAGCTGCAGGAGATGCGCAGTGAGGGTTTTGTCAGGGCTCGCATTGACGGGGAGATGGTCGACCTGACCGAGGAGATCATCCTGGAGAAAAAGAAACGCCACACGATCGAGATTGTCATTGACAGACTGATTATAAAAGATGGTGTTGACCGGCAGGCAAGAGAAGCTGTTGAAACCGCATTCAAATATGCCGACACGGTCACGGTCAATCTTGTCAAAGGAGACCGGGATATCCTTTTTTCCAGGGCAGCAGCATGTCTGAAATGCGGCATCAGCTATCCTGATATCATTCCCCGGTTCTTCTCCTTCAACAGCAGGGCCGGGGCCTGCCCTGCCTGCAATGGTCTCGGCTATGAAAACCTTCAGGAGGATTCTCCGGATATCGAGGAATACCGGACCTGCAGGGCGTGCAACGGTTTCCGCCTCAGGAAGGAGGCGCTCAGCGTCCTTTTCCACGGGATAAACATTGGCCAGTTCTGCGCAATGTCGGTGAAGGAGGCATCAGTTTTCCTCTCAGGCCTATCGCTGACCGAACGCGAAGGGTTCATCGCCCGCCGTGTCCTGAAAGAGGTGCGTGATCGGCTCGCATTCCTGGCTCAGGTCGGTCTTGATTATCTGACCCTCAGCAGGCCCTCAGTCACTCTTTCGGGAGGAGAGGCACAGAGGATAAGGCTTGCAAGCCAGATGGGTTCATCGTTGACCGGCGTTCTCTATGTGCTCGATGAACCGAGCATCGGCCTCCATCCGCGTGACTGCGTCAAACTGCTCAAAAGCCTGTCGGCAATCAGGGATGCAGGCAATACCGTCGTTGTTGTCGAACACGATGAAGAGACAATACGGTGGGCCGACCATATCATCGATATGGGCCCGGGCGCAGGGGTGCGCGGCGGCTGGGTCATCGCCGAAGGCACGCCGTCAGAGATTGAAGGCAACAGTGAATCAATCACCGGGAGGTACCTCTCCGGAGCAACCTCAATCGAGACTCCGGCTGTGCGGCGTCCTCTGAAAGAATTCTTCGCCGTGCGCGGCGCTGAGGAGCATAACCTCAGGAACATCGACGTCAGGGTACCGGTACACGCCTTCACCTGTGTAACCGGAGTATCAGGATCCGGCAAGAGCACCCTGATATTCGACATCCTCTTCAGGGCTCTGCACAAGCATCTTGCCGGTCCGCAGGAGATAATCCTGCAGCCGGGGCAGCACCGGGAAATAGAGGGCATCGACCTGATAGACAAGGTGATCAGTGTTGACCAGACGCCGATAGGAAGGACCCCTCGCTCTAATCCGGTGACGTACACGGGAATCTTCTCGCATATCCGGGACCTGTTTGCATTGCTTCCCGATGCAAAAGTCCGGGGGTATAAGAACTCACGGTTCAGCTTTAATATCGAGGGTGGAAGATGCGAGGCCTGCCGCGGCAACGGAATGATCAAGGTTGAAATGCATTTTCTGCCTGACGTCTATGTGCAATGCGAAAGATGCCGGGGAGCGCGGTACAACAGGGAAACGCTCGAGATAAAATACCGTGAGAGAAATATAGCAGGCGTTCTTGAGATGAGCGTATCCGAGGCCCTCCAGTTTTTTGAGAATATTCCCCAGATCAGAAGGAGGCTTGAGGTGCTCGACGACATTGGTCTCGGGTATATTCACCTTGGCCAGCCGGCAACAACACTCTCGGGAGGTGAGGCACAAAGGATAAAACTCTCCAAGGAACTGAACAGGCGGTCAACCGGAAATACCCTGTATATACTCGATGAGCCTACAACCGGCCTCCATTTCAGCGATATTCAGAAGCTCCTCCATGTCCTGAACCTCCTGGTCGACCAGGGCAATACCGTCATTGTGATTGAACACAACCTCGATGTTGTCAAGTCTGCTGATTATATCATCGACCTCGGCCCGGAGGGAGGAGAACAGGGGGGGGAACTTATAGCCGCCGGAACACCGGAGGAGATCGTCCTCAACAGCCGTTCGTATACCGGGAGATTCCTGAAGCAGAGTCTCCTCAAAGGCAGCTCCCCCAGGGGAGTTTATGGGCATTAGGCCGCTCCTGATCGTCCTTCTGCTGCTCGCGGTTTCATGCTCCGGGCCAAAGCCCCACTCGTATCAGAAATCGAAGGCCCTCATGGACACTTTTATCACGATAACCGTGGTATCAGACTCTGAAGCAACAGCCGGCGCTGCTATCGAAAAGGCATTTGTCCGCCTGGAGCAGTTCGGCAATATGATCAACTTCTTTTCTCCTGACAGCGAACTCTCCATGGTCAACAATAATGCCGGAGTAGCTGCAACGCATGTATCACCCGAGACACTCGAGGTCATTGACAAAGCCCTGTATGTTGCAGAAAAATCAGGCGGGGCATTCGATCCGACCATAGGACCGATAATGCAGCTCTGGGATTTCCATAAAAATACAAAGCCGGAGGATGCAGAGGTAAAAAGGAGGCTCCCTCTCGTCAACTATCGCAATGTCAGGATAGACCGGAAACATTCGACAGTGTTTCTCACCAGGAAGGGCATGCTTCTCGATCTCGGGGGCATTGCGAAGGGGTATGCCGCAGACCTTGCAGTGGAGACGCTCGGAAAGCAGGGGATTCGGTCGGGTATTGTTGCGGTTGCAGGAGATATTAAGGCATTCGGATACAGACCTGATGGAAAGCCTTGGAATATCGGGATAAAAAACCCCCGGCAGAAGGGGGAAAAAGATGAGATAATTGCAACGATTCCGCTCTCCGATAAGGCCATATCCACTGCAGGGGATTATGAGCGCTTTTTTATCATGAATGGACAGCGGTATCATCATATCATGAACCCGGCAACCGGATATCCTGCCTATGGGACTCGAAGTGTCAGTGTTGTCGCTGACAAAGGGGTATTTGCCGATGGCTTTGACAATGCAATCTTTGTACTCGGCCCGGAAAAAGGCAGAAAGCTGATAGAGCAGCTGAACAGGGATTTCCCGGCTGACGCGTTTATCATATATGACAATGGCAGTGAATATATTACCACCGGGATCAATGGCCTGCTAAAGCATGAAAAAGAGCATTAAAGGCACAACCATATCCGACCGCCTGCTGCTGCTGTTTCTCATCACAGCATCGATATCAGGTATTTTTCTCGCGCGGGATGCCCTGCCGGAATCCGGTGAGGTGGTGATAGAGCTCGACGGACAGCCGGCCTTCACCGCGGCATTGCGGGAAGACCGGGTGATTCGCCTGCAGAGTAGCGTCGGGCCTGTCGAGGTCGAGATCAAAAACAGCAGGGCGCGCATCAGGGAAGCCCATTGCCCGAATCAGCTCTGTGTAAAACAGGGCTGGGTCTCAAGGGGGATCATCGTTTGTCTCCCGGGGAAGATCGTTGTCTTTGTCGGAGGCAGGGGCAAGCATAAGAAGAAAGATCTCGATGCAGTTACAGGATAAGCAGCGCGTCGCGGTCCTGTCTGCCTATGCCCTTGTCCTGCATGGGTTCGAGGCAATCCTCCCGATGCCCGTCCCCTGGCTGCGCGCAGGTCTGGCCAATATCATCACACTCGTTGCCCTGCTGTTGTATGATTTCAAAACTGCGATGGCGGTCACCATCATCAGGGTGACGCTTGCCTCGATGTTCACCGGCACCTTTCTCGGTCCGGCATTCATCCTGAGCCTGGGCGGGGGGATAGCCAGCACCGTTGCCGTGGGACTGGTCCATGCTGCGGCCAGGAACCTTTTCGGCCCGATTGGTTTGAGCCTGATAGGGTCTCTCTTTCATAACCTGGCCCAGCTTTCCCTCGCAGGGCTTCTGTTTGTCCAGAGGCTCGAACCGATCCTGATCATCAGCCCTTTTATCCTGCTGATCGGTACGCTGACCGGCGTGGTCAACGGCACAATAACCGCGGTCCTCATCAGGCAACTCAAAGCTGAAAAAGCGGATAGAGCTGCCTGCAATAACGAGCCCTGACTTTTGCAGATCGGGTATAATAGTAGATTGATGAGAATACGATGCCCCATATGCCGGGAATGGACAACCTGGGAAGAAAACCCCTTCAGGCCCTTCTGCTCCGAACGGTGCAAACTGACCGACCTTGGAGCCTGGGCCAGTGAATCATACCGGATCGCCTCAAAAGAAGAAGAAGAAGAGGAAGACGAACAGGAATCCGGCGAAGAAGATGAATAACAGCTCGGACAGGAACAGGAGGATTGCATGATACGGATTGGAGTCGCCGGTGCAGCAGGAAAGATGGGTGCCAGGATAAGTGCCCTCTCCATGGAATATGATGGGCTTCAACTGGCAGGTGCCTTCGAAAGAAGCGGGCATGACAGTATCGGCAGGGACGTCGGAACAGTCGCTGGCATTGGAGAAACCGGGGTTATGCTGGCCGACGGCATCACTGCGGTCATCAGCCAGGTTGACCTGGTCATCGATTTCACCTCGATAGAGTCGACGAAGGAGAACCTGAGGATTGCCGCAAAGCACGGCAGGGCAATGGTGATAGGAACGACCGGATTTTCGAAGGAGGACCTGAAGGAGATGGAGCCGCATCTGAAGGCTATCCCGTGCGTGATGGCCTCAAATATGAGCCTCGGCGTTAATCTGCTGCTGAAGGTATTGCGGGATGTTGCCAGAGTTCTCGGTGACGATTACGACATAGAGATCGTTGAGGCGCACCATCGGCTGAAAAAGGACGCACCCAGCGGAACTGCTCTCAGGATGGCGCAGGTGCTTGCCGAGGCAGTCGGCCGGGATCTTGAAGAAGTAGGCGTTTATGCACGCCACGGCATCACCGGCGCACGGACGAAAAAAGAGATAGGGATCCAGACCATCCGTGCCGGCGACATCGTCGGGGAGCATACAGTCATGTTCGGCGGCCTCGGCGAAAGGATAGAAATAACGCACAAAGCGTCGAGCAGGGACACCTTTGCGCGGGGTGCCCTTAAAGCTGCGCTCTGGCTCGCAGGAAAACCCGCAGGCCTCTATGATATGCCTGACGTACTCGGACTCAGATAGGACGGGCCCTACAGCTTTTCGAACATATCCTTTGAGGCTCCGCAGACAGGGCATACCCATTCGTCGGGAATGCTTTCGAACGGAGTCCCCGGCTCGATTCCCCCGTCAGGGTCCCCTGTCTCGGGATCATACTCATAACCGCATACAGTACATCTCCATTTTGACATGTTTTCTGTCCTCTCTAGATAATGGTATCGTCATACATTGTTAAGTCCATTCTAGAATAGAACACCTCATATATCAATTTTTTTCATGATCAGGATCCCTGCAAATCCATTATGAGCATTCATTAGGACGAAGACGGGGGCCGGAACCCTTTGATTCTCAACAAAACTTCCCCCCCTTGCTCATCGTGGCAGAATGGCAGAGGAAAAAGAGATTTTCGCTTGCCGGCAAACCCTGCCTGGAACGAGCTGGAGAGAATAACCTGATAATCGCCTGGCTGTAAAATAATTTAAAATAATTGTTGCAGTTTATAGGCAGTATTTGGTAAAATGCTGGTTATGGTAAAAGCATATCTTCCATATTCATTTTTTTTCCATATATTCCGATGAGTTTGCGGACTTATCCGTAAATTCAATAAATCTTCACATTTCACGAGTAAAATGATTACAAATCAAGAATAAAGAGGTGCCTGATGAAAGAAACTGATGTATTTGAGGATATAATTGAGCTGGGAAAGAGCCGCGGCTCCCTGACCTATGAGGAGATCAACGATGCATTGTCATCTGAATTCTATTCTCCTGACGACCTCGAAGAACTTCTTGAGCTTCTTGACGACATGGGAGTGACGGTCGTTGACACACCTGCCGACGAGATTGCCGAGGAGGACTTCGTGGAAGAGGAGAATCCACAGCACGAAAAGTCTGAAGACCTCGTCCAGGCATATTTTCATTCAATGGGAAATATCCCGATCCTCACCAAGGCTGAAGAGGTAGAGCTCGCCAAAAGACTTGAGGAAGGCAAAGGCATCATCAGGGAGGTCATAACCCCCATGCCTTTCTATAAAAGGATAGAAGCTGCACTGGCCGAAGAGATAACGCAGACAGCTGAAGAGACCGAAGAGGTCGATGGGGATGAGATCATTATAAAGGCCATAGGCGAGAGTCTTGATATCATGGAGGACCTGTTGCAGGAACTCAGAGACGCGGACAGGAAAATAACCCGCTATGGCTCTCTGAAAGATCTGCAGCGCCAGGTTCTTGATAAAAAGAAAAAAGGGCAGAACCCTGAAAAGCTTGGCCAGATCGCAAAAGAGGTCCAATCGGTTTATAAATTACTCGAGACAGAGACCGGGCTGAAGATGCAGGCACTTCGGGAACAGGCAAACCGGATTGCAAAGGCACGTATGCTGGTTAATGATGCTAAAGAAGAGCTGATTACCCATAACCTTCGCTTGGTGATCAATATTGCAAAGAACTATATCGGCAGAGGCCTCTCGCTCCTGGACCTGATACAGGAAGGCAATATCGGTTTGATGCGTGCTGTCGATAAGTTCAAATACGAAAAGGGGTTCAAGTTCAGCACCTATGCAACCTGGTGGATACGGCAGGCTATGACCCGGGCGCTGATTGACCAGACAAAGACGATCAGGGTTCCGGTGCATATGATGGAATTTTACAACAAGGTTGTAAAAACTTCGCGGGATCTTACAGTACAGCTCGGCAGGGAACCGAACAACGATGAGATCGCAAAGAGTCTTGGCGTATCTCCGCGAAAGGTTGAAGAAGTGTTCAGGGCGGTGCAGGATCCGATCGCGCTTCAAACCCCGGTTGGTGACGAAGATACAAGTCTCGAGGACTTTATCGCTGATACCAACAGCCCCTCACCGATCGCCAATGCTGAGAAGAGTGAATTCACCGACCAGATACTCCAGCTCCTCCATACCCTGACGCCAAAGGAGAATGAGGTAATCAAGATGAGGTTCGGCATCGGGTTTGACCGGGACCATACCCTCGAGGAGGTCGGCCGTCACCTTTCACTGACGCGTGAGCGGGTCAGGCAGATTGAGGCCAAGGCCCTCAGGAAACTGAAACATCCGACACGGTTGAAGGCTTTAAACGTACTGACTGCCGCATAAACTGGTTTCTTCGCACAGGCAGGGCTCTCAAAAAAGGCCCTGCCTGTTGCTTTATGTCTGAGGTTCCTGCTCCTGTTCTCTGCTGCACCCGTAAATCCTTACCTCGTTCTCTTTCCCCTTCACCCTGACCGCACCCAGTTCTGGAAATATGACAGGTCCTTCTCCGTCCCTGCCCCTATCCTCGTTATCTGCCATCTGCCTCGCCGCAAGGTAGGTGTTCTCGGTAACCAATATCCTCGTGGCATACTGTCTCGTCAACTTCTCCACCCGGGCAGCAAGATTTACATGGTCTCCGATCGCTGTGTAGTCCATCTTTTTGCCGAGCGCGCCAATGTTCCCGATGACGACCTCGCCGGTATTGATCCCGATGCCGCAGTCAAGCCCCTCGACCCCCCGCCCTGCCCAATCCCGCCTCATCTCATCCAGCTTTTTCGACATTGCAAGCGCACACTGAACAGCCCGTTCCGCATGATCAGGCTGATCAATCGGCGCACCCCAGAGGACCATAATCTCATCGCCGACGAATTTATCAAGAGTCCCCTCCCATTTGAATATGATGTCCGTCATCTCCTCAAAATATTCATTCAGGAGCGCCACAACGTCTTCGGGTTCTCTCTTTTCTGAAAGACTGGTGAACCCGATCACATCAGAAAAAAGAATGGTAACGATCTTCCGCTCTCCCCCGAGTTTCGCCTTTTCCGGGTGTTCGATCAGCTCCCGCACAATCTTGGGGGATACGTAACTTGAAAATATCCTCCGTATCTCCTTTGCCTGCCGCTCCTCATAAAAAAACCGCACGCCTGTCTGGACCACGGCTATGCAGATCATGTTCAGCGTCGGATAAAGCAGATTCACCCAGAGGTTCCCGAAAATCAGAAGCGAAAAGCCGGCTGTCAGATAAAGGATAATAAAACCTGCCGCAACGAGCGAACTGGCCAGTGCCCTCAGCTTCGGCAGAAGCAGCCCCAGGAAAATGCCGGTAACAATAATGACCACCATCTCCACGACGCCCGGGCTCGGCCTTATGAAATCATTATTGATGATATTGCTGACTACATTGGCATTCTTTTCAACTCCCGGTGTGTCCGTAGACAGGGGCGTTATCTTCTGGTCGTAGGTGGCCAGCGCCGATGTACCGACGAGTATGATCTTATTGCGGAGACGACCGGCAGAGAGGCGGTCTTTCAGAATGTCAGACGCAGAGATATACGGATAGGTATGTTCCCTGCCCGCGTAGTTTATCAGGACCCTGCCGCTCAGATCAGCCGGAATGAATTGAGGACCGAACTGCAGGCCGGCACCGCCGTATACAATAACATCTTTGGGCGCTATTCCCAACGCCACTCTTGCGACCTGAAGCGAAAGCGGAGGATACAGGTCATCGCCGAATTTGAGGTAGAGAATCTCCCAGCGGATCACGGCATCCATATCGCTTTTCGTGTAGACATATCCGAGGGTTGCAGCCCTGGCAATATTCTCCACCGGCAGGGTGACGCTGTCCGCAGCAATCACCCATTTTTTCCAATCGATACCTTTCGGACTTCGCACTTCCATGTAGGCCTGTTCCCACAGGTAGTCCGGAGTTTCTGAAACCGGCCCCCTGTATTGCCTTCCCTCCGGTACAAAGAACGGCATCGCCAGCACAACGTTCCCTGCACGTCTGATCGCCCCGGCCAGCTTCAGGTCGGACGCGGCGGTGTCCGGTTCGGTAAACATGATATCAATCCCGATCACCCTGGGATGGTCAACGGATATCCTGTTGATGAGTTCTGCCATGATCTCTCTGTTCCAGGGCCATCTGCCGATCTCCCTGATGCTCTTCTCATCGATCGCGACGATAACGATATCATCGGAAATATGAGGCTTCCTGATGCTGTCTCTCAGTCTGAGCCTGAAATCATAGGTCCTGCTCTCGATGTGTTCCCGAATTGCATCAGGATCCTTCCACTGAAGCAGGACAAAGACCACCGTTGAGATCAGGGTAATCAGATAGAAGAACTTCTTTTTTTTCATTACACCACGTTTAGGGCCCTTGCAGACAGCTAAATCCCTGCCTGCATCTGCCGCTCCTTCAATTGTCGGACTTTTTTCAGAATCCGATGAATATGCAGCTCGCGGGAAGCGGAGGGGGATTTGTACAATAGACCCCTGAGCAGGCCTTATTATTGTTCTTATCCGTTTCCAATATCCTTCCCTGCGGATCAACGATGACAAGATAATCAGGGTAGTAGATCCCGTAGACCGTGAATCCGACTGTCTGATAGGGAGCTATTTTTGACACGGTGAATGGCTCACAGAAGGTATTAGAGTTTCGGCTGCCATACAGGACCCACGTCTCGACATCATAGGCATACGTCGTGCCGTTGTTCTGCACGCCGAATGATAACATACCGTTCATGACCGGGGTATAGCCTGTCAACGGCATAAGGTCGACAAATTTCGTGGTAGCAGAACGCTCCACGGTATTGGTGTCGCTGTTTCCCGCCTTGTCCATAGCCCGCACGACAAAATAATAGGTTGCCCCTGCAGTCAGATTCTCGACCAGGACGTTTGTTTCCCCGGATGGCGTCGTCAGCACCGCATTCGAAAAATCCTCCCCCCCGCTTTGAGACGCCATATAGACCTTATACCTGATTTCCGGAGCCGGCGTCACCTGATCAGCTGCAGGGTTCCATGAAATCCGGATGACGCTCTCTGAACTGGCGACCGCGCTTACGATACCGGCAAAGGAAGGCGCTACGGTATCTTGAGGTGTTGGTGTTGGTGTCGGTGTTGGTGTCGGATCAGGAGTCACCACGGGAAGCGTTGTACCGGACTTTTCGATAATATTGGAATCAACATTTCCCTGCTCGTCCATTGCCCTCACCCTGAAATAATAGGTTGTACCGGGCTTTAGAGCGTTTACCACAAACGACAGCATACCGCTAACCGGCATCGCTCCCCCGGGGACTGTATAAGAAGGGGCTGTCATGTCCTCGGTTCCCGGTGCTGTGGCCATGTAGACAAGATACTGTATGCGGTCTGACGGGGTCACAATGTCAGACCCGGCAGTCCACGTAAGGAGCAGTGACGCCGCAGAGAGCGGCTTCACCGCTTCGAGCCCACTAAAGTCAGGTGGGGTATTCTTGCCGGTAGCGATCATGGGAATGGCAAGCGTTGCGGGGCTGCCGTCAAGATCTGCAAAGGATTCGCCGCGATAAAAAACAACATCCCCTGAGTTGAGTGCCTCAACCACAAAGTGCCGGTTCAGGCCGTTCGGAACCTGTATGATGGCCGATACCGGATCCCCCGAGAGCTGGACACCTGTTTCAATCGTCATCATATCCGGGGCACTGACCGTTATTCTGACCAGGACTACATCTGAAGGGATCCCTTTTGCTGCAGACGTCCGACCGTCACGCGCGACAGCCTGAGATCCGCTGATCTCGATTGTAACAGGGGTCATTCCGGACAGGACAGAGGAGTTGCCGCTGCCCCCACATCCGACACAGCTGAACAGGACTATTCCAATCAGAATAATAAATGCTGCTTTTGTCATAATTGACCTCATGGATTATGGAAATGTAATTATAACGTGGACAGGCGTTGTCGTGTTGATACCCGGCTGATTTATTGGGGGCAACTGGGGAATATCGACAAAGAGCCCCATCCCGCCGAAGTCGAAGATCCCGGGTTCCGGCACTGAGATCTCGTAGCCCGCAAGATCTGTATCCATCAGCATTCGCCTGAGCAGGGCTGGCGGTGCCTGCACCGCAGTACCGATCGGTTCGCCCTCAATCATCGTAACCATCATCCCCGGAGTCAGAAGCACGCTGCCTGGTATCTTTGGATCAATACTCTGCAGCCCGACTTCACCCTCATAAGCCAGGACCGTCGTAAATCTCCTGCCGTTCATCATTCCGGTCTCGAAGAGAATGACCGTACCGCGGGCTGCGGCGACAGTTGTCGGCGTCCGGACCTCAAAGCCTGATTTCCCAACGACAGCGCGCATTTTTCCATCAATCATGTTAAAAATAGCCTTATTGCCCTTATCTTTGCCCTGAAGAAACTCCATGAGCGAGACGTGTGATTTCTCGCCGAGTGTCAGGACACTGTCATCTGTGAACAGAAGCTTCACCCGTGACGATGCATACGTCGAGACAGCATCATGCAGCAGGACACTGTCCCTGACCCTGGCATCCAATATTTTTCCGTTTCTCTCGATTGCCGCCCTTCCCCGCAGTGCAATCACCGAGCCTGCCTCATCCGCTGCCTGCCCCGGTCCCGGGCAGAGCATGAGCATTGCCAATATTGTCCAGAGTAGTGCGATAGGGCTGCGTTCTCTCATGATCTTCATCTAAAACCTCACATTCAGAAAAAGGCTCGATACCGCCCTTTTATAATCAAAGACATCAACATTCGATTTATTCCTGACATATAGCTGTCCAAGTGTCATGCTCAGACGGTCTGACAGGATCTTCGTTGCGGCTACAGACGCGGTAGCTGTCTTATCCCGGCGCATGTCAGTCGTCAGTGGGTAGATTCCCTTATAGTCCCTCTTTTCATACCCTCCCCCGAGTGTGACCGAAACCTTCTTCCGCAGGGTTATCCTGATATCCATCATCCCCTGATCACCTCGGTATTCCCAGTAATCCTTCCTGGCCGATTCCACCACGTGCAGATATCCAGCTCTGACCTGTATGGCGTCACCTACAGACAAATTCTGTGTAATCCCGAGGCTGTTGCCGGAACCCGAACGGTCATGGTTTTCGCTGAACAGTCCGGAGTTCATATAATGGTTCTTCTGGTAGGCATAGGAAAGCACGGTCGAAAGTCCCTTGCCTTCGTTGATTGTCACCGACGGACTGATCATATGCGCTGTATTGAAATCGTCGCCGCCAACCAGGTCGTACTCATAGACATAGGATGTCTTCACGTTTATGACGGGCGACAGGCTGTATCCGGCCCCTGCCTCCATCTGCTGCTGGGTCACATTAAACTTGTGCAGCCGGCTGTGCACGCTCTGATAGCCGCCATATGC
>Ga0334722_10000963_pt1 | contig 38470 bp, 37 predicted proteins | sample C3_bottom_MG_FD_207210 | JGI IMG/M metagenome (GOLD analysis project Ga0334722, IMG submission 207210) | Sediment microbial communities from Yellowstone Lake, YNP, Wyoming, USA - C3_bottom | ecosystem: Environmental > Aquatic > Freshwater > Lake > Sediment | place: USA: Wyoming | collected... | reverse complement strand
GAATCGTTTCAGTACCATTGCCGAGATTGCCTCGGCTGTGGCCCACGAGGTTCGCAACCCCTTGGCTGGCATCAGAACCATGACCCAGGTCATCGACGAACAGTTGGCCGATGGCGCGCCCCACAAAGAGTACACCCGTCGGATCATCAAACAGGTCGATCGTCTGAATGAGCTGTTGACTGACTTTTTTACCTATGCCCGCCCTCCAGTTCCGAAACGGCGGCATCTTTCGCTGGCCCGAGTAATGGAGGATATTAAACCGCTGGTGCACAGTCGTCTCCAGAAGCGTGGGGTGGTATTGGTTGAGGATTATGAAGAGGGCTTGCCGGAGATCATGGCCGATTCCAGCCAGGTCCAGCAGGTCTTTTTGAATCTCTTTCTCAACTCACTGGCGGCCATGAAGGGTACGAACGGACGGGTCACCATCCAGGCCCGCTACATCGGCACCGATCGCAGCGCCTTTGACGCCGGGAAGTTCTCCTGGCTACGGCCGGACAACCACTATGTGACGGTCTATTTTATTGATAACGGCTGTGGTATGGATCAGGAGGTGCTGGAGAAGGTTTTTGAGCCCTTCTTTACCACTCGTCATGACGGCTCTGGTCTCGGGTTGTCCATCGTTGATCGGATATTGAGGGAGAATGAAGCTGGGATTATGGTCAAGAGTGAACCGGGGCAAGGAACCACCTTTATCGTTTTCTTCAGCGTCGGCTAGATTTATGGGAAAAGTTCTGATTGTTGAGGATTCCTCTGATCTGCGGCTGGTGTTGCGCGACGTGGTTGCGCGCGAAGGGTACGTGGTCTTCACCGCTGAAACTGGGGCTGAGGCCTTGGTCGTGGCGCGCAGCCAGGTGCTTGATCTGGTGTTTCTCGATATCGGTCTGCCAGACATCAACGGCATTGAGTTGATCGGCCTGCTGCATCAGCAGACCCCCGGGGTGGAGGTGGTGATGCTGACCGCACTAAACGATGCGCGAACGGCGGTTGAGGCGCTGAAGTCTGGAGCCAGCGATTACATTCTCAAGCCCTTTGACCTTCTGGAATTTCGCAATCTTCTTAATCGCCTGTTGGCCGCCCGTCTGTCGGCCCGGCAACTGCACATCGATTCGCGGGAAAAGGGTAGTGGCGCTGAACTTTTGGGCCGAAGTCCGGTAATGGTCGCTCTCCGGCAGCACATCGCCACCGCCGCAGCGGTGAAGGCCCCGGTTTTGATCTGTGGCGAAACGGGAACGGGCAAGGAACTGGTGGCTCGGGCGTTGCACGGCAAGTCCGGGAGTGGCGTTTTCGTAAAGGTCGATTGCGGAACCCTCTCGGCCAGCATCATTGAGGCCGAACTGTTTGGCTATGAAAAGGGCGCTTTTACCGATGCCCGGGAAACCCGCAAGGGACTGGTGGAGATTGCCGACGGCGGCACCCTTTTTCTTGACGAGATCGGTAATCTGCCCCTGGTCTTGCAGCCCAAGCTGCTGCGGCTTATAGAAGAGTCGACCTTCCGGCGGGTGGGTGGGGTCAACGACATTCAGGTCAATGTCCGGATCGTGGCCGCCACCAATATCAATATCGAAGAGGAAATTCGCCAGGGGCGATTCCGTGAGGATCTCTTCTATCGACTCAACGTCATCACCCTGACGCCGCCGCCGCTGCGGGAACGGCGGGATGATATCCTGCTGCTGGCTGATCACTATCTGCGCTATTTCGCTGGGCAGATGAATAAACCTCTCCTCGGTTTCACGCCAGATACCGAGGAGACGCTGTGTACTTACGATTTTCCTGGAAATGTCAGGGAATTAAAAAATCTCATTGAGCGGGCGGTTATTTACAGCCAGGGAGAGCGGTTGGCGCTGGTGGGTTTGTCCGGTCGGGCCGACTATCCTGAAAACTCATGCGCCCAGCAAGCTCCAGTGCTTATCTCCCTGAAGGATATTGAGCGCCGTCATATTCAGCAAGTGTTGGCCGCCACCAGTCAGAATAAATCCCAAGCCGCCCGGATTTTGGGAATTTCCCGCGCGACCCTTCGGGATAAACTTTAGAACTGAGCAAGTATTTACCACCTGGCTGGAAATCTACCAGCTGCTGCCACCGTGCTTCCTTCGTGTATGATTGATTTCTCTCCTGTTTCTTTTCGCTAACTCATCGTATTTGTATAGTAATTGCTTTTGTCTGTTGGGCGTGGTCGCCTTGGCACGACTGTTGATAGATGAGGTGATATGGATATGCAGATGCGTAATCGCCTCGTTCCTTGCTGCTGCCGCCAGGGAAAATCACTACAAAGGTGAGATCATGGGTAAAAAGGAAAAACTAAAGAAAATTCTGATCGTTGATGATGAAGAGGACATGATTTGGTCCCTCAAGCGGAACATCAACAAAGATCGGCTTCATGTGGAGATTTTTACCGCCGGCTCCGGCGAAGAAGCCCTGAATGTTCTGAGTAGCAATCATATTGATCTGGTGCTCACCGATATCAAGATGCCGGGGATGAGCGGGCTTGACCTGCTGCTGGAAGTCAAGAACCGTTTCCCCTACACTCTGGTCATCATCATGACCGCTTTTCCTTCCAGTGAATTTAAGCGGGAAGCCTTATTGAGCGGGAGTTTGCATTTCATTGAAAAACCATTCGATATTAAGGAGTTGCGCAATCTTATCCGTCAAGCCTTGCGTGAGGATAATGTCTTTAAGGGTACGGTAGCCGGGGTTGGCCTGGCCGATGTTATCCAGATCAATGGGCTTTCCAGATCCACCACACTGTTGCGGGTAAAGAATGGAGAGCAACTCGGGATCATCTATTTTCTGGAAGGTCAGGTGGTGCATGCCATCTGTGGCGACTTGGAGGGGGAAGAGGCTTTCTTTAAAATAATGGAATTCAAGGGAGGGCGGCTGGACAGTATGTCCTACAGCGATTTGCCGGCCCAGACCATCGATCTGCCGGTAGAGGCCTTGATTATTGAAGCGGCTAGAAAGATGGATGAAGCTGGTTTTGGCCATTTGTCTGGTTATGAATGCGCCGATGTCGATCTTGATGATGAGATAGTTCAAAAAATGTCGATTCCCGAATTTAGGGGGTTAAACAATGGTTCTGGAACGGATTTTAACCTGACAACCGGAGCCCAATCTGTTAATGAGGAGGATGAGATGAGCAGTCTGAAAGAAGTATTGTCCGAGTTCACCAAGATACCTGGGGTTAACACGGCCTGTCTGGTCGGAAGGGATGGCTTTCTTCTGGATAGTATCGCCATTGCCGGGATTGACACCGAGATGATTGGCGCCATTGCCTCCAATGGTTTTGGGGCTTCTGAGTCCATGGGTAAGCAGCTGGGCAAAGGGATGATGAGTATGAGTATGATCGAATTTGCCAATGGCCCGATTATGCTGGCGCCGGTTGGTGACGATGCCGTTCTGGTTATTGTCGCCGATAAGGACGCCAACCTGGGGATGATCCGCTTGAAAATCAAGAAATATGCCGGTAAAATCGCCGAAACTGCCGCCATGTAATGCAGGATTACTTTTTTCTACAACCGGGAGGGGTAGCAAATGTCTGAAGGAAGGATCCTTGATATTGCGCACATCAGTTTTTTGGATATGATCAAGGTGATGATTACCATGAGCGGCGCCGCATCGGCCAAGGGCGCTCTGATTAGAAACGCAATTAATACCGCCGAGAAAATCAAAGAGGTTGATTATGCGACCTTCGATGATTTCTTGCAGGCCATTGAGAACTCGACTAACCCGATCACCCAGGTTGAAGGGAAGGCCACTCATCAAGGAGAGTTTGTCTTTGGTCTGGCCAATTGCCCCTTCGGGCCCTCAATAAAAAATTATATGGGGGTTTTCGAAAAGCTGCCGGAAGGTTATGCTGATTTCACCGAGGAATTCAATAAACCCAGTAAGGTCACCGAGGTCTATCGGGTGGGCGAGGGAGCGGGGGTTAGCCCTTTCTGCTCGGTACATCAGCCGATGCGTAGCGCCATCGCCGAAAAAATCTTGATCGGTGGCAAGAAGATCAAGATCTATCAGTTGGGATGCAAAGCTGGTTCTGGGAAAAAAGGGTTAGCCGACAGATGGATTGCCGAGACTGGGGTAGCCAGGGAGGTTGTCGATAAAACCCTGGATAATCATATGTGCTGTTACTATCTGAAAATTATCGATTAAAACCCGGGCATCCTGTCTATCCCTCCTGAATAGTGAGCAAATGACAATAATATGAATAGAAAAATTGCCATATTGAGTCAAAAGGGTGGGGTAGGTAAAACCACGGTGACCTTGAACTTGGCCCATGCCTTGTGTCGTATCGGCGGGAAAAAGGTTTTGGTTATAGATGCCGACCCGCAAGGAGGCGTTGCCGCTGCGGTCAATTTGCGGCCGGAAAAAGGACTGGTGCAGATCCTCCGGGGCGAATGCGGGTTGAAGGATGCCCTGGTTTCTCTTAAAGGTGAAAGCCTGTTTCTCTTGGCCAACGGTATCCAGGAGCCAGAAGACATTGCTTTCCTGGAGGCCCAGGCCATGGCTGGGGAGTTGCGAGCAATTCTGGCGGTTTTCGGCGATTACGACTTCGTGCTTTATGATTCTCCCTCGGGGATCGGCGCTATTTCCAGGGAGATTCTGGCCACCTGCAACAGCTTTATCCAGGTAATCGACTGCCGAGCCGGGTCGGTCAGGAGTATGGCCAAGCTCCTTAAGCTTTCCAGCTGGGTAAAACGCCAGTTAAATTCGGAACTTTATCTTGAAGGTGTCCTGGTAAATTGCTTTAGGGCCGATGACTTGGTTCAGGTCAAGATCTTAGAGAGGGTTAAGTCGCGCTTTCCGGCCCGGTTGTTTTTCGAAGCGGTGATTGAAGATGAACCGGTTTTCGAGCATGCCGCCATCAAGGGTTTACCTGTGGAGAGATTTATCGAAGGTAAGAAGGCCAGCAAGGCTTTTTTGGCCATTGCCATTGAAGTGTGCACCAAAAAAATGCGGACGCCGGAGGATATTAATTTCTTGGCGGAAGCATCCTTGGTTGACGGGGCCGGAGACCTGGGGCAATTGTTTGGCATGGATGGGGAGAAGCAACCGGCCAAGGTGCCGATCATGGGCGATCGGGTAGGCGCAATTCTCCGAGACCTTTGTATTAATAGCAGTTGTCGGGGGGCGGTGGTTGCTGATCAAATGGGGCTACCGCTGGCTGAGTATCATGCCCCTTTCGGAGTGGATGCGCTGGCTACCTATGCTTCCATGCTGGGCGAGTCCTTGGTTGACGCCGACAATATTCTCATGATTCCCGAGGCCAACAACATGGTAATGGATATCAATGAGGATGAGAAAATGGTGATGCGGAGGTTTGCCATCATGGGAAGTTACTATTTTCTGCTGGCTGTCTGCCCTCAGGACACCGAACTTCTTGGTGAAATTGGTTACGCCGCTGATCGGATTGCGGCGGAATTGTTCTAGGGCGCGCTGGCCTAGAGGCGGTTATTTCCGCAGTTTTGCTTCCTTCCCCGCCTCAATCTCGCGGGACATCGACCCCATGGCATTGGCGAATACGATCATTAGGCCGCGAAGTCTTGGCGGCATTTCGTTGAATTGAATGCCGATGGCGTAGGTGTCTTCGCCGTCGAGATCGGTTTCCTTGTACCATGCCAAGCGTCCGAGGATGGTCAGGGAGATGGATTCGTCAGGCAGGCTGATGTTCAATCTCGAATTGCGGTTGACCAGATCTGCGATTGGTAAATCACGGTATCTGGGGTCAACGACTACGCAAACCCCACCCAAGGACATATCACTGGTAAAACACTTCACCACTACGGGAAACTTGCCTGGTTCCCGGTCAAAGATTTCCAGAAGCATGGTGGTGATAAGTTTGCGTCGCGACGTTTTCCGGAAGAATTTGGCCGGCTTTTCCTCGTCGTCGAGGGAAAGATCTTCTTGGAGTCCTTTCAGGCCTATCTGTAAGTCTGGGTGCTCCCCGCAAAGCGTCAGCAGATCCGGTTTGGATATCTTCAGTAATTCGACTTCGGTAGAGGTTTTGACCAGATTAGAGATGCTTTTTTCCGTTGCACTGGGAAAACGGTCGCCAAAGAAGTCGTTTTCCATGAGGGTCGAAGAGTTGTTGCCATCTTGGGGGCCGTTGTCGTCAGGTGCTGTTGAAATGAGCTTGCCATAGACGACCACAAATAATGCATCATCAATTTCACCGGCCTTGCGGACCACATGATGGGCTGGATATTTAACCAGCACTGATTTTTGAAGTACGGCGGTAAGTTCCCGGTAAGACATTTTAGCCAGGCACTCGGCAATAGCTGAAGAGTGAGAATCTTTGTGGCGTAGCTGCGAGTGCAGAGTCCGAAAATCATGGGCGGTGGGGCGAATTATTGACCAACTCCTGAGCAGGGCGGCGATGCCCTGTAGGCTTTTGCCCTTTTCCATGAAAAGTTGGTAGGCCTTGCGGTAAGTCTTGTCGGCCTCGATGAATGATTTGTTGTGCTTGTGGAAATCGGCCAGCAGCCGGTATAGCCAAGGATCGCGCGGGTTGCTTTTTAAGGCAACACGAAATTCTTCGCCGTTGCTGAACTTTTTGGTTCCGCTGATCAGTTGCTCAAAAAAATTGTTTGTAGAATTTTCGGTGGCCATATATTGCCATGAGCAAAGGGGGTGAGTTTGGAGTCGATCAGGATTGAATGGTCCAAAACGGTGTGATTATAACATCAGCTTTGTGGCTCTGCCATTAATAAAATCCTTAAATATGGCCCGATGCCGGGGTGGTTGAGCCGGTGTGATTTGTGCGGATAAATATATTTCTCAGTTTCGATTGATGGTTTATAGTCTCCACTTCGTGTGAAGATCTTTATCTGGGCTCGTATGTTTTGTCAGATTGAGCTTTGTGCAACCCTTTCTTAAGTCTCGAATTGAATCTTAGTTTATTAACTTGGCACCCGAATAGAATTACAGAGGAGAATGTTATGAAGCAATTAATCTCGCTGTTTCTGGCCCCCTTGGCTTTGCTTTTAGTCCTTGCTGGTGTTGCGTACGCCGATCAACATGATCGGTTGACTCCGCTTCTTGGTGGCATAGAGGGCTGGGAGGCCCCGCCCGCTAAGGGGATGAGCTTGGCTTCGGCACAAATGAAGATGATCAGCGCCCGGCGGACATACACCAAGGGAGATAAGGCAATTAACCTCAGCCTACTGGTTAACAGCGGGCCAGTTATGGATAGTGATTTGCAGGAGTCAAGCTTCGAAGACCAGTTGAATAGAATAAGTGTCAAACAAGTGAAAGGGTTTTGGGTCAAGACCACTCATGGTAAAAATAATAACTCGGGACAGGTGCTTGTCCATCTTGCTTCCAACGAGATGGCCAATGCGCTGCTTCTGGCAACCTATTCAAAAATGGATGAAGCTGAGGCCTTGGCGGAAATTGAAAATCTTAATTGGGGAGCAATGAAAGCTGTAGTTGCTTCTATGCTCTAATATTTGTGGTGTAAAGTGGTATGGTAGATGCGCAAAAAAAATGCCCCGGTTGTTTTTTTTCTTGCTCAACCCGATGACTGTTGTTAGAGAAATTTGGAGCCTTATGGCTCCGCTGAGCGGCGACAGTTTTCTTCTTTATCAACTTGGGTTGTATGGGGGTAGTAGCTATGTCCGAGCGTCAAACTGGGGTGGTTAAGTGGTTTAATACGGCCAAGGGATGGGGTTTTATAACCAGCGGTTCTGGCGATGATGTATTCGTCCATTACCGGGAAATCCGTGGGGATGGCTTCAAGAATCTGGAAGAGGGTCAAAAGGTGGAGTTTAGTCTTATAGAAAGTCAGAAAGGGTTGGCGGCTGCCGACGTATACGGGGTTGACTGACGGCAGGTGATTTTAAGAGATAAACTGTCAGTTTTGTTTTTTGCCCCATCTGATAAAAAGTAACTATGCCTTTTTGAAAAAAATGGCGGCGCACGGAATTCGAGCGCCGCCATTTTTTGGTTTTATGAAGTTAGATCACTGCTTCCGGAAAGTCAGCGAGGGCAGCAGCTTGTTCACCCCCCAGAACAGCACAAAGGGTGTGGCCACCACGGTCAGCGCCCCGAGTAGTCCTTCCTTGTACGTCTCCAAATTATGGGGAATAATCGGCAGGTCGTAGTGCATGAAACCGACGAAAGAAAGCGAGAAGGCCTGGCCGCCGATGACCACGTTCCACCGCATCATGAAGACCCCGAAGAGCACCAACACCAGGGCTATGGCCGTGCGGCGGATGGTTAGCCCAGGAATCAGTAGCAGGATGAAAGGAACCACGTTGCCCAGGCCATACTGGAGGATGAAGATCTTGACGAAATCCTCCTTGAACATGACCTCCCGCAGGACATCCCAGGACTTCATCGCGGTGTAGCCCCGGAAGATCAGGTCGAGCATCTCCAGGGTGATGGCCGCCACCAAGAACATCAGCAGGTACTTGGAGGTCTTGGTCATCAGGTCCATCTCCACCCCGCGCAGCAACTCCACCGAGGCGTCACCTCGCCCCTTGGCCAGGATGGCCCGGAATTTCTGCCACTCCATGATAATCAAATAGGTCAGCATACAGAGGGCAATACCGGAGACCACCGCCGACATGATGAAGATTACCGGCATCAGCGGGCTCATCCACAGGGCGTTGGCCTTGACCGAGCCGAAGATGAAACCGGCATAGCCGTGCAGGAATCCGGCCACCGGGATACCGATGGCAGCGAGGAGGCGGACGGCCTTCTTATCCTTGGCTACGGCTTCAGCGCTCAGCTCATAGGCGCCCAGGGTCAAAACGTTATAGAGGATCCGCTTGAAGTTGTTGGCCAACCCTGACTGCCCCTTGAGTGCCCGGGTCTGCTCGACGAAGAAGACCCGGTAGACGAACCAGATCTCGCTCATGACGATCACTGCATAAGTAGAAAAGACGATGCCGAAGGCGGCGATGGCCGAGGTGAAGTGCGGCGTCATCATGACTTCGATGCCGCGCAACGGCTGCTGCAGGTGGAGCATCAGCGGCATCATCGCCACCGGCAAGAGGCAGAGCGAGAAGACCAGAGAGAAGCGGGCCATCTCCTTCAAGTCCTTCTGGTCGAAGACGTGGTAGAGACTGGAGAGCACGAAGGCCCCGGCCACCAGACCGGTCATGTAGGGATACATGACGATCTGGATGCTCCAGTAAATGAACTCGTTGGGGTAGACGAAGCCGATCTTGTCGGTCCATTCCGCGCCGTGGATAATCAATTCATGCATATGCTCACCTCACGCTCCGATCCAGGCCGAGATAGAAGACCTGCGGCTTGGTGCCGTATTCATCTTTGAGGACGCCAACCCGCTGGGTCATCACAATTTTGGTCACCGGATCCTCGGGGTCGCGCAGGTTGCCGATCCGGCGCGCTTCGAAGGGGCAGGCCTGGACACAGGCGGTTTTTTCGCCCTTGCTGATCCGGTGGTAGCAGAAGGTGCACTTCTCGGCCACCTTGTAAACTGGGTGGAAGAAGCGCACCCCGTAAGGGCAGGCCATGATGCAGTAACCGCAGCCGATGCACCATTTGCGGTCCACCAGCACCACGCCGTCACTGGTCTGATAGGTGGCGCCCACCGGGCAGACCTGGACGCAGGGCGGGTTGTCGCACTGGTTACAGAGCTTGGGAACGAAGAAGGCCTTGGTGATATTTTTGGGGTTGATCTCCTCGCCGTCGATCTTGGGGGAGGTGAAGCCGTCGCGGCCGCCCAGGGGCGAGTCGATGTGACTTTTGCCGTCGCTGGTGATGACGTAGCGCTCCACCCAGGTGCGGGTGACCGGCGCGTCGTAGGGCACCTCGTTCTCCAGTTTGCAGGCCTTGACGCAGAGGCCGCAGCCCACGCATTTTTCGGTGTCAACCAGGAAGATCCAGCGGGTGCCAGGCTTGCCTGTTTCGGCCCGGCACTCGGCGGGGCTGAACAAGCGAAAGGCTGAAACAGGTAGAGTGGCGACCGCCGTGGCGGCGCAGGCGGATTTCAGTAGTGTTCTTCGAGAGCAGTCCATCAGCCTACCTCCTGGTCTGGGTGGTGGGGATTGTGGCATTCGGCGCAGTGCTGGCCGGGGTTGTGGCGCTCGGGGTCGATGCCCTTTAGCTGGCCGCGCTGGCTGCCGGGGTAGGCCAGTTTGGTGTGGCAACGCAGGCACAGTTCGCGGCTGCGGTCGATGGGTAGCTTGTCGGGGTTGTCGGGATGTCCTAAGGCTGGACCGTGGCAATTTTCACACTGGATGTTGCGATGCTTGGAGGCGCCGTTCTCCGAGGCCTTTTCTTCGTGGCAATCCTTGCAGTACTCGCGGCCCTTGTATTTGTCGGGGAATTTTTGCCAGTCGGTCACACTGCTCAAGCGGTGGAAGCCATAGGTGAAGCTGCGACCGTTGACCCCGAAATCCTTCGGCACCATAAAATACCGGACAACCAGGAGCGCGGCGACGGCCGCCAGGGCCAGCCACAGCGGCCTTAAAACGTGGTTTCTCATGCGATCTCTCCTTGCGGTAGTTTCATGTCAGCATCCCTAGTCTGGCCATGGTTTAGCTGATTAACAGGATATACTATTTAATACTGTGAGGTACAGGTGGTAGGGGGATTTGCTGTTGACAATGATTTTTCATGTGCTAGTATCTCTACCACATTGTGGTATGGATCGCAACAGGGTATCGGAAGTTATTTTTGAGGCCTCTGAGGGCAGATGTTTTGTCGGCAGGAAAATGACCAGCATCAAGACAGGGTGAGACCATGGGCCGGGCGGATACCACCAACGCTGGAGAGCTGGGAGTCGTTATCGATGAACTTGCTGCCTTGCGGCGGCGGGTTGACGAACTGGTTGGTAGGGTTAGCGCCCTTGAGGCTGGGCAGGCTGCGACCGCAGAGACCACGCCCTTCGGCGAATCATTAGATGTTTCCGGCGACGGCCTGGGATTTAGCGGCTGGCTCAGCGGTGGTTTTGTCTTGCAGAAATTGGCGGCGCTTTCCTTTATCCTGGTCGTTGCCTTGTTGCTCCGGACTGTCAGCGATTATGGCTATGTAAATCTTGGGGTTGGCACGATCCTGGGGCTTGCTTATGTGACTGTTTTGGTCACCATCGGCTTTCGTCTATACCAGCAGCGTCGTCCCTTGGCCCCGGTTTTTGCCGGTGGCGGTTTTCTGCTGCTCTTTGCCATTGTGGTGGAAAGTCTCAATCGTTTCGCAATTCTCTCGACCACTTCGGCGGGGCTTATTCTTCTTGCTGCCTTGGTGGTTGGCAGTTTCATGGGTATACGGTTCACTGCTCCCCGGTTGCTGTCAGTAGCTGTCATCGGGGTGGCGGTTGCCGGGTTGGCGGGGAATTTCCCCAGGGTGGTTTTCCCGGCTGCGGGGGGGCTGTTGTTGGTCGCCAATCTGGTTGCTGCACTTGCTGATCGGCGCGGGATCTCCCGGGGGCTGAAGTGGTGGGTGACCTTGCTCTCGCTGCTGTTCTGGGCGCTTTGGGCCTTTAAAATTGCCATGGCCTGGCGGCAGGGGCAGGCCTTGGAGCCCTTTTATTCTGGTTGGTATCTCCCGCTGTTGCTGCTTTTCGGGGTTTTTCATCTGGTAGTGTCGGTCGAGAGGTTTTTCCAAAGTGACAAATTCACGGCCTATGAGGCGGTGTTGCCATCTCTCAACATGATGTTGCTTTTTTTGGCCGGTAGAGTGCTGGTGGTTAAAGTCTGGGAGGCGGGAACCTTGTTTGGCGCTTTGGCGCTGGCTTTGGCCGGGTTGCACGTCTTGCTGGGTTGGCGGCTTTCCCTGCGTAATGATGGGCGTTGCGGCGCCACGGGCGGAGCCATGGTGGCTGGCGCCCTGATGTTGGCCCTGGGGTTGCCGCAACTATTGGGTGGTTTGGCCTGGGCCATCCCCGGTCTGGCCATGGTTGCCTACGGTTTAGCTAGATTATCTGGTCGGTGCGATAGTGCGGTGATCCGAGTCCTTTCTTATCTTTACCAGTTTCTCGGGTTATCAGTGGGAGTGGTGGGCGGGGTTTTAATTTCTGCCAGGGATGGCCAGTTGCTCGCTTCCCTTGCTTCGGCCCTGGCTTTAGGCGTGTTTAGTCTGGCTCAGTACCGTTGGTGCCGCAGGCATCCGCCGCCGGCTAATAACTTGTTTTTTAGCCTTGATGACCGGGACCATGCGGCGGTGGTGTTGCTGCTTTGTGGCTTAGGAGGGTTCTATTTTCTTGGGGCTTTGCTGCTGGATAATATAGCGACCAGCGTCCTTTCTGATCCAGCCAATACCATCCGTTGTGGGCGGTCGTTGTTGATCAACCTGGGGGTCTTGGTTTTGCTTTTGCTCGGCAGCCGCCACCGTTTGCCGGAGTTGCTTTGGGTAGCTGTGACCCTGGCCGTAATCGGGGCATTAAAGATTTTTTTCGGCGACCTCTTCAAGGGTAGCGGCCTGCCCCTAGTTTTGAGTGTGCTATCCTTTGGAGTGGTGGCTGCTACCGGCTCGGTGCTTATGGGTAAGTGGCAAAAATCGGACGCGTCCACGCATCGAGATTAAAAGGGTATCGCGGGGGTGTAACGCCGCCTGGGACTGGGGTCTCTGGGGAATATCCCTACCTCCTTGTGTAATGTTTTTGTTTGCAAAACTATGCAAAATGATATATTTGCCAGTCCTGTTTTTTAGACATGGCTGGGCGTCATAAAGTCTAGATAGACAGGGGTTGATGCATGAACAACTTGGTTGACAACGATAAAGCAATTTTTCCGATTAGTGTGGCGGCCAAACTCCTGGACGTCCATCCCCGGACCCTGCGGATTTATGAGGAAGAGGGGCTACTGAAGCCGGCCCGCCAGGGTAACAAGAGGTACTTTTCCCGCGACAACATCGAGTGGGTCCGCTGTCTACGTAATCTGATTCACGAAGAAGGAATCAGTATCCCCGGCGTCAAGAAGCTCCTGGATTTGACTCCCTGTTGGGAAATTAAGAAATGTTCCCAGGCTGTGCGTGAGCACTGCACTGCCTTTGTTGATCGTGTGCAGCCCTGTTGGCAGATGGCTCAGACTGTCTGCGCCAGAAAGCCAAGCCAGTGTGAAAATTGTGAGATTTTCGTCCGGGCCATGAAGGAAGCGCAACCTGGTATGGCAAGCTCCCGTCTTTAAATAATGTTTGATATCGGGGCGAGAAATCACCCCCTGTTTTTTTAAAGTAATAGAATAAGGAGTGGTACAGATGGCTGGTAATGAATCTGAGCAGAAGGGTGCATCCGCCGGTGACAACGGCGAGCGTAGTGCGTGGAGTTTTATCATTCGGGGAATGTGGCGATCTCCACTGGGGTTGATGGGCGTTACCCTCACCACCGTCAGTATCACCTTGATGGTAGTAGGGTTGGCCTTCGACATCATGGGGCTGATTCAAAATCCCTACGCCAATATTTTCACCTATATGATCCTGCCCGGTGGGATGCTCACCGGTTTGGCGTTGATTCCCATTGCCGGTTTTCTGCGTCGGCGGCAGTGGCACCAGTTCGGGATCCCCCGGGCCCATCTGCACATCAATTTGAGTGACCACAGGCATCGCAAATTCCTGATTGTCTTCATCGTTCTCACCGTCATCAATGTCTCGGTGCTGGGGCTGATTGGCTATGAGGGGTATCACTTCACCGATTCACCCTATTTCTGCGGCGTGGTCTGTCATCAGGTTATGGCCCCGGAGTACACCGTTTATCAGCGTTCGGCCCATGCCAAGGTAGCCTGCGTCGAGTGTCATATCGGTTCCGGAGCTCAGTGGTTCGTGCGGGCTAAACTTTCCGGCTTGCGGCAGGTTGCCGCCGTCATGACCGACAGCTATAGTAAGCCTATTCCAGCTCCGGTCGAGCATCTGCGCCCGGCCCGGGACACCTGTGAAACCTGCCATTGGCCCGATAAGTTCCATGGTAAGAAGGTCAAAACCATGAAGCATTTTACCAATGACAACCAGACCACCCCGCAAGTCACTGAGATCGCCCTGCACATTGGTGGCCGCAATCCTGAATCTGGAGTCTTCGAGGGTATTCACTGGCACGTTTCCAAGGATGTGCAAGTTGAATATCTGGCCTCTGACAACAGACGCACCCAGATCAGCAAAGTCCGGGTCAAGCGCCCGGACGGCACTAAGGATGAATTCGTTAAGAAGGGTGAGGCTAAAGCTGCCGGTGAAGCTCCCGAGTGGCGGACCATGGACTGTATCGATTGTCACAACCGGCCTACCCACGTGTATGATATGCCCGAGGACATCGTTGACTTTGGTTTCCTGAGCAAGAAGCTTAATGGGGCGATTCCCGGCCTGCGGGAAGACAGTCTGACCGCCATCACCGGAAAATTCGCCACTCGTGATGAGGCCAAGGCCAAAATTGGCGCGGCCCTGATTGACTTGCAAACCAAGCGCAACCCTGGCGAGATTGGCAAGTACCGCCAGGATCTCACCAATGCCGGGCTCTATCTGGTGGAAGGCTATCTGGCCAACTGCTGGCCTGAGACCCTGGTTGAGTGGGGTACCTATCAGGTGCACCTGGGTCACCGCTCGCCAGACTATGGCGGTTACAGTCTCTCAGACCCGACCTTTGGCTGTTTCCGTTGCCATGATGAAGAGCATGTAAACTCCAGCGGCAAGGCTATTCCGCAGAACTGCGATCTCTGCCACGACGAGCCGAAGATGTAGCTATACAAGCTCGCTAGTTTAATGAAAAAGGGGTTCCGCGCTGCGGAACCCCTTTTTTTGCTTTAGGAGGTGACCAGGGACGTGTTCATAGCCATACCGCTTGATTGACTGAAGGTTCTTAGACTGTAGGGCGTGGGAGGTTTTGGTTGTAGGGGTATTTAGCGTTCAGGTGAAGGATGCAGTTGCCTCGTATTAACTCTCCTGATGATCATTATTATTTCCGCCGCCCCTTCTTCTCCTTGAAAAACCACAGAAAATGCTTTTAATGAGTCGTCTGCTGCTGCAACTTCGGAAAAACACAGGGATCACCACCATGGCAAGCGACCCGGAAAGGAAGAGCGTCATCATGGCCGTCGGCGGTGGTAAGGGCGGGGTGGGCAAGAGTTTTATCATGGCCAGCCTGGGCATGAGCCTGGCTCGGCAGGGTCGGGTGGTGATGATCGATGGCGATCTTGGCGGCGCCAACCTCCATAACTTCCTGGGTATCAGTCGCCCAGCCTCCTCCCTTACCGACTTTTTCGAGCGCAAGGTTCCGCTGGTTGATCTGGTGGCCAGTAGCGGCATTGATAACCTGGGCTTGCTCACCGGCATGGTCGGCACCATTGGCGGCGAGTCCATCAAGCACGCCCAGAAAATGAAGCTCTTTAGCCAGATCAGGAAGCTCGATGCCGACTACATCCTCATCGACCTGGGGGCCGGCACCCACTTCAATACCATCGACACCCTGCTGTTGGCCGACAAGATGATCATCGTTATTACCCCCGAGATTGTCTCCATCGAAAACATGTACAATTTTCTCCGTAACCTCTACTTTCGCCGCCTGGGCAGCGTTCTTTCCGGCCACGGTTACCGGGAGTTGGTGGTCAACACCTGGCGCGACCGTGACACCCTGGGCATCGGTAACTTCCGGGAGTTGGTCGATTGCTTAAAGGCCATTTCTCCGGAGGTAAAGGTGATTATCGAGGCGGAGCTGCGTGATTTTGTCGTCAACCTGGTGTTGAACAAGGCCCGCACCAATCATGACATCATTACCGGTAATTCGGTGAAGAGTATCTGTATCAAATTCTTTGGCGTCAATGCCCTGTATAGTGGTTATGTGGAGCATGATGAGTTGGTCTCCCGGAGCGCCAATCAACGTACTCCCTATCTTACCTCCTATCCAGCCTCGCGATGCGCCCGGGCGATTGAGCGGCTTACCCTCAACATCCTTTCCGGCGAGCAGGTGAAGGTGACTCGATGAAAGATCGCGCCAGATATCAGGCCAATTTCGAGATGCTGGAGTTGCCTCTGGAGGCCGGCTATGACGAGGTGCACAAGGCCTGGTTGCTGATGAAGGAGACCTATTCCACCGACTCCCTGGCCACCATGTCCATTGCCGACGAGGTCAGCGAGGAGGACCGGCGGCAGCTTTTGACCCGCGTCGAAGAGTCATATCAGATCCTCAGTGGCTTTTTGCGGGAGCACCAGCCGGTAGTGGACACTAGCGTCCTGCAGATGACCAGCGCCATCACCGATTACGACGGCAGCGCCTTGCGGACCATCCGTCATCTGCTGCATATCTCACTGGATGATGTGGCAATGACCACCCGGGTGCCGCGTCGGCATCTGGAGAGCATTGAGGCCGACAACTATGAAGCCTTGCCGGTGGCGGTGTACACCAGGGGGTTTGTGGTCAGCTTTGCCAAACATCTGGCCCTAGACTCGGAGCTGGTGGTAAAAAGTTATATGGAGAAGTACCGAAAATGGCAGGAGGGGCGCTGAGTCAATATGCACCCATTCCAACGAGATACAGTTGCTGTTCAATGACGCACTCTAGAGTGAGGAATTTCCATGAGGAAGATAATTATAGGTTTGGTCGCTGGGTCAATGCTGCTGGGGTTTTCTTCCGTGACATTTGCGGCGGCTCCTTCCGGAGAAGGTGGGCAGGCAGTGGCTGGAGCCATTGACAGGGCGCAGCAAGCAATAGGGAAAGCCACCGCCGAAATCAAGGGAACACTTTCCCGCCTTGCTGAAGGCAAGGGAAAACCCAATGTTGCCATTGGTGCTGGCGCCAAAGCCAATACTGGTTTGGTTTCAGTTGATAACCCCAAGATTAAGGATGCAGTCTCCAACAAAGCAAATATCGAGAAATCAACCAACGTGGCCATCGGGGAAAATGCCACCGCTAATTTAGGTTCAGTAAGTGTCCAGGAAGGTGAGGTGAAGGGCACCATCAATAACAAGGCCAATGTTGCCAAATCCGCCAATTTGGCGAAAGGTCAGAAGGCCACTGCCAACCTGGGCAGCGTCACCATGGACGAAGGTAGTGTCAAGGGTAGCGTCAGTAATGATGCCCGGATGGAAAAGTCGGTCAATGCAGCCATTGGCGAGAACGCTACCGCCAATATGGGTTCGGTCACCATGCGCAAAGGTAGCGTCGAAGGCTCGGTGGAGAACAAACTGAAGGCTGCGGAAGCTGTCAATGTGGCCATGGGCAAGGAGGCTGTCGCCAATATGGGTTCGGTGACCATGCGGGGCGGCACTGTTAAGGGCTCGGTCGCCAACGAGGCAACGGTGGGCAAATCCGCCAACGTCGCCATGGGCGAGAACACTACCGCCAACATGGGTAGCGTGACCTTGCATGAGTCTCATATCAATGGTGTTATCACCAACAAGGCCGATATCAATGATTCTGCCAACGTGGCCATCGGGAAGAATGCCGTAGCCAATATGGGCACCGTGACGGTCAGTAACTCAACGGTTGACGGGGTCATCTCCAACAATTCCCAGATCAGCAGTTCTGCCAACGTCTCAATTGGCGAGGGCAGCACCGCCAACATTGGGTCGCTTACCGTCGAGTAGCGGCTTGGAACGTGCTGGTGTCCGGGCGAAGGTGATAAGAATGGGTGCCGACTAAATGGTTCGCCTGTTTGACAGGATCTCCAAGGGGAAGCCAATTTATCGGATGCTCCTGACACCCATTGCGCCTATATTCTTCTTTGGTTTTATCGCGACCATGATTTACGTGGCGCTCCAAGTCGATGGCTGGCTAGGGTTGCCTGAGGTAATGCCTGGACCTTGGAACATCCGGCTGTCCCGGCCTTTTATGCTCGGCGGCTTCGTTTTGATGGCCTGGTCGGCCTCCCGTTTCTTCCGGGCTCAGGGTACCCCGGTGCCATTTAACCCTCCCCGACGGCTGGTGACCACCGGTCCTTATGCCTGGTCGAGAAATCCCATGATGACGGGATTGTTCGGCATTCTTCTGGGGGTTGGTATCCGGCTCCAATCGTTCTCTCTGTTGGTTGTTTTCCTGCCGCTCTTTATGATCCTGATCGGGGTCCAGTTGCGCAAGGTAGAAGAACCGGGGTTGGAAAAACGCTTCGGAGAAGCCTATCTGGCCTATAAAAACCGAACCCCGCGCTTTTTTCCTCGCTTGAAAATGAACAGGCGGAAGTTGTGAGGGCTGGGATCTGTGTGTGGACGGTCTGGTTGGTGGGATGGTTAAAGGGGCTAGGGGCTGGCGAGTTCATCTTTCTTTATGAACCGCCGGTTGGGCAAAAAAAAAAGCCCCGCCGAAGCGGGGCCTTAAGATCTCAAGTATATGAGATCTTACAGCTGGGTCACATTCGAAGCTGAAGGGCCTTTGGGGCCGTCAACTACATCGAAAGTTACCCGAGATCCTTCGGCAAGTGACTTGAAGCCATTGGCATTGATGGCGCTGTGATGTACGAATACATCCTTGCCGCCGTCCTGCTCGATGAAGCCAAACCCCTTGGAATCGTTAAACCATTTCACTGTTCCTTCTGACATCTTTACTACTCCTTCTAATGTTGGCACTCACACGGGCGCCATTAAATAATATGCCGAATCATCATGTGATGGTCGGCGGGCAGATGTTTGTAGGCAAAAAAAAACGCACCGTCTCTTTCGAGATCTGTGCGTTAACCTTTCGTATTCTCTACAAACGTACTGCGCAACTGAGAGTTGATTATAGCGAGGGTGATATTTAAAGCAAGGTTTATTATTTATATATTTCGGATGGCTGGTGTGCGACCGAAAAAACCGGTCAACATCCTGGGTTGCGTGGGTGATTATGGGCTATAATTGCAGCTAGGCAATCGTTTGGTAATTAATTAGATGTGATTATGGGAGCATAATGAAACCTCGAATCAGCATGGTAACTTTGGGGGTGCGGGATCTGTCCCTAGCCGTTCGTTTTTATGAAGAGGTTTTGGGCCAGCCCAGGATGGATTCCCCGCCGGAGGTGGCCTTCTTCGCCTTGAATGGAACCTGGCTGGGCTTGTTCGGTCGGGCTATCATCTGGTCGGCAAATTGCTCGGCCACAACGCGTAGTTACCTTTGTTCAGGAGGAGAAAATGACCAGGCCGAAACTCGTCGAGGAAATCGTCGAGGCGCACGGCGGCGTTGAACGCTGGCGGAAAGTTGCCGCCCTGGAGGTGGAGCTTTCCGCCCAGGGTTTTCTCTTTGCCATGAAACGGGTGCAGCGTTTGGATAAGGTTCGGGTGGAAGCGTCCTGCACCGAACCAAGGCTGGTATTGCACAACTTCCCGGTGGCGGGACAGTCCGGTGAGTTTCGAGGTGAGGCAGAGGTGGTCATCCTGGACGGAGCTGGAACGGTTCTGGCACAGCGTAGCAACCCTAGGGCGCAGTTTGGCGGGTTTCGCCGCCTGTTCTATTGGGACCATCTCGATTTTCTTTACTTTGCCGGCTATGCCACCTGGGGGTATCTAATGACGCCTTTTCTTTTTCTCCAGGACGGGTTTCGCTTCGAAGAAGCGCCTTCCGGCGATTACGCCAAAAAGCTGATTGTTACCTTTCCGGCGGACATTGCCAGCCATTGCCGCCGTCAGGAGTTCTACTTTGACGAGCAGTTGTTGCTTCGCCGCCTGGACTACACCGCCGAGGTGGTTGGCGGCTGGGCGAAGGCCGCCCATTTCTGTGATGATTACCAGGATTTCGCTGGCCTCAAGATTTCCACCCGGCGGCGGGTGCGCCCGCTGTTTATTGGCAATACCCCGGCCCCGTGGCCGACTCTGGTGGCCATCGATATCCACCGGCTGCGTGTGGTCCCTTTTAAATAATTACACCGACTTTAGAGTGGCTAATTAGTTATAAAAATAGTGAGGAATATGAATGATCTGGGATGAAAGATATGCCACCGATGAATTTGTTTACGGGACCGCTCCCAACGATTTTCTCCGGGAGTCGGTTAATTACTTGCCCCCGGGAAAGGTTTTGTGTCTGGCAGAAGGGGAGGGGCGCAACAGTGTCTTCCTGGCCGGATTAGGCCATCAGGTGACTGCGGTTGATTCCTCCGGAGTTGGTCTGGCTAAGGCGCGGCGGTTGGCGAAAAGCCGCGGGTTTCCAATTGAGACTGTGACTGCAGACCTGGGCAACTATCGAATCGTGCCAGAATCCTGGGAAGGGGTAGTGTCGATCTTCTGTCATGTCCCGGCGGCAGTCCGCGGTAAACTCCATGCCGAAGTCGTTACCGGCCTGAAGCCGGGCGGGGTGCTGATCTTAGAGGCCTACACCCCGAAACAGTTGGACTACGGCACCGGCGGCCCACCTAATCTCGCCTTACTGATGACCCTTGCCGACCTGAAAGATGAATTGGCGGGTCTGGAATTTCTCCGTGGTGTCGAAGTGGTGCGGGAGGTTATTGAGGGGCGGCTTCATACTGGCATGGGCGCGGTGGTGCAGGTTATTGCCAGGAAAAAGTGTGCGTAATAAGCAGAATAAATATTTACCTTCACAGTCCAGAATGAGCAAGGGCGACTGGTTTCTAACCCGTCGCCCTTCTGTCTTCTATAGTTGCCGCCGCAGCTTTACATCTTGTGACACGAATCACAGGCCTCGGCCACATTGAAGGCCTTAGAGCCATCGTGGCAGGCACCGCAGGATTTTCCTTTATTCATGTCCTCCATGGTCGCCTTGTTGGCGCCGCGCTTGGCCTTGAAAAGGTCGGGATGACATTCTTCACAGCCAAACGCCTCTATATGGGTGGAGTGGGGAAAGGTGACATTGCCCGGATCGTCGATCGTGTAAACAATGTCGCCAGCATGACAGGTAACGCAGTTGCCCGTTACGCTGAAGGCCTTCTTGCCGTTGTGGCAGGCCCCGCATGACTTGCCTTTTTCCATGGCTTTCATGGTGGTGTGATTGCTGTTGTTCTTCTGTTGGAATATTTGCGGGTGGCACAAATCACATTCTGCCCCATGCAGCATGTGGTTGAAGTTGACCATGCCGACTGCTCGGGTTTTGATGTCAAGTTTATCCAGCATTCCCGTCATACCCAGGGCCGACGGCACACAAGGAAGAGAGACCGTTGATATAATTGTGACCAATAAGAACCAGCGCTTTGACATTTACTTCCCTCCATTGATAGATTTGCGCTGAAGATAATCTGAGTTTCACCAAATAGTCAACGTTTTTGCCGGATTTTTGGCGCGGTTTACGGTCGGGCTGGATAAAAAGGTTGGTGGTTTCCTGGCCAGAGCGACAACGCAGTAACCATAACGCGCCGGATGGGTTAAAACAAACTTTGCTGCCCGATAACCCCCGGCAATATTTTGGGAGACTTGATCCTTAGCACCTTGTTGACATTCATCCGGCCGGACACGACCTGAATATCACTAACCGAAATACCAAACTCTGCCGCCAGGAAGCGCATCATATAGTCCGTCGCCTTACCAGCCCGCGGCACCGCCTTGACGCTGACGCAGAGTTGATGCCCCTTGACCTTGCCGATGGCATCTTTCTTGGCATTGGGTGTGCCGAGGATGTTAAGGACCAGAACATCGCCTTCCCAGGTATAAAAGGATCTTCCCATCACTCCTCCAAAAAGCACCTGCCACTAACTGCCTTCAATGAATCGACACGACTTATCCGGCACAATGCGCTTTGCTTATTGACGCTCTATATTGGATTGCGGCTTATTGGATTGTGCCTTACGAGTTGCTTCTCCCACAGCTCTAACTCGGTATCGGGCAACGGCTCAAAAAACGCCTCTGTTACCCGGCCCTTGGCCAGGCTGGGACGCCGGGGCTCGGGCTTTACCAAGGCAACCAATCTTGCCATCGGCTTACCGGCTTTGGCGATAATGATCTCCTCGCCAGCTGCGGCGGCGCCAACCAATTCCGAGAGATGGTTTTTCGCTTCGTGAAGATTTACTGAACGCATGGCGCACCTCAATTTTGAACCAACTCAGTAAACCAACTTTAACCAGACTGTTTCCAAAGTAAGCGGCCTTTGCTGTCTGGTAGTTAAAATCTCAGACGCAGATAGAGGATCGGGCGCATTAGGCGAAAGCCGTAAAGCGCCCGGATGAGTTTGCCTTTGCTCAATGGCTCGACACGACTCATCTGGCGCAATGTGCTGCGCTTATTGCTGCCCTACGGCTGGCAGCGGCTTGCGAGTTACGCTTCGCTTTTAGACAAGTCAGGCATCATGATCGGCCAGTGCTTGCCCGACGCCAGATCTGGATGGCGCGGTTCTGAATCCGGCCTGCCATAGTCGTCCCTGATCTTGTCGATCTGGTTTAGACAACGCGCGGCGACGTCCGTAGGGCCGCAGTCCGTCGTCATGGCGAGCAGTTTCTGCCGGAGTTCGACGGCGGGAACTGGAATGACGTTGTATGCGCCCTTCCAGTTCTCTGAAGGCACGTGTTCCGTCACGACTTTCTCGATCGTGCGCCCAGAGATGAAAGAGGGCTTGTGCTCCATCTCGATCTTGATGAGCAGCACCAATCCGTCAGCGTCTGGGTTTTCTGCAACGGCTTGCGCAAGTAGCGCAAGGCCGGGCGTCGTGGCGACATCCTTTAGAAGTTGATAGACGTGCGCACGCAGCTGGCCATGTTCCGCTATTAAACCACCGAGTTGGCGCGCCATGTACCAGATGTCAGTTCCCTTACTCTCAAACGCACCGTTCGCTGCCAAGTCCACAAGCTGCCGCCCCGCTGACAGCGTTCCGCGATGCATGATGGCAGTTCGCCAGGTGTGGTTGGCGTATAATTTCGGATCGGCTTCCGCGAGCTGAAACAGGACGTTTTCCGCATCGTAGCCAGGCGCAGTCCCGAAAAAGGCGATCATTTCTTCCAAGCGCTCCACCTTGCGTTGGTTGTCTGGCAAACCACTCACGACAGCGAACGCTTCGGCAGGAGGGTTAGCAAAGGGCAGCAGGCGCAGCCACTCCTTCAATTCATAACCATCCCCCGATAGAATCCAACTCTGCGTCTTAGCTGCCTCAAATACTTCAGCGATGCCGTTCTTAACCATCTTGATGTCGATATTTTCTCCCGACAGGATGAGGTTTTGAAGGAGAGCGGCGCGCATACGGCGAGGGGCCAGTGAAATGAGCTTTCGAATCGTAACGTCGCGTTGGCCATGCGGCAGCCGCGCGGCGACAACGCCGAGGGTAACTGCGTGCTTCTTCTGATCCTCCGTCGCTTCATCAGCGGTCAATGGGTCGATCGCGCAGAATATGGCGTTGGCCTCCGCAGAAGTTGCGCCAGAGTCTCTGGCGCGCGCGGCGCGCCTCTCCTCTACGCGTGAGAAATCCACTCCGATCCGAAAGTACTCCCTACTGCTTGGTTCATTCGCAGCGGTCCATTGCGCGGCCAACACGAGTGCGGCGAGCTGCCCGAAATGTTCGTCGTGCAGGTATTCACGCATCAGCGCAGCAGTCTCCGGTGTTTTGATTGCTTGAAACGCGCGCTGATATGCGTGTGTATATACCGTGCGTGCTTCGTCGGTCGCTTTTCCCTGCCGCCACCCTGTAGCCTTCGCTTCTTCCCGAAAGGCACGGTAGCGATGAAGTTCTTCATCCAGCAACCGCCTCAGCAACGGCAGCAAGCTCACAGTTGGGGCGTGGCTGGCGAGCGTCACAATCGAAGCCAGTTGCTCACGCGTCGCGTCTCCCGAGACCAGCATTCGGTTACCCCATTCTTTCGAGAGCTTGCCGATCACAGTGAGCGTGTCGGTGTCGAATGGCCTGCCTTGATCGTTCTCACCGTTTGGGTGGCGAGAGATCAAATCTGCTAGTTCAGCTATTTCCTCGTTCCCCGCCTGCGTGGAGCGCGCCCGGACGGCGGCGATGAGGTTCGCACTGAGCGTACGCGCGATGCGGGCTAGCAAATCATGATAGCGGTCACCTGCGACTTGGTCATATTTGCCGCTTGCGTCGCGAAGACGTTTTCTCGCTTCGAGAATAGCCTCGATCATGTGACCAACTGCCTGCGGCCCTAGCACAGACGCGGCTGCTGCGGCACGGTTATCAATGCGGCTAGTGTCAGAGAGCGCGATTTCAAGGAGGACATCGTCCTCCAAGCTGAAACCCGCAGACGCTAGAAAGTCATCTGCGCCGTAGAACAGCGTGCGGCCCGCGCGCACACGTTGCAGAATACCATCGGCGATGGCGCGTGAATAGCGGTTGCGCATCTCATAGAGGAGCCGGACTTCCGCATCCCGTTTCTTGTCGATCTCCATTTCGGCGATGACCGCAGTCAGGTCGCCGCTCAGATCTTTGTCGCTTGCCGCATAGACGATCGCGCAAAGCCGATCATAAGCCGAAAAGCCTTCCTTCCGCTGGCGTTCGTGCGCTGCCTCAATTCCATTCTTGACATGTTCGTCAGTCATTTCTTCGACGAGGCCCATGCGAGCCACCAAATCGAAAGTTTTTTCGTCCGCGCAGCGAAGCACCACAGCGACATGGCGATCCGCGCGGCAAAACGCGAGCGCATCAGCTACCGTAGCTTTCACCTCAGGATCGGGGTCGTCCTTTGCAATGGCGGCAACGAGGTCGAGGCCATCCATACCACTGTTGGATGCGATCTCGTGCAGGACGTTTTTTCGAACGCTAGGCGATAACGCCGCAATCCGCGTGGCTGCGCCGCTTCCGAGAAGCGATGGGCGGAAGCGCCTACCAGCGCGGAGCGCCGAGAGATTTATTTGATCGTTCTCATGCGTGATGAGAGGCCAGACCTGATCGAAGAATTCAGGACGGCCCGAGCTAATCATAAAGCGTAGAGCGCGATCAACTTTCCCGGGCATATGCCACGGCCCGACAAGCTCTTGGATGGTCGGGCCAATTTGCGCCCAAACGGCGTCGGTCGAACGGAAGATCATCTCGGCGGCAAGGATGGGATCGACCTCAAACGCGACCAGAGTGGCCGCTCCGCAGGCTTCCTGCTGCTTTGAGCCTCTGCGCGCCAGTCGCTCGCACGCGAAGAGAATAGATTCTTCCCATGCGGGCTGATTAAGTATGTCTGCCTTAAGCTTGTCGAGGGATACAGCATCGCCGATGCTTCGAAACATCAGGCGCTCGACGAAGTGCGACGCGTACCATTCCTGAAATTGCTGGTGCTGAAAGGAATAGCCTGCAGGCTCTCCGAGCCGAATAAGCACGTGGTGACTGACTAGCGCCTCAAGCACAGTGTTTGGCTGAGGCTTTTCGGTGATTTGCCCTTCTGCCACGAGTGAGTCGTCTGTTTCCGAGACGGATCTGCGGGCGAAGTTCTCCGTAATCGTCGTATTTGCGGCCAGAGTGGCGGTCACCGCGAGGTCTTCTAGGAATCGCTGGTGTAAGCCGTGCGTCACATCTGCAAGTGCTTCAGCGCTCCGCGAATCCTCTTCATGCACTGCGACAAAGCGGCGCAGCACTTCTTCCTTCGTAGTCGGAAATGGTGCATCCTCGGGAAGTGCCAACAGCGCCGTCAGGTAAAGCGGGATCGTAACAAGCTCGTGCACGCCAGCCGTGCGCCACGCCTGATCGACCATCCGCAGGCCTGCGTCGCCGCGCAGGGTCTTGGCGATATCAAGCTGTTGTGTTTCGTTAAGCGGCAGGAGGTTGATGCGCGTGCCATTGACCGGAACGTCGAGTACCTGCTTACGTGTCGAGATCAGCAAGCTAAGTTCCGGCAACTCCGCTTGTAAGCGCGCGACCTGAACCGCCAGGCGCTTGCGAGCGATGGTGTCGAGCTCGTTCCAGCCGTCAAGCAGAAGAATCACGCCGGACTTCTCTGCCACGGCGCGGAGATTGTCTTCCGATAGCCCCCGGAATGCGGGGCGTTTCAAGACAGATTCGAGGAGCGACGCGCCGTCCGTGGACCAATCACCGAGCGGCACTACGATTGGCGACGCGTTGCCGTTGGCCAAGACCGCTTCCGCGATTTGAAACAGCGTCGTGGTCTTGCCCATGCCGGGGGGGGCGACGAGGATCAGATCATCGAGAGTGCTGAGCGCGGTCGCCAACACCGTCGCACTTACGGGTCCGCTCAAGCCGTCCACTTCGAGCGTCAGAGCGATAGCCGTGGACGGCCATTTATCCAAACGACGGAAAACGTCAAGATCGGCGGCAGTAGCTGCGTGAAGGCGCGCGCTGAGCTCGTCTTCATTGTGAGCCTGCACCACCGGGGTGTGAAGCAAATCGTCATAGACAACGCGCCGCCACGCCCATTCTTTCGCCTGCTTCTTCCATTCACGTAGCAGTAATTCTGTGAACTTCGATTCCTCAACGTCGATAGCGTGGGCGTGATTCTGGCACAGCCAGATACCATTCGCCGCCGAGCTACGCTGCTCGCATGTCTGATTCTCGTCGTAGCGCGGGCCGCCAATGGCGGCGGCACAAATGTGCGCCGCCACGCCGAGATTGATTTCGCCGGTACCTTCCAAGCTAGGGCCGCGCGTGGGACGGCGGCATGACGGATCAGAGCAACATCTACCTGCGCTCTTCTCAATCTGACGTTTGGTTCTATCTTTGAACTCGTCCCTTATATTCTTTGCCATTGGCTCGGTTACGTGGCTACAAGTTTGAGGACAGCAAAGGCATGAATAACAGGGAAGTCCTCAATCCCCTTCAAACTCTGTCAGCGAGAAAGTCTTATAACCCTTCTCCTTCAGCTTCTTTTCCCCACCCACATCCGGCAGGTTGACGATGAAGGCCATCTCGGCCACAATGCCGCCCAGCTTCTCAATCAGAGCGGCGGCGGCCAGGGCGGTGCCACCGGTGGCCAGCAGGTCGTCAACCAGGAGCACCCGGGCTCCGGCCGGAAAGGCGTCTTTGTGGATCTCGATGTGGTCGGTGCCGTACTCCAGGGCGTACTCCTGGCTGATCACCTCGGCCGGGAGTTTGCCCTTTTTGCGGATCGGCGTGAAACCCTTGCCCAGGGTGTAGGACATCGCCCCGCCCATGATGAAGCCGCGGGCCTCAATGCCAGCGATGATGTCAAATTTAACTGCGCCGGAGATGTAGCGCTGGGTGAGGGCGTCGATCACCAAGCGGAAGCCCACCGGATCTTTGATCAAGGTGGTGATGTCGCGGAACATGATGCCCTTCTTGGGGTAATCGGGCACGGTACGGATCTTGGATTTAATTGGCATTTTTCTTCTCCTTTCAGTTTTGAGGGTCTCACGAAAAGTCGAGCGACGTCATTGCGAGCGCAGCGAAGCAATCTCTTCCTAAGCAGAACCAAGACAGATTGCTTCGTCGCTCCGCTCCTCGCAATGACTTACGAGTCCGTCAACCTTTACAAACATCGTCATACTGGCGGATCTTGGGGATGGTCGCGATAAACAGGTTAAGGACTTTTTCGGCATTGGCCTTCATGGTGGCCAGGATCATCTCCCAGGTTACCGGGGCTTCCTCCTCGTGCCAACAGTCATAATCGGTGGACATGGCGGTGGCGGCGTAGTGGAGCTTGGCCTCGCGGGCCAAGTTTACCTCCGGCACCGTACTCATGTTGATGACATCGGCGTTCCAACTCCTGAACATGTGGCTTTCGGCCTTGGTGGAAAAACGCGGTCCCTCAATGGTGATCACCGTCTTGTCGCTATGGTGGGCGATGCCCAGCTCCTTGGCGGTCTCGGCCAGCAGCGCCCGCAGGTTGGGGCAGAAGGGTTCGGCCATGGGGGTGTGGACCACGAAATCGTCATTGAAAAAAGTGGTCTCGCGTCGGCGGGTATGGTCGATGAACTGCCCGGGGAAAACCAGATGCCCGGGGGCGATCTCCCGGCGCAGCGAGCCGACGGCGGTGGCGGCCAGGATGTGGGTGCAGCCGTGGTCTTTCAGGGCCTGGATGTTGGCCCGGAAGTTGACACGGGTTGGCGGAATTGAGTGGTCCCGCCCGTGCCGGGCCAGGATGGCCACCTCGATGCCACCGATCATTCCGCAGGTCAGCGGCGAAGAAGGCCGTCCGTACAGGGTGTCAATGTGGACCTCGGAGGGGGTCTTCAGGATATCGGGGTTATCCAGCCCCGAGCCGCCGATGATGCCGATCTTGATCATGGTGCCTGGTCCTTTTATATGGGTGAATGGAGGGGGCACGGCCGTGAATCTGGCCACACTGACCTTTACTGAAGAGGCAAGTGGCTGTCAAGGCCAAAAGGTTTAGATTGGTTGAGAGGTCGGGTGGGCAGCTGTAGGAGCGACCTCCCGGTCGCGAATTATGTGCCCGGGCTGGATTAACCGGGTGCTAAGCCATTTTTGGAATTCGCGGTCGGGAGACCGCTCCTACTGTTACTGGTGGCTGGCTGGCCGAGCATGACAGACTTAAGACAGGCTTGTCGGCTAGTAATCAGGTTACGGAGAAGCCATTATGTTTAGCGGCATGCCAAAATGGCATTTCCTTCTGCCAAGCTGGCAGGGAAAGTGGCGAGGGCGGGCGGAGTCGTTTACTTATCTTTCCGATAATGCGTGATCGGTTTAAGTTGGCACGGGTCTGGCATTAGTAACCAGACAAAGGGAACGAGGCAGAGAAGTTAAACCACAAATCACGAAACAAAAAATAAAAGGGGAACAACATGAACGCCATCAATAAGAGCCAGACCCAGGTAAAGGTAAACGACCAAGCCCTCGACGCTACCGGCAAGGTAACCGTCGCCCTCTTCGGTGGTGCGGCAACTCTGATCGGTCTCTGGGCCGTGGCCTGTTTCGTCGGCGCCATCGTGACCGCCGGACCCTTGGGTGTGATCAAGGGCTACTTCTCAGCCGTAACTGGTATGTAATCGCCGCCAGTTGAATCAGCAAATAAACCCATTCAGATAACCAGGAGAACGACCATGAATGCAGCTGTCAAAACCCACAGCGCCGCCAATACAAACACCGTCAGTGGCATTGATGCCTTGTCCCGCGCCAGCTTGATCAGTATGGGTGCGGTTTCCGGTCTGATCGGTCTCTGGGCTGCGGCCTGTATGGTCGGCGCTATGGCCAGTCATGGCATTGGTGGGGTGGTGACAGGATTCATCTCTGCTTTTGTTGGCTGAGAGACACCAGTAAAGAAAAATAACGGCCCGATTTCTGGGGCGGGGAGAAGGCGCGAGTGGGGGTTAACCTCACCAGCGCCTTTTTTGTGATTCTTCATCGTTCATGAACCAAGCACAACTTCTCGGCTCGGTCCAATTGTTTAAGCTGGTATTCAAAGCGGGCAGCGCTGGAGCGGTCAGGGAATTCCCGGCTGTAAACCAGGTGGACCGGGCGGCGGGCGCGGGTGTATTTGGCCCCGGCCCGCCCCTGGTTGTGTTCTTTGAGCCGCCGCTCCAGATTCTTGGTGATGCCACAATAGAGGGTCTCGTCGCGGCAACTCAGCAGGTAGACGTACCACGGATCGGAGGGCTGATTCGAAATCATGGCCCAGTTCAGGCAATAGCGACCAACTCGATCTTGAAGGTCAAGTCTTTGCCGGCCAGCGGTGGATTGGCGTCCAGGGCGATGTATTCCTCGGTTACCTCGATTATTTCCACATTGACCAATTCGCCATTGGCTCCGCCCATCTGGAGCTTAAGGCCAACCTCGGGGTTGATCTCCGACGGCACTTCGTTGCGGGGGACACTGATCACCAGATCCTCATTGCGGGTACCGTATGCCTTGGCCGCTGGGATGCAGACGGTTTTCGAGTCGCCTACGCTCATGCCCATTACTGCTTCGTCAAATCCCGGGATAACCTGGCCGCTTCCCAACCGGAAGGCCAGGGGATCACGCCCAGCCGATGAATCAAAGACGCTGCCGTCGGCCAGGGTTCCGGTGTAATGGATTTTGACGTTGTCACCTTTTTTTGCCGCGCTCATAAATGCTCCTTGCTTGATTGTTGCCAGGTCGCGGCTTGCAGAGGTGCGGAGCGGCGAACGGCTAGTTTTTGAAAAAAAGTTGGCCACTATAACATAACTGATTCCTGTCTGGAAATGGTTCTGTGACTTATTGACCGCAATTGTGGTGAACCGGAAATTGATCAGGGTTTTATTGGCCTGGTCGTCCGACTCGACCTTGAAAATAGCCAGGGACGCAAAAAGTTGCGGCGATAGCGGCTGGCGGCTCGATAAGTGGTGACCTGGCCAGAATTGGATTAGGTCAGGATTCTGTTGATAGTAATGGCCAAATCCGCAAGGATAGTGGTAAGTAAGTGGGAAATTAAATAAATCTCCATCTTTAAAAGGGCACACATAATGGGCTGGATCGGAACCATCAATAGAAAGCTGTTTGCAGGGTTACTGGCGTTATTGCCAATTCTGGCTACGGTCTACCTTATCTACTGGGGGGTAACCTCAATCGAAGGGGGGCTTGCCGTTTTGCTCGGGTTGGTGTTGCCGGAAGAGGCCTATCGGCCAGGATTGGGGCTGCTGGTGGGTTTGTGCATTATCCTGCTGGTCGGGATAATGGTTGAGTCCTTCATCGTGCGCAAAATGATGGGTTGGTTTGAAAAGGCAATTTGCAAGATCCCGGTGGTCAAGATTATTTACGGCTCAATCAGGGACCTTTTGGCCTTTGTCGCCCGGGGCAAAGACAGTGGTGGCGGGCAGGCGGTATGGGTGTCTCTTGGCGTTGGGGATCTTAAGATGCTGGGATTCGTGACCCGGGAGAATATGAATGAATTTTCCGGGGACTTTAATGATCGGGTCGTCGTTTATCTGCCGGTAAGCTACCAAATTGGTGGTTATACCGTAATCGTCCCGCGCAGTCAGGTGGCTCTGGCAGGGATCCCTTTTGAAAAGGCCATGCGCTTTGTGATGACGGCCGGGGTCATGGATCTGGGCCCCGATTCAACCGCATCCCGCATAACTGATAAACAGGAGACAAAATGAAAATTTCCTTTCACGGCGCAGCCCGGACGGTGACCGGTTCCCAGCACTTAGTGGAGATTAACGGTAAGCGGGTTCTTCTCGATTGCGGCCTTTTTCAGGGCAAACGTAAAGATGCCTTTGAGCTGAATCGCCAAGGCTTTTGCGCTGGTGAAACCATTGACGCAATGGTCCTCTCCCACGCCCATATTGACCATTCCGGCAACATTCCCAATCTGGTCAAGAAGGGCTTCCGTGGCAATGTGGTCTGCTCCTCGGCCACTCGCGATCTCTGTGCGTTGATGTTGATGGACTCGGCCCACCTCCAGGAGATGGATGTCGAGTATGTCAACCGGCGGCGGGCCAGGAATGGCCAGAAACCCTTCGAGCCGCTTTACACCGAGGAGGATGCCGCGGCCGCCCTTAAGCAGTTTGTCGGGATTGGCTATGATCGGCCCTATCAATTGCTGCCGGGGATTACCGTGACCTTGGTGGATGCCGGCCACATGCTGGGTAGCGCCCATGTTATTCTCGATATTGAGGAAGGTGAGGGGAAGCGGCCGACGCGGTTGCTGTTCAGTGGTGACATCGGGCGGGCTGGGATTCCGATTATTCGTGACCCGGTGCCACCGGTGGAGGGGTGCGACGTGCTGATCATGGAGAGTACTTATGGCGACCGCCTGCATCCGCCCTATGCGGAATCAGAGGATGAACTAAAACGGATCGTCAACGATACCTTTAGCCGGGGCGGGTCACTCTTGATTCCAGCCTTCGCGGTGGGCCGCACTCAGCAGCTGGTCTATGCGTTCCATAAGCTTTTCCTGGCCGGCAGCATCCCCAAGGTGCCGATCTATGTGGACAGCCCCCTGGCCACCCGGACCACCGAGATCTTCCGTCTTCATCCCGAGGTTTACGACGCCGAGATCCGGGCGTTTGTTCTCAATCACGCTCAGGCCAACCCTTTCGGTTTTGCCAGCATGCATTATACCCAGTCGGTGGAGGAGTCGAAGGCTCTTAATAACCTGAAAACCCCGGCGGTGATCATCAGCGCCAGCGGCATGATGGAGGGTGGCCGTATCCTGCACCATTTGAAAAACCGGATCGGCGACGCGCGCAACACCATCCTGATTACCGGGTGGCAGGCCCCCAACACCTTGGGGCGGCGCCTGGTCGATGGGGAAGGCGTGGTAAAGATTTATGGGGAAGAGACCGAGGTCAAGGCGCGGATCGAGGTGATGACCGGCTTCAGCGGCCATGCTGACCGGGATGAACTCCTGGCCTGGGCCGGGGCGATGCGGAAAAAACCGGCCCGGACCTTCGTGGTACACGGCGAGGAGGAGGTGGCTCTTGGGTTTGCCGAGACCCTGAAGAGTAAACTGGCCTTCGCCGATGTCAGGGTGCCCAGCCCCCACGAGAGTTTTGAGCTCTAGTCCATGAAAGGGCCAGTCACCAGAAACGGGGCGGATCTAATGTTTAAGTTGTGGCAATCGCAGGGCGACAAGGCTGGATTGCCACCGGGAACTCCAATCCATATCGGTGAAGTCAAGACCGAACGAGTGCGGATTAACCTGGTCGATTATGGCCCGGATCATTACGAGGCGTTAGCCATCGACGATCTCCAGGCTTGCCAGATTTATTCGGCCCGGCCGGATAGTATCACCTGGATCAATATTGACGGCCTGCACGAAGTCGATATCCTGGAGCGGGTCGGCCAGTGTTTCGGTCTCCATCCCCTGACTATTGAGGATATCCTTAATACCAACCAGCGCCCCAAGCTGGATATCTATGACGACTACATCTACCTGGTTTTGCGGATGCCGGAGTTTGCCCCGGACAGCGGTGAGATAACTCTTGAGCAGGTGAGTTTTGTCGTTTCCGGCAACCGGATCGTAACCTTCCAGGAGCGGCCTGGCGACACCTTCGACTCGGTGCGTAACCGCTTGAAAAGCGGCAAGGGCAAGAGCCGGAAGCTGGGCACCGACTACCTGCTCTATGCCCTGGTAGATTCGGTGGTCGATAACTACTTCATCATGCTGGAAAAGCTGGGCGAGGAGATCGAGCTCCTGGAGGTGGAGCTGGTGGAAAATCCGGCCCCGGCCACCATGCGCAAGATCAGTTTTTTGAAGCGGCAGATGGTGCTGTTGCGCAAGTCGGTCTGGCCGCTGCGCGAGGTGATCAGTTCCTTGCAGCGGGATGATGTCCCCTTTATCGGCGAGCATATCCATGTCTACCTTAAGGATCTCTACGATCACACCATCCAGGTAATTGACACCGTCGAGACCTTCCGGGACATCATCTCCGGGATGCTCGACATCTATCTCTCCTCCATCAGCAACCGCATGAATGAGATCATGAAGGTGTTGACCATCTTCGCCGCGCTCTTTATTCCCCTTACCTTCATTGCCGGTCTCTACGGCATGAACTTCAACACTGCGGCCAGCCCCTATAATATGCCGGAACTGGGCTGGTATTACGGTTATCCCATGGCTCTAGGGATCATGACGATGGTGGCGGGGAGTATGCTGTACTACTTCAAGCGCAAGGGGTGGTTCTAAATCCACCTTGTTCCGTCGCCGAATCTTTTTTTCCGCCAGCCTTCTAGCGCTTCTGCGCCTCGAATCACCTCAGCCATTATTTCATTTCCCAACCAGTCGAATAGCTTTGACGTTGTTCATTTATTCTCATCGCAGGCAATCTTGTTAACTCTTTGTTTTCAGAGGCTATAAATATTTGCCCGTAAGCCGATTTTTTGTTGCATTCGGCTAGTCCCACATCTATGATGGGATGAAAGTGGAGTGAAAGGGGCTTGATGTGGAGTAATATCCAAAAATAATCCTAAGGCGGAAAAAAATGGAGTCCTGTGTGTTTATAGGCACCCATAGTGCCGTTCTAGACGAAAAGTCTAGGCTGGTGATGCCTGGTGGGTTCCGCAAAGACAACTCCGAGACGACTCTGGGGGGCGATTTCTATATCACCCCACATCAGGATGGTTTTCTGATTGCTCGACCGGCAATGATCTGGGATGCATATCTGCAATCGATTCAGAACGCAGCCGAATTGGATGGTGCGCAAAAGCGGAAATTTGTCCGTCTTCTCTGTAATAACTCCGTAAAAACCCGCTTGGATAATCAGTTTCGGATGGTGCTTAGCCAGTCGCAGAGGCGTAAGCTGGCCTTTGATAATGGAGAGGCACGCCAGAAACTGGTGGTGGTTGGTTGTGGTGATTTCATCGAAGTTTGGCCAGAGGCAAAATATCGGGGAGAAGATGACGCTACTCGCGAACTCTCCGGCTTTATCAACGAGTTTGATGGTCGATAATAGACCGTCCAATTCTGGAGAACAGCCATGTTGAACAGGCATACCAGTGTTTCGGCTGTCAATATCGGGGCATCCACAACCACGGCGGTCATTGCTGATGTTGACTCCCAGGGCGAGATGACTCTGGTGGGTTATGGGCAATGTCCGACTGTCGGGCTAAGTAATGATCTGATCACCGATATCCGTGGTCTTGGAGGGGCGATTGCCGAGAGTCTCAACCAGGCGGAAGAAATGGCGGAGATGCAGGCTGGCGCTTTGGTCATGGCGGTTGGCGGTGAACATGTTCAGATTATGAAGAGTCGGGGTGGGGTGGCTTTGCACCAGAGTGGTGGAGCTCGTAATTTGCGCTCTATTGATCGATCCGACATGAAAACAGCATTGGATAATGCCAGTGCCGTGCCGATTTCACCTGAGTTACATGTCTTACACGTTTTGCCGGTAAATTATCTAGTGGATGGCCGTAAGGTTAGAAACCCGGAAGAACTCTGTGGCACCAGGTTGGACGTGGAAATTATGGTCGTGGCTGCCAAGCACTCAGTCTTGCGTTCTCTGATGAAGGCCGCTGAATATGGAGGCTATCGGGTGGGTAAGTTTTGTTACCGTCCTTTGGCGACCTCCCGGGCGGTGTTGAGTGATGAGGAAATGGATCAGGGCTCTTGCCTAATAGATATGGGTAGCCGTCACACTGATGTGGCACTGTTCCGGGAAAATAGATTGGTTTTCTCGTCAACTTTAGCTTTGGGTGGAGCTCATATAACTGATGATACCGGACACCTGCTTGCGGTAAGTGGCAACGAAGCTGAAAAACTCAAGCTACAGTACGGATATTGTGGGACTTTGGCGGGAGAAGATGTCCAATTTCAGGTAACTGGCGCCGGTGCAGGAGGCTCTCTCTGGAAGATGGTCAAGAAATCGACGATCGGTAGCGAGGTGATTCAGCCGCGTGTAGAAGAAATTCTTCAGGAAGCAAAAAACACTATCGATGAATTTGTTGTCCGCGAAAACTGGCCTGGAGGAGCGGTTCTTACCGGCGGCTCTTCGCTATTGCCAGGAATGCGCGAAGTGGCGGCGGGAGTTTTCCCATTTCCGGTGATTAGCGGCGGCAATGTTGGATTTGAAAACCTTGATGAAGTTACCTCTCGACCTGACTTTTCTACAGTGTTGGGGTTGGTGGCTTTTGACTGTGCACAAAAGCAAAATCGGCGCGACGATGTCATTAATAATCGCTTTGGTCGCTGGTGCGGTAAGGTTATCAGGCAGATTCATACGGTTATCTGAATAGATGAACGACCAAGAGGGTGCCATGACAAATGGAAATAGTGATTATAGCTTTACCCTGTCTGAAGATGGGGCTGGCGTAAGAATGGTTGTGCTTGGTGTTGGCGGTATGGGAAATAACGCCGTGGAAAATATGGCTCGGGCGGCAATCCCTGGGTTGGAGCTATACTCCCTTAATACCGATATCCAGCCCTTACGACATTGTCGTGGTAGTAAGCCATTGCAACTTGGCGCTAAACGTACCAGAGGTAAAGGGACCGGCGGTGACAGCGATATCGGGCGTATGTCGGCTGAGGATGATGTCGAAAAAATCAGAAAAATTGTCCGGGATGCCGAATTGGTATTCATTGCCTCGGGAATGGGTGGAGGTACTGGGACTGGCGCAGCTCCGGTAATTGCCAGGATTTGTAAAGAGGTTGGGGTGATGTCGATCTGTGTGGTGACAATGCCCATGGATTGTGAGGGACAAAAACGGGCTGAAAAGTCGAGTGTAGGACTGGCTGAATTGCGAAAGTTTGTTGACTCCTTATTAATTATTGAAAATGAAAAGCTTTCGACGGTGATGGATCAGGAGGATGTCTCAATCATCGAGGTATTTCGACGCGCCGACAAAGTTGTAGTTGACGCAGTTACCGCTGTTGCGAGAATAATTAATTCCCAAGGCTACATCAATCTGGACTTGGCCGACCTTAAAAAGGTGATAAGGCGAGGAAACGATGATGACTGCGTTGATGCTTTCATAGGTATTGGAGAAGGAAGTGGGCCAGACAGGGCAATGAAAGCTGCGGAAATGGCTTTAAACAATCCCTTGATGCGAGTAGGTAGCATTTGTGGAGCCAAAAACCTACTGGTAAATGTAATCGGAAGCGACCAGATGGGCCACAAAGAGGCCATGGCTGCAGTAAAGAGTATTGTTGATAAAGCTGGAAATCTGGACCGCGAAATATTCATGGGGGTAGTTCCAGATAACTCAATGGGAGATAAGCTTAGTATTACGGTTATTGCTACTGGTCTAGTGAGTAAAAATCCGACGGTGGTGCCGCTGCGGGCAATGTTTTCCCAAGAGGAAAAAGATTTGGGATCATATTTTGATACAACAAACATAAGAAAAGTGGGGGTTCACACTGGTGTTGTCACGGGAGAAACAAGAGCCGATGCCTCGGAACCAGCCGATAAGGTAACTCCCGATGTGGATCTCGATATGTATAAAAAAGTTTCTGATGGATTCGGGGTTTCTCCGCTTGTTCGTAAGGACGAATGGTATACCCCAGCTTATTTGCGTTGTCATGTTGACCAGCTCGCAACAATCGAACCTTTGCGCGTGACAATGGTGCAGAATATGTTAAGCGCAGACAGTGTTGGAGAGTGTGATTATGGACTGGATAAAGTTACTGAAAATAGACAATATCGTCAGGCTCTTTATAATATGGCAAGTTAGTTGAAGTCCTTTTGTTTCATGGCTGCGGGATCTGTTTCCTTTACTTTGTTCTCCTTTCACACCGCATTGTTGTGCAGACTGGATTTTTCTCGTTCAGCCAATGACTTGCTGGTGGTCTTTTAAAAGTTCATATTCCCACTCCACTTAAATCCTGAGCGGCATCCTCCTGTAGTAAGTGTATTTGTGCCCTAGTTGTTTAGTGTGTGTAAAATAAATTATACGATCAATTCTGAGATACCTGATTCATAGGGATTTTAATATTTAGAGGGAAACTGTCGTGGTGCTGATGATAATAATTGCTTTGCCACTCGGAATGAGCTGTAAGAGTTTATGAAATCCCCTGCTGATAAAGGATTGCTGAGGGTGATATTTGGGCGGCGCATGTTGATCTGCCTGTTTAATGGTATTTCCGCAGGGATGCCTCTATTCTTTTTATATCAGCTTATTCCTGCCTGGTTGCGCAGTGAAGGGGTTGATCTGAAGACTATTGGGCTATTTTCTTTAGTTGGTATCCCATATACGTGGAAGTTCGTTTGGGCGCCAATTATGGACAGATATTCGTTGCCATTTTTGGGAAGAAGACGGGGTTGGATGTTGTTCACACAGATCGCTTTGCTGGTTGCCATGGCTGTGGTGGGGATATTTAATCCTCACCATGACATTCTTCAGATTGCGGTAGTGGCGATAATACTAGCCTTTTTTTCCGCCAGCCAGGACATTGTTCTTGATGCATATCGAAGGGAGTTGTTGCCTGATGATGAATTGGGATTGGGGAATTCAATGTATGTCAATGGCTACAGGGCGGCTGTTTTTATTCCCGGTGGCTTAGGATTAATTCTGTCTGACCGATTGAGCTGGTCGGCTGTTTTTGTGATTATCTCGTTGTTTATGTCGATCGGGATTGTCAAAACTTTGCTAATTAAAGAAGCCTATGTTGAATTCCATCCCCCCCAGAGCCTTGGGGAGGCTGTGGTAAAGCCATTTAAGGAATTTTTTGGCAGAGAAGGAGGGGTTAGGAGTGGGCTGACTATCTTGGCGTTTCTGTTTTTTTATAAGCTTGGTGACAACATGGCGACCGCCTTATCTACTCCTTTTTATTTAGATTTGGGGTTTTCGAAGACGGTCATCGGGTCACTTGTTAAATTAGTCAATTTTTGGGCCATGCTCATTGGTTCGCTAATTGGCGGTGCGGCAATATACAAAATTGGAATCAATCGCGCCCTCTGGCTGTTTGGATTTGTGCAGATGATTTCCATATTGGGGTTTGCTTTGCTCGCAGAAGTAGGTGCAAATGAATTGCTCCTGGCCACGGTAATTGGTCTTGAATATCTGGGAGTTGGGTTAGGTACTGCCGCCTTAGTTGCCTTTATGTCACAGGCAACCAATAAGAATTTTACCGCAACTCAGTTCGCCTTGTTTTCAAGTCTAATCGCCCTTCCTCGTACCTTAGCCAACTCCACAACCGGGTTTCTTATTGAAGGGATAAAGGTTGGCGACGGTATTTATTATGATTTTTTTGGAAGCTGGAGTGGTATGGGGTATACGAAGTTTTTTATTTTTTGCACATTGTGTGCTGTGCCAGGAATGTTTTTATTGAAATGGGTTGCTCCTTGGAATGGGCAACAAGAACTAAAGGATTAATTTCCGTAAGGTAAACCCCCGGCTTTGCGGGGGGACAACAACAGTTTGACAGTACCGGGATAATAGAGAAGCCTCCAGCATCGTGGACCGCTCAAAGTCACGACGAAGGAGGCTTCATGAACGA
>Ga0334722_10000962_pt1 | contig 38473 bp, 30 predicted proteins | sample C3_bottom_MG_FD_207210 | JGI IMG/M metagenome (GOLD analysis project Ga0334722, IMG submission 207210) | Sediment microbial communities from Yellowstone Lake, YNP, Wyoming, USA - C3_bottom | ecosystem: Environmental > Aquatic > Freshwater > Lake > Sediment | place: USA: Wyoming | collected... | reverse complement strand
ATAAAAAATTATTCTGATTACCACTAATCTTCAGCCGACACACAGGCACATTCTTGTATCGTGTTGATAACGCATTTTATTGTACTGATCTGACACTGATCTGACACTGGTTTTAAAGTCATTCCGGCGCAGGCCGGAATCCAGGAAAAGCTGCCAATCTCTCTGGATTACGGCCTGCGCCGGAATGACGAAAAAACTAGTGGCAAGCCGGGGGCAAGCCGGAAGCGAAGCCGGGGACGTTGCTTGCTATCTTTCTAATTCAATACAGATAATACGCTTTATTGTCATCGGATCACCAGGGATTATACCGCATCAAGTGCGCAGGCTGGTCTGAGTCGTGCCCCATCTTTTAGTGCCTTCGTGACACAACGCAAACGACCAGGTCAAGCTTGACATTTTGACAGTTCCCGTTAAAGGAAAACAGCTCAAAACATCCCGGATTGTGCTTTAATTACGGTGGTAATCTTGACGCAGCCTCAGGTGGCCGAGGCTCGACTATTAGCCAACTTGATGATCATCCCGTTGGCCTGCCCCAGGCGGCTGACCACGGTCTTGAACAGATGTTTGCTGACCTCGGGGTGCTTCTCGATCAACTCCATGATCTTATCGCCCGGTAGTCGTTTGACCACCGAGCGCCCCTTGGAAATAATGTTGGCCGAGCGCGGTTCCCCGGAAATGGCCGACATCTCCCCGAAATATTCGTCGGGCTGGACAATTTCGGCGATCTTCTTACCATCCCGCACCACCGAGAGGGCGCCGGTGACCAGCTTAAAGAAGTCCTTGTCGCTATTGCCCTGGCGGACAATGTAGTCACCATCCTCGTAGCTTTCGATATCGGGATTGACCAGATAGGCGGGCAGGCTCTCCTCGGTGACCACGGTCTTTTTCAGGATCTCCTCAATGGAGGTCAGCCCTTCTTTGACCTTTTTCAGTCCAGCCTGCCGCAGCGGAGTCATACCCTCCTGAATCGCCACCTTGCGCAGTTGCTCCTCGGGCACCTGGGCGCCGATGGCCTTGGCCACCTCGTCGGTGACCTCCATCAGCTCGAATAACCCCACCCGGCCCTTATAACCGCCACCCCGGCAATGGGCGCAACCCTTGGGGCCGTAGATAATCAATCCCTCCAGATCATCTTCGGCGAAGCCCATGGCGATCAATTGCTCGCGGCTGTAGTCAGCGCTGACTTCCACCTTGCATTTGGGGCACAGCTTACGCGCCAACCGCTGCGAGAGAACCATGGACACCGAGGAGGCCAGCATATAGGCGGGAATGCCGATGTCCACCAGACGGCCAATGGTGGCCGGGCAGTCGTTGGTGTGCAGGGTGCTTAAAACCAGATGGCCGGTCATAGCCGCCTTGATTGCGATCTCGGCGGTTTCCATGTCGCGGATCTCTCCGACCATGATGATGTCCGGATCCTGGCGGAGGAAGGCCTTCAAGGCGGCGGCAAAGGTCATCCCCACCTCCTTGATGACGTTGACCTGATTGATGCCCTTGAAGTTGAACTCCACCGGATCTTCGGCGGTGAGGATCTTGGTGTCGTCGCTGTTTAAGGAATTGAGCACGGAATAAAGGGTCACCGTCTTGCCGCTGCCGGTGGGGCCGGTGACCAGCAGCAATCCCTGGGGCCGGTTGATGCAGCGCTTGAGCATCTCGAAAGTCTGCTCCTCGAAGCCCAGCTTGGTGAGATCGACATTCAAGGAACCCTGGTCGAGGATCCGTAAGACGATGGACTCACCAAAGAGGGTAGGCAGGGACGAGACCCGAAAATCCACGGCCCGGCCACGACCGATGCGAATTTTTATGCGGCCGTCCTGGGGCACCCGCCGCTCGGTGATGTCGAGATTGGCCATGATCTTGATCCGCGAGTTCAGGGCGTTCTTGATGGAGAGCGGCAGATTCATGGAGCGAAACAGCGCCCCGTCCAGACGATAGCGAACTTGCAGGGACTTCTCGTAGGGCTCGATATGGATATCGCTGACCCCCTCCTTCACCGCCTTGATCAGGATGCCGTTGACCAGTTTGATGATCGGCGCATCCGAGGCCGAATACTGGTCGGAAGAGTTGTCCTGGTCACTTACCCCTTCAATTTCGTAATCTTCCGCAGCCTCCGAGGCCAGGGCGCCGAAGTCGTCAATGCCGACCATTTCATCTTCATGGTGGACCGCCGGACCTTCACCGCTGAAGTAGGCCTGGTACTCCTCATCATCAATCTGATAGTAGGTGCGATAGGCCTCGATGATCTCCCGTTCTGAGGAAACGCAGACCGCCAGGGGCCGCTTGAGTTCGCTCTGCAGGGCCTCCACCGCGGCCGTGTCGGTGGGCTCGGTCATGGTGATTTGCAGGGTTTTACCCAGAACTCTTAAGGGAAAAGCCATATACTTACTGGCCAGAGTGTAGGGCATGGCCTGGATTGCCTCCTCCTTGGGAGGCTCCCGGGAGATGTAGACCGCCGGAAAGTTCATGGTCCGGCTCAGGACATTGATGATGGTGTCGGATTCAATATAACCAAGCTGAAGGAGGATGGAGCTCAGGCGCCGGTTGGTCCGCTTCTGGATCTCAATGGCCTCTTCCAGATGGCGGCCATTGATCTGCCCTTCCTTACGGAGAAGTTCGCCGATCTTGAGCTTACCGGCCCCGGACTGATCCTTGATGGAGGCCCGCAGGCTCGACTTGAAGGGGCTGGTTGGGGAATTATCTTTAGCCATGGCGACAATTATCCTCGGTGCTGGTTGGAGGCCTGATGTGCAGAGCACGCCAATTCTCTATACAACAACCTGCCAGGGATTGACAATCGCTGATTTTTCCAACAAAAAGCGGCCCGGGAATCACTCCCCGGGCCGCCTGCAAAACCCAAATTAGATCATTAGCAACCATTCTGTCCTGTAGGAGCGGGCCATGCCCGCGATTCACTCCTGATCGCGGGCATGGCCCGCTCCTACCGGCTTAACTGAAAATTGTTTAGTGCGACTGATCGTCGCCACAAATCAGGCTTGACCGGCGATCCTGGTCACCAGCCGCTTCAGACGCACCTGGGCGACGCTGATATCGGCCAGGCAGGCAAATGCCTTCACTTTCTCGGCATGGGCCGGATCAAAACCGCCACGCAGGGGATGGCGGCCACACAGTGCCGCGACAAAGGCGCGCTCCTGCCGATCCCCTGGCTCGTCTGACTGACTCATATCCGCCAGGTCATACCAGGCACTGAATCCGGGTTCACGCAAGGCCTGTCGCACCTCCTGCTGCAGCCCTAAAGTCGCGGCAAAGCCGTGCCGGAAGAGATCGTTAATACACCACACTTCCAGCAGGTCTGAGGCCTTGGCGGCAGCCGCCGCACCCTCCGGGGGAGAATCTGGTTCCGCTTGGGCCAAAAGGGCTTCCAGCCCCAAGGAAATGGTATCCCGCACCCGCTCAGCTATATCGGCGATCTGTTTGATATCCTGGGTTTTTTCGCCATAGGCGATGACCGCGCCATTGATCACCCAAACAAGTTCCTGCTCCAGCCGAGACATCTCTTCCTGGTCGGTAATCCGGGACAGCGCCTGCTCCAAAAGGGTGTTTTCGCTTAAGGGCCCGGCATAAACCGAGGGCATCCGGGTAGGGGCATTATCGATGGGTTCATAAGAACGAGATAGCGGCTGCCGCACCAGCGGCCGGGAAAAGAGCACACTGGCCTCGTCCGGAGGGACAAACCCGATATCCTGCATCCGGCCGTTGCGGAAGCGCAAGGCCTCCTCCTCGATCTGGGTCGGCAAATCCACCCGGATATCGCTCAAGAGCCGGTGGGCGGCGGCTGAATCGTACTGATAGAGGGCATCCAACAAAGTGAAGGGATGAGTCCGCAGCGCCACTTCGTTCTTCAATTCCAGGAGGTAGAATCCGTCCGGGGTCATGGCCCGGTTCGGATCATTCTCATCATCATCGTCGGGAACCAGATCGGTATCGGGGTCATAGACCGTAACGGCCTGGGTCAGGAAAAGGAGCTGCACCACATAATCCAGGGATAAAAAAGCCCGGGCCAGGGTTTCGGGACCATCCTGGGCAAAGGCCACCAGCCATTCATCCAGGGTGTCGGCGGCAAAATCGTAGCGATTCCAGCAGTCCAGATCGACACACCCCTCCAACTGTTCCGGACTTAGCTCAAGCAGGATGGGCAGAGCCCGGTCCAGGCCAATCTCCCGAACGATATAATAGGCCGCCAGGGGTTCGAGTTCGGCGACCTCCTCGGCCAAGTCGGCGGCGGCCAGCAACCGCTCACCCCGGCAGGCCAGAGCCCGAGCCAGATTGGCGCGAAACGGAGTCAATTCGATGATCTTGTTGTCAGTCATATTCTCTTGTCAGTTAAAGGTGATGTAGGGGAAATTACGGCAACACTCTTGCCTAAGGTAATGCCAAAAACAAATCCTGCCTGGTTGCCGTGAAAAAACATGCACCTGCAAGGTGCCCAACTCCTCACAAGCAGGGGCCAAAAAGCCGCCGGGCGACGATAACACCCTGTTCCAGATCCAGGCAAAAAACACTGCTCAGACCGCTGGTGTGGTCTTTACTCCACTCTTCATAATGTTTCTTCGTACAGAAGAAATTCATCTGGTTTCAACAGCTGGCGGCCCAGTCCGCATACTGGTCAAGATCGACGTGCAGGATCTGGATGGTGTCGGGGTCGGCCCGGGTAACTTCTCCCCTTTCCAGGCTGACGGTCAGCGGCTTTTGGCAATGGCCGCAAGAAGAGGTAACCATGGCGTTCTGGGCAAACTCAAAGGCGCAACCCAGGGCGTCAATGGCACACATGGCAGAGAAAGAGCGCCCGTCGGCCAGAGTCACCCGGTGCTGGGTCGGCAAGGCCGAGACCGGATAAACGCCGGAGATTTCCCCGCCGCTATTCCGGACCAAGAGCCCCTTCATCTGAAGGGCATTGAGCAGATCATCGCTCTCTTGAATCGACAAACCGGCTGCTCCGGCCAGTTCCGCCGGGGGCAACGGTCGCCCACCCTGGACAATCATAGCCAAGATGGTTTTACGAAAAGCCCGCTCACAACCGGTGAGCCTCGCATCCAAACAGGGTGCAGTTTTGAGCTGATCAGTATTCTGCTCGCACATGGATTTTCGCTCCTTTTCTGTAGGCAAATGCCCGTGGCTCACTTTGTCGGAGCAACCATGGCCGCGAACGAGCTAATTGCGGCCATGGGCCACTCCTGCAGAGGCAAAACTGCGTCCAATTCAGCCCCTAATTCTTACCGTTACTTGCTAAAACCCGTTCCACCACCTGGCGGACATCAGCCAGGCATCAGCGCCCCTTGGGGTTTTCGGTGGCGCAGCGGCACCCCCCCGCCTTCTTGCTGGCCATGATCCCAGCCATAATCCGAGATTCACCATGGGCGAGGACATCACGTTCAATGTCCGCAACCGTATAGTCGAAACAGTAGCAGATTTTTCCCGACATCAACTGCCTCCCTTTATGACTGTTATTTTCCAAATCAACACCTCTGCAACCCACTCTCCACCCTGCGCCTGGTTTCGCCGCCAGCCAGCAGTTCGATCAACTTCAGGGTAAAATCCATGGCTGTACCAGGCCCTTTGGAGGTGACCAACTTGCCATCCACCACCACTGCTTGATCAACAAACTCGATGCCGGGTAAATTCAAGGCCTCCAGGCAACCGGGAAAGCTGGTGGCCCGACGCCCGGCCAGCACCCCGGCCTCACCCAGCACCATGGGGGCGGCGCAGATGGCGGCCAGCCAGCGTCCAGATTCAGCCTGGCGACGCACCAAATCGCCGATCCGGACATCTTTACGAAGATTGTCGGTGCCGGGCTGTCCGCCGGGCAAGGCCACCAGATCATATGCCTCAGCCAAGGCCTGATCCAGAGTGGTGTCGGGGACCAGCCGCGTGCCCCGGGCGCATTGCACGGATTCCAATTCCGCATCCAGACCAGCGCAAACCACGGCAAAACCGGCCCGCCGGAACAGGTTGATCATGGTCACCGCCTCCAGCTCCTCACCGCCACTGGCGAGAGGGATCAACACCTTAATAGCCATGACTTTTCCTTGCGTTTGATTTTCTTTCCCGCCGGCAACATAGGTCTTTAATTTAGCACAACCGGCGGTTATCCTTAAGCGAGGTGCAGGACAGAAGCAGACTTCCCGGCCTTTCACCACGTGGTTCCCTTACCCATCAATATCCCGAGTGAATACCATGGACGACCAATTTCTGCGCAAAAATCTCCACCATTTCCTGGCCGAGGACATCGGCAGCGGCGACCTAACCAGCGAAGCCATCTTCTCCCATAGCCAGAAGGGTAAAGCGCTGTTCATCGCCAAGGAAGACTTTATCTCCGCCGGTCTAGAGAGAATCGCCCCCGAGGTCTTCCGCTGCCAGAATCACGCCATTTCTTGCGTGGGCGTGGCGGACGGGACAACAGTCACCTGCGGCGATGTCATCCTCACTGCCGAAGGCCCGGTCCTTGATCTCCTAAAGGCGGAGCGAGTTGCCCTCAACCTGGCCCAACGCCTCTGCGGCATCGCCACCCTCACCGCCAGTTTCGTAGAGATGCTCAAGAACCTGCCGGTAGCGGTGGTGGACACGCGCAAGACCACCCCGGGCTTACGGGTTTTGGAGAAGTACGCCGTTAGGGTGGGCGGCGGTCGCAACCATCGCCTGAGCCTGGCCGACGGCATCCTGATCAAGGACAACCACATTGCCGCCTGCGGTTCCATCACCGAGGCGGTGCGCCGGGTCCGCGCCCAGGTTCCCCATACCCTTAAAATTGAGGTGGAGACCGAAAATCTGGGGCAAGTTAGAGAATGCCTGGAGTGCAAAGTAGAGATAATTATGCTCGACAATATGAATCTCACCATGATGCAGCAGGCAGTCAAGCTGATAAACCACCAAGCTCTGGTTGAAGCCTCAGGGGGCGTCAACCTGGCCAACATCCGCCGGATCGCCAAAACCGGGGTGGATCTGATCTCAGTGGGGGCGCTGACCCACTCCGCCCCGGCCAAGGACATCAGCATGCGCCTGGTGACCAGCTAAAGCCTCAGCAGTACGGCCCCGAGCAGCATGTCACCCAGCCAAAATCCAAACAATGGGTTAATTTTCAGGGCGTTTGCTAATGCCATCCCGAAAACTTCCCCGAGTAGCGGCAATTGCCATTCCCAGGAGCAGCCCGGCCAGGTTGGCCGCCAGGTCGCCAAGGGAAAAATGGCGGCTGGGGATAAAATATTGGGCAATTTCGATGAGGACGGAAGGCGAAAAGGCAAAAGATCTTGCCCGGCAATCTTTGCCGAAAGCAATAGGCCAGATCCAGAGAAACGAACAGTACCAGATAGGCAAGGAGATGAAGCACCTTGTCACTCCCCTCCACTTGGCTAACGGGCGGCAGTGGATGGAGACTGAGCCCGGCGATAAAGCAGGATCAGCAGCCAGAACTGGCCGAGCCAAAGCGACCTGGGCGGCATCACTTGCCGATACTGTCTTCCCGAACCAGCTTAAAGGGAAACTCGACACTCCAGCGCCGCAGCAGGTAAACTCCAGAAGCCACCGTCAGCGCCACCGCAGCGATCCCCGCCATCACCAGATAGAAGCGGTCAACACTGTACTCGTCAGCCACATAGCCACCAATGGCCATGGCCACCGAGCCGACCCCGAAGAGCAGGAAGAAGTTGATGCCAAAGCCCACCCCGTGTGAGGCCCGGCGGGTATAACGAGAGATCAGATAGTTATGGGAGGGCTGCCAGGCGTAGTAGATCAGGCTGAACAGACAGCTCATCGCCAGGAGTTTAGAATCGGAGAATTTGCTGATCAGAAAGAGCACCGGGGCAATCACCACAAAAATGGCGATGGGCACCAGCTCGGGCCGCTTGATCTTGTCGTTGATCCAGCCGCCGAACCAGGCCCCGATCAACCCCAGAGAGAGGATCAGGGAGGTGACAGTGCCAGCCAGCACCGCCGGTGCGTCACTGCTGCTGATGAAGTAGACCTCCCGCTGCAAGAGGGCCGGGAAGAAGGTCAACGAACCCCGAAAGATGAAGCCGGAGAGAACCGCAACGCAGAAGAGCAATAAAAGCGACAGCGGGAATACCAACTTAACCGGCTTTTCCTTACCGCTACCGGCACCCGGCACGACCGCATCCCCCCCCGCTTCCCGATCGCGCTTCCGCAGCAACTCCGGCCAGCGATATAGGGAGCGCCAGTCCAGGTCGGCTTCCTGCTCGATCCGGCTGCGATAGCTGATCAGCGCCGAAGCTAGACCAAGAACCCCGTAAATCAGATAGGCGGCGCGCCAGGTCCGGAAAAACATCAGCCCTAGACTGGCCACCAGCGGCGCCAGCATCATCCCGACATTACCAAGCACCCCGTGCATCCCCATGGCCTTGCCCCGGCGATTTTCCACCCGGCGGGCGATTAACGACAGACCGGCCGGGTGGTGGATGGAGGCGAAGAGCCCCAACAGGGCATAAGAGAGAGCGAAGGCCACCAGCCCCTGGGAAAGCCCCACCAGAATAGAAGAAATCGCCATGCCGCCAAGGCCGACAGTAAGCACCCGTTTGGAGCCAATCCGATCAGACAAATACCCAGCCGGAAAAGAACCCAGGCCATAAAGAAAATAGCCGACGTTGGTGATCAGACCGATGGCGGTGAAGCTCAAGCCCCGCTCGGCGGTAATCGCCAACAGAACCGCCGGGAGGATACTCATGTAGGAATGGGTCATGAAGTGCGAAAAACTGACCAACCCGATAACCTTGACTTCGTGCCGCTGCATTTATCAATTCTCCTTCCAGGCGGCGGCTTCTTTGCGAATCGGCTCGATCAGCACCTCGCCTAGTTCAGGGTCGTTATGTTTGTCGAAGATGGTGGCGGCGATCTTCTGGCGGTCGGTGGTGCCGAACCAGTTATTGGGCGCCGACACCGGGAAATCCTGGGCCTCGGCCATGGCGAAGTTATATTCGGTATTGTCGTAGATGTTGTTGTTCTCAAAGGTGGCGCCCTGGGACTGATAAAGATAGATCCCGCGGCCATTGCCGGTTATCTCGTTGAAGGTGACCTTGAGATTGCTCTTTTCCTTGGGCCAGATGCCGAAGAACTTGTTTTCGCGGATCTCGTTGTGGCTGATCTCGGCGTCAGAGTTGCGGCTGCCGATGGCGCCCTTGTTCTTGGCGAAAAGGTTGTTGCGGATGATCAGCGTACTGCGCACCCCAAACCAGGGCACTTCTTTGGACTCCTCCTCAGCCTTGAAACTAACCCCCACCCCGTTTTTAACGAATTCGCAGTGGGTGATCTCCACCTTGGAGCCGTGGGCGTGGACGCCGTTGTAAGCGTTCATAATCTTGGCATAGGAAACAACATTGCCCTCACTGCCCAGGAAATTGATGGCCCCCCAGTCAGACGTCTCCGGTTTGATTTCGGCCGAGGTAAAGACGATGTTATCCTGGGGCGTGCCCTTGGCGATCAGCTTTCCCCTGATGATCAGCTCGGCCTGGGGATAATAGGGAGAATCGATGCCGAACATATTGCGGTCGCTCTTTTCATCGATCTTCTGGAAGCTTACGGTGGTGCCGGGAGCAATGGTCAGGGTTATGCCGGGCGGCACATAGACATCGCCCTTGACCAGAATCTGGCCACTCCAGGTGGTATCTTTCTCCAGCGTCGATTTATCCAGTTCGGTCAGCTTCTGGCGACTACAGCCGGGAGCGACCAGGACAAAAAAGAGGAGCAGCCAGGCTGCTCCGTGAGGTTTCGGGAGGCATTTTTTCAACTGCTTGAGGGTTTTCATAGCATCCAAGGCCAAGTAATTTATGGGCGAAAATCAAGAAGGCCAGGAAACTACCTGAAATTCTCAAGTTTTACCAGGGGCTTCTCTCCTGCTTGTCGACTCTGCCGTCAATCCAGTCCGACCTGATACTCCGGGGCAATACCGTAGCCGCGCCGACGATTCATGATTCCCACCGCAAAGAGCAAGGCCAAGCCGAGCAACACCGCCACCTGCCCGGCCACCGGAGTGCCGGCCGGAGTCCCGGCCAGGTTCCAGTTCTGAACCATGGCCGCTCCCGCCATCATCCCCAGCACGGCCGCCGCGGCGTCGCTATCACCCTGACTGGCCCCGATCAACTGCCGCATGGGGCAGCCCCGGATCAACACCGAACCAAAGCCGACCATCAACATACCCAGGAAGCCCCAACCGTAACTATCGTTGGAACTGGGCTGACCCTCCAGTCCGAAGTGAAACTGGCCGGTCAACAGACTCGCCACCAGGGCAAAGATAAAGAAGGAGCCAAGGCTGAGCAAGAGGCCGGTGGAGCGGGGGCAATTCATAACCTCCCGCGGCCCCCAGAGAAAGATCCGGGCAATGCCGCCGGTGATGCAGAATTGGGTATATTGCGCCAGAGCCCCAATCAACAGACCGATGCCTAAGGAAAGCAAGAGCGGGGCATGCATGGCACCGGAGCCCTTCTCGCTTTTGTAGATAAAGGAGGGATCAAGAAAGAGCAAAACCAGCAGGAAAAGCATCAACCCGGGAATCAGCAGGCTGTTGGACTTGGGTTGCGGGGTTGGCGCCCCCAGCCGGAAACCATTTTCAATAAATTCCAGGCCAATATAGATCCCGGCGGTTAGCCCCACCAGGCCGACCATGGCGCCGATATCACCAGCCGCCAGTCGCAGCACCATCTTAACCGGGCAACCGATGAAGACCGTGCAGCCAACAATCAGGAAGAAGCCGATCACGAAACGCAGCATCGGCGAACTGCCGCCGGTGGGCACAAACTCCTTGCGGGCCAGGGCCAGGGCAAAGGCCCCCAGCACAAAACCGATCAGTTCCGGCCGCAGATACTGCATCCGGACATTATCATGCAGCCCCAAGGCACCGCTGATATTCTCCATGAAACAGGAGACACAGAGCCCGGTATTGGCCGGGTTCCCGAAAAACGCCAGGACCACGGCGCCGATGCCGATCGCCGCCCCCATCAAAATAAACCAGCCTTTGTGCATAGTAGTTACCTCCTTGTCAACCGCAACTACCGGCCACCTTACGCAACATGTAATATAGAACCTCACGGTTCTGCTTCAGGGTGGCATCCCCCGGGGTACGGGCCAGACCGGCTGCTATGGCCAGGCGCGCCTCCTCCAAGGTGCTCTTAACTTTCTTACCCTGAAAAACTTCCGTCATCTTCTTGTCCAGATAGTCCGGGTTGAGATCCACCCCCTGTCGGTACTCCAGCATGGCAGCAATGGCCTGCTGTTGCCGGAGCAAGAGATCGCCTTTGAGCATGTGCGGGCCACCCTCGTAGGGAAAGCTGACAATCAGCTCATCAAGCAGCTGCCCGGTCCGAGCCGGGTCCCCGCCGTTCAGGAGGTTTACGGCCGTAGTCATTTTGCTGGCAAATTCGGGGCTGGCGACTGCCACATTCTGGCGGCCAGCGACCTTTTCTCCTTTCACCCGGCCGACCTCGCCGGGCTGAAAAACGATCAGCCCCAAGGCCGCCACCAGTAAAACCACCAGTACCGCCAAGGCCAGGCGGTCCAGCCGGTCAAAATCGGCAAGGGAAGAGACCCCGCCCACCGGTTCAGGCGTGGCAATGGAGATCCGGCAAGACTCCGACTCCTCCGGGAATTCTCGGACTGAGTTCGACAACTCACCCTTCTTCTGGCTTTCGGCTGATTCCATGAACATTAATTACCGCACATCGGCTACAGGTGGCGAAATCTGGGGCGTATCCGGAGGCACCACAAGATCCTCGCCCACCACATCGGCGTCAAACTCAACCTCACGCTCCAGATGGTAAGCATTGACGGGAGGGAAGACCCGGGCCGCCCCAAGAAATATTTTACCCTTGGGCAGATAGAGGGTGTAGACGCCATCCGCCTCGGTCCAAGTCGAGAGATATAGCGGCAGTTCACCATTGGGAGCCGGATCCGCCAGGGCATAGACGCCAGCCACCGGCGCGCCCGAGGAATCCAGTAATCTACCGGTAATTTTAATCAACTCCTCATTGCGCTTATGGCTACGTAAGGCCGACTCTTTCAGCGACAGAATGGTGAAATCGGTAACCACCTGTTTATCGGCCCCACCCTCGAAGACCAGGGGTTCACCAGAAAAACGGTCGCTGGTGCCGAGGGGTCCGACCCGGGCCGCTCCTTGGCGCTGGATGGCCATGCTCCAGTAACGGCCGGGCGGCAGGGCCAGTTGGAAACGGCCATCAGCGCCGCTTTTTTCCGAGATAAAATCGGCCGGGCGCTTCACGTTAACGGAATTAAAGACGTAAACCTCAGCCCCGCTCACCGGTTGGCCACCACCGTCAAGAACCCGGCCCGTAAGAACCAAAGGCCCGGCAAGAGCCGCTGCCGGCACCAGAAAAACAGCCAAAGACAGCACTAGATATCGGCAGATTAACGGGATCATTGGGTAACCTTCCCAGCATTTGGCCAGGCCGCGTCAAGTTTGAGGTCGACCGGGCTGCCCAGAAAGGGCTCGTAAATTACCTTGCCGATGTAGCTTTCGCTGCGGCCATCGAAAATGGTGGCCAGCGGTTCGCCCTCACCCCACCAATTTTCCCGGGCATCGACATCTTCTTTGTCAAAATCACCCAAGCGGAGATTATAGCGATCATTGCCATGGAGGTTATTGCGGTGGATGGCCACCCCGGTGCCACCCTCCCGGACAAAGAGGGCGATCTCGTTGTCGGTGAACTCGTTTTCGCTGATCTCCATATTGCCAAAGTAGGAGCGGACGCCCACCCGGTTACCCCTGAACAGTGAGTGGGTAAGCAGCATGGGGCCGCTGCGGAAACGGATCCCACCGTCATTGTTGAGGAAGCGGCAGCCGGAGATGGTCATGGGGACAAAATGGATGTGCAGCCCCCACTCGGCAAAGCGAAAATCACAGTTTTCGATTTGACTGCCCACCGCCCGCTCCAAACTGACCCCGGCCCAGTCCGAAGGTCCAGCCTCATCGGCCGAGGTAAAGACGATCCGCGCCTCGGGCCGCCCTTGGGCCAGCAAGCGGCCATTGACCAGGATCCCGGCCACCGCGCTGTCGAAGCGGCAGACAGTGCCGGGCAGCACGGTCAGGGCCACTCCAGGAGCCACATCCAACAGCTCGGAAGAGCGAATTTCCCCGGTCCAAAGGGCATCGCTGGTCAGGTGGGTGAGTGGCCACACAAAGGGGCGGGGATTCTGCAGGGGCTGGGCGAATTTCACCTCACCCAAGCCAGGTTCGTCGTGGCGATCATAAATCTCCTTGGCCAGATCGCTACCACCCCACCAGTTCCCAGCGGCGTCAAGATCGCCCGGCCCTTCCAGACCGACGGCATATTTACCGTTGGCGGCCAAATTATTGTCGGTAAAAGTACCGGAGAAGGAAACAATCCCCACCCCGCGTTCACCGTTACCGGCAATGAGATTCTTGGTGATCAACGCACCACTGTTGCGCAAGCTGATGCCAGTGATGCCGTTGGCAGTCACACCGTTGCCGGTTACCACCACCCCGCCGCTATCGCGGATCTGCAGACCACCTTCAAGATTGCCGCTCACCACGTTGCCACTGAACACTCCGGTATCAGCATCCGAGATCAGCATCCCCTGGCGATTACCGGCCAACAGATTGCCACTGACCAGAGAAGTACCCTCGCGAACCCGGAGACCATCCCAGAAGTTATCGCCAAAGGTGTTGCCGCTGGCGGTAAGGTCCAGGCGATAGAAGTTAGCGCCGTTCAGATTGCCAAAAACCTCGTTAGTGGTGAAGGAAAGCTCAGAATCCCGCGCCTGGATCCCGCTTTTATTGGCAAAGAAGCGACTGCCATTGATCCGCACCAGCGATTCCTGGAACTGGGCGCCGCGATAGTTATTGTGCAGGGTGAGATGGTTGACGGCCACATTGGAGTAGTGAAGATGCATACCCCGATAGGCATCCTCAATCCGGCAATATTCCAGGAGGTTTTGCGCGAGATCGCTGCCCAGGATGTTGATGGCATCCCAATCTCCCCGATGCGGTTCTTTCTCGGCGGAACGGAAAATGATTGGCTCCGCCGGAGTACCTTTGGCAATCAACTGCCCTTGAATCTGTAACCCGTTTTCACCAATGCCATCGCCATTGCTATCCTTCTTGGAAAACTCCACCACCGTCCCCGGCAGGATGATCAAGCGACTGGCAGGTGGGCAACGCAGCTGACCATCGATCAGAATCCGTCCCTTCCAGATGGTGGTGCCGGGTAACGCCTCGTCACGGTAAACGGTGGTTATCGGCCGAGATTTCTCCGGCACAACCGGGGCTGAGTCGACTGGCAACACCACCGTGGCCCGCTTGCCGACAAAGTTATCGACCTTGGCATTATCCCTGACAATGCAGTCGGCGGCCAGCTTGACTGAGGCGCCGTCGAAAACCATAACCCCGTAGTCATTTTTTTCGATGGCGGTAGCGGCCAACGTCACCTGCGCCTGCTCCGATTGGGCGACAACGCCATAGCGGTTGGCGGTAAGCAGACAATCTTGCAGACTTACCTTGCCTGCAACCACGGTGATCGCCGCCTCGCCGTTCCGCAGCTCCAAGCCGCGCAGCTCCGCTTCCCCGCCGTCGATAATGACCCCGGCCCAGCGGGGCGCCTCCTTTTTATCTTCCGCCGAGCTAAAGCTGACCCGCGCCCCAGGGGCGGAGTTGACCAAGAGTCGCCCTCGGACCAATAATTCAGTCTGATGTGAGAGGTATTCAGGATCAATCTTGGTGGTTTCGGCAGACGCCACCGACACCTTGGTTCCGGCAGCTATCGTCAGGGTGATTCCGCTCGGCACCAGAACGTCTTCCTCCATCCGCACCTCACCCTGCCAGAGGGTATTCTCGGTGAGGACCAAGGCCTTGACCGGCGGCGCGGCCAACCCGCCGAGCACCAGAAACAGCACGGCGTTCCAAGTTATGGAGGTTTGGATAATTTTCAATACTCTCTCCCTACAACCTTGATCTCCACCCGGCAATTTTTGATCCGCCCGGCAGAATTGCGGTTGCTCGCGACCGCGTTAAGAGCCCCCATTCCGGCCACCTTGATCCGGCTGGCGTCAACCCCGTGGGCAATTAAATAATCGGCTACGGTTCGGGCCTGCCTTTCAGTTAAGGGGAAATTCTCGACCGGAGTCCCAATGTTGTCGGTATAACCTATCAGCTCAAGATCGATCTCTTCTTTACCGAGGAGAAAGGTGACCCACTGATCCAATTCCCGGAATGATTGCTCACTAAGCCGCCCGCTCTTCCCGTCGAAAAGGATAGTGTTACTCGGCACCAGCAAATCAAACTTTGGCGAGATTACACTACCCTGCACCGACTTTTTCATCACCGCCGGATCTGGCACCGGATACATATAAATATCGATGCCAGCACGAGTCTCCCCCCCCCTACCGCTGACCGTCAGCGCCTGGCTGTTCTCTTCCTCGGTCATCACCCCGGGCGGGGGAGTGCCAGCGCTAAAGAGGGTGAGAGTCGCCAGCCCGGTTTTGGAATGGATGCCGTAGGTGCCAACCAAACTACCCGGCGGGGGTCGCGAGGAAGCGATATCATGTCTGGCCATCAAATAGAACGGCCGCCCCGCCGGTAGCTTTATGCTAAACACGCCATCACTGCCAGTTCGCGCCGAGATGTATTCCGGTCGGGGAATATTGAGGCGACTCTTGCCCACAACCACAACATTAGCCACCGGTTCCCCGTTTTCCTTGCGAATTATCCCACCAACTTTGAAGTAACTGGTGGAATCGCTGAAGGCCCCATGCGGGGCGCCGTTGATTGGCCCAACTTCCCGGTGTTCTTGTTCAATTACAGACATGAGCAGCAAATGGCCGTGTTCAGCGGCGGCGAAATAAAACTTTTCCCCGGGGCGAGGGGGGCCGGGCGACACTCCCAAGCCCCGAACCAGAATCCCCATATAATAACGCCCAGTCGGCAGATTTATCTTAAAAAGGCCTCCGGCATCGGTACGGGAAAGAAATTCCGGAACCCGCCCCATCCCCTCGGTGAGCGAAGGCGGGCCGTTTTTGTCATTAAAGAAAGCAACCACCGCATTTGCTTGGACTTTCCCCTCCACATAGACCTGGCCACCCAAGGAACCCATCTTGCCGCTAACATAACCGGGAAGCTCCGCCCCGGCCGATACAGACAGGGCCATGAGCAATACAATCTTCCAGGTGAGAGAATATAATTTATTCACGAAATTTCCATAGCAACGAAGAAGAGCAAAAGAATCTGCATTAGTAAAAAAGCAACCTCTCTACAATATTAATCTTGCCGCCGAATGTGTCAACGACCACGGCCAGTATAACCGGCCGTTCATGCAACAATCCCCGCTCCTTCGGCCAATTGCAGGGCAATAACCGCCGCCCGCCGCGAAGCCCCGGGGCCGCCAAGCAGGCCGACAACCTGTCCCAATTCTTCCTGCATCCGCGTCGCCGCGCCAGTATCGCTGAGGAGGGGCAGCAAGGCGCGGCTGATCCTTTCCGGGGTGGCCTGACTCTGCATCAATTCCGGTACCACCTCCCGTTCCGCCACCAAATTTACCAACGAGGCATATTTGACCTTGATCAGGCGGCGACCCAAAAAATAGGTCAGCGAGGAAACCCGGTAGGCCACCACCATGGGCACCTTCAGAATGGCGAGCTCCAAAGTGACCGTGCCGGAGGCGGCCATTACTGCATCGCAGGCGGCCATCAGGTCATAACGACCCTCCCGAATAGCGTGGATCTCCAGGCCTGCTTCCGCCAGCCCATATTCGGCCAGCAGCTCGTCACTCAGGGTGGCGGCCACCGGCAGCAAACAAAGCAAGGGGCCGATTTGCGCCGCGACAAGACGCGCCGTCGCCAAAAAAATCGGCAGCATGGTGCGCACCTCACTGATCCGGCTGCCGGGGAGAATGCCGAGCACCGGCCGGGAACCCGGCGTAATACCATGGTGGGCGAAAAACTCGCTCCGGGAAGCCGTGGTTTTGACCGTATCCAGCAAAGGATGACCAACGAAATCCACCGCCATACCCCGTTGCCGATAAAACTCCTGTTCGAAAGGCAGAATAACCGCCAGCCGATCAACCAGCCGCCGGATCTTTTTAACCCGGCCGCTGCGCCAGGCCCAGACCTGGGGGCTGATATAATAGAAGACCGGCACCCCCAGCCGTTTGGCCTTTTTCGCCATCATTAGATTGAAGTCGGGTAGATCGATGAGGATTAATAAATCGGGGCGCTCCCGCTCCAGCCGTTCTCCCAGAATGGCCAGGGCGGCGCGGATATCACCCAGATGGCTGAAAACCTCGGCCAGCCCCACCACCGATAACCGGGCCGCAGCAAAGAGCACCTCCATCCCTTCGGCCACCAACTCGGGCCCCCCCATCCCGCAAACGTGCAGGTCGGGGGCCAACTCCCGCATGGCCCGGATCAGATTGGCGCCGTGCATGTCACCAGAGGCCTCACCGGTGATGAGCATCACCCGGGGACCATCTGTGCTGCTGGTAACTGCCAAGACTCAGCCCTCCAGTTGCGCCCAGTGGCGCTCGGCATGGGCTTTTATCTGGGCGATGATCTCGGTGGCGACTTCCAGGGCCCGGCGCCCCTCTTCGCCGGCCACCCGCGGGGTGGTCCGGTTGCGAACGTTGGCGACAAAATCCCGCAACTCCAGGGCCAGGGCATCCTGTTCGATATAGCAGGAAGAGACAATCTCCTGGCGAGGCATCCCCTCGGCATCGGTTTCCGGCAATTGCCGGATCACCGTCAACTCCTTCTTGCCATAATCCACGGCGATAAAAGAGCGGGGCTGGAAGATGCGAATCCGGCGGAGATTATCGCGAGAAATGCGACTGACGGTGACGTTGGCAGTGCAGCCGTTGGCGAATATCAGCCGGGCATTGGCAATATCGGTGGTCTGGGTGACCACCGGCAGACCGACGGTATGAATGGTGACCAGAGGCGATTTCACAATGGTAAGGATGATGTCGATGTCATGGATCATCAGGTCCAACACCACATCCACATCCAACGCCCGATTCTTAAATACATGGATCCGGTGGGACTCGATAAACATCGGGGTGGTAAGATGCTCTTCCATGGCCAGGATGGCCGGATTGAAACGTTCCAAATGGCCGACCTGGAGGATAAGTTTTCTGGCGGCAGCCAAGGCAATCAACTCGTCAGCCTCCGCCACCGTGACGGTCATGGGTTTTTCCAGCATGACATCCACCCCGGCCCGGAGACAATCCCCTGCCACCTGATGATGCAGAGTGGTGGGCACAACCACGGAAACCGCCTGAACCTGGGCCAGCAACTGCCGGTAATCGGCAAATGGTTGACAGCCGGTGGACTCGGCAACCTGCCGGGCCATCTCCGGGGAGGCATCGGCCACCCCCACCAGCTCCACCTCGGCCATGGCCGCATACTTCTGGGCATGAAATTTTCCCAGGTAACCGACCCCGATTACCCCGACTTTGCTCTTCTCCATCATCAACTCCCGAATGATCCTACTAAATAATGCTCCTGAATTTAAGCGGTCAGCCGCCCGGAGAATTCTGGAAATTACGAGAAAAAGCCGCAACGGACAAGTTGTTTCTGTGGCCCGACCAAGAGATCACGCAACCGCTGGAAGGCCATACCCCACCCAACCAATTCCAGAAACCAATCACCATGCGGCAATTATCCTGTTGTGATTAGCGAAGGCCATGATATTATCAGCACCGCAGCAAGCATCACCTTGGCCTTCATCGGCGCGCCCCACCCAGAAATCGGCCGCAGCCCACCCAACCGAGTCAATGAAAAAACTCATCTCCTTCTTGGCCGTTCTCTGCATCCTGGGCCTCTTGGTTTACCATGGCCCCCGCCTGCTTGATCTGCGTCCGGTTCGCGCCCAGGTCGCCGCCCGCGTCTCTGCCGCCACTGGTTGGCAGGTGGAGGCCAACCGCCTGCATTGGGATTGGTTTCCCCTGCCGCACTTTTCCTTAAACGATGTCTCCATGAGCAAGGGCGGGATCACCATTTCCGTTCCGGAAACCAGAATTTTCCCCCGCTGGCTGCCCCTGCTGCATCGCCAGTTTGATCTGGGAGAACTGAAACTGGTCAAGCCCAAGATCACCGTCTCCTCATGGCCGCCGACAAATTCCGAATCCCCAGTAACCCTGCCGAACCTGAACATCACCATCGCCGAGGGAACCGCCGTGATTACGGCCGGCCCGTTCGGCAAAGACGCGAGCCAACCGCCGCTGGTGATCAGCGACATCAACTCCCGCCTGCGCCTCACTCCCGAACGTTGCGACCTGAAGATCACCTGCAATTCCCCCCTCTTCTCGGGACTAAAGGTACAGGGTAACTACAACACCGCCGACCAAGGCTACCAGCTTGAATACGAATTGACCGGCCTGGAACTGGGCCATCTCGTCCCGGACCTCCTGAATGGCCGCCTGCGAGCAAAACTTTCCGGGCTAGCGCTGCAAGGCAACATCGCCGGGCAGGGAACGGAGCGTTATCGACTGGAGGTGGCTGGAGATTTCCCCTGTTTTCTCTTCCCCAGGGCGCCGGAAAAATCCTTCCTCGATTGTGGCGAATTCTCCTTCACCATTGACAAAAACCCGCAATCCCTGTCCATCGCCATTGCCAAACTCCAGCTCAAGAATCCCAGGGCAGTCCTGAGCGGCCGCATCGCCGTCAACCAGGAGGTGATTCCCCAGCCAGCGACCAAGGGACAAACTCCTCCGACCGAGACCTGGCTTATTGACCTACATGGCCGAGACCTTGATCTTACCGGCATCCGCCAGAGGATACTGGAACTCTTCGGCGACCATTATGTTGCCCAGTTGGTCTGCAATATCGTCAGAGGCGGCACCGCCAATAGCGCCAGCTACTATTTCCAGGGCGGTCTGACGGATTTTCAACATCTAGAAAAAATGGCCATCAAGGTTGACGTTGACCGCTCAGAAATCCACCCTCCCGGGACCCAACTTGATCTCCAAGAGGTCGGCGGCCCCATCGAGATTATTAATGGCTTCCTCTCCGGTAAAGGACTGCATGCCAATTTGGGTAACAGCGTCGGCAGCAACTGCGCCCTTTATCTTGACCTGCTGGAGCGTAAAAACGAATTCAAGCTGGACCTGGATATCCAGGCAGATCTGGCCGACCTCCCCAAGGTATTACTGGAAGAGGTCAAACACCCGCGTTTCCAGGAGGAAGTCCGCCATTTTCACCGCTGCCGCGGCCAGGCCCACGGTCACCTGACCATCGGCGACAACCTGCTGGATCCGCGAGTCACCGTGCTGGTTGACAGCATGGAAGGAAAAGGGGAGTATGACCGGGTTTCCTGGCCCTTCCAGATCAACAGGGGCACCCTGTCGGTCTTTCCAGATCGGGTTAGCTGGGACCAGGTAAAGGGTTCATGGGGGTCGCAACAGATTCAGGACGCAGCCGGCCAGGTAACCTGGAGCGGTCCCATGAAAATCACCGGGGCCAGCCTGAATGCCTCCCTCGACCTGGCGCCGTTGCTCAAGGAACTGACCCGCACCCCCGCCATCGCCGAGCGATTGCGCCCAGCGCTGACCAGTGCCGAAGGGGTGCTGGAACTACAGAAAGGGGAATTTTCGGGTTTACTCGACTCCCCTGAGGGGTGGCGCTACAGTGGCCACCTTACCAGCCAGGGCTCACGCTGGAACAGCCCCTTACTTCCGCAACCTTTTCTGGCCGAGGAATTACGCGCCACCATCGATCAAGAGAAGGTTGAACTTAACGAAAGCCGACTCCATTTCCTCGACCAACCACTGAGCATCGCTGGGAGCTTCCGCCACAAAAGTTTTGCCGAGTGGCAGGGGCAGGTTTCCTTCACCACCACCGTCAAGGAAAAGCTGGCCGCTTGGATCAGAGGGAAAGGTTGGATCCCCAGTGAATATTTCCCCCTGATCCCCTGCACCCTCGACCGACTCCGGGTTGAGTGGGATCAAGAGAGCACCGCCGTCACCGGCACAGTCAGGGCAGGCGCTGGCGCCGACAATGCCCCGGAGATTCGGCTAGATCTGCTCGACACCGCCGAATTTTTTACCGTAAAGGAGCTGGTGATCTCAGCCCCACCCGATCACGGCAAACTGCAATTGCAATATCCTAAAAAAGCCCCAGCCCACCTCTCCTTGGGTTGGCAAGGCTTTGTCGAAGCAGACAGCATCGCCAAGCTGCTGGCGGCCAACGTCATCCATGGACGGCGACTGGAGGGCGACTTCACCCTGCAACTTCCCCTGCGCCCCGGCGGGAAAAACCTGCACGGCTGGCTGAAAACCATGGGGATGCAATGGCCCATCGGGACAGAAAGCAACCCCACAGTGTTGCGTGATTTAAGCCTCCGCAGTCAGGAGGACGGCAGCCTGGTCATCGAAAAAGCGCTGCTCGACTCCGGCGCCAGTAATGGTATCGAAATTAACGGCACGGTGACCCCGACCGTCAAGCAACTGGATATTAAGCTAAACCTCACCGCCGAGAAACTCACCCGAGACACGGTTACCAAACTGATGGCAGGAATAGGCAAACTTTCCGAGTCTGCCCCGCCGGGTACGGCCGGGACGCCTGGCGCTGAGGGAGCCAACGAGTGGCCGCACCGCGGTACTCTGCAGTTTCGCATCAACCGTTTTGAATCCTCCCCGGTCGCCACGGCGGCGTCCGGGGCATCACCCGCCGCCATCGGCGACAGCTACACCTTGAGCCCGGCGAAAGGCTTTCTGTCTCTGCTGCCGTCCGGAGGATATTCTCTGGATCTGCGTTCATCCAAGGTATGCAGCGTAGACATCTCCGGGACCATCTTCGGCAAACCCAGCGATGGCGAGACCTCGCTGAACTTCTTCACCGACAGCGCCACCCCGCCGCAATTTCAGGAAGTGATCCCCTGTTTCGGCTTTGGCAACACCCTGATCGAAGGCCCTCTGCATCTTGACGGCAACCTGCAAGGCGACAGCCAGCACTGGCGGGATGGTAAGATCACCCTCTTCTCCGAAAACGGCTTTATCCGCCGCCTGGGCTTTCTGGCCAAGGTATTCAGCGTGATCAACCTGACCGACCTTTTCACTAATCAGCAACTGCCACAACTTGGCGGCGATGGTTTCGCCTATTCCAGCCTGGAGGTCGAAAGCCACATTGATAACCATCAGCTGATCATCGACAAGGCGGTGGTCAAGGGTAAGGGTCTGAACCTGTTCGCTTCGGGAAAAATCAACCTGCAAAACGGTCAGGCCGAACTGATTATCATGGTCGCGCCGCTGAAGAGCCTGGACGCCATCGTCACCAACCTGCCCATCATTGGCCAAGTTTTCGGCGGCAAGGACAAGGCGCTGATCTCCATCCCGGTCGGTCTGAAAGGGGACCTGCGTGATCCCGAGGTTACTCTCCTGCCGCCAGAGGCCATCGGCGAAGGCATCGTTAATTTGTTCGTCAATACCTTTAAAATGCCCCTGGCCATTTTTTCACCACTGACCAACCTCGGGCGCTGAAGCAAAGCCGAATCGGCCAAGAGTCTTATACCGACCATTGATTCAGGTTGCCAAGCCTGCTGACGCCTATTATTATCGGACACGAAAAAACGAGGGGCAGAATATCCGCCCGAAATCAATGCAACACGGAGCCATTCCCAAATGCTTGTTAAGGATATCCTGGCCTCGGCTAAAACCTCTTTTAGTTTCGAATTTTTCCCGCCAAAAACCTCGGAAGCCTGGGAAAATCTCTTCTTTCATATCAGGGATCTCATTCCCTTACACCCCTCCTACGTGAGTGTGACCTACGGGGCCGGGGGATCCACCCGGGATCGCACCCATGAGCTGGTGGTCCGGCTCAAACAAGAAACCGATCTGACCGTGGTCTCGCATCTGACCTGCGTGGGTTCATCCCGAGAAGAACTACGCAGTATCCTCGCCAATTATCGAACCGCCGGGATCCGCAACATCCTGGCCCTCCGCGGCGACCAACCCGGGGGAATTACCGAAGGAGCGAAGCCAGCCGACGACTTTGCTCACACCGCGGAGCTGGTCGCCTTTATCAAAGAGAATTTTCCCGAGATGTCGGTGGGTGTGGCCGGCTTCCCTGAAGGACACCCGGAGACGCCGAATCGGCTTAAAGAAATCGATTTTCTTAAGGCCAAAGTGGATGCCGGGTCTGATTATATTGTTACCCAACTGTTTTTCGACAATCGAGATTTTTACGACTTCTGCGAGCGCTGCGAGTTGGCCGGGATCAAAGTGCCGATCGTGGCTGGCATCATGCCCATCACCAGCCGCCAGGGCATGATCCGCATGGCCGAACTGGCCGGTGGCGCCCGTTTGCCGGCCCGCCTGCTCAAGGCCGTTGCCCGCACAACAGATGACAGTTACGTGGAGAATGTCGGTGTCCATTGGGCCACCGAACAGGTAAGAGACCTTCTCGATCATAAAGTAAGGGGAATCCACTTTTACACCCTTAACTCATCCAAGGCCACTCTCAAGATCTATGAATCACTTGGGGTTACCTGTTCAAGCCAACTGCTCTCGTGAGAGAATCGTCCATGCTCGTTACCTGTCCATACTGTCAAAAGCAGCACCGCCTTCGCCAGGGCTTCGTGCCTGATCACAAGTCGGCAGCCCATTGCAAGGGCTGTGGCCGCCGTTTTCTTCTCGAAGGTTCCAACCCTGCCACCACGCAAAAACAGGAGCAGACAGAGGTTCGAGAGAACGTATCAGAACCCCAATCCGCCCCAGCGCCTGGAGATGCGGCGTTTAGCACGCCTCAGCCCCCCCAAGATCCGCCAAATGAAGCAGCTAATTCCGCCATTGGTGAAATTTTCCCTGACTTAAAAGAATTACCGCCGGAAGGCTTCGCCCTGGCTGCCCTTTTCCAACCAGACAGCCGCGGGGGCTATCGAAACAGCCTCAATCTTCATAAGGCTAAAATCCTTCGGGCCACGGCTCTTCTGCTGATCGACAAGATCCTGGCCCCAGGCGAAATGGTACTCCGGATTGCCAGCGGTATTGCCTATTTCCGCTTCGAAATCCCCTACGCCAATGGCATTCTGACCTGTCCTCTCAACCATTATGCCCTGGTTGCTACCACCAGCCGTCTGCTCTTGATCAATCTTGATCACCACCTGATCCGGCCTGATCGCTACGTGTTCCAGATCCCCTGGGGCGAGATTACCGAGGTATCCCGTGGTTTTTTCGGGAGTTCCCTGATCATTAAGACCGACGCGGGAAAGGTTTGGGACTTCACAACCGTCAAGCGCGCCCTGGCCACGGAGATGACTGAATTCATTGGGGAGTTCATTGCCAAAACGGAAGCACCCGATCCCAAGGCAGATTATTACAGCCAGCTCTGCCCGGTCTGTTTCCAGCCAGTTCCAGACAGAATCCCTTCCTGTCCGCATTGTCTCACCCCCTATAAATCGGTCGGCGAGGCCATGAAGAAATCCCTCATCCTCCCTGGTCTTGGGACCATCTATCTCTCCTATAATTCCTTGGGCATAACCGAGATGCTGGGGTATCTGTTAACCTGGTTGCTGACCATCATCCTGGTAATAATTGGCATCCCCGGTGGTATCCTCGGGGGTGGAATGCTGGTGTTGGCATATCATCTAATGTCAGCTTATATGGCCGGGCAAATGGCCCGCAAGGGCTACATACCAGAGCAACAACACCAGGATGATTCAATCCCGGACCATGATCAAGCTACCGTTGCCCCCAGCTGATCACCATTCAATTACGGCACTCTTTCGTAACTAGTTTTCATCCGGAATGTCTGATTGCGAGGTGAGCGTGGAGACACCGTCATCGCGAGGAGTGCACGACGAAGCAATCTACTGGGGGTCTGGCAACCATATCCCAGTTTTGTGGATATAGAAAATGTACCAACCGGCAGGAGATTGCCACGTCGGGGCTACGCCCTTCCTCGCAATGACGAATCCTCCGTGGCTAGGTCACAATCAGACTTTCCGGATTGAAACTACTTAACTGCAAATTATTTGCTAATAAGATTTTATTGCCTTGACAACAAAAAGCCGACTTACTAATATCACCGTTATTTCGGATGTAAATGGCCATTCACATAATCGATTCCGTGGGGGAAAACAGATGCAGGTAAAAGTGAAAAAAGCCTTGAAGATGACGGGAAAATTGGGGGTTGCCGGGGCGCTATTGCTGGCTTCCGGTTTGACCAGCGATTTGGCCATGGCCAGGGTGGTGGGCACTTGTGACAATTGCCATACCATGCATAACAGCCAGAGCAATGCTGTTCAGGTGGTTGTCCGCGAAACAAATACCGGCACCGCAGCGGGATGGAACAATGTTGCTGTTGGTCCCGCCACTACCATTACCGGTGGAGCAGCGCCAAGCACAGCGGGACAGGGTGAACTACTCAAGTATGACTGTGTCAGCTGCCATTCTAACACAGGCACAGCGACAATTGTCACCGGGGCCTTGGGCGGCAACAGAATTCCCATCGTCTACAATACCAACCAATACCCCGCCGGGGCCAATGGCGCTACCAATCATGAGTTGGCTGGCGGTAACTTTTACAGGGTCGCTGGCAACTCCGCTTATGGTCATAACGTGCGCGGCATTTCTGGCAGCGATGTCTTATTAAGCAATGCGCCTGGTGATTCAGAAACAACCTGCGGAATAAGTTGCCACGACAACCTGACACTTACCGCTACGGCGACCACTCCACCCTATGGTGGTGCTCCTGCTGCTTATAGCGAAAACGGCTGTCAGGGATGTCATCTCCGGGTCGGGCATCATAACGGTGGGGATACTTCATACCGCTACCTTGGCGGGCATGGTGCCCCAGGAATGGGGGTTCTGCCGGCAAATGCCGACAATGGAGCGGGCCTTCCCGATGAGGATCCTGACTGGGAGCAAACCGCCAGTTCTGCCAAACATAACACCTATAATGCCAGCCCAGGTACTGCCGCCGGTTCCAATAACAAAACCACCATGGGTGCATTTTGCGGTGGTTGCCACGGCAACTTCCATGCCCAAGGAACTTTGGCATACACCGGCAGCGCCCAAAACAACGGCGGTGACCTTAACGACGGAACCGACGGGCCCAGTGCTTTAGGAAATCCTACAGCCACCTCAGTCCCCATGAATCCCTGGATGAGACACCCAACCAGCGTACGTATTCCCATGGCACCTGGTAGTGAATACGCCGCCTTGAATGGCGCCCCATACAATCCTGTAATCCCCGTGGCACAGTTAGCTGGCGGTGGCGGCGATCCTGACACTGTTGATTATGGCGATCAAGTATTTTGCCTTTCTTGCCACAGGGCGCACGGTTCCCAATACCCCGACGCTCTGCGTTTTGACTACACCGGCATGATTGCCCATAAGCCTAATGTTGCGACTGACGGAACAGGGTGTTTCTACTGCCATACGACTAAAGACAATCCGTAATCTAGGTTGTTATTGTAACTACCAAGCCGCCCCCAAAAGGGGCGGCTTTTTTTTATGGTTTTCCACAGGCATCAGAAGGTTTCCCTGCCAGCGCCTACCACCAAAACAACAACATCTACTTTTAAACAATTCCACTAATCCATTTACAACGAGGATAGGATATTCGAGCACTGCATGTTAAAGTGTCTGACAATCTTTAACCCAGCAACAGGAAACCACTGATGAAAAGCAAGGGCACCATCCTGATCGTCGATGATGAACTGAGCATGCGGGAATTTCTCTCAATCCTGCTGGAAAAAGACGGCTACTCCGCTCTGGCAGCCGCCAACGGCAAAGAGGCACTACGACTACTCGATGGGGAAAAAGTTGACCTGATTATTTCTGACATCCGCATGCCCACCATGAACGGCCTTGATCTGTTGGCCGCCGCCAAGAAGATCGACAGCAACCTCCCGGTGGTAATGATCACCGCCTATGCTTCCCCTGAAGATGCAGTTTCCGCCATGAAAATTGGCGCTTACGATTACATCACCAAACCCTTCAAGCTAGATGAAATCAGAAAAGTTATCGCCGGGGCCATTTCCCGCTCCCGTCCACTTGGGGGAGATAACGATAGCGAAGTCGGCAAATTCAGCGGCATCATTGGCTGTAGCCAGGAGATGCTGAAGATCTTTGATCTGGTGCGGCGCATCGCCCCAACCCACGCCAATGTCATGATCTACGGCGAATCCGGCACTGGCAAAGAATTGGTGGCCCGGGCCATTCACCACCACAGCCAAGTAGACGCCAACGCCTTTGTTCCGATAACCTGCAGCGCCATACCCGAATCACTCATCGAAAGCGAGCTCTTCGGCCACGTCAAAGGGGCCTTCACCGGCGCCATCACCAATAAGGCCGGACTTTTCGAACAGGCCGATAACGGCAGTGTCTTTCTGGACGAAATTGGTGAGCTTTCACCACTGATTCAGACCAAATTACTCCGAGTACTCCAGGAACGCGAATTCAAGCGGGTGGGCGGGTCGGAGACCATTAAGGTGAATGTCCGGGTTATCTGCGCCACCAACCGTAACCTGGAAGAGGAAGTCATCGCTGGCCGCTTCCGCGAGGATCTATTCTACCGGCTGGCGGTGGTTCCCTTAAGACTGCCACCCTTAAGGGAACGCAAGGAGGATATCCCCCTGCTGGTCAATTATTTTCTGGAAAAATATTCTTTAATATTCCAGAAAGAAGTCAGGGAACTTTCCTCTTACGCCATGCAAGTTCTGATGGATTATGACTACCCCGGCAATGTCCGGGAACTGGAGAATATCGTGGAGCGGGGGGTGGCCCTGGAAAACTCCAATATTATCTTGCCGGAAAGCCTGGTCCTCTCAACCCACCGGCGCCGCCAACTTGAACAGAGTCCGCTGGCTAATGATCAGAACCGTAAACCTTTGGCGGACGAGGCCTTTGAAGTGGGCCTGGATAAAGTCATTGAACGAGTAGAAAAGGAAATCATCGAGGCGGCCCTGATCAGGACCAACCAATCAAAAATGCGGGCCGCCGAACTTCTCCAGCTTAGCTTCCGTTCTCTTCGCTATAAAGTCCAGAAGCTGGATATCACCTCATAATTACACATAACATCTACCTGATGCGCCATTATGGCTATATCAACAAACCCCTGAGCTAGGGATTTTAACAACAATTCCCATGTCACTAACCTTCGAAAAATTCTTATACCCACTCGATGTCCGCCCGATACCCAATGAAACGATGCGGACCCTCTTGCAATGGCTGCTTCTTCTCCGGGTGGTAATAGTCTCCATATTGCTGGGCATCAGTATTATCCTTCAGACCAAGACCCATGCCCTGCTGGTCCCACCTCTCCATAATGTTATCTATTTTATCGTCGGGATCTATCTATTCACCATCGTCTCCGCCCTGGCGATGAGATTCACCACTAACTACCGCCGCTTCGCCATAATCCAGACGATCAGCGACGCCTTGATGGCAGCCTTCATCGTTTACGCCACCGGCGGCAGCCAGTCGATTTTCACCGTCACCTACTTCCTGCCCATCGTCGGTGGTTCCTTCATTTTGTTGCGTTTGGGCGGTCTGCTGGTGGCCGCCATTTCCACCATCAGTTACGGTTTTCTCTTACTGATCGAATTCCTCTACGGACATCTTTACTTAAGGAATATTGACTCACCACTCTCCGACCCCTTCGTGGCCATGCATTTCTTTGCCATTCACGGGATTGTCTTCTTTATCACCGCCTGGCTTTGTGTCATTGTCTTCGAGCGCATGCGCCGCACCGAATCGGCCCTCTTCCAAAGCAACATCGACTACGACCGCCTCTACCTTCTTTACAAGCAGGTGTTTGACGATATCTCCACCGGCATCGTCACCGTCGACGCCGCTGGCAACATCTCCTCCATCAACCATTCTGCCGAACTAATCTGCGGCTATCCAGCCCAGGAACTTATCGGGCAGCGCTTTGAGCAGACATTTCCGGGATTCATTCATCACTCCGAAGAGAATCAACTGCGGCAACTGGCCGAGATCAGCAAGCGAAACGGCAGCAAAATACCGGTTGGTTACTCCTGGGGCAAACTCAACCTCCCCAATTACGAAGATTGCCGAGTTTACACCATGCGAGACTTGAGCCAGATCCGCGACATGGAAAAGCAGGTAAAACAGGCCGAAAAAATGGCGACCATCGGCGGTATGGCCGCCGGTATTGCCCATGAGTTCCGAAACCCACTGGCAGCCATCTCCGGGGCAGCCCAAATCCTCGGCGATGATCCTCTTTCTCTTTCTGGCCGAAAACTGGTGGAAATTATCTCCCGGGAAAGCACCAGGCTGGAGGGTACGATTGATGATTTCCTGCTCTTCTCCCGACCCGCGGAACCAGCCTTAAAATTGTTTTCTTTAAAGGCCCTTATCGATGACACCATCGCACTCTTACAACAGAGTCGCAAGTGGCCCAGCCATAACTGCCGGACTGTTACCTACGTTTCCGCCGACCTTGACTGCTGGGGAGATTCCCGTCAGATCCAGCAGGTGTTGCTGAATCTGATATCAAACGCCTGCCAGGCCATGGTTGATCAAGGGGGGGAAATCGAAATATCCGCAGAAATCGTCAGCGAAAATGCCCGCGGAAACCTGCTCATCAGGGTTAGCGACAACGCCGGGGGGATTGAAGAGTCTATTCGCGAGAGCATCTTTGAGCCCTTTTTCACCACCCGGGAAAATGGCACCGGCCTGGGCCTGGCCATTGTCAGACAGCTGGTGGAAAGTCACAACGGGAAAGTGAGTGTAGAATCCGTGATCGGCGAGGGCTCGGTTTTCACCATCACCTTGCCCAGGCCACAACCATAAATCGTGCCTGATTTAGGCGAAAACTAGACAAGTAGCCGCAGAAAGATCCGCAATTATCCATTTCCCCTAAGGCCCTAACCATGGGCAAGGTGGCAGACTTTAGAATAGGCCGATTATGGTGAAAAGCAGGTAGACCGCACCCCAGATCGCTAACCCTAGAAAAGATCGTCGGTCAGCCGGTGCAACCATCACCTGATAGCCAAGGCCCAAAGCGATTAACGGGAAGGCGATACCGCCCCAGATCGGTTGGATATACCGTAGCAGTTCCTGGATGCCTATGAAAAACCAGGGGCCCAAAATGTGAAAAGTCCCCACCCGGAAAGGATCGAAGGGGGCCGGAACCAGAAGGGAAAAGCCCAGAATCGCCGTTACCAGCCAGCTATGATCGCCAATATTGATACGATAGCGCCGCAGGTGCGGCCAGGCCAGCCCCCCCGCTATTACCCCCAGCCCGATTAAATGATTGGCGTAAACGACGCGCATCCCGGCTTGGGATATATTGAAGAGCAGAGGGTTCAGCAAGTTTCCAGCCCAGGGCAGAGCCAAAATGATATTTTCGCCAATCATCCCGGCCGAATAACCGGTGGCATCTCCCCGCAACACATAGCCAGTGAAAAGCAGCAGCAAAGAAACCGGTAGGGTCAGATACAACCGGCCCCAGTTTTCCTCCCCCCCACCGCGCCCCAGATCGTTGCCGTTCGCACCAGCCATCGCCAAAAATTGCCGCCGCCGCTTAAGCACCACCACCAAGAAATGGCCAACAAGCAAGAGGAAGAAAACCTGGCTGGAGTAAAAGTGACAAGCACGCCAGAAGGAACCGCAAGGCACCACCAGTTCCAGACTTGCACTGGAATAATAGGGCTCGGTGGCTTCAAACTGCCAGGAGAGAATTATTCCCGAGATGACTGAAAGGTAGAGAGCCGCCAGACTGCTGCCACCCCAGCGGAAGGAGACGAGATACTGCCAAAACCGATCCGGGAAGCTCATGAGCTAACCGTAACCACAAACGAGTTACGTTCTGCATCTGAGGCCACCGCCACCTGGTAGAGTGGCAGGTCACGGCGGGCCGGGCCGGAAACCCGCTTACCCTGTCTGGTGAAACGGCTCTGATGACAGGGACAGATTAGAAGGTTTTCCAGCTCATTGAAGTTCAGACGGCAGCCCAGGTGGGTACACTTGCGTGACACCGCCACCGGGGCGCCAGGGACATCAAAGATGATAAATTCCGGTTCGATGATGAAGCCCCCCGGTCGCAGCAGCTTAGTGACTTTGATTAAGCGAGGCCGAGGGGTAATACGAAAATCAATAAACTTGAAAACCGGCAGAAAAAGCAGCAGACCACCGACAACTGGTAATAACTGCCCGATGTTTCCCAGCCACCGGCGCCGTTCTGGGTTAGCGGGAGGATTAATTTCGCAGGGCTCTTCAGTCATCATCGCCTCGGTAATACAACCGGCAGTTGCTGCCACTCAGACCTTAAGAAATTTTTCCCGGAGTTTCTCGCAGACATGGTCCGGCACCAAACCGCTGACATCGCCGCTGTATCTGGCCGCCTCCTTAATAATCGTCGAGCTGATATAAATCCAACGAAAACCGGTCATCAGAAAGACTGTCTCTACTTCACGTTCGATTCTCCGGTTCATCAGGGCCAGCTGAAACTCGTAGTCGAAATCGGAAACCGCCCGTAAGCCGCGAATAATCGCCTTGGCCCCCTTTTTGTAGGCATAATCAACAAGCAAACCTTCGACGGTATCTACCTCAATGTTCAGGGCAGAATCAGGAAAGCAGTCGCGGATCATCAGGAGCCGCTCCTCAACAGAAAAAAGGGGTTGTTTAGCGGAGTTAACGGCAACAGCGATGATCACCTTATCGAAAAGGTTTAGGCCCCGGTGGATGATATCCAGATGTCCCATGGTAATGGGATCAAAGGTGCCGGGATAGACTGCGATGGTCTGCTCGGTTGGGGTGGCAACAAAGGGTTCATATTCGCTCATGCACCATCCTCCGAGTTATGCTGATAAAACCAGATACCAGTATCGCCGTAACGACGGCGGTCGGCAAGGCTAAGACCAGGGTAGACTTCGGCAAGTTCCACCTCGGCCCCCTCCTCAGCAACCACCAGCCCGTCAGAAGCCAGTAACTGCAACTCCACCAGACTAATTAGAAACAACGCATTAAGGCCCAGCCGATAGGGCGGATCAAGAAAGATCAGATCAAAGCCACCAACCGGAGACAACTCCTGCAAAAAAGAAAGGCCTCTGGTCAGATCCCGCCTGATAATGGCGGACCTCTCCGAGAAGCCGCAGAGTTCGACGTTTTTTTTGACCAACTCAATGGCGGCATCACCATTGTCGACAAAGACCGCCAGATCAGCGCCCCGGCTTAAAGCCTCCAACCCCAAGGCGCCAGTGCCGGCATAAAGATCAAGAACATTGGCCCCCCTGATCCGCTGGGCCAAGATACTGAATAGCGCCTCCTTGACCCGATCAGCCGTGGGCCTGATCCCGGCATTAGCGCTGCTGCAACCCGGAGAGCGGAGAATGCGACCCCGGGATTTTCCAGAGATGATTCGCAAATTAAATAGACTTTTTTCGGCTCAAGGACTTAGAGGTAGTCGCGGATCAGAACTTCGGCGATCTGGACGGCGTTCAAAGCCGCACCTTTAAGAATATTATCGGAAACCACCCAGAGGTTTAGACCGTTGGCGATGGATTCATCCTCCCGGATCCTCCCGACCAGAGTTTCAAACCGGCCGGCGCAATCGATGGCCATGGGATAGCGGCTCAAAGAAGGCTCATCCACCAGCTCAACCCCCGGGGCGTTCTTTAGCAGAGCCTTGGCCTCGGCGGCGGTAACCTTGCGTTCGGTCTCAATGTTGACCGCCTCGGAATGGCCATAAAAAACCGGCACCCTGACAGTAGTAGCAGTAACCCCGATACTTGAATCCTCAAAGATTTTGCGAGTCTCGTTGACCATCTTCATCTCTTCCTTGGTATAGCCGTTATCCAGGAAGGAATCGATCTGCGGCAGACAGTTGAAGGCGATCTGATGGGGGTATACCTTGTGGATCATCTTTTCGCTGGCGGCGTAAGCCTTAATCTGGGCATCCAGTTCTTCGATGGCCTTGGCGCCGGTGCCAGACACCGCCTGATAGGTGGAAACTACGATCCGCTTGATCCGGTACTTGTCGTGAATGGGCTTCAGGGCCACCAGCATCTGGATGGTGGAACAATTGGGATTGGCGATGATCCCCCTTTTCTTGTACTGGGCGATGGCGTGGGCATTAACCTCGGGCACCACCAGGGGAATTTCCGGGTCCATCCGGTAAGCACTGGAGTTATCGACTACCACTGTCCCGGCGGCGGCAGCAGCCGGAGCAAACTGCAGAGAACGATCACCACCCGCCGAGAACAGCGCGATATCGATACCTTTAAAAGAATCAGTGGTCATCTCCTGGACCGCAATTTCTTCCCCCCGGAAAGAGAGCTTCTTGCCCACGGAGCGAGACGAGGCCAGAAGGCGCAACTCGTTTAAGGGGAAGTTCCTGCGAGCAAGTACGTCCAGCATGGCCCCACCGACAGCGCCAGTGGCCCCGGCAACAGCAACATTAAATTTACGGTTCTGCATAGCCATTTCAAAAATCCTTCCTGGTAAATATGTGGTTAATAACTTAAAGGTTTGTCAGTTCGTATCGGGATGGCGGCCCTAACTTTACAGCCCGGGCAGACCTGTCGCTCAGTGTTTTTTCTGGGCGCGCAACGCCTCTTTCTTCAGGTATATCATCCGGTTCAAGGCGTTCAGATAGGCCTTGGCAGCGGCGGTGATGATATCCGGGTCAGCGCCCTGGCCAATCACCACCAAGCCATCATCCTCGATCCGGACCATCACCTCACCCTGGGCGTCGGTGCCGCCGGTGATGGAACTCACTGAAAAATAAAGGAGCTTGCTGGTGGTGCCGGTCAGTTCAGCGATGGCCCTAAAAGTGGCGTCAATTGGACCAATGCCGATGGCCGCCTTTTCCACCTCGCGGTCGTCGATCTTTAAACGCACCCCGGCGGTGGGCATCACCCGACTGCCGCTCATTACTCCCAAGGTCTGGAGCTGGTATTTCTCGGCGATCCGCAGCACTTCATCCATCAAAATGGCTTCAAGATCCTCATCAAACATCTCTTTCTTGACATCAGCCAATTCCTTAAAACGGACAAAAACCCGGTTCAACTGCTCATCGCTCAGGGCGTAGCCCATGGTCTCGATCCGGTCCTTCAAGGCGTGGCGGCCGGAATGTTTACCCATCACCAAGTTGCCCTTAGACAAGCCGATATCGCACGGGTTCATGATCTCGTAGGTGGTTCGCTCCTTAAGCATCCCGTCTTGGTGAATTCCTGATTCGTGGGCAAAGGCGTTGGCCCCGACAATGGCCTTATTGGGCTGCACCGGCATGCCGGTAATGGTGCTGACCAGACGGCTGGTGGGGTAAATATGCTCGGTGGTTATCCCGGTGGTCACCGCCATCAGATCTGGCCTGGTGCGGATGGCCATGACCACCTCTTCCAGGGCGGTGTTACCAGCCCGTTCCCCCAGGCCGTTGATGGTACACTCGACTTGGCGGGCGCCGTTATTGATGGCAGCCAGAGAGTTGGCCACAGCCAAGCCTAGGTCATTATGGCAATGGACGCTGAGCACCGCTTTATCGATGTTTGGAATATTCTCGGCCAGGTAGCTAATTTTACGGCCAAACTCATCCGGCAAGGCATAACCAGTGGTATCCGGGAAGTTCAGAGTGGTAGCCCCGGCCCGGATCACCGCCTCGAAGACTCGGCAGACGAAATCGAGATCGCTGCGCGAGGCATCCTCGGCGGAAAACTCAACATTTGATGTAAACCCTGCGGCGTATTTCACCGACTCGACAGCCAGGGCCAGCATCTGCTCCCGATCCATCTTGAGCTTATATTTGAGATGGATGTCGGAGGTGGCCAAGAAGAGATGAATTCTGGGGTTCTCCCCTTTCTTGAGGGCCTCCCAGGCAGCATCAATGTCCTTGCGATTACAGCGGGCCAAACCGGCCACCTGCACTCCACGAATATTATCGGCAATATTCTTAACGCACTCAAAGTCACCCGGGGAGGCCACCGGAAAACCGGCCTCAATGACATCGACCTGGAGTTTTACCAGGTTCTGGGCCAACCGGTATTTTTCCTGAATATTCATACTGGCGCCGGGGGACTGTTCGCCATCCCGGAGGGTAGTATCAAAAATGATGATTTTGTCTTTAGCAGACATTGTTACATTCTCCAGCACCGCCAGGGGCACCCGGCGACTGCGCGAAATTAATTGTTCGGGAAAAAGGAAAAATCAGCGACGGCAGACTGGTTTATCGTGCCCTTCCAGGGCATTACACCCTGGAACCATAAGCCGATACAAGGCCCGAACCGGGCCAGAAATCACATAGATGATGGCCATGATGAACAGCGTCACCTGAGGTTCGGTGGCGATAACCATGAGCAGCAGCACCATGGCCACCATCATCTGGAACTTTCTGGTCCGGGTGGTTTCCGGATGTTTAAAGCTCATATAGACGACGGAACTGACCATCAGATAGGAAAGGCAATAAACCATGGCCAGCACCACCAAGCCAATGGCGGGGGGAGCGACTTTGAAGAAGTCGCAGAAAAGAATGGTGGTGGCGATGGTTCCGGCCGCCGCCGGACAAGGCAACCCGGTAAAATTATTCGAAGAACCGCTATCCTGGGTATTGAACCGGGCCAAACGCAGAGCGGTGGTGGCAACATAGAGAAAGGCGGCCAGCCAGCCATAGCGACCGTAGGCCTCCAGCGCCCAGAGGTAAGTGATTACCGCTGGCGCCACCCCAAAGGCCACCAGATCGCAGAGAGAATCGTACTCTTTGCCAAAATTACTGGTGGTTCCAGTCATCCGGGCCACCCGACCATCGAGGCCATCAAAAACGCCCGAAACGATGAGAGCCACGGCGGCATTGATATACAAGCCGTTGATCGCGGAAATTATCGCATAGAAACCGCTGAACAGACTAAAAGTTGTCAGGAGACTGGGCAGGAGAAATATGGTGCCGCGGGGCCCTTCCGGGCGACCGACTGGCATTTCGTTGTCATTCATAGGCTTTCCTCCATCTAGCACTGGACCAAACCTTGAAAAAGCACCGTATACTAAATAAATTTTCTCGATAAATACAGAAAAATAAAGGCGTCAATTCCCTGGGAGGTGGCCGATTACCGTCTCCCCAGCCCGCACCCTTTGACCCTTGACTACCGATAACTTGGTATCAAGGGGCAGAAAGAGATCGACTCGGGAACCAAAGCGAATCAAGCCGAAGCGCTCGCCCTTTTGCAGATTATCACCACGCCCGGCCCAGCAGATAATACGCCGAGCAATGAGCCCGGCAATCTGTACCACCGCCAAACGGCGCCCATCCTCAGTAGTCATGAGCATGGCACAAGATTCATTCTCCAGCGAACTGCGCTGGGTATCGGCGGAGTGAAAGGCACCGGCTTTATAAAGCACACCATCCACCCGACCAGAAAAAGGCACCCGGTTGACGTGAACATCAAAGATGTTCATAAAGATGCTGACCTTCAGGGCCTCGGCCTTAAGAAAGCGGTCATCAAAAACCTTATCGATGATGATCACCTTACCGTCGGCGGGAGAGATCAGCGAGGTCGGATCCTCATCGGCTACTCGTTCAGGGTCACGGAAAAAATTCATCACAAAAGCCGTCAACACCAAAGCGGAAAAGCTTGCTCGGTCATGGCCCAAAATTGCCAGCACCAGAGCCAGCAAGGCGGCAAAGGCAATGAACGGGTAACCTTCCTTGGCAATGGGGATTCTTGGTTCTTTCATTACTGATAACCTTCTTATCACGAAGAAAAGCGTCGGAAAAAAATAGACTGATTATTGATCCTTTTACAGCGGACCAGCAACCAGTCTATGGATAGAAGCGGATATTTTAATGATTAAATCAGGGCGTCTTCTTGGCCCGGGCCATGGCAATGGTGCCGGTCCGGACGATCTCCTGGATGCCGATGGGCTTGAGGATATCAATTGCTGCCTGGATTTTCTCCTCGTCACCGGTTAGTTCTATCGCATAACTTTTGGAGCTAACATCAACCACCTTGCCCCGGAAAATATCGACGATCCGCAGGACCTCGGCCCTGGTGGCGGCCTCAGCCTTCACCCTGATCAGGACCATCTCCCGTTCGACACACTCAACCTCCTGCATGTCGGTTACCTTGATTACATCAATCAGCTTGTGCAACTGCTTGGTAATCTGCTCGATGATACTGTCCGGGGCAGTGGTAACTAGGGTAAGGCAGGAAACCTCCGGATCAAGAGTCTGATTTACCGCTAAACTTTCAATATTATACCCGCGACCACTAAAAAGGCCGGTGACCCGGGAAAGCACCCCCGGTTTGTTCTGCAATAGCACTGAAATGGTATGTTTCATTGATCTACCTTGAGTTTTAGCTTCTTTATTTGCCTTGGCTTAAACCGGATCACCGACAACATCCGGAAGGGCAGCGCCTGTGACATTCCATCGTCAGCCTAAACCAGCAACATCTCCGTAGTAGCTTTGCCGGCCGGAACCATGGGGTAAACCCCCTCTTCCCGGGAAATGACAAAATCCATGATCACCAGATTATCGGTGGCCAAGGCCTCTTTAATCACCGGCTCAACCTCGCTGGGCTTGGTGGCCCGCAATCCCACAGCGCCATAGGCCCTAGCCAGCGCAACAAAATCCGGCGCCACATCCAGGGTGGTGTTGGAGTAGCGCTTATCGTAGAACAACTCCTGCCACTGGCGAACCATCCCCAGATAGTTGTTGTTGAGAATAGCAATCTTTACCGGACAATGATACTGCCGGGCGGTGGCCAGTTCTTGAATGTTCATCTGGATGGAACCATCGCCGGCGATATCGATAACTACCTTATCAGGCGCTGCCATCTTAGCACCAATGGCGGCCGGGAAACCGTAGCCCATGACGCCCAGACCACCGGAGGTCATAAAATGCCGCGGTTTATTAAAGTGGTAAAACTGCGCGGCCCACATCTGGTTCTGTCCGACCTCGGTGGTAATGATAGCATCGCCATGGGTCAGTTCGTGCAGCTTCTGAACTACGAACTGGGGCTTGATGACATCACCCTCCTCCACATAGCCCAGCGGATGCTTCTGCTTCCAGACCCGGATCTTGTCCAGCCATGGCTCATGCTCTTTGGCGACCTTGTCACGATCAAAATCCTTGGCGCGATTAAACCAGGCGTTGATGGCAGCCACGGCTTGACGACAATCAGCAACGATGGGGATATCTACCTCAACATTCTTGCTGATCGAGGAAGGATCGATATCGATGTGGATGATCTCAGCCTCGGGGGCGAAGGCATCTACGCGCCCGGTGACCCGATCATCGAAGCGAGCGCCAATGGCGATCAGCAGATCGCATCCCGCCACCGCCATATTGGCATAATAGGTACCGTGCATCCCCAACATACCCATGGACAACGGGTCGGTTCCAGGATATCCGCCTAACCCCATAAGGGTCATGGTCACCGGGATCGAGAGCTTCCGCGCCAGTTCGGTCACCTCTTCATTAGCGTTGGCAGCGATGACCCCGCCCCCGATGTAAAGCACCGGGCGCTTGGCCTTAAGAATAGCCTGACAGGCCTTCTCAATCTGCCCGGGATGAGGCTCATAGGTGGGCCGGTAGG
>Ga0334722_10000961_pt1 | contig 38509 bp, 38 predicted proteins | sample C3_bottom_MG_FD_207210 | JGI IMG/M metagenome (GOLD analysis project Ga0334722, IMG submission 207210) | Sediment microbial communities from Yellowstone Lake, YNP, Wyoming, USA - C3_bottom | ecosystem: Environmental > Aquatic > Freshwater > Lake > Sediment | place: USA: Wyoming | collected... | reverse complement strand
AAGGTTCCCGCCCCTCCCTCGCCGAACTGGGCGTTCGACTCCGGATCGAGGCTTCCACCGCCCCAGAAGCGCTCGACATCGACGGTCCTCTCGTCGACGGCCTTGCCCCTCTCGATGAGGAGGGGGCGGTAGCCGGCGCGGGCCAGGGCCAGGCCCGCGAAGAGGCCGGCGGGGCCGGTCCCGACGATCAGGGGCCTTCCTCCCGCCTCCTCCGTCCCCGGCCGGGCGGGCAGGTAGGAATCGTCGGGGGCGGCGACGACGCGGAGGGCCCGCTTCGTCCCGAGGACCCTCGCCTCGTCCTTCACCTCGACATCGAGGGTGTAGGAGAAGTGGAGGGCGCTCTTCCGGCGCGCGTCGACGGCCTGCCGCCTCACCTCGCAGGCCAGAAGGTCGCCCGGAGCGAGGCCGAGGGCGCGCGCGGCCTCCTTCGCGAGATCCGCGGGGAGGTGGTCGAGGGGAAGCTTGACCTCGAAGAGCCTGAGGGCCATGGGAACTCCTACTTTGTCTTCCGCGGGGGGGGGGGGGCGGAAAGCGGGCCGGCGTGGTGCCAGCGGCAGATGGCCGCGGCCAGGGCATCGGCGGCATGGTCGGGCTTCGGCGTCTCGGCGAGCCCGAGGAGGAGCTTCACCATGGCCTGTACCTGTTCCTTGTCGGCCCGGGAACTCCCGACCACCGCCTGCTTGATCGCGGTGGGACTGTAGTCGAAGAGGGGCACCTCCGCCCTCCTGAAGGCCAGGCGGATCACGCCGCGCGCCTCGGCGACGGGCAGGGCCGAGGTGACATTCTTCCCGAAGAAGAGGCTCTCCATGCCCGCGGCCTCGGGTTTCCACTCGGCGAGGAGCTCCTCGATCCCGAGGGAGATGGCCAGGAGACGATCACCGAGCTCCTCGGCCTTGTCGGTCTCGATCAGCCCGTGGGCCAGGTGGTGGAGGCGCCCCTCGCGGGCCTCGACCAGGCCCCAGCCCAGGGAGGCGAGGCCGGGGTCGATGCCCAGAATGCGGAAGGCCGGCGCCCGGCCCCCCCTCGGGGAAGCAGCGGCTCCGGCCTTCGGATTTTTCCTCGGGGATTCAGGCACTCAGGCCTCGATGTCCTCGGGGATGTTGGCGTTGTGGTAGACGTTCTGCACGTCGTCGGACTCCTCGAGCTTGTCGATGAGCTTCTGGATCTTCCCGCCGGCGTCCTTGTCGACATCGACGTAGACATCGGGGATCATCGACACCTCGGCGCCGTCGGTCTCCATGCTGGCCTTGTTGATGGCGTTGAGCACGGGCTCGAAGGCCTCGGGGGCGGTGTAGACCACGATCTCCCCGTCCTCGTTGACGATGTCGTCGGCGCCTGCCTCGAGGGCCAGCTCCATCACCTTGTCCTCGGTGTACTTCTCCCCGTCGAGGGAGATGACGCCCTTCCTGGAGAAGAGGCGCATGACGGCGTTGGCCGTGGCCAGGGAGCCGCCCGAGCGGGTGAGGAGGTTGCGCACCTCGGCCGCCGCGCGGTTCTTGTTGTCGGTGAGGACCTCGATGAGGATGGCGATGCCGCCGGGGGCGTAGGCCTCGTAGGTGAGTTCCTCGTAGTTGGAGCCTTCGAGCTCACCGGTGCCCTTCTTGATGGCGCGGTCGATGTTGTCCTTGGGCATGTTCGAGGAGCGTGCCTTGAGGATGGCCGTCCTGAGCCGGGCGTTGGAGTCCGGGTCGCCCCCGCCCATGCGGGCCGCGATGGAGATTTCCTTGATGAGCTTGGTGAACATCTGCCCGCGCTTGGCGTCGGCTGCTCCCTTCTTGTGCTTTATCGTCGCCCATTTACTGTGGCCGGACATGGTCTCTCCTTGATCCCGGCTGGCCTGGCTCCTCCCCTTGGGGAAGGGCAGCCGGATTGGGAAGGCTTTCTCTCTCGAATGCGAAAAACGATACCATAATGGGGAAAATTATGTCAAGATAGTGAGGATTCCCGCTATATCCCGCAAAGGCTGCGCTATCGTTGAGCATTTCGCGGAAGGACAATAAAAACCGCCCGGAGGGGCGGTTTTCATCGCAGAGGATCGCCTGAGAGAGCTGTCGTTCCTAGTCGGGCCCTTCGCTGAGGAACTGCCCGGCGAGAAGGTGACTAGCGCTTCGCGGCCTTGACCTCGATCTTTCCCCTGGACTGGCCGTCGCGGAGCAGATTGAGGGTGAGGTCGCCGAACCAATGATAGTCAAAGGGCTTCTTCCCCCGGAGGGTGACTCGGGAGGCCCGATCCAGGCTCTCCTTGCAACCCTCGCAGATGTCGAAGTCGGCGATATGGAAATAGTTCCTGTCCGCGATCGGATTCTCGATGGCATCCTTGCAGACGTCGCAATAGAGGACTTTCATGAGCTCTCCTTCCCGTTTGTGGCACCTAGCGAATGATGATACCCTATCGCCTGTGGCGAAGCAAGCATATTTATCCGAGGTGAGCATGGCGAATTTCTCCGTCGGCGGCCGGGAACCCCGGCCCGCGAGCCCCTTCCTCATAGCCGAGATTGGCACGGGCCACGGCGGCGACCTGTCGAAGGCCCTCGAGCTCGTCGCCGCGGCCGCGGAGGCGGGCGCCGACTGCGCGAAATTCCAGTGCGTCTTCGCCGAGGAGATCATCCATCCGAGGACGGGCCTCGTGCCCCTCCCGGGAGGAGCCACCCCCCTCTTCGAAGTCTTCAGGCGCCTCGAGCGCGGGACCGACTTCTACGCCTCCCTCAAGGAGGCCACCGAGGCCCGGGGCCTCCTCTTCCTCTGCACGCCCTTCGGCGAGCGGAGCGCCGCCCTGCTCCGCGACATCGGCGTGGGGGCGATGAAGGTCGCCAGCCCCGAACTCAATCACCTGCCCCTTCTCCGCCAGCTCGCCGGCTACAGGCTCCCCACCCTCCTCTCGAGCGGCGTGTCCACCCTTGCCGACATCGAGACAGCCCTCGCCTTTTTCGCGCCGGGCCAGGCCGCCCTCCTCCACTGCGTCACGGCCTATCCGGCCCCTCCCGAGGACTACAATCTCCGACTCCTCGGCCACCTGGCCGCCCTCTTGGGCGTCGCCGTCGGTGTCTCGGACCATTCCCTCGATCCCCTCCTCGTGCCCGCCCTGGCCCTCGGCGAGGGGGCGGCCCTCGTCGAAAAGCATATCTGCCTCTCCCGGAAGGACCCGGGTCTCGACGATCCCATCGCCCTCGATCCCGCGGACTTCGCCCGGCTCAGGCGCGGGCTCGGGGAGATCGCTGCCCTCGAGCCGAAGGAGGCCCGGGCCCGACTCGCTTCCGAATACGGGGCGGCTCGCGTCGAGGCCGTCCTCGGCTCGGGCCGGAAATTCCTCGCTCCCAGCGAGGCGGCGAACTACGGACGCACCAACCGCTCCATCCACGCCCTCCGCGACATCGCCGAGGGAGAGATCCTCGACGCCGCCAACCTGGCCCTCCTCCGCACCGAGAAGGTCCTCGGACCGGGCCTCCCCCCCCGGGACTGGGAGGCGGTGATCGGAAGGAGGGCGGGGCGGAGGATCGTTTCGGGCGAGGGCCTGGTCTGGGAGGATGTCGGCGCCCGGACTTGAGCCGGGCTACTTCAGCCTGACCACCGTCTTGCCGTAGCCGCCTTCCTCGGGACGGGAGAAGTGGAAATCGGCTATGGCGGGGTGGCCTCGCAGGTACTCGTGGATGCCCTTGCCGAGGATGCCCTCGCCCGTCCCATGGAGGAGGGAGAAGAGGGACAGGCCCTGGAGGGCGGCGGCGTCGATCTGCTTTTCGACGGCCCCGAGGGCGGCCGCGAGACGGTAGCCCCGAAGGTCGAGCTCGAAGACGGCGCGGGTGCTCCCGTCCTCGCCGCGGGGAGCGAGTTCCACCGCGACCTGGGTCCGCGAGGGAGCCTCCTCGCCGAGCACCGAGAGCTCCGACTCGGGGAAGGAGAGCCTGAGGCTGCCCACCTCGACGAGCCAGTGCCCCTTCTTGCCCGCCCTGAGCACCGTGCCGTTCCGGCGAAGGGGACCGGCGAGGACGCGGACGCCGGGACCGAGGGGTCCCGTCTCCGCGGCTCCTCCCCGGGCCTCCCTGTCCTCGCCCTCGATCGCGGCGCGGAAGCCCTCGAGGCCTCCCTCCGCCTCTTCGACCCCCCCGGCCAGGCCCGCGAGAAAGGCCTTGACCTCCTTTGTGCTCTCGGGTGTTAGGCCGCCCTCGCGGAGGTCGCGGACGAGGTTCTCGAGGGTCTTCCGGCTCTGGGACAGGAGCTTCCGGAGCTCCCCCACGCCCTCCTCGCGGAGCTCGAGTTCGCGCTGTCTGACCCGCAGCTTGGAGAGGTCGGCCTTGCGCTGGGCCTCCATGGCTTCGCGCAACCTGCCCTTCCTCTCCTCCTCGAGGTCCTCGAGCTTGCGATGCTTGTCGGAGAGACCTCGGATGAGCTCGGAGACATCGGCCCTCTCCTCGGCGAGGTACTTGCGCGCCCCCGACACGATGTCGAGGGGGAGGCCGTGCTGGACCGCGATATCGAGGGCCCGGCTCTCGCCCGGAATGCCCATGAGGACGCGGTAGGTGGGCCTGAGGGAGGCTCCGTCGAAGTCCATGCTCGCGTTGAGGCAGCCCGCCCTCGTATAGCCGTAGTTCTTGAGGATGCCGTGGTGGGTCGTGAGGATGGTCAGGGAGGAGCGCTCGATGAAGAAGTCGAGGAGACCCATGGCCACGGCCGAGCCCTCCTCGGGGTCGGTGCCCGAGCCCAGCTCGTCGAGGAGAACGAGGCTCCGCGGACCCGCGCCCCGGCAGATCTCGCCGATGACGCGCATGTGGCCCGAGAAGGTCGAGAGGGACTGGTCGATGGACTGCTCGTCGCCGATGTCGGCGAAGACCGAATCGAAGACGGCGAAACCCGTCTCCGGGGCGGCGGGGAGGGCCAGGCCCAGCTGGTTCATGAGGGCGAAGAGGCCGATGGTCTTGAGCGTGACCGTCTTGCCGCCGGTGTTGGGACCGGTGATGAGGAGGGTGCGCGTGCCCGGGGGCAGCTCGACGTCGATGGGCACGGCCCCGGGCCCCAGGGCCGGATGCCGGGCGGTGCGGAGCACGAAGCCCTCGGGCAGGTCGCGCGCGAAGACAAGGCCCGAGACCTTGGCCTGGCGGGCCCGGGCGTAGAGTCCGTCGAGGCGGGCCATGAGGCCGCGCGCCGCGGCGAGGTCGGCCGCGGCGGGGTGGAGATCGGCCGTCGCCTCGCGGAGGAGGCGGGCCAGCTCGAGGCGGTAGCGCGCCTCCTCCTGCACGAGGTCGTTGTTCTTCTGCACGAGCTCCTCGGGCTCGACGAAGACGGTCTGCCCGGTCGAGGAGACCTCGTGCACGATGCCCTTGATCCTTCCGCGGAAATTGGCGCGGAGGGCGAGGACGGTGCGGCCGTCCCTGACGGTGGGCGTGTCGGACTGGAGGAGGGCCCGTGTCTCCGGGTTCCGGAAAAAGGAGTCGGTGAGGGCCGCGATGTCGCGATGGGTGCGCGCGATGCGGTCACGGGCCTCGCGGAGCTCGGGAAGGTCCCGGAGGGTCCCGTCCTTGTTGATGAGGCGCCACACCCGTTTGGTGACGGGGGCGAGGTCGGGCGCGGCGGCCAGCTCCGAGGCGACGAGGGCGGGTACGCTGCCCTGGATCCTGGAAAGCCAGGCGATGAAGGCCGTGAAGGATTCCGACCAGAGACCGAGGGCGTAGAGGTCCTCGATCTCGAGGGCCGTGCCCTCCTTCGACAGGATCCTCACCGGACCGGCGACGGGAGGAAAGGGCAGCTCGGCGAGGGGACGGTCGCCTCGGAGCTCGAGGAGGAGGACCGAGGCCGCCTCCTTCAGCGCGGCGAGGGCCGCCGGGTCGACCAGGGGCTCCTCGGTCAGGAGGCGTTCCCTCCCCTCTTCGGAGAGGCAGTAGCCCGCCGCCGACTCCCGCGCCCGCCCGAAGTCGAGGAGGCGGAGGGCATGCTCATTCATCGAGAAGATCCTTCCGGTCCCGGTTCGCCGGCCGGCGCGTCCTCGTCCGGCGCCCCTCGGCCCGCGCGTATTCGAAGGAGGAGCTCAACTCCTCCTTGATGCGGACATAGCTTTCGAAACGGTCGGGATGGATGAGACCCTCCTCGACGGCCCTGCGGACGGCGCAACCCTCCTCGTCGACGTGGGAACAGGATCGCCCGAAGGCACAGTTGGCGTCGCGGCCGGCGAGCTCGGGGAAGTAGGCGATCAGGGCCTCGGGCTCGATGCCCCTGAGGGCGAGGCGGCGGACCCCGGGGGTGTCGGCGATCCAGGTCCGGCCGTCGGAGAGGCGAAGGAGCTCGGCCATGGTGGTCGTGTGCTTGCCTCGGTCGAATTTCTCCGAGACCTCGCCGGTGCGCCGGAGAAGGCCCTCCTCGAGGGCGTTGATGAGGCTGGACTTGCCCACGCCCGACTGGCCCACGAAGACCGTGACCTCCCCGTCGATGAAGGCCCGGAGCTCGGCGATGCCCTCGCCGGTCGTGGCCGAGGCCACGAGGACCTCGTAGCCGAGGTCCTGGTACTCGGCGAGCCGGTCCTCGACCTCCTCGTCGAAGCCCAGGTCCGACTTGTTCAGTATTATGAGAAAGGGGGAGTGGGCCGCCTCCGCGAGGACGGCCACGCGGTCGATGAAGCGCGGGCGGAAGGGCGGGAGGCGGGGCGAGGAGACGCAGGCGACGAGATCGACGTTGGCCGCCATGGCCTGGGCGGACTTGCCCTTCTCGTTGAAGCGTCCGAAGACATTCCGCCGCGGCTTCAGGGCCGTGACGAGGCCCCTGTCGGCGCGGTGGGCGTCGGGCTCGAGTTCCACCCGGTCCCCCGCGGCCAGCGAATTGTAGGTTCCCGTGAGGTCGCGGAGGCGCTTTCCCTTTATGCCGCAGAGACGCTCGACCCCGTCCTCGCAGAGGATCGCGAAGAGGTTGTTGTTGCCCGAGAGGACGAGACCGTTCATCGAAGCCCGGGACCCGAGGGGGGCCTTCGATCGAGGGGCAGGGGGCCGTCGAGGCAATAGCGCCGGGCATAGACTTCGTAGTCGGCCTCGAAGGGCTCCGACCCCGACAAAAGGAGAGAGCTCATCTGGAGCGCGGCTCCCTCCTGCCCCAGGCCGCCCTCGTCGGCGAGAACCTGCCTGAGACGGCGCGCGACGCCCTCCCTCGAGTCCACGACCTCGATCCTCCGGGCCGCCCCCGCCCCTCCCAGCCCGGCCAGGAGCTCCCGCGCGCAGTCCGCGATGTCGCCGGCGATATGGAGGAAGTGGGTGCAGGCCAGGACGATCTCGTCGGCGCCGCCCTCCACGAGGAGTCGCACCGAGGGAAGGACCGCCGCCCTTCTCTCCTCGGCGGTCGAGGAGGCGAGGCGCCTTTCGACGAACTCGACGAGATCCTGGGCCCCGACGCGAAGCACGCGGCGCTCCGCGGCGAAGCTGGCGACGAGATCGTCGAGATAGGGATCGCGGATGGTCCGCTCGGTGGCGAGGATGCCGATGACTCCGCTCCTCGTCCTTTCCGCCGCGGGCTTGATGGCGGGCACCGTGCCGATGATGGGCACGTCGGGGTTGTCGGTGCGGACGGCGGCCAGGGCGGCCTGGGAAGCCGTGTTGCAGGCGATGACGATCGCCCTCGGGCGCCAGGAGACCACGAGGCGCCTCACGCGGTCGATGACGATGGCTTCCACCGCCTCGCGGGACTTGGTCCCGTAGGGAAAGCCCTCGCGGTCGGCCAGGTACACGAAGGGCACGAAGGGGAGGAGGCGCCGGGCCTCGTCGAGATAGGGAAGGCCCCCGATCCCCGAATCCATCACGGCGACGGGGCCGAGGCGCGAAGCTTCAGCCACCACCGAAGAGCCTGTCGAAATCATCGCGGGCCTTGCCGCCGGCCTCGAGGCCCCTCTGGTTGCCCTTCCCTTCCACGAAGAGCCGGGGATCGGTCTCGTACCAGGGACAGCGGTTCCGCATCTCCTTGTCGGGCACGGGTTCCTCGATGCTCTCGTGACAGTCCCAGCGCGCCCCCCGGAGGAGGAAACGGCAGTTCGAGCAGGCATGGAGATCCCGTCCGCAGGAGGGGCAGGTCTCGTTGAAGCCCGGTTTTTCCCGGGGCAGGGCCTTGCCGCAGAAGGAGCACATGCGCGCATTCTACAAAGCCGATGGCTTCCCTGTCCACCGCCGACCCTTGCCCCCGGCCTTCCCTTCGGCTAGGGTGGGAACATGTATTCCTTCAGGCCCTGCACCGCGCCCGGCTGCCGCAAGCCCGCCTTCGCCGAGGAGCCGACCTGCGTGGCCCACGCTCCCGACCCCGAGTCCCTCCTCGCCGAGACCCAGGCCGGCCTGCGCTCCATGACCGAGATCCGCAACCAGAACTTCTCGGGGGCGCGCTTCTCCAACCTCGACCTCTCGGGCAAGTCCTTCATCGCCTGTTCCTTCATGGGGTCGACGCTCTCGGGCGTCCTCTTCACCGGCGCCCGTTTCAGGATCTGCTTCTTCGACGGTTCGGACATCTCCTCCTGCGACTTCTCGCACCTCGACGCCCAGTTCTCCTCCTTCGGGGGAGCCCGCATCGTCGATTCGAGCTTCGAACACTCCGAGCTCATCCACCTGAACTTCTCGGGGGCGCGCATCGAGGAGTGCACCTTCGACAACTCCAACCTCTACGACTCGCGGTTCATCAAGACGGAGCTGATCACCACGGACTTCATCGATTGCGATCTCAAGCGGGTCTACCTCATTCCCGCGGAGGAGGTCGGGGTGTCCTACCGCTATTCCAACACGATGGAGGCGATCAGGGACATGGAGCACCTCTACCAATGAACTTCAAGGTGTACCAGCACTACTCCCTCTACGGCTTCGCGAACTCCTACATCGTGGGCAACGACGACGCCGGCGAGGCCCTCCTGGTCGATCCCTCGGAATTCACCGTGGGCATGCTCAACCATGTCGAGAAGAACGGCTACAACCTCGTCGCCGTCCTCCTCACCCATTCCCACACCCACCATGTGCGCGGCCTCGGGACCATGCTCAGGGTCTACGACGCGCGCATCCACGCGGCCGCGCCGCGGATCCTCGGCTTTCCCTGCAAGACAGTGAGGGACGGCGAACCCTTCACGGCCGCCGGCTTCGACATCGAGCCCCTTTCGGTGCCCGGGCATTCCCCGGACTCCATCGTCTACTGTCTCGAGGGCCTCATGTTCACCGGCGACGCCCTCCACGCCGGCCTGCCCGGAAAGACCCTCTCGACCTTCAACGCCGCTCTCCTGGCCGACAGGATCGCCACGAAACTCGCCCCCTATCCCGACGAGACCGTCCTCTTCCCGGGCCACGGCCCGCCCTCCTCACTCGGAAGCGAGAGGCGCAGCAACATCGGGCTCGAGAAGGGTTGGGCCGAGAAGGTCAAGACGAGCTACGACTTCTTCGTGTAGCGCGGAAAAGAGGAAGGCGGGCCCCCGACAGGAACTCAGGCCCCGATCGCGGGCAGGGTCCGCTCGAGTTCGAGGAGGGCCTCGGCGAGGAAGCCGTTCGAGAGATCGAGGCCCCGCGAGTCGAGGGCGAGGCGCCCGAGGGCGGGTACGAGGCGGCGCTTCCACTTCGCGAGGGTCGCGGGCAGGAGCTCAGGCAGGGGAAAGCCGAAGCGAGCCTCGAAACGGCCGAGATCGAGACCCTCCCTCGTGCGCACTCCCATCATCAGGACCTCGATGGCGCTGTCCCGCGGAGCCAGGAAGGTCTCGGTCGCCCTCGGCCCTGAGCCGGCCGTATAGCCTTCGATCGAGGCGAGCTCCTCGATGCGAAGGCTCGAGCCGCCCCGCTCCGCCGCGAGGGTGCTGACCGCCCCGGGCCCGGCGCCGAGGTAGGAGTCCATCCTCCAGTAAGCCAGGTTGTGGAGGGACTCCTTCCCGGGAAGGGCGTAGTTGGACACCTCGTAGCGACCGAAGCCCCGCGAGGCGAGGAGGGTCTCAGCTTCCTCCCTCTCGTCGGCACCCTCGTCCTCGGAGAGGAGGGCGAGGCCGCCTTGCCGCGCCAGGGCCTCGAGGGGCGTGCCCTCCTCCAGAATGAGGTCGTAGACGGAGAGGTGGCCGAGGCCGAAGCCGAGGAGGGCGGCGACCTCGGAGGAGAGACCGCCCCTTCGCGGCAGGCCGGCGATGAGATCGGCCGAGACGTCGAGGCCGCTGCCTGCCGCCAGTTCGAGGGCTTCGAGGGCGGTCTCCGCCCCAGCCGGCCGCCCAAGGAGGCGGAGGAGGGCGGGATCGAGGCTCTGAACGCCGAGGCTCAGCCGGGTCACGCCGGCCCCCAGCGCGAGGGCGAGGAATTCGGCGTCGAGGCTCTCGGGGTTGGCCTCGACAGTCCACTCGCGCGGGGAGGGGGCGAAGGGGGCCAGGCCCTCGAGGAGGGCGGCCAGGAGCTCCCGGGGCAGGACCGAGGGCGTGCCTCCCCCGACATAGACAGTGTCGAAGACCCCAGCGCCGAAGCGCGAGGCCAGTTCGGCCACGCGCGCGAGCGTGGCGCCGATCAGGGGAGACAGGGCCTCGCCGCCGAGGCTGGTGCGCGGCACCGAGAAAAAATCACAGTAGGCGCATTTGGAGCGGCAGACAGGCACGTGGATGTAGAGGGAACGCGGAACCTCGAAGACCGGGAGCTCCGCCCTGGGCCCTACCATGGTCAGAAGGAGCCGAAGGTCGCGAAGGGCCAGTAGCGCAGGAGGACCCGGGAGCGGAACTGGGCCAGACCGACGGGTCCCCAGCTGCGCGAGTCGCTCGTGGCGCCCCGGTCGTCGAGGGCCACGAAGTACTCGCCCTTGGCGAGGAGGCGAGGCGCCATGTCGCCCGCGAGGGGGTCCCCCGCCGTCCAACCCTCCGGCAGCCTGGGTCGGTGGATGTCGTAGCGCCTGGAGGAGAATTCGAACTCGGTCAGCGCGTGGTCGGAACCCGCGGACCTCACCTTGAAGACGAAGTCCGTCATCGACACCTCATCGCCCGGCAGGGCGATCACGCGCTCCACGAAGGGCCCGTTCAGGGCGGCCGCCTCGGCGGGCTCCGAGAAGGACAGGCGCTGGAAGGTCACGAAGCGGACGAGGGAATCGGCGAAGGTGGCGAAGGGACCGGGATCCCGGGAGAAGGGCGGGCGCACGAGGACGAGGTCGCCGCGCGCGGGTCTCGAGAGGACGGGAAGCCTACCGAAGACCGTACCGGGCCCGAGGAGGAGGGGGCTGGCGAGGAGGCGGTCGCCCGGGGCGATGGAGGGGCTCATCGAGGTCGACCCCACGGAGAAGGTCGAGAGGAAGCTCCCGCTCACCACCTCGAAGACGAGGAAGAGGACGAGGAAGAAGCCCGCCCGCGAGAGGAAGCGCTGGCGACCCTCGACGGTCTCGGTGAAGGAGCGACGACGGAAGATACTCATGCTGGGGTCCGCCGCGAAGGTAGCACGAAGCCCTCGCGTTGACAAGCGACGGCCCCTCTCCCTATACTCCACCCCTCATGGAGGGGCGATGATTCCCGAAGGCGTCAAGGTCATTTCGGTCAATCGCCGCGCCCGCTTCGACTACAGCGTCGAAGAGAGTTTCGAGGCGGGCATCGTCCTCCTCGGGACGGAGGTCAAGTCCATCAAGGACGGAAGACTCTCCTTCCCGGACGGCTTCGGCGAAGTCCGCGACGGGGCCGTCTGGCTGCGCAACTTCGCCGTCGCGGAGTATCCCTTCTCCTCGATCTTCAACCACGATCCCGACCGGCCCAAGAAGCTCCTCCTCCATGCCCAGGAGATCAAGCGCATCGACCGCCGGGTCAGGGAGAAGGGCTACACCCTCATCCCCCTCGCGGTCTACCTGAAGCACGGCCTCATCAAGATCGAGCTCGGGCTCTGCAAGGGCAAGAAGCTCTACGACAAGAGGGCCGACATCAAGGAGAGGGAGCTCGACCGGGAACTCAGGCGCGACTTCCGCTCCCGGGGCGAGGACTAGGAGCGTGCGGATCACCGGTGGAAGCCTCAAGGGCAGGCAGGTCCAGGTCCCCAGGGGAGGCCTCGAGATCAGGCCCGCCATGGACCGCATGAGGGAATCGATCTTCGCCGTCCTCGGCGATCTCGAAGGACGGTCCTTCCTCGACCTCTTCTCGGGCTCGGGCATCCTCGCCCTCGAAGCCGCGAGCAGGGGAGCCGATCCCGTGGTCTGCGTCGAGAAGGACGGGGACAAATTCTCCCTCCTCCTCAGGAACGTGTCCATCGCCGAGAAGAGGATCGAATGTCACTCCATGCCCGTCGAGCGCTTTCTCCTCAGGAACCGGACGGCCTACTCGGTCATCTTCCTGGACCCGCCCTTTCCCTACGCCCACAAGCGCGAGCTTCTCGAGCGCATCGCCGAAGGCCCCTCCTCCCCGGCGGGAGGGCTGGTCCTCCTCCACTTCCCGAAGGAGGACCGGCTCCCCGAGGCGGTGGGCAGACTGTCCCTCGTGGACGAGAGGATCTACGGGCGGTCCATCGTGAGGATCTACGAGGCGGGTGGAGTGGTCGGATAGGGCGGCGGCGCCCCTATAGGTCGATGAGCTTCAGGTAGCGACTGAGCCGTTCGGGAGGGCTTCCCGCCGCTTCCTCCGGCTCCCCGGGCTCCGGAAGGACCGAAATCCGCGTCTTTTCCTCTTCGGTCGAGGTGGACGGGGACAGGACAAGCCTGGTTTCGTTCTGCGGATCCATTCTCCCTCCGATGCTCGCCCTAGATGGTATCGCGGGAATGCGGGGAATGCAGGATTTCCTGATTGCTTAATGTCAGACCCGGCAATATACTTGACCCAACGGCCATCAAAATGGAAAAGGGGATCTTCGACCGCTTCGCCGAGAAAGGACTTATCAAGTCCGCGGACTTGCCCAATCGGGGGCTTGCGGGTGAGGAACGCGCGCGACTCAACCGAAAGGGCAACGAGCTTTTCAATCTCGGCGAGGTGGAAACCGCACGGCGGATCTTCCAGACGACCGGGTACTCCGACGGCCTCATCCGCGTGGGCAACAAGTATCTCGAGGGTCGGCGTCCCGTCGACGCCCTCAAGATGTACTGGCTCGCGCATGACAGGCGGAGGAGCGACCCCCTCGTCGAGAAGGCGGTCCTCGCGGTGAGGATGCTCTTGGAACAAGAGGTAATCAATGAGTGACCAGATCAAAGAGGAACCGCAGCCCCACGAGCCGACCTCGTTGCGCGACTCCAACCCGGAGCTCGCCGAGATCGCCGATCTTTCCAAGAAAGGTTACCAGTACCTCAAGGAAAACCGGGTCGAGGACGCCGAGGAGTGCTTCGCGCGCATCCTCGAACGCGACCGGGAGAACAACTACGCCCTCGTCGGACTCGGCGACGCCGCCAGGAAGCGGGGCGCCTACCGCGACGCGGTGGACCATTACAAGAAGTGCCTTGTCTACCATCCGGGCAACAACTACGCCCTCTTCGGTCTCGCCGATTGCTACAAGGCCCTCAACCAGTACCAGAAGGCCATCGAGATCTGGGAGCAATACCTCCTCCACGACAACAAGAACATCACGGTCCTCACCCGCGTGGCCGACGCCTACCGCAAGGTGCGGGACTTCCGCAAGTCCAAGGCGATCTACCTCCGGGTCCTGGAGATGGAGGCGGACAATCCCTACGCCCTCATCGGACTCGGGCACCTGCACTACGACTTCAAGGAATACAAGGACGCGCTGGGCTTCTGGCAGCGCATGGTAGACCTCCAGGGCGAGGGCGTGGACATCCGGGTCCTCACCTCCATCGGCAACTGCTACCGCAAGCTCAAGCAGTTCGAGCTCGGCATCGACCCCTTCCAGAAGGCCTTGACCAAGGAACCCGAGAACTTCTACGCCCTCTTCGGCCTGGCCGACTGCCATCGCGGCCTCGGCGAGGCGGAGAAGTCCCTGGACTTCTGGAACCGCATCCTCGCCAGGGACTCGCGCAACAAGGTGATCCTGACCCGGGCCGGCGACGCCTACCGGGGCATGGGTCGCTACGAAGAGGCGGCCGAGTACTACGAGCGGGCCCTCAACATCGAGTTCGACGTCTACGCCGTCCTCGGCCTCTCGGTCATCGCGCGGATGCAGGGCAAGTACCAGGAGGCCATCGTCTCCCTCCGCAAGCTCATCCAGAACGACGCGAAGAACTACCGCCTGTACATGGAGCTTTCGCAGTGCCACCAGGCGATGGGGGAGAAGCAGAAGGCCATCGAGGCCCTGACCGACTTCCAGCGCCTCGGCATCAGGAACGTCTACGTGCAGGACGCGCTCGCGAAGCTGCAGCGATCCTGAGTCCGAGTCTTCGCTCCCGGGACAGGGCCTTCGCGAGGCTCTCGTCGCCGGGAGCCAGCTTGACGGCCCTTCGGGCCGCGTCGAGGGCGGCCGCGAGGTCGCCCTCGGTCGTTTCCGCGAGCCGGGCCTCTTCCATCAGGGCCTCGTAGCGCTCTCCAGCGAGGGCCAGGGCCCTCCGGGCCTCGACCGCCCTCCCCCGCCTGCGAAGGCCCCTCGCCAACGCGAGGGCCGCCCGCCAGTCCCCCCTCTCGGCGGCGAGGCCGAAGACTGCGAAGGCCTCGTCGGCGCGGTCGAGGGCCTCGAGGACCCGGCCGAGCATGGGGAGGTCGAGGGAGCCCGCGGCGGCCGCCTCGAGGGGCCGCTCGAAGACCCGCGAGGCGAGCCCCACCAGGGCCGCGAGGCCGAGGACATCCTCCGCGTTGTGCGAAATCACCGCGCCCATCTCCGCATGGTCTCCCGCCCTGACGAAGTCGAACCAGATGTCGGGGATCCTCTCGCCCGGGATGTCGCCCTCCCGACGCTTGCCGAGGAGCCCCTCCTCGAGGAGGGTGAGGTTGGCGCCGCCTAACGCGGACTTCCAGAGCCGCCGCGCCGTCTTGAGGAAATCGAGGTGGAGCCGCGGTTCGGGGAGCCTCCTGCCGAGCATGACGCAGCGGGTGCGGAGGAGGGGCCAGTCGAAGGCCCTCCCGTTGTGGCTCGCGAGGAGGGGGCCGGTCCCGAGCCCGGCGAGGAGGGCCTCGATGAAGGAGGTCTCGCCCGGATAATCGCGGAGGAAGTACTGCTCGAGGACGAAGTCCCCGCCCCGGCTCCTGCCCAGGGTGGCCAGGAAGGCGATGGTTCCCGCCCCTCCCGAGAGACCCGTCGTCTCGAGGTCGAAGAAGGTGAGGTCGCCGGAGGCGATGGGTCGCGTCAGGGGGGCTTCGGTCTTCCCTTTGGAGAGCGGCCCTCGCTGAGAGCGGCCCAGGTCGACGAGGAAGGGAGCGACATCGACTTCGGGGGGCAGGGGGTCGGGATGGACGAGGCTCCGCCTGAACACCCCGCCCTCCAGCTCTTTCCAAGCCTCGAGGAAGGCCGGAGGGTCGCCGCCAGTGGCGGCCTGAAGCAAAGGCGGAGCCCCCCTCCCGGCCGGGGGGATCTGGGCGCGACCCGCCTCCCTGAGCCTGGACAGCCGCGAACGCAGGGAGCCGGCCATGCCTTTCTACCGCCCCCCCCTCCCGAGGATCAGGTCGAGGAGGGTCAGGACGAGGGGGCGGAGCTCCCTTCCCCTCACGAGACCCTGGGCCCCTCCGCCCGCTACATAGTCGACCCCGATGCAGGAGGGACAGCCGTCGAGGCAGGCGCAGCCCGAGAGACGCTCCCGGGCAGCCGCCACCGCCTCGCGGAGCCTCGGCGCCAGACCCTCGGCCAGGCCCGTGCCGCCCGGATAGCGATCGTAGAAGTAGAGGGAGGGCACGAGGTAGTGGGGATCCCGAAGTCGCTCCGATAGACCGAGGTCGCGGGGGTCGCACATCAGGTATACCGGCGCGAGGTCGTGGATGAGACGGCCCGCCGCGGCGAGGACGGCCGCCCGCTTCGCCTCGCCCAGGGAGGAGAGGAAGGCGCCGGCCGGGCCTTCGGCGGGGAAGAGGAGGGCCAGGGCCCTGGTCTGCATCTCCTCGGGGGGAAGATGGATCTCGCCGTAGCCGACGTTCTCGTGGCTGTGGAAGCGGAGCTTCTTGAATTTCTCGGCCTGGCTCCGCACGAGGACGTCGCCGAGGGCGTAGTCGCAGGAGGCAGGCCCCTCCCCTCCCCCCGAGGGAAAGCCCAGCCTTTCGTCCTCGGTGAGGACCTGGAGGTCGGTCTTCACGATGGAGTCGGTCCAGTAGTCGACCTCGCGGGCGAGGACGAAGCAGGAGCGGTTCTCGAGGTCGAGCTTCTCGACGATGAACTGCCGGCCGAGGTGGATGTAGACCGCGTCGTCGAAGAGCATCTCCTTGGCCCCGGGCCGGTCCATCTCCCCGATCACCCGGGAGCCTCCGCCCGTCCGGTCGATGATGACTACGTTGTCCGAACTCGCCGAGCGAAGGGAGACGCCCTCGCTCGGATAGCCTCCCGCCGACCAGTACCAGCGTCCGCCCGTGCGTCGCACGATGCCGTCCTCCTCGAGGAAGGCGAGGGCTTCGGCGGTGGCCTCCCCCTCCTCTCCTTCCGCCCGGGCCGCCGGCCCCCGGGCCCCGGGCGACCCGGGACCCAGGGCCTCGTCCTCGGCGAAGGGCAGTTCGAAGGCGGCGCACTTCACGTGGTCCATGAAGATATAGGGGTTCGAGGGATCGATGCGGCCGGATTCGGGGGCGCGACCGAAGAAGTACTCGGGATGGCCGATGATGAACTGGTCGAGGGGGGCGGAGGAGGCCACCATGAAGGCGACGGAGAGCCCGCCGCGCCGGCCCGCCCTCCCCGCCTGCTGCCAGAAGCTCGCGAAGCTTCCGGGGAAGCCCGCAACCACCGCGGCGTCGATGCCCCCGATGTCGATGCCGAGCTCGAGGGCGTTGGTCGAGACCACGCCATGGATCGAGCCCTCGCGCAGGCCCTTCTCGATGGCCCTGCGCTCGCTCGGCAGGAGGCCGGCGCGGTAGGGCCTCACCTCGATGCGCTCGTTGTCGGTAAAGGGGTTGGCGAGGGCCTGGTTGATGTAGGAGGCGATCAGCTCCACTCGCTGCCGGGAGCGCGCGAAAAGTATGGTCTTGATGCCCGCCCGGAGGAGGAGGAGGGCGAGACTCTCCGACTCGGTGGCGGTGCTCTTGCGGATGCCCTGCACGGGGTCGACGAGGGGCGGATTGTAGAAGACGAGGAGCCTTTCTCCCCGCGGGGCCCCGTTCTCGGTGACAGCCTCCACGGGCTCCCCGACCAGGGCCTCGGCCAGTTCGACGGGATTGCCGATGGTCGCCGAGGAGAGGATGAAGCTCGGGTGGGAGCCGTAGAAGGCGGCGACCCGCCTGAGCCTGCGGATGACATTGGCGACATGGGAGCCGAAGACCCCCCGGTAGGCGTGCATCTCGTCGATGACGACATAGCGCAGGCCCGCGAAGAAGCGGATCCACCGCGGGTGATTGGGCAGGATGCCCGTGTGGAACATGTCGGGGTTCGAGATGACGATGCGACCCGTGTCGCGGGCGGCGACGCGCAGCGAATCGGGCGTGTCCCCGTCGTAGGTGAAGACCTTGAGCCCGAGATCGCCGCCGAGGGTCAGGGCGTTGAGTTCGGCCTGCTGGTCCTGGGAGAGGGCTTTGGTGGGAAAGAGGTAGAGGGCCCGGGCCTCCCTGTCGCGGAGAAGGGTCTCGGCGACGGGGAGATTGTAGCAGAGGGTCTTGCCGCTGGCCGTCGGAGTGACCACAACGTAGTTCCTGCCGGCCCTCGCCAGGTCCCAGGCCCTTCTCTGGTGGGTGTAGAGCCTCTCGACGCCCCTTTGGGCGAGGGCCGCCGCGAGGCGGGGATCGAGGTCGGGGGGAAGCTCCGCCCAGACGGGGCTCCGGGCCTCCTCGCGCTCCACATGGGCGATCCGGGACGCGACGTCGGGGTGGTCGAGGATGCGCGCGATGGCCGCCCTAGCGGATGCTTCGGTCATGGCCTATACTACTACCACAAGGCGCCCCGGGCGCCAAGGAAGCCGGCGAGGATCCGGCCGCTCGAGGAGGAAGCGATGCCCCGCGTGATCTCGATCGTACTTGGAGGAGGCAAAGGCACGAGGCTCTATCCCCTCACCAAGGATCGCGCCAAGCCTGCCGTGCCCTTCGGGGGGAAGTACCGCATCGTCGACATCCCCATCTCCAATTGCATCAACTCCGGCTTCAACCAGATCTACATCCTCACGCAGTTCAATTCCGCCTCCCTCCATCTCCACCTCATACGGACCTACAAGTTCGACGACTTCTCCAACGGCTTCGTCGAGATCCTCGCCGCCGAGCAGAGCCTGAAACACTCGGGCTGGTACGAGGGGACGGCCGACGCGGTCAGGAAGAACCTCATCCACTTCCGCAATCTCCATCCCACGCACTACATCATCGTGTCCGGGGACCAGCTCTACCGCATGGATCTCGACGAGATGCTCCGCGACCACATCGAGTCGAAGGCCCGCCTCACCGTCGCCTGCACCACGGTGAACCGCGAGGACGCCTCCTCCTTCGGCATCGCCCGTATCGACGGCCAGGGGCGCATCACCGAGTTCATGGAGAAGCCCGGTCCCACGAAGAGCATCGAGGACTGGCGCATCCCCCCCTCCTTCGGCGGCGACCGCCGCGCCGGAGGGCGGGACTACCTGGCGAGCATGGGCATCTACATCTTCGACTCAAGCCTCCTCGAGGAATCCCTCGACAACGAGCTCAACGATTTCGGCCACGAGATCATCCCCTCGATACTGGCCTCGGAGGCGGTCAACGCCTTCGTCTTCCACGGCTACTGGGAGGACATCGGGACGGTCGCTTCCTTCTACGAGGCCAACCTCGATCTCTGCGCCATCAACCCGCGCTTCAATTTCTACGACGAGGAAAAGCCCATCTACACCCACATGCGCAACCTCGCCGCCTCCAAGGTCAACTTCTCCACCCTCAACCTCTCGCTGACGGCCGACGGCTGCATCATCACCAACGCGAGCATCTCCCGCTCGATCATTGGCGTGCGCACGATCATCGAGTCCGGGGCCAGTCTGGACGGGGTCGTCTGCATGGGAGCCGACCGCTACGAGACCGATGCCGAGAAGGCGGAGAATCTCGCGGAACACCGCCCCCACATCGGCATCGGGGGCGGCACGATCATCAAGAAGGCCATCATCGACAAGAACGCCCGCATCGGGGAGAACTGCCGCATCGGGATCGACGAGCAGGAGCGCAAGGAGGGCGACCACGGGAACTACCACGTGGTCGACGGCATCATCGTGGTTCCTAAGAACGCCATCCTCCCCCCGGGAACCGTGGTATAGCTTCCCGGCCACCCGGAAAGGGAACCGCCTTCCTTCGCGCCTGGGCGCGCCGGAAGGCGGTTTTTTCGTGCCCCAAGGAGGAGGCTCAGGGCAGTTCGTCGGCTCCTATGTCGGGGAGTCCCCGGCCCGCGGCCGAGGGGCGGGGCTGGCCCGAGAAATCGAGGGCGTAGACCGCCTCCCCGAGGGCCAGGGCATTGTCGACGGGCGCCGAGCCGGCTGTCAGCGCGAGACCGCCCTTGGGAGCCCGCTGGATCACGGGCGCGCCGCCGATGAAACGCGAGGGCGGCAGGGAGGGGCCGGCGATGTAGCGCGCGAAGGCCGCCGGGTCGAGGGCGCCGACAGCGCCGCTGAGGTAGGAGGAAAAGCCCTGGAAGGCGCAGGAGACGAGGAAACCCGGGGCGGGAGGAAGTTCGCTTGCGAGGAGGGAGGCCCCTCCGTTGCCGGCGAGGAAGAGGTCGTTCACGAGTCGCAGCCGGGCCCCGTGGTTGTCGAGGAAGAGGAGGCCCTCCCCGCCCTCGGCGAGGAAGCTGTCGTGGACGAAGCTCAGATCGCCCTTGCGGAGTTCGAAGAGCGTGGCCGCGCTATCGCGCCGGACGAGAAAGTGGCTGTTGCGCGCCTCGCCCCTCACCTCGTCCAGGCTGGCGCAGCGCAGATAGCCGGCGGGGGCGCGGAGATCGAGCTCGGAACGATCGATCAACAGGTCTCCCGAGCTGCCCCTGATACCGACGAGGCTGAGGCGGGCCGTCGCCACGAGGCGGGAATCGCGCAAGGCGAGGCTCCCGCCCTCGAAGACCAGGCCCGTGAAATAGTCGCTCGTCTCGGCGGAGCCCAGATCGGAGCGGTCGATCGCGATCTCGCTGTCCCGGGCGGAGACCAGGGCGCCGCCGGGGCCCGACAAGGACAGGACAGTGTCGGCGAGGGCGAGCTTCGAGCTCCGGAGGGAGAGGAGGACGAGGCTGCCCGAGGAGCTGAGGGCGAGGGAGCTGCCCCGAAGCCTCAGCGAGGATCCCTCCAAGCTGACGAAGGAACCCGCCGAGGCCGGAGCCGCGAGTTCGATCTCGCCGAGGAGGAGGGTCGAATCCTTGAGGGCGAGGGCCGGGGAGGAGGGAGCCGAGGCCGGAAGGACGAGGCGGCTCCGGGCCGAGGGCGAGGGCGTCCAATCGGGACCGAAGCCGCCGCGGAGGACGAGATCCCTTCCCACGAGGGCGAGGGGCGCGGAAAGGGAGGCCTCGCCGCGGATGAGGAGGACCTTCTTGCCCAGAGCTTGGGCGCCCGCGAGGGCCTCGGAGAGGCTGGCGTAGGGCTTCCCCGGGCTGCCGTCCCCCGGGGCCTGGGCCGAGGCGTCGACATAGAGGCTCGCCGAGTCGACGACGAAGCGAAGCGGCCCGAGGGGGGCCGAGAGGTTCCCCGCCTCGTCCCGGGTCCTGGCGCTGAAGGTCCAGATCCGCGGACCCTCGATGGAATCGCCCAACTCGATATCGGGACCGGACTCCTTCCAGTCCTCGGGGCCCCTCCCCTCCGTGAGGGAGACGAGAAGCCTTCCCTCGGGGACCTGGAGCTTGAAGGCCAGGGGCTTGGAGGACCAGGATGTCGGCGTCGCCCCGAGGATCCTCGGAGGCCGGGGGGGCTCACGGTCGACGGTGACGGACTGGACGAAGCTCTCGCCGGCCCTCGCCCCTGCCGTCTCGTCGCTGAAGGGCCTGAAGCGGATCTTGTAGCCGCGGGTCGTGCCGGGCAAGGCGTCGAGGACCAACTCCTCCCCGAGGAGGGGGGAACTGACCGTAGGCTCCTTGGGAATGCTTCCGTCGCCGCTCATCTCGTAGCGGATGGTGAGATCGCCGGCGGGGCTGAGGTGCAGGGCCTGGGAACGGAGGGAGGGGCCTTCGAGTCCGCTCACGAGGGGACCTTCGAGGCTTCGCGCCAGGGTGAAGGTCTTCTGGCCCTCGGGACTCGCCTGTCCCCTGGAGTCCGTCCCAGTCCAGCGCAGGGAGAGGGTGGAGCCCTTCGTCTCGACCGGAAGGGGACCGGTGAACAGGGCCGGAGGAGCTCCATCGATGGAAAAGTGGACCTGGCCCACATAGGGCGGGAAGCTGAGGATGAGGCCCCCGGAGGGGCCCTGGATGACGAGGGGAGGATCCGGTGTCGCGGGCTGGCCCGCGGCAAGGCCCTTGTAGGCCAGGTCGACGAGGAAGGGCAGGGGACGATAGGCGATGCCCGAGGGGGAATCGAGGCCCAGGTAGACGGGGAGGCTGCCGGACCAGCCGTAGGGGCATTCGAGGGTGAGGACCTGCTGCTTGCCCTCGCTGGCCAGATCGGCCCAGGCCTCCTTCCTGCCGAGGGCAGGGCCGGGGGCGACGGAAGCGGCCCACCGTCCCTCGGGCGGCGCTGGCAAGACCAGGCGCGTCGTACCCTCGGTCACCTGCACCTGGGGCTTGCCGGGATCGATGGAGGCATCCGCCCGGGGTTGGCCGGGCCCGGGCGCCGGGGGCCGAGTCTCGACCGAAAAACCTCGGGGGGCCACGCGGTAGGTGAAGACGGCCTCTTCGCCCCGGTTGCCGGCGCTATCGACGCAGAAGGCCACCAGGATCCAGGTCGCCGTCGCCGCGGGAGGGGCGGCCAGACGGAGAGGTTTGGACGGATCGAAGGCCGCGAAGGAGGGAAAGGCCCGCTCGGGGCCGGAGAGGGAGAAAAAGACCGTCGCCCCCGATTCCGTCGAAAGGCTCAGGTCGAGGCCATCCTCGTAGAATCCCGAGGGGAGGGAGGGGATCGGAGGAGAAGGAGGTCGGCGGTCGATGACGAAATCCCGCTTTTCGAGCCTGCCGGCCTCGCCGAGCTCGAGGGAATAGGAGCGGATCTCGCCCGGGGCGGCCGAGAGGAAGAGGGGGCGGTCCAGGGAGAGGAGCTCCCCGCCCGGGAGGAAGCGGAAGACCTGGGAGCTCGCGCCCGGCTCGATCCTCACCTCGGGCAGGGGTTCCGCGGGGCGGCCCCCGGCCGACCCCTGCGCGGCTGCCGCGAGGACCGCGCCGCCGAGAAGACCCAGGAGGGGAAGGAGCCTCTTCATGACTACTGCTTGAGCACCCTGAGGATCTCCTGCAGTTCGGGATCCTCGGGATAATAATGGCTGCGCAACTCTTCCTCGGTGAGGCCCACGAGCTCGTGGCTCATGTAGTGGATCCAGACCTCGTCCTCGGGCCGCTTGACCACGTGCTTGCGGCAGTAATAGTCGGGCACGATGGGAAGGGGTTCACCCCGGTACTCGCAGACCTTGAAGTCGTGCACCGCGACCTTCACGTCCTTGCGCGGCAGGCCCTTTTCGAGGATGACCTCGGTGAGGTAGTTGATCGTGCGCCCGGAGTCGTAGATGTCGTCGACGAGGAGGACCTTGTCCCCGGTCCGGAGATACTCCGGGCTGTAGGTCCAGCCGTCCACCCTCACCTGCTCGCGCTTGCGGATGTCGGTATAGGAATGCGCGACGACGGCCGCGTAGAAGACGGGTCTCCCCTCCTTCCTCACGGCCTTGAAGTACTCCGAAAGGACGTTCCCGATGTAGGCACCGCCCCTCAGGGACACGTAGATCACGTCGGGGATGAAGCCCTCGCCGTGGATGCGATGGGCCATCTTGAGGGCGTTGTTGCGGACGACGTTGTAGGGGATGAATTCCTTCTGGACGCTGGACACTCTGGCACCTCGCTCGCGACAGAGGCGCCGCGCGGGGAAGCCGCGCGGCGCCACGCCGCCTTCAGGCGACTATAGTGTCACTTCTTCTCGTACGCAAGCGTGACGGACTCTCCGTCCCTGTTGACCTTGAAGGAAAGGCTCTTCGCGGCGCTGTCGTTGAGGAAGCGGTAGAAATCCCGGAGGGTCCTCACGTCCTTGTCGCCCATGGCGGTGATGATGTCGCCCGGCTTGAGGCCAGCGATGGCCGCCATCGACTTGGGCGTGACGTTCGCGACGAAGACGCCCTTGACGCCCGAGGGGAGCTTGGACTTGTCGAGGTCCTCGGAGGAGAGGGAGATGACATCGATGCCCGGGAAGAGCTTCCCGTCGTCCGTCGCGACCTTGCTGGCCCTGACTTCGATGGTCGCCTTGATATCGATCTCCTTGCCGTCGCGCAGGACCTTGAAGGCGGCCGTCTTGCCCACGGGCAGGTCGCCCACGATGAGGGCGAGCTCGCTCTGGTTCTTGACCTCCCTGCCCTGGGCGGCGAGCACGTAGTCGCCGGGCAGGAGGCCGGCCTTGGCGGCGGGGCCGCCCGCGAAGACGTGGGGGACGAAGACACCCTTCCGGCCGTCGAGTCCGAGCTCGGAGGCCGAGGCCTTGTCGAGATCGCGCATCGAGACGCCCAGCCAGCCGTATTCGATCTGCTTCTTGGCGATGAAGTCGTCGATGGCCTTCTTGGCGTTGTTGATGGGAATCGAGAAACCGAGACCGACCGAGGTGCCGGTGGGCGAGGCGATCCAGGTGTTTATGCCGATGACCTCGCCGAGGATGTTGACGAGGGCGCCGCCCGAATTGCCCTTGTTGATCGAGGCGTCGGTCTGGATGAAGTCGCTGATGTTGCCGTCCGGCCCGCCGGAACGCCCGAGGGCCGAGACGATGCCGACGGTCATCGAGGAGACATAGCCGAAGGGGCTGCCGATGGCTATGGCCCAGTCGCCGACGCGGAGGGAGGTGGAGTCGCCGAGCGTGGCCACCCTGATGTCCTTGTCCGCGGTCTCGAACTTCACGAGGGCGAGGTCCTTGCGGTCGTCGTGACCGACCAGCTCGGCCTTGAATTCGCGGCCGTCCGAGAGCACGGCGGTGATCTCGGTCGCCGCCCCGGCCACGTGATTGTTGGTGAGGACGTAGACGGTCTTCCCGTCGCGACGCACGATGATCCCCGAGCCGAGGCCCTTGGACTGGAAGTCGTGGGGCGTCTGGTTGTTGTCCTCGGGCTGGCCGAAGAAGAAGCGGAAGGGAAGCTGGTCCGAGGGCGAGGACTGGGCGGGGGTGTTCTCGACGACGTTGAGCTCGACGACGGAGGGAAGGACATTGTCGGCGATCGAGCGGAAGGCGTCCTGGATCGCGAGGGCGCTCGCGAGGGCGCCTCCCGCGGGGGCTCCCGGCTGGGCGGTTCCGGGCGACTCGGCCTTGACGACCGGACCGTTGGCCCGGGCGGTACTGCAGGAGAAACCCGTGAAGGCGAGGGCGAAGCCCATGAGTATGCCCACGAGCACGAGGTTCATCACGAAGAAATTGCGGGAACGAAGCTTCTTCGACAGCCACATATCTGACTCCTTGTGCGACACTGACAGCAATATAACTACGGGAGGGGCTGGCTGGTTACGGCATCGCCCAGGAGGTGAGCACTTCCACGGAGCCGTCCTGCATCACGGCGACGGTGTGCTCGTAGTGGGCGGAGAGCCTGCGGTCCAGGGTGACCACCGTCCATTCGTCATCGAGGAGGCGCACGTCTCCCGTCCCGAGATTGATCATGGGCTCGATCGCGAGGACCATGCCCGGGACGATGCGGGGATTGGGGCCCGGACCGACATAGTTGGGGATCTGGGGATCCTCGTGGACACCGAGGCCGACCGCGTGGCCGCAGTATTGCCGCACGACTCCGTAGCCGTTGGCGGTCGCGTGGCCGTAGACCGCCCGGGAGATATCGTGGATCCGCGCCCCCGGCTTGACGGCCGCGAGGGCGCGCTCGAGGCATTCCCTCGTGACCTTGAGGAGACCCTCCGTCTCGGGGGCCACGCGGCCCACGGGCAGGGTGATGGCGGCGTCGGAGAAGAAGCCTCCCAGGTCGATGCCGCAATCGAGCCCGACGATGTCGCCCTCGACGAAGGGCCGGTCGTCCGGGATCCCGTGAATGACGACCTCGTTGGGGGAGACACAGAGGCTCGCCGGATAGCCCTCGTAGTCGAGGAAGGCCGGCCTTCCGCCCCGCTTCTCGATGAAGGCGCGGGCAAAGCGATCCAGGGCCAGGGGCGTGGCCCCTGGTTTGACGAGGGGAGCGAGGGCGGCGAAGAGCTCGGAAAGGAGGTCGCAGGACCGCTTGATGCCGGCCATCTGCTCGGGGTTCTTGAGCTTGATCACGGGTTCTCCTTGGTCGAGGATCCTGGCTTGCCCTTCGCGAGGACGAGGGCCTCCCCATCCGAGGGGTCGGCGGCGAGGGCCGCCCTATAGGCCGCGAGGGCCCTGGGCGAGGAGCCCTGGGCCGCCTCGAGGGCGCCGATCTCCTTGAGGATGGTCGAGCGTTCCCGGGCCGTCAGGGCGAGGAGGAGGGCAGCCTGGCAGCGCTTCAGCGCCGCCGCGGTCTCGCCGCCCTGGGCGAGGAGGAGGGCTTGGGAATAGGCGCCGACGGGGCCCTCCCCTCCCGCGCCGGGCTTGCCACCCTCGGCTTCGGCGAGGGCCCGGGCCTCGTCGAAGGAGCCCTGGAGGGTCTTGGCCATCATGGCGTAGAACCAGGCGTCGGGCAGGACGAGGCCCTTGCCGGAGGTCTCCGCGTGAAGCTGGAGGAATTCCTCATAGCGACCGCGCTGGAGGAGAAGGCGCTGGACGACCGCAGCGGCAGCCCCCGATCCCGACCAGGTCTCCCCGAGACGGAGGAAGGAGGCGACGAGACGGTCCTCGGCCCCCTGGCCGCCTCCGAGCTCGAGGGCGAGGGCCGCGGGGAGGGGGGCGCCATCGATACCCGGCCGGCTCAAAAGCCGTGAGGCCTCCCCCCCGAGACCCTCGTCGACGAGGAGGAGGGCGGCATAGCGCCGGGCCTCGGGCTGACCGGCGGCCGAGGCGGCCAGGGAACGGGCCGCGGCCACGCGAGCCTGGCCCCGGGGAGCGAGAAGGGCCAGGTCGACTCGGAGCATCCAGGTCGGATCCATTTCGCCCTCGTAGGCCCGCTTCCAGAGGGCTGCAGCCTTCGCGGGCTCTCCCGCGCGCCAGGCCGCGTCGCCGCCGAGGGCGAGGAGGTCGGGCCGCGAACTCTTCATGACCTGATCGACGAGGGGACCGAAGAGGCCGGCGTCCCAGAGGAGGAGGGGGTCCGGTTCCCGACCCCGGTCGATGGCGTGCTTGAGCCAGGCCTCCGCGGAGAAGCGATCGCCGGCCTTCAAGGCGAGGAGGGCCGCCTCCTCGTACCAGGAGGCGTCGCCCGTGGCCTTCGCGAGCCTCGCGAGGCCGGATTGGCCGAGGAGACCCGGGCCTTCCCCGGAACCGACGGCGAGGACGGCCTCGGCCCAGAGGCCGGGGTGGGCCTCGGGGTCGAGACTGCCGCCGAAGAGGGCGAGGGCCTTCCGGGGCGCGCCCGCCCTGAGGAAGAGCCAGGCGGCGCTGCGTCCCGCCGGCTCCGAGGCGGGCAGGGCCTTGACGACGCGGGAGGCCGTCGTCAGGTTCCTCCCCCCGTCGCCGAGCTCCTCCGAGGCGGGAGAGCGCTTGGCGAGGGAAATCCAGTCCGAGGCGCTCGAGGCGCGGCCGTAGAGACGGGAGAAGGCCGCCGAAAGCTTTTTTGGAGGGGCCTGGGTGGAAAGCAGGCTGTCGAGTTCGGAGAGTCCCGTCGGGAAGTCCCCGGCGGAGCAGGCGACGAGCAGAAGGGCGGCGAGGGCGAGGAGGCCCCGGAAGGGAAGTCCTCCCCTGCCCTCAGCCGGCGCTCTTCGCTTTCCAGATCCCATCAAGGACCCCGTTCACGAAGCGGAAGGAATCGTCCGCGCCGAATTCCTTCGCGATCTCGATGGCCTCGTCGATGGTGATCTGGGCCGGGATGTCGGGATTGAAGAGGAGGGAGTAGGTCCCGATCCGCAGGATGGCGAGATCGACCTTCTTGAGCCGCTCGAAGGTCCAGTTCTTGAGGTGGGACTTGATGGCCTCGTCGACGACGGCGATGTTCTCCAGGGCGCCCGCGATGAGGAGGCGTGCGAAGGCCCGATGCTCCTCCTCGAAACCCTCCATCTTCTCGTGGTCGAGCCAGGCGAAGGCGAGGAGTTCCTTGAGCGGAGTGCCCGAGGCCTCCCAGGCGTAGAGGGCCTGGAAGGCGAGGATGCGCGCCTTGCGCCGCGATGCCATCCCCCGGCCTCAGAAGTTGAGGGAGTCGTTGTTGATGGTGACCGTCGCCGACTTCCGGAGCTCGGCTACGAGGGCCTTGTCGACCTGGTCCACGAAGGCGGCTTCCTTCTCGGCGGCGATCTTCTGGGCCACGAGCTCGAGGACCGTGCCCTGCTGTCCGGGCACCGTGTCCGAGAAGGTGAGCTGCTTGTAGGGCAGGAACTCGTTGAGCCGCACGATCTGCATCCCCGTCGGGCCCTCGATGAGGTCGGAGACCTCGCCCGTCTTCAGCTTGAAGACCTTGTCGATGAAGAGGCTGCCGTAGACGGTCTCGGACTGGGCTGTCTTGGCGACGAGGACGGAGGCTCCGCCCTTGTAGCCCGAGCCCTGATCGAAGGCCTTGACCATCAACTCGTCGAAGCGGCCGGAGTTCGCCTTGATCTGGGCGGCGACCTGCCTGATCGCGTCGGTCGCCCTGGCCTTGGCGTCGGGCGACGCGTTCTTGAAGTCGACGAAGATCACCGAGATCCTCGCGGTGTCGGGGCGCACGAGGCTGGACTTGGCCACGTCGTAGGCCTTGAAGATCTCGTCCGAGCTCGGCGCGGGGATGGCCGCGTATTCCTTGGCCTTCCGCTGGGTCACGTAGGACCTGAAGAGGAGCTGCTGACGATAGTAGGTCTTGGCGTCGGCGAAGATGCCCTGGGAACGTAGGAAGTCCTCGAAGTGCGCGTCGTCGCTCCCCGCGAGGCCGCCGACGCTGGCCTTGGCCTTGGCGATCTCGGCCGTGATCTCGGAATCCTGGACGAAGATCCTCTCCCGCTCGCAGTACTGGAAGAAGAGGAGGGTGTCGATCTTGCTGTTGAGGTACTGCTTTCGCTCGTCGATCGTCATCTTCCTGCCGATCGCCGCCTCTATCTTCGTCACCTCGGACTTGAACTGGTTGAAATCGATCACCTGGTTCTTGATGAGCTTCACCTCGGCCACGGGAGGCTTGGTGATGGTGGTCTGGGCGAGGCCGTACATGAGGGGCAGGAAGGCGAGGAGGAGGAAGAGGGGCTTACGCTTCATGGATCTACCTTGCGGAGAGGGATAGCGGACACTGCACGGCCCTGGTCCGCCTGGGACAGGGAAGGGTCGGGCCCGCTCCGAGTAAAGCACGATCAGGAAGAAAAGTAACAGAAATCGGCGATGCTAGGCAAGCCGCGCCCGGCCCACTCAGCCCTGGCGGGGAAGTCCGATCCTGCGCCGGAGGACCAGGAGGCCGGCCAGCCGAGGCTCGAGTTCGGAGGCCCTGCCCAGGGCCTCGACGGCGGCATCGATCTCCTTGCGGCGGAGGTGCACCTCGGCCTTCTTCCGCCAGAACTGGGCCAAGTCCCTCCGCGGCAGGCTGAGGCGCGTGGCCTCCTCGAGGCGGTCGAGGAAGTCCTCCTCGTCGAGGACCTTGGGCAGCTTGAGGAGGACGAGGGTCCGGAAGCGCAGGGCGACGACGTCGAAGAAGTAGCGGAACCAGGGCCGCTCGGCCTCCAGTTCGATCAGGCGCTTGTAGTGGAGCCAGGCCTTGATGATGCGGTCGCGTTTCTCGTATTCCTCGGCGAGGCAGAACTCGGCGTCCATGGCCTCGCCCCTCTCGAGCCAGCGCTCGAGCCGGAAGTCCTCGAAGGAGCGGGCCTTCTCGTAGACCTCCAGGGCCTCGTCCTCGAGGTCGTGGAGAAGATCGTAGACCACGAGTTTGGCCTGGCTCTCGGGATCGTGGGGCCGGGCCTTGAGGAAGACGCGATAGTCGAAACCGCCCTCCGTGGCGCTCCTTCGGAGCTGGCGGTCGTGGTTCCGGCGACGCTCGGGGTCCGAGAGGACTCGATAGGCCTCGAGAAGGAGGCGCATGGCCCCCTCGCTGGCCCTCGCCCCTTCGACCTGGGCCCCCCTCCGGCCGGCGATGGCGGCGGCCGTGTCGGGGTGGAGCTTCTTGGCGCGCTTCCGGAAGGCGCTCTTAACCTCGCTCGTGCTCGCATCGGCGGCAACCCCGAGGATCTCGTAGTAGTCGGGCATCGATGTTCCTGGACAGAAGGTTGGGCGGTCCTCCCGGGACGGACCGCGGCGAGGAGACGGGGACGCCGCGTCCCCTCGTCAGGCTTCTTTGGCCTCTCCCCGGGATTTCAGGAGCTTGGTCGCGAAGATGGCGTCGCGCTCGCGCTCCTCGAGGGAGGACTCTATGAAGGCCTTGCGGGCCCTGGACTCGGGAATGACTATCTTGTCGAGGGCGTTGACCCTCCGCTGGGTCTTCTTCACTTCCTTGGCCAGCCTCCACACGACGGTCCGGAGGGCGGCCATCTGCACGAGGAGCCTGAGAAGTTCGGCGAACTCCGCCACGGTCTCGTCCGTGTCGGAGGAGGAGTTGAGGAAGGAGGTCTGGAGGACCCGGTCGGGCATGACCGCCTCGAGGGAGGGAATCCTCTGGCCCGCGGCCTGCACCAGGGTCTCCCTGATGAGCATGTCGTTGCGCATGCCCGCCGCGAGTTCACGGACCCGCTCCCGCCCCGAGGAGAGGAACATGCGGCGCATCACCGGATAGGCCGCCATCGAGCGGGAGTCGATCTCCCGCTCGAGGACGCGGACCTGGTCGACGCGCTTCATGAGCTCCATCATGAGGATCTCGCGCTTGCGCTCGAGGAGCTCGTAGCCCTCGACCGCGAGAGCGAGGTTCTCCTTCTCCTTGAGAAGGTTGGATTTCGTCGGCGCGATCGTCTGGGTAGGCATCGGTCAGGCTCCTGCCTTCGAAGTTGCGCCCTCGACGACCCTGGGCAGGTACTTGTCGATGTACTTCTTCGAGACGCGGATGAGCTCTTCGCGCGGCAGCATGGCCAGGAGGCGCCAGCCGATGTCGAGGGTCTCGCCGATGCTCCGGTTCTCGTCCTCGCCCTGGGCGAGGAATTCGGTCTCGAAGCGCTCGCCGAAGCGGAGGTACTGCTTGTCGAGGGTGGAGAGCTCCTCCTCGCCGATGATGGCGGCGAGGTTGCGGATGCTCTTCACCTTCGCGTAGCAGGCGAAGAGCTGGCTCGAGACGTCCTTGTGGTCGTCGCGCGTCATGCCCTCGCCGATGCCGTCCTTCATGAGGCGCGAGAGGGAGGGAAGCACCGCGATGGGGGGATAGATGCCCTTCTGCGAGATCTCGCGGTCGATGGAGATCTGGCCCTCGGTGATGTAGCCCGTCAGGTCCGGGATGGGGTTCGTCACGTCGTCGTTGGGCATGGAGAGGATGGGGATCTGGGTGATGGAGCCCGAGGAGCCCTCGATCTTGCCGGCGCGCTCGTAGAGGGAGGCCAGATCCGAGTAGAGGTAGCCCGGATAGCCCTTGCGGGAGGGGACCTCGCCTCGGGAGGCGGAAACCTCGCGGAGGGCCTCGCAGTAGTTCGTCATGTCGGTCATCACGACGAGGACGTGCATGTTCTTCTCGTAGGCCAGGTACTCCGCGGCAGTGAGGGCCGAGCGCGGGGTGACGAGGCGCTCGATGGAGGGGCTGTCCGCGAGGGAGAAGAACATGGTGACGCGGGAGAGGACGCCAGACTTCTCGAAGGAGTCCTGGAAATATCGCGCCACGTCGTACTTGATGCCCATGGCGGCGAAGACGATGGCGAAGGGCTCGTCGCGGCCGCCGTTGGCGTCGGAGGGGAGGATCTTGGCCTGGCGGACGATCTGGGCGGCGAGGCGGTTGTGAGGAAGGCCGTTCCCCGAGAAGAGGGGGAGCTTCTGCCCGCGGATCAGGGTGTTCATGCCGTCGATGGCGGATACGCCGGTCTGGATGAAGTCCTTGGGGTAGACTCGCGCCGCGGGGTTGATGGGCTCGCCGTTGACGTCGCGGAACTCGTTCGTGAGGATCTCGGGATAGCCGTCGGCCGGCCGGCCGAGGCCGTCGAAGATGCGGCCGAGGAGATCGATGCCGACCCGGAGCTCGAGGGGCTTGCCGAGATACTCGACCTTGGTGTCGTCGATGGTGAGGCCGGTGTTGGCCGCGAAGAGCTGGACTGCCACGGCCTTCTCGCTGGTCTCGACGACGCGGCCGATCCTCCGCGCCCCGTCGCGGCCGAAGACCGCGACTAGCTCGCCGAAGCCGACGGTCTCGGTCCTCTCGGCTATGACGATCGGGCCCTCGGCGTGGATGAGGCCCCTGTGTTCAAGTCCCTTCATCGGGTCTCCTCCCCCGCCTTGCGGCGCTGGAGCTCGTCGAACTGCACGACAATCTCTCTCGTCGCGGCCTTTATGTCCTCGAGCTTCTCGTTGGGCACCTCGCTCTTGAGGCGCGTGATCCTCTCCCTGATCGGGAGGGCGATGATCATGGACAGGGGGACCCCCGCCTTGACCGCGGCTTCGGCCTTCCGGTGGAACTGCAGGATGGCCTCGAGGAGGGCCATCTGCTTGGCCGGCGTGCAGTACTTGTCGATGTCGTCGAAGGAGTTCTGCTGGAGGAAGCCGTTCTTGATCATGTCCGCGATCACGAGGATGAGGCGCTGGTCGTCCGGCAGGGCGTCGGGGCCGATGAGGCGGACGATCTGCTCGAGGCGCTGCTCGCGCTTCAGGAGCTCCATGGTCTTGGCGCGGGCGTCCGCCCAGTTGGGGTCGGTCTTGTCCCACCACTCCCGGAGGTCCTCGACGTACTCCGAGTAGGAATCGATCCAGGAGATGGCCGGATAGTGGCGGGCGTAGGCGAGGTCCTTGTCGAGGCCCCAGAAACAGCGGATGAAGCGCTTGGTGTGCTGGGTGACGGGCTCGGAGAAGTCGCCGCCGGGGGGCGAGACCGCGCCGATGATGGACACCGAGCCGGGCTTGCCTCCCAGGGTCTCGACGCGGCCGCCGCGCTCGTAGAACTCGGCGAGGCGGGTCGGGAGGTAGGCGGGGAAGCCTTCCTCGGCGGGCATCTCCTCGAGGCGGCCAGAGAGCTCGCGGAGGGCCTCGGCCCAGCGCGAGGTCGAGTCGGCCATGACGGCGACATCGTACCCCATGTCGCGGTAGTACTCGGCGATCGTGATGCCCGTGTAGATTGAGACCTCGCGGGCCGCGACCGGCATGTTGGAGGTGTTGGCGATCAGGATGGTCCGCTCCATGATCGAGCGCCCCGTCCTCGGGTCGACGAGGTGGGGGAACTCGGTGAGGACCTCGGTCATCTCGTTGCCGCGCTCGCCGCAGCCGACGTAGACGATGATGTCGGCGTCGCAGTACTTGGCGATGGCGTGCTGGGTCATCGTCTTGCCCGTGCCGAAGGCTCCGGGCACCGCGGAGGTGCCGCCCTTCGAGATGGGGAAGAGGATGTCGATGACGCGGAGGCCAGTCATGAGGGGCTCGGTGGGGGGAAGGCGGCGCTGGGTGGGACGGGGGAGGCGCACCGGCCAGTGGTGCATGAGGCCGAGCTCGGCGCCCGAGTCCGCGAAGACGATCGGGGTGCGGAGATCGTAGTCGCCGTCGGGCAGGACCTTCGTCACGGTGCCGCTCTTCGTAGTCGGCGGGCAGATGACCCGGTGTTTGGTGAGCTGGGTCTCCTGCACCTCGGCGATGAGGACGCCGGGTCCGACCTTGTCGCCGACCTTGACCAGGACCTTGGTCGGCCACTTCATGCCGAGGTCGAGGGAATCGCCCTTGACGCCCGACTTGATGAAGGAGCCCGAGCTCTTCTTGAGCATGTCGAGGGGACGCTGCATGCCGTCGTAGATCTTGCCGAGGAGGCCGGGACCGAGGGTGACGGAGAGGGGCATGCCCAGGGAGACGGCGGGCTCTCCCGGCTTCATGCCGGTGTTCTCCTCGTAGACCTGGATCGTGGCTCCCTTGTCGTCCATGCGGATAATCTCGCCGACGAGGCGGGCGTCGCCGACCTCGACGACATCGTAGAGACCGGCGCCGCCGAGACCCTCGGCCTGGACGACGGGACCCGCGATGCGGGTTATGCGACCTTGGATCATGCTTTCAACGCCTCCGCGCAGAGGGCGCGGGCGAGCACGCCCCTCGTTCTGTCGAGTAGATCGGATTCGACGAGGTCCATCGTGGCCCTGAGGGTGAGCCTGCCGTCGAGGGACTCGACGACGAGCCCGACCGCCGGGAGCTTCGGATCCTCCACCACTTCGCGGGCCTCGGCGATGCCGAGGGCGGCCTTGGCGACGGTCACGGACCGCGCCTTGTCGAGGCCGCGGTGCCTGATCCGCACGTCCTTGCCCTTGAACTGCGAGGCGGCACCCTTCATGAGGCCCTCGCAGAGGGAGGCGACCCGGTCGGTGCCCAGGCCGGCCATGTAGGCCCCGAGGGCCTTCCTGACGCGGCCGTCCACGAGTTCGGTCCGGTAGCGGATCTTCTCGAGGGGGATGCGCGCGAGGGTCTCGGCGCGATGGCGCTCGATCCAGGCCTCGGCGGAACGCCGGGTCTCCTCGCGGGCCGCCTGCGAGCGCTCGGCCGCCGAGGCGACGGTGCGCGCCACCTCTTCGTCCGCCTCGCGGATCAGCCTCTCGGCCGTCTTGCGGGCCTCGTCGAGGATTTCCTTCTGTATCGCTTCGGTGTTTCCGATCTCTTCCATTCTCGCTCCTGGGCCTGCTCACGGCCAAAGCGCCGCGGCCGTCGGCCTGCGGGCATTCCCGTTCCCGGATCGCTCCGGGGCGCTAGATCATGACGCCGACGGCCTCGCGCACGGCATCGACGATGCTTCTCCTGTCGCCCGACCGGGGTCCCTGTCCGGGGACCTCGACGATGAGGGGATACTCTCCCGACATCTGCCAGGCCTTCACTTCCTCGTCGAGGAGATCGGCGACCTCCTCGGTGAGGACGAGGACCTTGACCGCCTCGCCGCCGGCGAGCTCGCCGGTGGCCTTGCGGAAGGCGTCGACCGCCTCCTCGCGGCCCGAGGCGGCCCGACCGTCCACACCGGCCAGCTTGAAGGCCAGGACGATCTCCTCCTCGGCTATCACGAAGATGCCGGCCATAGACTACATCAGCAGGCAGAGGAGCCCGACGAGGAAGCCCCAGAGGCAGATTCCTTCGGCGAGTCCGAGGTAGGGAAGGGCCTTGCCCGAAAGGCTGGCGTCCTCGGCGATGGCACCCATGGCCGCGGCGCCGACGCCGCCGACGGCGATACCGCCGCCGATGCAGGCGAGACCGACCGCGATGCCGGCCCCGAGATACTTGAGGTTGCGGAGATCGAGGGCGGGGGCGGCGGTCTGGGCGGTGGCGGCGATGACAGTGCCGGCCACGAAGAGAATGGTGAGTGCGAGCTTCTTGTTCACGTCGTTACTCCTTGCTGAAGCGGAATTTGAAGGGAGCGAAGAGCGTCCCCGTTTCGGTGAGGAATTTGGAGAGGAATTCGTAGTACTGGAGACGCACGACCTGGATCGCGACGACCATGCCCTCGAGGACGAGGATGATCGCGTTGAAGAGGATGAAGATGAGCACTCCCGACACCGTGCCGAGGATCGACTCGCCCACCATCTCGATGAGCTTGAAGGTGACGAAGGAGAGCACCACGTGGGAGATGGCGAAGGCGCCGACGCGGAGGAAGGAGAGCGAGTTGGACAGATAGTAGGAGAAGACCTCGATGACGGCCACGAAGCCCTTGATGACATTGGCGAAGGCGCCGTCGTCGCTGCCGTGGTGGTGGCCGTCGAGAAGTCCCTGCAGGGGCTCCTCGAAGATGAGAAGGACGACGGGGAGGCCGAGCCCCACCGCGTCCCACCAGCCCAGGGGAGCGCCGAGGATGACGCGGATGCCCATGCCGATGGCCCACCAGAGGAAGAAGGCCCCGCAGAGACCGGTCTTGTGGAAGACGGCCTCGCCGTACTTCCCGGTCTTCACGCGGTCGACGATGTTGAATATGAGGCCGAGGGAGTTGACGACGACACCGATCGCGATGGTGAAGCCGAAGAAGGCGATGATCTTCTCCTTCTCGCCCTTCAGGAGGAACTCGAGGAGGGGGAGGAAGCGATCCTTCTCCTCGCCGAGGATGGTCCGCGTGAGGATCCGCTCGAGGGGCACGAGCCACTCCTCGTTGGAGAAGAGGGAGCCCGTGAGGACGCCCATGAGCATGGAGCCGAGACCGGCACCGATGACGATGGGCGCGAAGATCTTCCACTTGCGAAGACTCTTGACCAGCTCGAACTGGAGGGCGAGGCCCGCGAGGAGGATGATCCCACCCTGGCCGAGGTCGCCGAACATGATGGAGAAGAGGAAGACAAAGAAGGCGCCCACGAAGGGCGTCGGGTCGATGCCGCCGTACATCGGCACGCCGAAGGAGGTGACCATGCGCTCGAAGCTCGAGAAGAAGGGCACCCGGCGGAGAAGGACGGGGACCTCCTCCTCGCCCTTCCTCACGGCTTCGACCTCGCGGGGCGCGAAGGTACGGAGGGCGATGCGGCTCCCCGAGATCGCGGCCAGCTCGGCCGAGACGGCCTTGATGCGGGCCTTGGGCATCCAGCCGACGAGGCGCAGGGTCTGCTCGGAGCCCTCGAGTCCCGTCTTGAGGCCCTCGACGCCGTCGGCGATCGCGAAGCTGGAGGCCAGGGAAGCCCATTCCCCGGCGAGCTCCGTCGCGAGGACGCCGCGTCGTTTCTCGAGCTCGACGGTCTTCGCCTCGAGGAGGGAGAGCTCCTTCTCGAGGGACTCGGGCACCTCCGCGGGGATGCCCTGGAAATCGGGCGGGAAGGCCTTGGCGCTGAAGCCGGACTTGCCGAGCTCGGCGTCGAGGGCGAAGCGCCCGCTTCGCGTCGTGGCGGCCACGATGAGGTTCTTGTCGTCGACGGCGTAGACGGCCGACTTGGGGCCGAGGCGCTCCGAGAGCTCCTCGACGGTGCCGGAGTTGAGCCAGCCCACGCGGATGGACAGGAAGGAGAGCGAATCGAGCTCCTTCCAAGGCAGGCTGAGGCCGGCGAAGGCACGGGCCTCTTCGAGGGCCTCGCGGGTCTTTTCGATGCGGGAATCGTTGGCGGTCCAATCCGCGTCGAGGCCGGCGACCTTGTCCCAGAGGGCCTCGAGGCGAAGGAGGTCCCTCTCCTCGGGAAGGCGGGTGCCCGGAGGCACGACCTCGGGGAAATCCAGGCCCAGGATGCGGCGGATGGCCGCGACCTTATCGAGGGCTCCGCCCTGGGCCGAGGGCTTCCGCCCTTCCCTGCCACGGACAGTCTTTCCCTCGCCGACCGCGCCTTCCTTGGCCTCCTCGGCTTCCTTGGCGACGGAGAGCTGGAAACAGGCCTCGTTCCCGAGGCGTTCGAGGATGAGGTCGATGTCGCGCTTCATGGCGACGATCTCGACCTTCCTCATCGGAACTGTGCTCATGCGTAGGCCCCCGTCAGCTGGGCCGCGAAGGCGGCGATCTCGTCGGCGGGCGCCTCGAGATGCACGCCCTCGAGGACCCCGAAAACCGCCGCGGTCTCGTATTCCTTGATGCGGAAGTAGGTGTAGAGGGGCACGAAGCTCCCGAGTTCCATGTGCATGGCCTGCACGAGGTCGGAGAAGATGCGCTTGCGCGCCTCGACCTCGACGTGACGTACATCGAGGTGCCATTCCTCGCCCGACTTGCCCGAGTCGTTGAGAAGGCCCTCGAACTTCCAGCCCGCCCAATCGGGTTTGGAATCGGGCCTTCGCTGGAGGGCGTCGACCGCCGCCTTGGCGGCGTCGACGCCGCGCAGGTCGAGGAGGAGGCCCTCGATCTCCTCCGAGCGCATGCCGTAGTAGCGCCGGAGCCTGAGGGCCCAGATGACATTCTCGAGCTCGGCTTCCTTCCGGATGACCCGGGGCAGGTTGCCCTTGAGGGCGCCGGGGAGGCGGGAGACCACCTTCCACAGCTCCTCGAAATACTGGCGATCGATCCTGTTCTTCGTGAGGGCCATATCCCGGTGCTCAGGCTCCGCGAGCCAGGAGAACCGGCGATGGGCGAACATCCGCGCCCGGTCCGGGTAGAAGGAAGCCAGCACCGAGGGCCGGACGACGAAGGCCGAGGCCTCGGGCGAGTCGGCCTCGCCGGCGGCGAGGGCGACGAGGAGGCGCTTCACATAGCCGAACTCCGCCTTGCGGAGGAGGGCCTTGAAAAAGTCCTCGTGCTTGGAGATCTGTCCCGCCAGCGACATGAAGTCGCGGAGAGCCTCGGACTCGAGCTTCCTTTCGGCCGCGCCGACAAGAAGACGCTCGGGGAGGGCGGGAGCAGGTTCCTCGAAGAGGGTCTTCCAGACCTCGGAGACCCGGCCGAGGCGGGCGAGGGCCGCGGCCCTCGAACCGAGCCTGAGACGCGCCACCGAGCCGAGAACCCGGGCGTAGCTGTATTCCGGCTGGAAGCTCGCGGCCATGTTACTTCTTGGAAGGCGCGGACCCGGCGAGGGCCGAGTCGCAGGAGGCGCGGAAGGACGCCTCGTCCACGGGCGTGGACTCGATGGAGCCTCTGAAGGCGCTGATGGCTTTCTCATACTCCGCGGCCGTGGAAGCGACGGCGGCGGCCTTGTTGGAGTTGGCTTCCTTCACCGCGGCCTCGTAGGCCGCCGAGAAATCGGCCTCGGCCCTCTCTTTGGCCGCGGCGATGCGCCGATCGGACTCCGTGCGGGCGTCGGCCACGAGGGCCTCCGCCTTCTTCTCAACGTCGAAAAGCTTGTCAAGAAGATCGTGATCCTTGGATGACATGAGAGCCCCCGCGTGTTCTTGGTAAGGTTCCGAGGGAATCAGAATTCCCTATATTCCCCGGTCTGTCGAGAGAAAAAAATGTCATTCGCCCTGCGCGACGAACATCGCTACGAAGTGGAAAGCAAGACTCAAAAACGGAAGCCGGCGGCAAGGGCCGGCTTCCGAACATCTTCTATCGGGACCTGACCGGCTACTTGCCGGAGCCTCCCGCAGGAGCGGCGGGCGCCGCCGGAGCGAGGGTCTCGGGGGCGGCGGGAGCCTGGGCGGCGCCCTTCCACCATTCGCTGGCGGCAGGTGCCGGCGCCTTCTTGAGCGCGGCGGCTTCGACATTGCCTGTGGAGCCCTTGCTGAGGAGGGCCAGGGAGAAGGAACACACGAAGAAGAGCGCCCCGAGCACATAGGTGAAGCGCTGCATCACGTTGCTCGACCTGGAGCCGAAGGCGGAGTTGCTCGAACCGGCGAAGATGCCGCCAAGACCCTCGGCGCCTTCGTTCTGGATGACCACCATCAGGACGAGGAGGAGGCAGTCGATGACGAAGATCACGAGGAGGACAATGCTCAGGATGCCCATACGATCAACTCCAAAACTATGCTTTGCCGGCGAAGGGGTGCCGGAGGTGCGGATGAACGGCACGGCATCCTACAGGATACCCCCGGTTTTTGCAAGAGGAATTGTCCCGGT
>Ga0334722_10000959_pt1 | contig 38549 bp, 42 predicted proteins | sample C3_bottom_MG_FD_207210 | JGI IMG/M metagenome (GOLD analysis project Ga0334722, IMG submission 207210) | Sediment microbial communities from Yellowstone Lake, YNP, Wyoming, USA - C3_bottom | ecosystem: Environmental > Aquatic > Freshwater > Lake > Sediment | place: USA: Wyoming | collected... | reverse complement strand
GACGGCGAGATCCATCCGGGCGAGGTGGTGGAGGAGAAGATTTCGCTGTCGGAGCGCTTCGGGCTGTGGCTGTCGTTCTACCCGCCCAAGCAGGACGAGTACCTGACCATCGTCGCACACTGGCTCAAGCATTTCGGCTGCAGCGACGAGGACATCGCCGCCGCCCGGGGCGATGCGCTGGTGTGGGCGCTGGAACGCGGCTCGCGTTCGGGCCGGGTGGCGTGGCAGTTCGCGCGCGACTGGGGCGGCAAGCATGGGCGGCAGCATGTCGGCTGAGACGCTGATGCAGGTGCCGGCCACGCACACGCCGGACGGCCGCAAGATCACTGAGGTGGCCGTCGGCGTGCTGGTGCAGCCGGATGGCCAGTTCCTGTTGGCGCAGCGCCCCGAGGGCAAACCGTACGCGGGCTACTGGGAATTCCCCGGCGGCAAGCTGGAGGCGGGGGAGTCGGTGGAAGCCGCGCTCACGCGCGAGCTGAAGGAAGAGCTGGATATCACGCTGCGCACCTGTGTGCCGTGGCACACCATCGAGCACGACTACCCGCACGCCTACGTGCGGCTGCACTTCTGCAAGGTGACGGCGTGGGAAGGCACGCTGCGCGCGCTGGAAGAGCAGGACTTCGCTTGGCAGACACTGCCGATCACCGTCGATCCGGTCTTGCCGGCGACGCTGCCGGTGTTCGAATGGATGCGCGCGGAGAGCGCCGCCGCGCCGGCCCAGTCCAACTGACTGACTCGGCGACCCGACCCGTACTACTGCGCCTGCAGGAAGGCGGCCACCGCCTTCGCCTGTTCGTCCGTCAGCGTGTGGGCGACAGCGCTCATCACCGGGGCGTTGGCACGGGTGCCGTTCTTGAACACGCCGATCTGCCGCAAGAGATACGCCGCATGCTGCCCCGCCAGGCGCGGGAAGGTGTCGTTGCCCTCGGCGTGGGCGCCGTGGCAGGACGCACAGGCCGGCACACCCTCGGCCGCTAGGCCGTGCTCGAAGATCTCCTTGCCGCGCGCCATCAGCGCCGGATCGCCAGCGGGGCCGGCTGGCGCGCTCTGGCGCGCGTAGTACTCGGCTAGCGAGCCGATGGTCGCGTCATCGAGCTGCGAGGCGATCCCCCACATGAAGGCCTGCGCGTCGGTCTCGCCGCGGCCACGGTTGCGGAATCCCTTGAGCTGCGCTTCCAGGTAGTGCGGCACCTGCGCATCCAGGCGCGGGAACATGGGCGATTCGCTCTTGCCGTGCACGCCGTGGCAGGACGAACACAATTGCGCCGCCAGCTTTTCGCCGTCTTGCGCGCCAGCGGTGGTGGTGGACCATCCGGCTGCCGCCATCGCCATCAGCGCGGCCACGCATGCCCACCTGGGCTTGTGGAGTCTGTTCATCGCGGGCTTCCTCTCCCCTGATCGGGCTAGAACATGAACCAGCCGAGCAGATAGATCGTGTTGTTGTCGAGTGCGTTGCGGCCGTTGCCGTCGTAATTGCTGCGCGCGCCGTTGAACTTGAGATACCACGTGTACTGCAGCGCCAGCTTGACCTGCGGATGCGGCAGGTAGTCGAGTTCGAGGATCACGCCCTGTGTGTCCGGGCGGCCGTTGGCACTGCCGGTGACAGGCGCCGGCGCATAGAGGCCCGGGTCGGCGCTGCCGGTAGTCGAGAAGTAGGCCAGGGTGGCGCCGTACTTGCGCTGGTAGTAGTACGACGCCTTGGCCTTGAAGGTGTCGAGGTGGTCGGTTGCGTTGGCGGGTGTCGGGCCAGCGCCGATGCCGCCGCTCGGGAAGCTGGCGCGCCAGTCCTGCTGCTCGTGGATCCACGCGACCTGTGCCGTGAAGGCGTGCGTCATGGTCAGGTACTGGTATTGGCCATCGAGCGCGACGTCGCGGAAGCGATCCGTCGGGGTGCCGGAGATGGTGTTGTCGGGGTACCGATTGGCCAGCAGCCCAAAGGTGCCGAACATGATCGAATGCGCGCCCCATTCCTGGTTGTAGGCGACGCGCCAATACGGGTTGGCGCCGCTCAGGCGCGCCACGCCGCCGGGGGTGGCGGTGTCCTGCCCGGCGCGAAACACGGAGAACAGCTGGTCGGCGGTCCGGTACGCGCCGAATTCGGCGTAGATGCGGCGTTGCCAGAACACATAGGCGCTGGCACCGACCGCCTGCTGCGCAAGGCCACCGTCGATGAGCGTCCCGGCCAGCGGCGGCACGCCGATGTTGGGCGCGGCATACGGGTAGCCGAAGGCCGGACTGGTATTCCACACGTCGGACACCGTTGGGTTGTTGTTGACCGTGACGCCGTAGATGAAGTCGATGTCTTCCCGCGTCAGGTGCCAGGCAGCGCGGATGTCGGTGTTGTCCAGCGCGCTGTGGTGGCCAATGCCGTCGTAGGTCCACTGCGCGAAAGCACCGACCGGGCCATAGATGCGGCCGGCGTAGAAGAGGCTCGCCTGCTGCAGGACGGTGTCACCGTTGCGGACGAAGTCGAAATCCTGCTGGTCGATGGTGCGCGTGTTGGTGCGCGAGATTTGCACCATCCCTGACAGCGGGATGGTGTCGTTGTTCTTCAGTGTGTAGCCGGTCATCTTGAAGAACCGGCCGAACGGGGTGAGTTCGGGAAAGCTGACGTGGCACGCCATGCAGGCCATGCCCGTCTGGCGGGCAAAGGCCGGTACGGCACCTGCTTCACCGGATGCTGCCAAGAGGCCGCCCAATAGCAGCCAGACGAGCGCGCTGAGCGCAGCCATGATCCGTCGCATGGTGTTCCTCCCTGTTCTTCTCGGTTTCACCAGCACGCATCACCATGGAAGGCGCTGCGGGCGAACGTGTCAACGTGAGGGACGGGGCAGGCTGATATGGATCAAGGTTTGCCGGACAACGCAGGCCATGCGTTCGGCCGCCGCATCAGGGCAGGAGGGGGGGCGAGCGCCGCGCATGGTGCGGCGCACCGTTGCAGGGGCGCTTCAGTTGAGTTTGCTGCTCGCGCCGCCGGACTCGCCGCCCGGAGCACCCGTCGGCAGGTCGTCGTCTTCCACCACGGGGATGGTGTATTGCTCGGCAGCCCACGCGCCCAGGTCGATCTGCTTGCAGCGCTCGGAGCAGAACGGGCGGTAGCGGCTCTCCGCCACCCAAGGCACCGGTTTGCCGCAAGTCGGGCATTTGACGGTCTTCGCAGTCATAGCGGGCTCAGAAGTTACAGAGCTTGAGCTGGAAGGGGATGTCCGCATCCACCGGCTTGGGGCGCTGGTCACCGTCCTGCTGCGTAAAGCGGACCCACAGCATGTACTTGTTGGCGCTGATTTCCGGGATGAACGGCAGCCCACCATCGTCCAGCCGCACCTGCATGAGCTGGTAGATGCGTCCAGACAGCATCTGCTGATAGCTGCCCGAGGTGGCGATCACCTTGCCGCTCTGGCCGGATTCGCGCAGCAGGCGCAGCACCATCAACGTGGCGTCGCGCAGGGGCACCAGCGGCTGCGCCCATTTGATGATGTCGGCGCGGCGGCGCTCTGCCGGATAGTGCTGCCAGGCGAAGTACGCCGGCAGGTCGAATTCACACGTCCCGCCCGGGATGATGGCGCGGCTGCGGATGCTGGTCAGCCACTCGTTGTCGGCGATCAGCTGGCCGGCCTTGCCATGCGTGGCGGTGAGGTTGCCCGAAGCCGTTTCCAGCTCGCTGATGACGGCGTCGAGCGCGTCCTGGTCGATCTGCGGGTTGGCGCGCAGCGCAGAGAGCGTCTGGCGCTGGCGGTCCAGCTCCTTGAGCAGGTCGGATTTGAGGTCGGCGCGGCCGGCCACGTCAACGATCTCGAACAGCGTGGTCAGCGCGACGTGGTGTTGCAGCGGGTGTTCCTGCGCGAGAAAGAAATCCAGACGCTCGAACAGATCTTCGAGACGCAGCAGCGTTCGAATGCGTTCGTTGAAGGGATATTCGTACAGGATCAAAACGGGGCGCCCGGGTTGGCCAGTGAAGCGGAATTGACTTCGACCTGCCCGCATTCTATGCGAGACCCTCGCGCATCACAATGCAAAGGGCTGTGACGTCCGCTTTCCGCTGCTTTCAAGTCGCCCGGTAGGCTTGGTCCAGACGGGCGATCTGCGGTGCAAGGTCGGCCAGCGTGCCGCCGTTGTCGATGACGTCGTCGGCCGCAGCCAGGCGCGCTTCGCGCGTCGCCTGGCGGGCGATGATGGCTTCCACCTGCGCGCGCGGCAGGCCGTTGCGGGCCATGACGCGGTCGATCTGCGTCTGCACCGGGCAATCGACCACCAGGATGCGGTCGACCAGCGCGCGCCAGCTTTGGTGGCCGGTCAGCGACTCCACCAACAGGGGGACCACGTAGACGAGGTAGGCGCACGCGCCCGACGCCTGCGCCGCGGCGCCGCGCGCCAGGCCGATCTCGCGGATGAGCGGGTGCGTGATCTGCTCCAGCCGCGTTTTGGCGGTGGCGTCGGAGAAGGCGAGGGCGCGCATGGCGTCACGGTCCATGGCGCCGTCGGCGCGCAAGATGCCCGGGCCGAAGGCTTCGACCAGCTTGGGAATGGCAGCCCCGCCCGGCGCGGTGATCTCGTGGGCGATGGCATCGGTGTCGACGATGGCCGCGCCAAGCTCGGCAAAGCGGTCGGCGACATAACTCTTGCCGCTGCCGATGCCGCCGGTCAGGCCGATCACGCGCATGGGCGCCGCCGGGTTACTGCGCCACCAGGGGCGCGAGCCCCGTCATGGCGACCAGTTGTGGACCCGCCAGCAGGGCGATCACGCCCGCGCCGGCAATGAATGGCCCGAACGAGAATGGCGATTCGCTCTTGGCGCCGCGCGCGATGCGCACGAGCCCGAACACCAGCCCCACCAACGACGACAGCAGCACCAGCATCGGCAGCGCCTGCCAGCCGAACCAGGCGCCGAGCGCGGCCATCAGCTTGAAGTCGCCGTAGCCCATGCCCTCGCGGTCGCGCAGCAGCTTGTAGGCCCAGTAGATCGTCCACAGGAACAGGTAGCCGGCCATCGCGCCGATCACCGCGTCGGGCAGCCGCGCGAACATGCCGAACAGGTTCACCAGTAGCCCCAGCCACAGCAGCGGCTGGGTGATGGCGTCGGGCAGCAGTTGCGTATCTGCGTCGATCATCGTGCCCGCAATCAGGAACCACAGCAGCACGGCCGAGGCCACGGCCACCCAGGTCGGGCCGAAGTGCCACAGGCAGGCCGCGGTCAGCGCGCCGGTGACCAGCTCAACGGCCGGGTAGCGCCAGGAGATCGGCGTCTTGCAGGCGCTGCAGCGCCCGCGCAGTGCCAGCCAGCTCAGCACGGGGATGTTCTCCCACGCCCGGATCTGGTGCCCGCACGACGGGCACGCCGAGCGCGGCACGAGCAGGTTGTACGTGTCCGGATGCGGCAGCGGCTCTTCGCGCAGCTCGGCGATGTAATTGGCCTCCTCGCGCTCGATCATGCGCGGCAGGCGATGGATCACCACGTTGAGGAAGCTGCCGACCAGCAGGCCGACCAGCCCCCCTATGCAGATCACGAACCACGCCGGCAGTTGCGCCAGCGCGGCAATCACGAACACGTCCGGCATCGCGTCAGACCACCGTACCGAGCTTGAAGATCGGCAGGTACATGGCAACCACCAGACCACCGATCATCACGCCGAGGAAGACGATGATGACCGGCTCCATCAGCGTGGAGATGTTGGCCACCGCTTCGTCCACCTCGCGCTCGTAGAACTCGGCCACCTTGAGCAGCATGTTGTCGAGCGCGCCGGACTCCTCGCCGATCTGCGTCATCTGCAGCACCATGTTGTCGAACACGTGGGTGGCCTGCATGGCGTTGGTCAGGCTGGTACCGATGCGCACCGCCTGCTGGATCTCCAGCGTGGCGTCGTGATAGATCCAGTTGCCGGCGGCGCCCGCCACCGATTCCATCGACTCCACCAGCGGCGTACCGGCCGCGAACATGGTCGCGAGCGTACGCGTCCAGCGCGCGATGGTGGCCTTGCGGATGATGCTGCCAAAGATCGGCATCTTCAGGATGAAGCGGTGCGTGGAGCGTTGCACATCCTCCGACTTCTTGAACGCCCGCGTGAACAGGATGATGCCGATCACGGGCGCGAACACGATGATGAACCACCACTTCACGAAGAAGTCGGAAATGGCGATGACCGCCAGCGTCGGTGCGGGCAGCTCGGCGCCAAAGCCGGCAAACACCCCCTTGAACGACGGCACCACGAAAACCATCAGCACGACCGTCACCAGGAAGGCCACCGTCAGCACCGAGATCGGGTAGATCATGGCCGACTTGATCTGCGCCTTCAGCGCGATCGACTTCTCCATGTACATGGAGAGGCGCTCGAGCAGTGCATCGAGAATACCGCCCTGTTCACCGGCGTCGATCAGGTTGCAGTACAGCGGGTCGAAGTACTGCGGATGGCGGCGGAAGGCTGTCGCCATGCTGCTGCCCGACTCGATGTCGACGCGGATTTCCGTCAGCAGCTGGGTGAAGTTCGGGTTTGCATGGCCGCGCGCGATGATGTCGATCGACTGCAGCAGCGGCACGCCGGCCTTGAGCATGGTCGACAGCTGGCGCGTGAAGTAGGCGATGTCCTTGCCGGTGATCTTCTTGCCGCGCGCGGCGCGCCGGCGCTTGGACTTGGTGATCGACAGGCCCTGTTTGCGCAGGATGGCATTGACCTCGCCGATGTTCTCGGCGCGCATCTCGCCCTTGAAGATCTTGCCCTTGCGGTCCTTGCCTTCCCATTCGAAGACGTACTGCGTGGCTGCCTTCTTGGCAGCGGTCTTGCGTGCCGGCGCTGCGGCGGTCGCGCTCTTTTGGGCCGGTCGTGCGGCGGGTGCTCGTGTGGCCATGGTCGGTTCCTACCCCCCGGTATGGGAACGATTGATCGAGAAGGTTATTGGTTCGTTGTAGCCAGCACTTCCTCGAGGGAAGTCAGCCCCTGCTTCACTTTCCTCAGCCCCGATTCGCGCAGCGACAGCACGCCGTCCTTGCGTGCCTGCTCGGCGATCTGCAGCGCGGTGCCGTGCGTCAGGATGATCTCCTGGATCGCCTCGGTGATCGGCATGACCTGGTAGATACCCGCCCGGCCCTTGTAGCCGCTTCCGTTGCAGGTCTCGCAGCCGACCGGATGGTACGGCTGCCAGCTGCCGTCCAGATCCTCTTCCTTGAAGCCGGCATCGAGCAGCGTTTCCTTGGGCAGCGGGCCCGGCTTCTTGCAGTCCTTGCACAGCCGGCGCGCGAGACGCTGCGCCGTGATCATCAGTACCGACGACGCAATATTGAACGGTGCCACGCCCATGTTCATCAGGCGGGTCAGCGTGGTCGGCGCATCGTTGGTGTGCAGCGTGGAGAACACCAAGTGACCGGTCTGCGCGGCCTTGATGGAGATGTCCGCCGTTTCCAGGTCCCGGATTTCGCCCACCATGATGATGTCCGGATCCTGCCGCAGGAACGATTTGAGCGCGGCCGAAAAGGTCAGCCCCGCCTTGTCGTTCACGTTCACTTGGTTGATGCCGGGCAACTGGATTTCCGCCGGGTCTTCCGCCGTGGAAATATTGATGTCGCCCTGGTTCAGCTTGTTCAGGAAGGTGTACAGCGACACCGTCTTGCCGGAGCCGGTCGGGCCGGTCACCAACACCATGCCGTATGGGCGCTTGATCACGTCCAGCAGCAGCTGCTTCTGCTCGGGCTCGTAGCCGAGCTGGTCGATATCGAGCCGCTCGGTGGACGATTCCAGGATACGGATCACGATCTTCTCGCCGAACAGCGTCGGCAGCGTCGACACCCGGAAGTCGATGGCGCGCTCGATCATCTCCTTGTTGTCCTTGTCCTTCCGGTCTTTCGGGACGGTGATGAGCAGCTTCATGCGGCCGTCCTGCGGCACGCGTTTTTCCGAGATATCCAGGCGCGAGAGCACCTTGATGCGGGTGGCGACCTTGTCACGGATATCGAGCGGCGGCTGCGCGACCTGCGCCAGGATGCCGTCGATGCGGAAGCGCACCCGGTAAAACGTTTCAAAGGGCTCGAAATGCAAGTCCGAGGCGCCGCGCAGCAGGGCTTCGGTAAAGAGCTTCTGCAGGAAGCGCACCACCGGGGCATCGTCGATGCCGTCCGCATTGGGGCGGCGCACGGCGGCGGCGGCGCCCGCATCGTATTCAATCTGCGTGGCTTCCTGCTTGGGGAAGAGCGACTTGATCTCGGCCGGCGCCTCGTTGGCGAGGCTCAGCTGGCGCACCAGCTTGTCGTGCTCGACGATGACGGTTTCCACCGCCACGTTCATCTTCTGGCGCAGCTCTTCGATCGGCTTGGGATCGCTTGGGTCCGAGGTGGCGACGATCAGGCGGTTCTCGCGCCGGCCCAGCGGCAGCAGGCGCAGCTGGTGGAAATGCTTGTTGGCCGACAGCACGGCCGGCACGGTGTCGAGCTTGTACTGCGCAAGATCCAGCAGCGGCATCTGGTACTTGCCCGCCACGAAGACCGCCAGATCATGCGCGCTCATGATGCCGCTGCCCACCAGCTCGTCGATCAGCTGCGTGCGTTTTTCACGCGCGCTCTGTTCGAGCTGGGTGAGTAATGTCGGCGCAATCCGCCGGCTCTGCGCAAGAGCGAGTCCGAGAGTCATGAATCCGTCTGACTGACCATACAGCGCGCGCCCGGCCCCACGGCCGCGACGCCCGCCCGCCCCCCAAGGCGAGTTGTTGTGTTTTTTGCAGTCGGCACCCCACCCATTCGTGGGGGGTGAGGCCCGGAGTCGGGGCAGTTTGCCGACCGCTATGCAATTTGTAAAGCACGCTTAAAAGCGACACGTGCATTTGTGCCACATCGGCAGAAAACCGCGTGGACTGAAGTGCCAAGCTTCTAAGTGTGGAGTCAGCTGCGCTTCTCGGGGGCTTTCGGCCGATGCAGCCGCACCGTGCGGATCGATTGGCTGTCCATCTGCACGATATCCATCACGCACCCGGCAATGCGCACGCTCACCGTCGCTTCCGGAATCTCTTCCAGTACTTCCAGCACCAGCCCGTTCAGCGTCTTCGGCCCGTCGGTCGGCAGGTGCAGGTCCAGGCGCCGGTTCAGGTCGCGCAACGACATGCCCGCGTCGGCCAGATAGGCGCCATCCGCACCCCAGGCCAGCTTGCCGGCATGCGGCAGCGTGGTGGTGAACTCGCCGATCATCTCTTCGATGATGTCTTCCAGCGTCACCAGCCCCAGCATGTCGCCGTATTCGTTGATCACCAGGCCGATGCGGCGGCGATTCTCCTGGAAATACTGTAGCTGGCGGAACACCGGCGTGCCGCTCGGCACGAAGTAGGGCTGGGCGAGCAGGCCGCGGAAGTCGTCGTGGGTTAGCTCCGGATGACCCAGCAGCGACAGCGCCTTGCGCACGTGCAGGATGCCGATCACCTGGTCGGTGTCGCGCTCGAACACCGGCAGCTTGTTGTGGTAACAGGTCTCCAGCTGGCCGACGACCTCGTCGATCGGACGCGACAGGTCCAGCGATTCCACCTTGGCGCGCGGCGTCATCACGTCGTCCACCGTAATGGCTTCCAGGTCGAACAGGTTCAGCAGGATGCTGCGGTGCTTGTGCGGGATGAAGTTGCCCGATTCCAGCACCAGCGTGCGCAGCTCCTCGGTCGACATGCGCTGCTCCGGCGCCTTGCGCGTGTTGATGCGCACGAGCCGCAGTACGCCCATGGCAAAGGCGTTGACCACCGACACCAGTGGCATCGTCACCTTGAGCAGTGGCGCAATGACAAAGCTCGCCGGAAACGCAATGCGCTCCGGATAGGTTGCGCCCACGATCTTGGGCGCGATCTCGCAGAAGATGATGATGAGGAAGGCGACCACCGCCGTGGCAATCGACAGTGTCGTCCCGCTATTGCCGAAGTAGTGGATGGCCAGGGTGGTGATCAGCACTGGCACGGCGGTGTTGATCAGGCTGTTGCCGATCAGGATGAACGAGAGCAGCTTGTCGGTCTTCCCCAGCAACTGCTGCGTGCCGCGCGCACCCGAGACGTTGGATTTGGCGAGGTGACGCAGGCGATGGCGGTTGAGTGCCATCATCGCGGTCTCGGAGATCGAGAAAAAGGCGGAGCAGCACAACAGCAGCGCGACGGCGCCGAGTTGCGCCCAGAGCGGCCAGGAGTCCAAGGTTGGGGAGGGAGAGCGGCGAAGCGCCCACTATAACAGAGGGGGTTTGCGGCAGATTTGCCGGTCTTGGCGCGGCTTGCGGCGTGATGGCAATTGCCAAAACCACGCGCGCAAAATGAAAAAGCCGAATCAACGTGCGGTTGATTCGGCTTTCATAATCTGGTCGGGGTGAGAGGATTCGAACCTCCGGCCTCTACGTCCCGAACGCACGGGGACTTTCCAATGTTTGACTGGGTTTACAGAGGTCTTTAGTATTTGTTGGGTACAAATTGGGGACACAGCGCGCGGAGTATGGGAACCATCATAAAGCGGGGGGAACTCCAGTGGCAGGCAAAGATACGGAAGAAGGGCTTTCCAGCCCAGTCCCGGACGTTTTCCTACAAGGAGGATGCCGAAAAATGGGTGCGGGCGGTAGAACGTGAGCTGGAGACGGCCGGGTTCGTTGACCGCCGGGAGGCGGAAAAGCACACCCTTGGTGATGTCCTGCGGCGATACCGGAGCGACATCACACCGACCAAGAAGTCGGCCCCCATCGAGTCTGTGAAGATCGATGTGATTCTTAAGGACGAGGTCTTGCCCAAGCTAAAAATGACCGCACTCACCAGCGGCAAAGTGGCCGCCTGGCGGGATCGGCGTCTCGCGAAGGTGTCCGGCGCAACAGTCAATCGCGAGATTGACGTTCTGTCGGCCGTCCTGAACCACGCTCGGCGCGAGTGGGGCATCCACGTGGAGAATCCGATCCCCCTTGTTAAACGCCCCGAACGAGCCCGAGCCAGGGATCGCCGGCTGTCTGGGGAGGAGGAGCGCTACCTGCTCGCAGCATTGACCGGCGGCGAGCGGTTGGAGAACGGCACCTTTAGCAAGGGTGCGCGGAATCAGTGGCTGCTGCCACTGGTCAAGCTCGCCCTCGAAACGGCCATGCGAAGAGGGGAGCTCTTGTCCCTCCAGTGGGAGAATGTTGACCTCGATCGCCAGACCGCCCACCTGCCGGACACCAAGAACGGCGATGCTCGCACCGTTCCATTGTCCACGCGCGCGGTTGCCATTCTGAAAGCGATTCGCCCTGAGGGCGAAGGCGACGCGCATGCACCACTTACTGGGCCTGTCTTTGCCACAACGGCGATGGCGTTGCGAAAGGGTTTTGGCCGGGCTGTTGAGCGCGCTCGCGGTCAGTACATCGCCGATTGCCTTGCGGCGCGGCGCCAGCCTGCAGGGGGTTTTCTCCGGGACGTGCACTTTCACGATACCCGGCACGAAGCGGCCTCTCGACTCGCTGAGAAGCTGTCGAATGTCCTAGAGCTATCCGCAGTCACTGGACATCGAGATTTGCGGATGCTCAAGCGTTACTACCATCCACGGGCAGAGGATCTTGCGAAGAAGCTTGGCTAACGGGGGGGGCGTGACCAGGTGTACGTAGCTAATGGGGCGTCTGGAAGTGTCTAAAATTATGTCCAGCGGCGGTCGATATGCATCTACAATGGATTCCGACAACGAGGAAACCGCCATGCAGACCCTTGGCAGCTGGAAACATGCGCCCCTTGCGTATGTCGCAGCGGAGTTGCGACTCGCAAGTATCCTGAACCTCGAACCTTTCGCCGCGAACCTACAAGAGGCCCTTGGCGCACGATTTCCGCGCCTGGTGCGCGGCCAGGAATTCGGATTTGTCTTTGAGCCCCAGGGTGTTCGCCAGCAGGTAGCGCAGCGCTTCCATTTTCTGACGGCAGAGGCCGACGCGTGCGTCATTTTGACCACTGACGTGCTTGCGCTGCACGTCAGTCGCTATACCGACTCGAGCACGTTTAGCGCACTGTTTGCCGAGGTACTCTCTGCGCTCGCTAAGGTGCGCGAGCACCAGTTTGTCGAGCGAATTGGCCTCCGGTATTGGGATATCGTTCGCGCCGAGGGCGGGCTTGAGGTCGCGGACTTTTTTTCAGCGCCGCTTTCCGGCTTGCTCACACCAGTTGACGGTACTCGACTCGCGCGCGACGTTCATGAGCTCGTCTACGAGGTGTCCGGGCCGCCCCCGCACGTCGCAACGGCGCGACTCAGCCTCACCGCACCGGTGTTGCAGCCCCAGCCGGTGAACCTGCTCTTGGTTCCTGAGCTTGCCCCGTCGTCCCGGTTGCAGTCAACGCGAGAGTTGGCGACGCGGGATTCAGCCGCGAAGGTCGGCTATGTCGACATTGACGTCGCGACGGAGGTCAAGCAGGCTGTTGACGTGGCCAAGCTGGCTGACGTAACTAAAGTATTGCACTCCACGCAGTCCGCCTTGTTTAGGCAACTTACCAGCCAGTCAGGGCAGGCGTATTGGAAGCACGGAGCATAACAATGATCCACGCAAGTGAAGCGCGTTCTTACTACCAGCCGCATTTGCTGTTCACGGTGGACGACTTCTCGCTTTCTACAGGAGGGGCGATTTCCCGATCAATCGGCGAACCGGATGTGTTCCGGATATCGGCAGGCTACCTCCCCCCAGGGGCAGATCCGGCTGAAATCCGGATCATTCTCGATGACCCGTCCATTATGGAAATCGCCATTCGCGCCGATTTCGCGCGCTCTCTCTGGCGCAAGCGCAGTGATCCTACCCGCGCTGTCCCGCTACGGGATCGACTGGTGGCGGTAAAGGCGGGGCTCGGTCTGTCGACAAAAGAGCTGGCCGAAGTGCTGGGCTGCGCACGTGCAACGGTCTATCTTTGGCTCGACCCGAACTACCAGGGGCAAGTCAATGACGAGGCGATGGAGCGTCTCGCGGCGCTTGAAAGGCTGACGAAGACGTGGAACGCCTTCGGAGTCGGCGCGTTGGGCGCTCGTCTGCACGGCATGGCACTCGAGGCGGAGGCAGGTCGAAGCCTATTCGCGCTGTTGAAAGAGGCCCCGATTGACGTCGCTCGGGGCGAAATTGCCATGCGCGCGATTGCCGTTCAATGCCATGCGCAGATCGACGCATCGCGTCGGGTGGACGATCTCGTTACACGAGGCTTCGGCGTCTGAGAGGGATGGATTGGACACACATGACCAGTCCAGTATCGGCAGCCGGCTCAACGACCACGGCTGGCAGCAAGGGGCAATTGCTGGGGGTGCGGCGGCTGTCATTGTGGCCAATGCTCTGCGAAATCAGGGGCGCAGCGACCTCGCTGATAAATTGGAGCGCGGTGAGGCATGCGCTGTAACGGTTAGCCAGACCTGCGATGTAGTTTGTCACAGCGACGAGGCCGAGCCCTACGTCGAATTTGCGATAGCCGACATTCGCTCCGGGTCCCCGAACGCACAAGACACGTTTTTGAAGAGCTTTCGGCGATTTGCGGCGCCGCTAACGGACGGTGCTCGCCATCTCGCCTTTCGCCCGTGGGATCGCTGTCTAGTGATGCGCGATTCGCTGGCGGAAACCACCCCGGCAGAAGACCTCGCAATCGATCGACGCGCCTGTCAGGATCTAGTCGACTGGCTGACGACCCGGTATAAGCGCTCGGCGCTTCCCGATGAGTTCAACGACCGCCTGAGACGAGCCGGTGCTGAAGACAAGCTGCGAAAGGCACTGACGAATGCGCCCGACGTAACGGAAATCTTCCTGCTCCTTCAGCCTCGCAGCGAAGAGCTGAAGGATGCGTCGGCGACCTACCGCTCCGACGTGGTACTGCTGTGTCGGCGAGAGGTGTATACCGACAGTTCGGCGCGTGAAGCACTTGAGCCAACCATCCTCGCTTTCGAGGAGATCTTGGGCGCCGTTCCCGGCGTCGAACTGGAGCACGTCCATTTGCGCGGCGAACACGAATTCAGTCGCCATGAAATGCGCGAATACGATCGCTGGCAGTTCGATGACGTTTCATACGCAGCGGACTATCGAGCGGCGAAGAAGCCCTCATCGGCACAACAATCACACGACTATTCCGCGGATCTGTCTCGAGGCGACGAGTGGCCAACCAAGCATTAGCCGCGCTGGCTAACGCTCTCTTGTATGTTGAGCAACCTCCTCTTCAGGAGCTCGAGGGATGATGTTGACGGGTATGACCGTTGCGGACGCGCCCTGCCTGTGGGAGCTTTAGCAGGAGAATATCCGGTTGAAACGATTGTTGGCCGATGCGCTGCAAGGAGCGCGCGATCGCGGCATGCGCCAGGCGGTGGCGCAGTGGGAAGAGCCTGAAAATCTCCCGCTCAAAGCGGCGGCTGAATATGCTGGGCGCTCCGATCGCGTTATCAATGAGGAGCGGCAGAAAGGGCGCTTGTATGCGCTTGTGCTTCCCGGCAAGTCACGAGGCTGCCGCTATCCGCAATGGCAGTTCGATGCCGAACCGGAGCGAGTTGCGGCAGTTCTCGCGCCATTCAACCAAGCTGGCGCCAGTTGCTGGGTCGTTCACAATTTCCTGCATCGCCCGCACGAAATGCTCGGTGGTGTTGCTCCTCGCGAGCGCATCCTTGATTCGACCTACTCGATCGACCGCATCGTTCGGGTTGCGGCTGATCGATATCGGGGCGATCAGGGGGCTGGTTAGTGGAGCCGCCACAGGACTCGCTGAGACATATGGTTGCCCGCTTCCACCACTAGATCTTGCCGAACGGCGGACGCGCGAGCGCGAGTTGCAACTGAGCGTCCACCCATCGCGGTGCTGGGCGCCACGCTCTGGCTCCTGCAGCCGTCGAAACGGCGCGCGGCCAACGACCCGACCGAGCTTTACAATGTCGATCGCGTCTCGCGCTCCGAAGGGCTCGACCGGCTCCTCGGTGTTCTTTCGTTTCAGCAATCAGCGTGCGAACGCTGCGCCGGCGCAGACGGCTAGCATCGAATTACGCACGGGTTGCTGCCTCGGAGTATGTGGATATGCCGTCTGGGTGATCGAATCCAAGATACCACTTGCTATCGCTAGAGAAGAGGTACGAGACGACGGTTCGATGCTTCTTGATCGGCACAGCTGCCTGCTCCGCTGCGCGGTAGGTCGGCCAAGTTTTCGCCAAATTTGGAGTTGCGCCGTACGCGGTCATAGAGGCGCCATGTGACGAACCGTCCGTGCCAGCGACAAATTCGTCCGTGTCCGGCAAGTACACGACATACCCATGAAATTGGCAGCTTTCGGGAAGCCCCATTTCGACCCGTACTGACTCTGGCGTCTGCCGTGCCGTCATAGCTTCCGCCACGCGTTGATCGCGATTCCCCCGTCGTTTTGCTTCGCCCATGGTGGATTAGTCCTGTGGAGTTTGCAGATTACTTGCCGCTCATCGCGCTTGCTTCGATTGTGACCTGTTTGCGCATCACCAAGAGGGCTTTGCAACAATAGCGTTCGGTAGCTACAGGTTCAAATTGGCCTGGTCAAGGGACGTTGGCTACTGTTTATCGAGGGCGCAAACCATGCTGGAAGGCGGTGACGGACCAATGTGTCCGAGTTCAACACTTTGGGCTGGCAATCGATTTGCTCCAACAAATTCGGCAAACGGTCTGACATGGCTAGTCGTGTGGACCGCAGCAAATGCAGACGCGGAGAGGGCTGCCAAGGTGCTCGCACACAATGAGGCGAGGCCGCTGAGGGATCGGCTGTTGGCGATCAATGGCTGGGTTGGGGACGAGGTGGTGCGCTTCGCACCATATGCGCTCAATTGAGCGCAAGTGTTTCGGTCGACCGTCAACGGTATATGATGAGAATGGCTGGCGGTTGACGCCGCCAGCCATCTTTGTACTGCGCTGCCACGGCCCTTGACTCGCTCATCTCGCTACGTGACGGTCAGGGGCCTTCCCTCGCGCTCGGCGGGCAGCCGCACCGAGCGCCGACACTAACAATTTCTGCATTTCGCCTCCCTCCCTTTCAAAGATTCGGGTCAAGCAGGACGGTCTGCGCTGCCGCGTGTCCGCCGACGTTAGGTGCCTCAAGAGGTTGAACCTCCCTTTGGCCCGTTGAATCTATGGCCTGCTTCTCAGCTTCCTGTTGCGCCCAAAGTTCGCGGACGGCGTCGAGTTCTCCTCGTGCGCCAACGTCCGTCAGGCGCTCCAGAAACCTGCTGTAAAGCTCCGTTTGCATGAGGCCTGCGCCGCGCATCCACTCCACGACTGCGTTCGGATTCAGGAGCAGCACGTAGTGGAACTCTCCAGAGGCGCCCTGCGTAGTCTTAATGAAGTTCAGCTCTCGGAGTTGCTTCATGCGGCGCCGCCACGTGTCGACAGCTCGTTCGCCCGAAAAGCCCGCCTCGGCGGCGAAAGTCGCGGGATTTTCTATTGCAAGGACGCAGTGATCCGGCGATCGCGCCCACAAGCAGAAATAGGTGTGCCCGGCCGGCTGGCCCTTGGATTGCGCGTCGATTGCCTGCATCACGATCGGCAGCGTGCGGGGAACGGAGATGTAGCCATCGTTTGTTTTGCGGTGCCACAGCCATGCGCCTGGGACTCCAGGGAAGTGAAGCTCCAGGAGCTGTTGCGCGCGTTCGGCCATCTTTAGGCGCCGCGCGCCCGCCTGTTTTCCGTTTGCCACCGTACCGCTCCTGAGTGAGTTGATGGACTGAGTATGGGCCGCGTCGGAGCAAAGGGACACCCGTTTCGACGCCGGTTTCCTGCATATTGAAGGTGCTGAAACGATGCTCTTTTGCTTTGAGTTGTTCTGATATCACGCATCTACAGCATAGGTGATGTGCGATTCCGCGCAAGAAGTACAAAATTTATGTGTTATTTCAATGGGTTATATCTGAGATGTGTGCTCGTAGTCCTCTGAGTGCTCTGCGTGCTGCTCGTCCTCCGTGTGCTCCTGGGATATCTAAGGGCGCCAGCCCACCCCTGCGGAGTGTCAATTCGCGGGTCGGTTGACGAAGTAGACGGATGGGCGGGCGTCGAGAATCACGTCCACTGCCTCAAGGTTGCGCGGATCAGGGTTCAGCCACGCGTCGATATGTTCTGCCTTGATTGCAACCGGGCAGCGATCGTGGCCAGCCGCTGCGATTTCGGGTGGAGGATCGTCTGTGATGATCGCGAACGAGAGGAGATCCTTTTCGCCTGGTTTCGTCCAACGCGACCACACGCAAGCCACCAGTAGGGTCTGAGGTGGGTTCGGCCGAAATTCCAGTACGAGATTCTTACCGTTTGGTCCGGCCACGTTTTCGAAGAACGCGTCCACCAGGATCAGGCCATGCGTATGGCCGTACTGTCCCTTCCAGAAGCCGCGCAAACTGTCCCGTCGCGCGTTGTACGTGCCGGGAAATTCAGTGTCATAGAACGCTGGCTTGCCGGCAGGCCGGCACTGATAGCGCATCGGCTTGACGGTGCGCCGACCGTTCTCCATCACCATCACCGGGGCATACCAACCGGGGAAGATGCGCGAGTCGCGTGGAGTGAGTTCGGTGCTCTTCAGCTCTTCTAGCTTGCCCTTGATCGACGCGATCTTGTTGGTGGCGATGCGCACCTCTTCTGATGCCTTCTTCGTCGCCTTCACTGAGAGCGCTTGCTGGGCCTTCTCCAGGCGCTCCGTTTGCTTCCCAAGCTCCTGCAGCAGCTCGATCTCATCTGCAGCCATGCGGGCGCGCAGTATCTCGGCAATCTTGCGTTCCTCCTCGGTTTCTGGCGATTCGAGGAAGGGTGCGGTCATGGCCTTGGGCACGCGCATCTTTGGGTTGTCGAAATACTCTTGCACCATCCGCGCGAAGTCGTCCAGCGACATGACGGCGCCGTACTCGCGAATGAACCGCTTGTAGTCGGCCGTAATTTGGGCGGAGTAGCACATACGCGTGGGCCCTCTGGCAAGGGTGTTGCCCATCATACGCCGCCAACCGACTCACCTGCGGGCCCCGACTCGGGAGCTATCCAGGTCTGATTCCTCCGCGCGGCAGCGCGATTTCCCGGTTTCACGGTTGATCTGGCGCTGCTACTCTGGCTGGAGCTCAAAGAAAAAGGCCCTGCTGCGCAGGGCCTTCAAGAAACGGGGGCTTGAGCCGTTTGGGATCGGCAGTTGACCTGCCGCTTCCTTTCGGGTCGCGCCCCACCTAGACGGTGGGTCAGCACTTTGTTGACCGATGGGGCACGGTAGTCTGCATGTCCAGATCTGTCAATGGAGGCGTTTGTTAGGGCGCCCACGGAGGATTTGTCCGGGTTCAGCACTTACGATGTGCTATTGGTTTGCTCGTGAATATTTAGCCATCAGCCTGACGCGGCCTATCGTGTGGACAGCCGCTGCGCGGCCCGCATGGATAACCTGATGGGCAGGCTATGGACAACCCTGTGGGTTGCCCACGAACCTGCCCACGAGGTTGTCCACGCTTGCCCACACTCCCAGCCTTGCCTTGCCACGAATGAGATATACCCCCTAAACCCAAAGGCACCCTGTGACACGCGAATACCAACCCCTCATCGCCCAAGAGTTGGTCGCGTGTACCTGCGACCGCTGCCAGCGTCGCCTGACCTCCGACGAACCCGGCGAGTGGCAGGAACGGCTGTCGTTTGACCACTCCTGCGGTTTCGATTCAGTGTTTGGCGACCGCAATACGGTCAGCCTCGACTTGTGTCAGCACTGCGTACGGGAAGTGCTGGGCCAATGGTTGCACATTGAAACGCCGGAGGAGACTGGTGAATCGACCTCGCTCGCGCGAGCGCTCATGACGATGCCAAATGTCGGGAATGATGCCGATTTTGCCCGCGAGCCGCGCGAGGAGAGGAGGAATTCAACGCTTTCACCGACCGCGCTCAAAGGAAGTATCCCGAAGCCGGCGAAGTCGGTTTCGGTGGCAGACATGAACGCGGCGATTGCCGAGGGAGCTGGCAAAGCGGCGCGCCGATTCGGCGGGCTCAAAGGTCGAGTTCGAATGCAGCAGGACTTTGATACCCCACTGTCGCTATCCCCGGTCAGCAAGAAGAAATTGAAGAAGCGGCCGTGATCGCCAACTGCGCCGAGGAATCCTTGCCGCCATGATCAGAGCAGTTTCACTGCGGGCCTCAGTTGGTGCCGCAGATTGAGGAAAGGCTCTGAGCTGTCGTATTTTTCGCACCCGAAATCAGACTTCAATTTCTTTCAGCAGCCAAGGTCGGTAATCCTGGCTAGCATGGCGCCCGCTCAGCCCCCCGGCAACGGGTATGACGCGCAGCCACTGGAGGATCCCGTGCTCTCAGGCCAGCCCTTTATCGTCGTGGGAGACAAGACCACCCACGGCGGCACCGTCATCACTGGCGATGCCACCTCTTCTATGTACGGCAAGCCCATGGCGCGCTCTGGCGACATGACTGTTTGCCCCAAGTGCAAAGGCACCTTCCCTATTCTCAAAAGCAGCAGCATTGTGGTCGATGGTGCGGGCAACACCTACGCTCGCCACTTGGATAAAGCTGCGTGTGGGGCAAACCTGCTTGCCAGCCAGTCCCTTGGCACGGCGAGCGACATGGTGTCGGCCAGCGGCAGCGCAGGCCATGCCAGTGATATCGCGGCACAAGCCAGCAGCATCGCGGCACCGACAACCTCCGGCGTCTGCCTAGAATGCCTGGTCAAGGCTGCGGCCAGCGGCAGCTCCACCGTCATGCGAGGCTGACGATGGCGCTGGATGTCATTGATCGCCTCGCGCAACTGCACCCGCGCTACCCGACCTTGCGCCTCTACGGCCTGGTCGACGGCCTGCAATACGAGACCCACCGTGGTGAACGCCTGGAAGACCGGCACGGCTTCGCCTCCCTCTTCCATGGCACGCCTGACAGCGCCCTCGCGCACGCCGGGCCATGGCTGGTTGATGTCAATGAGGCGGGTGATACCGTCACCGCTGACTTGGCCCACCTGGAGCGCCAGGTACCGTCCGTGACGTGGTTGATTTCCGAGACGGACCTGCACGGCCTGGCGCAACTGCTGCAGCTACAGCTCGACGCCCGGCTACCTGACGGACGCATTGCCCTGGTGCGCTTCTGGGATCCGCGCGTACTCGCTGAGCTGGTCAATGTGCTGAGCCCCAAGCAACGCGAAACCTTCTTTGCCCACATTCACGAATGGCACCTACTGCGCAACGGCGAACGCGTCCACATTGGGAGGGCGCATGCTGACGTTTGACGAGAGCCAATGGCGGGCGCTGCAGGGCTGCGATGCACGCCAGTTTGTTGCCACCGTATGTGATCAATTTCTTGCAAAGCGGCCCGAGATGGCGACAGCTCCCGGGCGTGAGGTCATCCTTGGGCGCATGCAGGCCGCGCACGACTATGCGGAACGCGTTGGCTTTACCTCCACACCACACATTGTCTGGCTTATGTACATGACCGCCGATGCGCCGACTCTTGTTACCGACCCGGTCATCGAAGCGTACCTGTGCAAGCCAGGCGCGACGCCACAGCAACGACTTGACGATTTGGAGGCAGTTTTGCAAAAGAAACTCGAAGGGGGGCTCTGATGGTCGCCGCCGCACCAGTACTCATCGAGGCTGCGCTCGGGCGCCTTCTGGTCGCCCTCGGCATTACGGTGGCCGGGAGCGCCGCCGTTGACCAGGTGCGCAAGCGCAAGGAGGAAGCGGACAACGCCCGCACTGCCCCCATCGCACAGGCGGAGGCGCAGACCAAGACAAAGGAAAAGTGCAAAGACTGCCCACCAGACAAGGGAGCTCTGGTGACACGCAACTGGAACATGTCTGATGTGTCGCGGGCCTACCAAGCGCGCATCACCGGCTTTGCGCCGTACAGTGAGTGGAATTTTGGCGGCGTGGACTTCGACGGCTTTCGTTCGTCACAATGCTTGCTGCAGGAAGCAAAGGCACTCTACGACCAATTTTTTGACCCCGAGGACGGAGAGCCGAAGTTCTTCTTCCGCCTGAGTGGTGGCGACCGCAAAATTGTTCGGCAAGCCCAAGCACAAACCGCCATCGTGGTCGCCAGCTCGCCGGCCCGATTGAACTGGTATTTCATGCAGCCCCTGTCGTATCGCTATTTCACGCGGCGCTTTGCCCGCGAGGGCGTAGTTGCTGTCACTCTACTCCAGCCGTGACCATGAACATCACATCAACGTTCCGTCTCGACCAGCACGTTTTGCCGACAGAGTCACAGCAGCTCCAAGACCTGTGGCGAGTCGCCAAGTTGCTCGTGCCGCTTGGCCTCCCGCTCCAAGGTTGGTACCCGCCTGCGGACACCCCGGAACACTCCCTCCTTAACCAGGCATTCAACGAGACGGGCCCCACGCCGGCAGCCGTGTCTATCCTGAAAGCTGAGAATCAGGAAAAGGAGATGCCAGGATGGCGCGAGGCAAGTGTCTGGAATGGCACCGAGGGCACTGGCGGGGCACTCTTTAAGAGTTCGCTCACCACTGCATTGAAGCCGTTCCGCTGTACGTTCGAGCTCAGCGCTAAGCGAATAGACGCATTCAGCAACAAGGAGCTCGTGTTGCCGCTTGTCTTGAGCCTCCTGGAAATCTGGCCAGCGATGACGCTTGAGGTCCATCCGTACAAGTACAGTGCCATGCAACAGGTGTTTCCAGATCGTCCGGGTGTCGGCTGGATGCTGTACCTCCCTGAAGTGTTGACGGCGCAGGAAGTACCCGAAGCCGGCGCGCTCATTCCCGTGCTTGATGAGAAAAAAAAGAAGCAGACTGGCACCATCATCGTGAGCGTGGCCGACGAGCCGTTCTCGTCCGACAATCCCGAGCACGTCAAGATCGCCAACAAAATCGAGGTCCGCTTGGTGGACCAGGATCTGCTGCCGAGATACTCGGACCTGTGACAGCCCATTGGATCTCGCCGAAACGGTCTCATGCGTGACGTCAACCCACCGCTATATGGCTTGTGGCCATTTAGGATCCATTCAATGAAAGCATTCGGAATTTGTGTCCTCTGTGCCTTGTCTGCGGCTGGCTGTGCCACCAAGTCCATTCAGCCTGACAGCGATCTCGCAGCACGGAACCTCGAAAGCAGCCTCGGCGGGCGTGGAGTTGAAATTGACTTAGTCAGGGGGGAGGCACAGCAGTCGTGGGGGTCTGGCTTCTCGCTGGGCGGCGGCTACATCCTTACCGCTGCTCATGTCGTCGACTCTGCGGGCGGCGAGACGGGCATCTTCGTGCGGTTCTATGACGAGATTGTCCCGGCTCAGATTGTCGCCATTGGCAACAGGGTCGATAAAGATGTGGCAGTGCTGAAGTTGGACCGTCCGGTTTTTGCTTTGCCTGTAGCTCCGCAAGTTCCTCTCTGCAAAGCTGCAATCGCTCCGGCCGAGCCGTTGCTCGTTGTCAGCGCTGGCGGGCCATTCCGTTCGTACAGTTTACCTGCTGGGTACCCCGGCGTTGCGAGCGCACTGGGCACAGGTGCCACAACTACTCACTTCGCCCCAGGCGCATCCGGTTCTGCTGTTATCAGTGTTCCGGGTAGGTGCATTGGTGGAGTAATTAGTCAACAGGCCATCAATGAGGCGTCAACGGGGCATCATCCTCGGGGAATGGTCCAAGCGACCGACTACTCGACGACGTTCAGCGACTTGGCAGCGTTGAAGGCCGTGCTTAGTATTGTCCCGTCCACCGCATCTGCAGCGGATTAGGCGCGTGTCTTTGCATTGCGAGTGCTAGCCTCCGCCGTTGTCACATGACCCACCGGTCTTCGCAAAAAGGTCTTTGGTAGACCCGTTCGAATAGTAGTAGCGGAACATCGTGCCAAAGTCATTCGTGAATGGCTCGCAGTACCCGACGATCGCCACATCAACGACCCCGGCTGCTGCGCTCCGCCAGACCCCGCCCTGACAAGTCAAGAGATTGCCGTTCGGGTCAGTCGTAACCCCATTGCCGCCGCAACCCCAGCCAGCCCACGCCAAAGCTGGGAGGTAAACCATGTTGCGGGCCACAATCGGGCCGTTTGCATACTGGGTACCGCTGGTCGTCTGGTCACCCCACACGGTTTGATTGCCGACGACCATGTTTGAGATGTTGGCGCTGCTAGTCGTGAGCGTGCCGGATACCGATGCATTGGTCGCGCTCACGGTGCCGGAGAAGCTACCGCTGGACGCCACCAAGCCGATCTGCCCGCTTCCGTTGGGCCCCTGCAGGTAGAGGTTCCCCGGCGCGCGAATCGCCGCATTCGAGTTGTCGCCATACACCTGCACGCCAGCGATGTTTAGCGAGTTGCCGGCCGGCAAGTTGACCTGCTGAGCATTGACCGCCTTGGCGTTGTTCAGGTTGTAGCCGTTGGCGGCGATGTCCGCCGTCATGGGCAGCGAACCATCTCGACGATAGAACTGCGCGAACGAAGCCGAGTTGTAGCCGAAACGCACCGCCAGAATGCCGGGCTGATTGGCCACAGGATTGACCGCACTCCATTTGCCACCCATCCCGACCAGTGTTGCGGGACTGGCTGTAGTCGACATCGCCCCGTCGGATTTGATCGTCTGCACGGCGAGGCCGAGGCGCGGAAAATCGACGCGGTTGTTGTTGTCGACGATCGGCCGGTCAATCCAGACCAGGCCGTCGAGGTTGCAGTTGGGTGCCACACAGCCAGCAGGAAACTGCTGGATTTGGATGTGATAGGTCCCGCCGTTGAATGCGGTGCCGCTCCAGGACCCCTTCAATGTACCCACGGCATAAAGTTCGGCTACGGTAGGGTTGAGCGGGTTGGCCACACCCGCCACTGTGCCGCCGCCAGGTTGCGTCAGTTGGCTGTAGTAGGTCGTCAGGTACTGCTGCGATGCGCCCTGCAAGCTGAGCATAGCGGTGCCCTGCGTGATCGCCTTGTTGTCGCCCTGCTGATCAACGAGCGTGTAATAGGAAGCGGCCGCCACCATGCTTGCGATGACCAAGCTTAGGCCAACCTCGGTGAGAGCAAAGCCCCGGATCGTGCGACGCACGACCGGACCAGTTCGTCTTGTACGTGCCACGGTGCCCCTCAGGAGTATGACCCGGCGCGCGATGGCGCACTAAGTCAAGATTTTCCCTCCCGCCTCGGCGAAGAGCCAAAAACAAGTAACTCAACTGGCAAAGTTGAAAAACAATTGTCGCTTTGACGTCTTTTTCCATCTCGCCAATTTTTGTTTTTTTCTACGGATGCACGGTTTTCGACTAACTTTGCGAAAAAATATCAGGCTGGAAATTCTGTTCATTGATTTACATTGAAATTCATTTCTTGTCATGGAAATGAATTGAAGGACACTGATTTACATCGCATCTCTCGCGGGGGGGGGCGTTCGGAGGCAAACCAAAGAGCGCACGATCGTCCTCGCGCTCTAGGTATCGCCCCAGTGCGCTCATGATCTTCAGCGCGAAGGCAGGATCTTTGTCCATTTCCCCCAAGACCCAGGCGCCTACCAGGATCTTTCGCCTTGTATCGCTTGCCCGTTGGCCGCGCGTCAATGCTTGCGTCTTCCTGGCTTCGATTGCGCTGCGTTGCGCCTTCAATTGTTTCAGCCTGACCTCTGCCTCAATAATTTTGTCGTCGATACCTTTCATTGTTGGTGCTCTCTGGATGGTGGTTTTTGATTTCTGAATTGAGTGCATTTTAGGCATCGATTTATTAGAATGGGTTGACCCCGAGCGAAAAGCGAAGGGCGCACTGATGCAAACTCTTCGAGTTTGCGTGCGGCCTGCGGCGCTAAACCCCAACAGCAGCCCCCAACCCTAGAGGCAGCGCGTGGCGAGCTACCACTTCACCGTCAAGACGGTCAGCCGTTCCGCCGGGCGCTCCGCGACGGCGGCGGCTGCCTATCGTGCCGGGGTGGAGATCGCCGACGCGCGCACCGGCGAGATTCACGACTACCGGCGCAAGGCCGGAGTCGAATCCGCCGAGCTGGTCCTGCCTGCCGACGCGCCAGAGTGGGCCGCAGCCCGGTCGGCGCTCTGGAACGCGGTCGAACAGGCTGAGACCCGCAAGAACTCGACGGTGGCCCGCGAGTTCGAGATCGCGCTTCCGCATGAATTGACGCCGGAGGTGCGCAAGCGGCTTGCGGCAGATTTTGCGGGCGAGTTGGTGCAGCGTCACGGCTTTGCGGTCGATGTCGCCATCCACGCGCCCGGCAAGAAAGGCGACATCCGCAACCACCATGCGCACGTGCTGTGCAGCACCCGGCGATTGACGCCGGAGGGCATCGGCGAGAAGACGCGCGAACTGGACGACATGAAGATCGGGCCGCAGGAGGTCGAGCGGTGGCGCGAGCGCTGGGCAGAAATGGGCGGCGACGCGCTGGAGCGAGCTGGGTTCAAGGTGCAGGCAGCCCGCTACCGGGCTGGGCATCTGCCGCTGGAAAAGCAAGTGCAGGCCGCACGCGAGCGCGGCGATCTGGCATTCGTCTCCGAGCACGAGAACCGGGAGCCGACGCGGCACCTTGGGCCATCGGCAGTTGGGTTCGAACGCCGTACCGGCCGAGCGAGCAAGAAGAGGGTGGACTTTGACCAAGTCGCGGCCGAGCGACTTGCTCAAGCTAAGCGTGCAGGCGAGCTGGAACGTCAGGCAAATGCTCTGGATGAGATGATTCTGGACATCACTATGACTATTGCGCAGGCCAAAGCCGAACGGGATCGCCAGAGACAATCGATGCTGTGGGGAACTGGCGTCAATATTGCGGAGCTCCGTGAGCAGCTCGAACGCAGCAAGCAGAAACGAACCAAGCTTGCGCCAGCCATCCAGGTCGAGCAACCAAGAGAGGTTCGGGTGGCCACACCACCGATTCGAACAACGTCGGCGGTGCGGCAGCGCCGGGACGACGACTTTGAACCATAGAGGGCTGAACGGAATGCGTTTTTGAGTTGAGTTTTTGAGTAAAAACGTTAGACTGTTTGATATGCGTGCGCGAATGGGCGCCTATGTGGAGAATGAGATGCTGAACGCTGAAGATGCACTAGGATTGCAGGAGGACTTGGCCATCATCCGAGCCAACAGGAATCGAGCACGCAGCGCAGCGTCGCAAGGCAACGCCGCCCAGGACGTAGAGACGCTGGGTGCAATGGCTTCGGCAACGGCCGTCCTGCGAGCGAACAAGGACACGATCAGCAGCCTGCGGGCTAGCCTAAACGAGACAGCTAGCAATCGAAACGACGTGGCAGCAATCGCAGTATCCGCTCGCGAAACTATTGCGGCCCTTGTCGAAGAAGTTGCTCGGCTCAAGGGCAGCGAGCTAGCCACTGTCCAAGAGCAAGCAGATCGCTTGCTATCACGGCACTATGACCGCCACATCGAAGAGATGCTGGAGAAAGGTTCGCTGTCGGGAGATCCTCGTCAGAACCCGGAAATAATGAAGATCCGCACTTGGTACACTCCCTAGGGGAACTGTTGGCAAGGACGGAAAGCCGGGCGGTTGCCCGGTTTTTTTCGGATATACCCATTTCCTCCTTGATGCCGCTATCGGTTGCTGCAGTATGGGAAGGTTAGTGAAGTGGCTTTCTCCTGGTATGCGAGAATCAGACAGCTACCACTACCGTTCCGGCGCTGATGGATGAACGCATTCATGCACAGATTGTTGCGGGTGAGATCACTGCACTTACCCTCGATACCTCCATCTTTGACCGTGCCGGCCTGGCGATGGAAGCCGGTTTGCTGGCGCAGCTCAGTCAGTTTCGGGATAGTGACATTCGTTTGGTTATCGCCAGCACTGTTGCAAACGAGGTTCGGCGGCACTTAGCAGAAAATGCAGAAAAGGCAACTGGTGCGCTACAAAACGCGCTGCGAGACACCGGGCGCCATCAAGCGTTACCTGCAGCGGTTCAACAGCAAGTCGCGGAGGCCGTCGACGCTGCGAGCATGGAGACTCGCAATCGGGCCTGCCAGCGCTTTGACGACTGGGTTGCTCGCGTGGGCGCGACGGTGCTGAACGAAGCCCAGTTCGCTTCAATAGCTGAAGTCATGCGGCGCTACGAGGCTGCAGAACCACCGTTTGGCGCGTCAGGTAACAAAAAACACGAGTTTCCGGACGCGGTGGCGCTCTCAACCCTCGAGGGATGGGCAACGACGAATGGAACCAAGATTCTGGCCGTTACCCAGGACAACGACTGGAGGCGGTATGGCGCTCAGTCGAGAAGGCTCGTTGTCGTTGACGATCTAGCGGATGCATTGGCTGGACTTCAGCGCTTGGCCGAGGCGAACGAGGTCGCGGACCGGTTTGCCGTATCGCTTGAGGACGGCGATCCGTTGGAATTGGGAAAGGAGTTGCTCGCCTCTCTCCAACGGCATGACGGCAGCATCGAATTCAACGTCGAGGCCGATTCGCAGTTTTCGTTTGCGGAAGAGGGGGTCGACGTAGCGTTCGAGAGGATCGAACTCGGCGACCCAAGGGATGCCAGGGCCAACTTCGAGACGGTCTCCTATGGAGACGGCGAAGCGGTCATCAAGGTTGTTGCGAGCGTTACCACGGCAATCGACGTGCACTTCAGCTTCGAAAGGTGGGACAGTGTCGATCGAGAGTACATGTCCATGGGCAGCGCAACCATTTCCCGAACAGAGGAGATCGAATTTGAGGCACTGGTCACCGTCGCAATCGATGTCCCACCGGGCGAGATGACAATCGAAAGCGTCGAGATATTACCGACGGTCCATCGTCTGAATTTCGGTGAGATTGAGCCTGATTGGATGAGCGACCCCGACAACTACGACTCGCGCGAAGAGGACTAGTCACGACGTCCCACCAAGGGGCGCCTGTGACGAGTTTTTTCGGGTATCCGCATTTGCTGGTTGATGCCCTCATTGCATGCTGCAATGCAAAAGTCGTGCAGTCGGAGGTGCGACTTCACGATGGGATTGACCGTCCCAGTTCGACCCTTACCTGCCTTTCGGCAGACCGACGTGCAAAGGGCAGCTTTCAACGAAGAGCGGTCGCTTGAGAGATCGTCCACGCTTGCCGGTCTGCAGCTATGGCCGAATTTGAAGGACTGCATTGCGCGTCCTCGTACAACAACAAACACGCCCGGACTTTGCCTATGTTACGTTGGGGGCACGCGAAATGCAGATAGCGCCTGGGCTTCACGGAGACTGCGTACGACAGGCGATCGACAGATTGCCCGCCGAGTAGCGGACTTGCAAGCCCGTGCTCGTGAAGTCGGGCGAATTCAGATTTCCGCTTACAAACAATGGAAGCGGAGTACTGTGCGACAGCGATTGATCTCAGCAATCATGACGTCCTGTCACGCGGCTTCGAGATTGTGGTCCGATTCTCTTGAAATCCTCAAGCATGTGATCTAGAAATCCGATAGACATTCATAAGAATGTAGCCCTTCCAAGCCGCGCTGCCCCTCAGGCTATGTGCGGCCGCCTGGCCTCCAGGCTCCCTGCGCCGACGACCCACAAGCTCCCGAGACAGCGCGTCTTTCATCGCTCTTTTGTCTGAAGGAGAGGAAATCATGCCCGTCACCCGCAGGCAATTCCTCAAGGTCACCAGCGGCGCCGCGGCTGGAGTCGGCGTTGCCGGGTCAATGGTCTCGCCGGCCGAAGCTGCGCCCGTGCAAACGGAACCCGGCCGAACCACCTTGCCCTATGTCCCGAAGACCGTTGCCCACGTTGGGCAGCTCCGGGTCAACGTACCGCTCAGCTTCCAGTTTCCGGACGCGTCGTCTCCCTGTGCCGTGCTCAAGATGGGTACGCCCGTGCCCGGCGGGGTGGGCCCCGATCACGACATCGTCGCGTTCAGCACGATGTGCACGCACATGGGCTGCCCGGTGGCCTACGATGCCGCCGCGCGCGCATTTAAGTGTCCCTGCCACTTCAGCATTTTCGATCCCGAGAAAGCCGGGCAAATGGTCACGGGACAGGCCACCGAGAACTTGCCCATGATCGTTCTCGAGTACAGCGCCAAAGACGGCACGGTCAAGGCCGTTTCCGTCGAGGGTCTCATCTACGGGCGTCAATCCAACTTGCTGTAAAGGGGAGCCTGCCATGGCGACCAATAAGGATCGGGTGGCGCTGCCGCCCGTGAACGCACAGAAGACCAACCTGACCTGCCACTTCTGCATCGTCGGGTGCGGGTATCACGTCTTCAAATGGCCCGAGGACACCGAAGGTGGCCGGGCGCCCGGCCAGAATGCGTTGGGCCTCGACTTCCGCAAGCAGCTTCCTCCGCTCTCGGTGGTGATGACGCCCAACATGCAGAACACCATCACCGACAAGGACGGCCGGCGCTACAACATCCTGATCGTGCCCGACAAGCAGTGCGCGGTGAACCGTGGCTTGTCTTCGACGCGCGGCGGGCAACTGGCAAAGGTGATGTATACCCCCGATGGGGTAGCGAAAGAGCGGTTGCGCAGCCCACGGGTCTACGTGGCAGACCAATGGGTCGACACCAGTTGGGACGACGCCCTGGCCCTGTACGCGGGCTTGACCAAGCGGATTCTCGATCGGGACGGCCCTGCCGGTCTGGCTTTCGACTGCTTCGATCATGGCGGTGCGGGTGGCGGATTCGAGAACACCTGGGGCACGGGCAAGCTGATGTTCACTGCGCTCAAAGCGACCCTGGTGCGCATCCACAATCGTCCAGCATACAACTCCGAGTGCCATGCCACACGCGAGATGGGGATCGGCGAGCTGAACAACAGCTATGAGGATGCCGAGCTGGCCGATGTCATCATGGCCATCGGCTGCAACTCTTACGAGACACAGACCAACTACTTCCTGGCGCATTGGCTACCCAACCTGCAAGGCCAGACGGTGGACAAGCGCAAGCAGCGCTTCCCCGGGGAGACTCCGGTTGCCGCCAAGGTGATCTTTGTCGATCCGCGCCGTACCGCGACCATCGCCGTGGCTGAGCAAGCAGCGGGCAAGGCGAACGTGCTGCATCTGGACATCGAGCCGGGCACCGATATCGCGCTGTTCGATGGGTTGCTCACCTACGTGGTCGATCAAGGCTGGCATGACAAGGAATTCATTGCCGCCTACACCAAAGGCTTCGACCAGGCGCTGCGTGCCAACCGGCTGTCGCTCGAAGAGACCAGTCGAATCACGGGGGTTCCGGTCGACAAGCTGCGGCAGGCTGCGGAGTGGGCGTACAAGCCCAATGCGGCGGGGCAGCGGCCGCGCACCATGCACGCCTACGAGAAGGGCATCATCTGGGGCAACGACAACTACTTGATCCAATCCGCCCTGGTCGATCTGGTGCTGGCCACCCACAACGTGGGCCGGCGCGGCACCGGCGTCGTGCGCATGGGCGGCCATCAGGAAGGCTATGCACGTCCTCCATACCCCGGCAACAGCAAGATTTACGTGGATCAGGAGATCATCCACGGCAAGGGGATGATGTACACGGCTTGGGGAGCCAATCCGTTCCAGACCACGCTCAACGCGCAGGAGCATCGCGCCGTCATCCTGCATCGTTCCGGCATCGTCAAGGATGCGATGGCGCAGGTGCGTGGCGCACCGACAGCGCAAATGGTCGACGCGATCTATGACGCGATCAAGAGCAAGGGCGGGCTCTTTGTCTGCAACATCAACCTCTATCCGACCAAGCTGGCGGAAGGCGCGCATCTGATGTTGCCCGCAGCTCATCCGGGCGAGATGAACCTGACGTCGATGAACGGCGAGCGGCGCATGCGGCTGTCGGAGCGGTTCATGGACCCGCCGGGAACCGCTCGGCCGGATTGCTTGATTGCCGCCGACATCGCCAACACGCTCAAGCGTATGTACGAAGCCGAAGGCAAGCGCGACATGGCAGCACGCTTCAGCGGCTTCGACTGGAAGACTGAAGAGGATGCGTTCAACGATGGATTCCGCCAAGCGGGTCAACCTGGCGCAGGCCACATCGACAGCCAGGGCGGCAACACCGGCAACCTGGTGACCTTTGAGCGGCTACGTGCCATGGGCAACAACGGCGTGCAACTGCCGACCAAGGAATACCGGGATGGCAAGCTGATCGGCACCGAAATGCTCTACATGGACGGCAAGTTCGACACGGCCGATGGTAAGGCCGAGTTCAAGTCCGCCGCATGGCCTGGGTTGCCCAAGCCCGTGGCCGACCAGAAGGCCAAGTACCGTTTCTGGATCAACAACGGCCGTGTCAACGAGGTCTGGCAGACGCTCTACCACGACCAGTACAACGAGTTCGTGCGTGGGCGCGTGCCGATGGCCTTCCTGGAGATCAACCCCGACGACGCGCGATCGCTGGGCATCAGTTCCGGTGACGTGGTCGAGGTCTACAACGATTACGGCTCGACCTATGCGATGGCGTACCTAGAGCCCGATATCAAGCGGAGCCAGACCTTCATGCAGTTCGGACACTTCAATGGCGTCATGGGCAACGTGACCACACCGTGGACCGATCGCAACGTCATCCCGTACTACAAGGGGACCTGGGCGAACCTGCGCCGTGTGGGCACCGTCCAGGATTTCAAGGAAACGGTCAGCTTCAAGAAGCGGCGTTTCGAATCCGCCTAGCGAGGCAGTCTGCCCGAGCAAAGGCCAGCCTGACCTCGCATTCACAGCCGCCCTGCAGTCCGGGGCGGCTTCATTTTCTGATGAGCCCCAACACCACTTCGACGCGTTCAACGATCACGCGTGGGGCTGACTTGCATTGCATCGATAATTCCACTATTGTGGAATCATGGAACAAAACGATGTCGTCCGCTCTCTCGCCGCCTTGGCCCATGACCTGCGCTTGCAGGTCTTCCGGATGCTGGTCGTTGCCGGTCCGGCCGGCATGACGCCGGGCGCGATCTCGGAACAACTGGATGTGCCGGGCGCGACCTTGTCGTTTCACCTGAAGGAACTGATGAACGCGCGCCTGGTGACGCAGGAGCGCGATGGGCGCCACCTGATCTACCGGGCGGCATTCGACCACATGGATGCGGTACTGGGCTTCCTGACCGCGAATTGTTGCCAGGGTCAGCCGTGCCTCGAAGCCGGTGCAACCTCCTGCCAATGCTGATGGAGAACTGCGATGAAACGCTTTCACGTACACGTGCATGTCGAGGATCTGGGTAAGAGCATCGCTTTCTACTCCAAGCTGTTCGCCGCCGAGCCAACACGGGTCGAAAGCGACTATGCCAAGTGGATGCTGGACGATCCTCGCATCAATTTCGCGATCTCCACGCGCGGCAGCCAGCCCGGCGTCGATCACCTCGGCTTCCAAGTCGATGACGCGTCTGAGCTGGCCGAACTGAAAACGCGGGCAGAGGCGGCCGACATGGCGCTGCTCGACGAAGGCGAGACCACCTGCTGCTACGCCCGTAGCGACAAGCACTGGATCACCGATCCGCAGGGCATCGCGTGGGAGCATTTCCATTCGCTCGCGAATATCCCGGTTTTCCGCGAAGACCAGCAGGACGCCGCGGCGGCCGAGGGCTCGGCATGCTGCGCGCCGCGCGTGGCAAGCGGCAAGCCGATCGGCATCGCCGTGAAATCAAACTCGTCGTGCTGCTGAGGGGGCTCCCGTGACCGACAAGACCTACAACGTGCTGTTCATCTGCACTGGCAATTCGGCGCGATCGATCCTGGCCGAGGGCTTGCTGAACCATCTGGGCAAAGGCCGCTTCAAGGCCTACTCCGCCGGCAGCCATCCCACCGGACAGGTGAACCCGTTTGCGTTGCGAGCGCTCCAGCAATTTGGCATCGAGACGAACGACTTCCGCAGCAAGAACTGGGACGAGTTCTCGCAAGACGGTGCGCCCGAACTGGACTTTGTGTTTACCGTCTGCGACAAGGCGGCCGGCGAGGTCTGTCCGGTGTGGCCTGGCCAGCCGATGACCGCGCATTGGGGCGTGCCTGATCCCGCTGCGGTGGAAGGCACGGACGAGCGCAAGCTGCAAGCCATCCGCGATGCGGCCATCACCTTGAAACGCCGCATTGAGCTGTTCCTGTCGTTACCTATTCCGAAGCTCGATACCGTCGCCCTGCAAAAGGCTGTACGTGATATCGGCCAACAATAGAGACGTTTCCCATGACCACCAACGTTCTCATTCTCTGCACCCACAATTCCGCACGCAGCGTGCTCAGCGAAGGCATGCTCAACCATTGGGCAGACAAGCTCGGTAAAGACGTACGCGCCTACAGCGCCGGCAGCGCTCCGAGCGGCCGCCTCAATCCGTTCGCTCTGGAAGCCCTTAGCAACACCGGCATCGACACCACGGGCTATCGCAGCAAGAGCTGGGACGAGTTCGTGGCGGACGACGCGCCGCAGATGCGCATTGTCATCACCGTGTGCGACAGCGCCGCTGCCGAGCAGTGCCCATACTGGCCCGGTAGCCCGGTCAAGGTGCATTGGGGCTACGCTGATCCGTCCAACGCCCCGGGCGGCGATGACGACAAGCGCCAGGCCTTCGAGCTGACGCGCCAGGCCATCGGTTATCGGATGCTGCAATTGCTGTCGCTACCGCTCGACACCATGAGCAATGCCGAACTGCAGGAACATCTGGAACGTATCTCGCAGAGCTGAAAGTTATGGTCGACTTGCGCAACAAGATTGCCGCCGAACTACTGGGGACCGCGTTGCTGCTGGCCGTTGTCATCGGCTCGGGCATCATGGCGGAGCGGCTGGCGGGCGGGAACGTCGCCATCGCGCTCCTGGCCAACACAGCCGCCACGGTCGGCGGCCTGTACGTGCTGATCGAAGTCTTTGGGCCGATCAGCGGCGCGCACTTCAATCCGGCGGTCAGCGCTATCATGGCTGTCCGCGGCGAATTGCCGGGTTTCGAGCTGGTGCCGTATATCGTTGCGCAACTGGTGGGCGCGGTGCTCGGCGCTTGGTTGGCCCACGCGATGTTCGACATGAGCATCCTGCAGTTTTCTACCAAAGTCCGCAGCGGCACCGGCCAATGGATCGCGGAGGCCGTGGCCACCGCAGGGCTCCTGCTCGTGATCCTGCGCGCGCCGGCCGGCCGGGCATCGGCCATGGTGGCGGCCTATATCGGTGCGGCGTATTGGTTCACGGCTTCCACGTCGTTTGCCAATCCGGCGGCGGCGTTCGGACGCATGTTCAGCAACAGCTTTGCCGGCATTGCACCGTCCAGCGTGCCGGGCTTTGTCATCGCCGAGTGCGTGGGGGCGGCGATCGGCTTCCTTAGCTGTGGTGTACAACGCTCCATCGTCAGAGCCGCAGGCGCTTTGAAGTCGCTGCAGGAACGGCTGGAGCGTGTGCTCGGGAAGGTATTGGAAGTCCGGATGCTTAATAGCCGCGACTTCCATTTCGTGCAGATCAGACGTCTCGAACGCCGGGATTAGCTGCTGGAGCGATCGACACGTAATCGCGATCTTGCGCGAATATGCGTAAAGGCGCTGTCGCTCCTGGTGGGCGGCTAGTTCTGCATACTGGATCCTCAACTGCTGGCCGACTGCGGCGTCATACGCGTTGTCTGCTCGCGCGAACAGCTCGCTGTCGAAGTTGGTGAAGCGGCAGGCATGGACGTGCTGCGCGAGATCCAGGTCTTTGTCGAGCCCGCCGACAGCAATGAACTGTGTGCGGTCGAGTATCGTGAGCTTGAGGTAGTTGGTCCCGACGGAAGGGTTGTGAGCTACAGAAAGGCGCGCTCCGAAGCGCGCCAGGTCAGGCCACCAGCAAGTGGGGCCGGCTAGAATGGCGGCAGCCATATCGAACCTCTGCAAAGGGTCGGGGTGGTTAGACACTTGGGTCGGCTGCAACCGGCCCGGGTGTCGCTCTTGTTTGTGCGGCTAGCCCAGCTCTCGCGCTATCAGGGTGCGTACCAGTTGGGCGATTGTTACGCCGCTCTCTACCGCTCGGAGCTTCAGCCGGCGATGTAGTTCGGGCTCCAGATCGAGGTTAAGCCGAATCGGCTTAGGCGGCCGATCGCCTGCCTGGGACCGCACCATCGAGGCGCCAGCCACAAAATCCTCCTTCGTAGCCGGCTTTTCAGCGGTCGAGCTTTTCAGCGTCGCTGCAATCTTGAACTTACTCATGTGCTCAACTCAGTTACTCAACTTCAAAGAATTCTTGTCCCAGTAGCTGCATTTCTGCCCGGGCCTGGGCGTTGTCCAACTCGATGACACTATGGCCGGATAGCAGGGCGTCGCGATAGACCTTGCGGTCTCGAATGATTGTGTCGGCCAGTTCCAATTGGTCGAACTGCGCCAAAAGATCGCGAGCATCCTCGACTTCGCGGATCACGGGATTGGTCGGCGCCATGGACAGTATTGCCGACGCCTTCAAATTCGGATTCGACCCTCGGGCAAGCCCGATGAGTTCATTCAGCTTCGGCAACGTTTCGAGGTCGGCCTGCGAAGCCCGAATTGGCGTGAGCAGCAGGTCCGCGACTGTCATTGCCGACCGCATTTCTCGAGAGTCTCCGCCGCCCATATCGACGACTACGACCTGATAGCGCCGCGCGAGATCGCGCAGCGTTGTGGACACCTTGCCGGTGCGTTGAACGCATGGCACGGTAGGTTTGCAGTTGCCATCATCCCTCCTCTCAACGAAGCGGGCACAAGTAGCCTGGGCATCTGTGTCCACCAACACCACGTCCACCTCCTTGTAGGCCAAATAGACCGCCAAATTGCTGGCCACGGTCGATTTGCCGACGCCCCCTTTTTCTGCCGCAACGAGAACGATCATGTTGAGTCTCGTATCTGCTGAGTTGAGTTTATGAGTTGATTTTTTGAGTGTCAATGCGTGTGCAAGGCAAAAGCCACCGATGTTCAAATTGAACACTCCACAAAATCAATCGCTTGCGCATGGCGAGATGCCACCACCGAACTGTTCAAGCTTGCTCCGAAGCTCTAGCTGCACGTTCACGTCAGAGAATCCCACTTGGCCATCAGTAGCCACCAGGTGGCATCGATCAGCATCGGCCCAGTCGACGGTGTCGTCGTCGATGGCAAGCCATTGCGTGACGTGGTACAGGTCGACCCACCGCCGCACTTGCTGGTACCGCAGAGCTTGTGCAGCGTTCTTACGTACATGTCATACGGTCTGGCATGGCTTGCGTAGAAACCGTGGAGCCATTGGGCCAGCGGATGATTGTTGAGCGCGTGACGCACGGCCCAATCGATCTGAGTGAACTGGTCATCTGCGAACAAGGCCCCGAGCCTGGGATTGAGCACGATCACCCACTTCTTTGTTTTCGAGTCCTTGAAAGCTTCATCGATCAGGCCGCCGATGTAGTGGCACTGCTCCTGCTTGATCTCAATTGCATTCGCTCGCAGACGCGTCAGGCGCTCCTCCAGCAAATCCCGATTCTTTCCGGTGTAGGGGCTTGCGATTCGCCTTCCGAGCGCGCTCGGCGATGTCGGCGACTTTCCCAATGAGATCCCCAGCTTTTTGCGGTTGCTGTGGGCGCGTGGAAAGCGCCAGGTGCACCGGTGTCCCTCGATCGGCGCTTGATGAGGCACTGGAGGGCGCCTCGCTTGATAGAGCGTGCTGTAGCGAGTCCATGGCTCACCGTGCCGACGCCTGGGTTGCTGCCCAGCGCTGCCTTTCAAGCCGTTCGACCTTGGTTGGGGCTCCACGTCGCCGTTTCTCTGGTGGCGGGGAGGCGGGACGATGGGAATCGATCCAAGCGAGAACCTCGTGTTCGTACCAGCACAGGCGTCGGCTGTGCGGCAGCTTAAACGGACGCGGAACGAGGTGTTTGTATTGCTCTTTCGATAAGAACGTCCGAATGGTCTTTGGACTCTTACCGATCAGGATCGACAGCTGCTCAATGAAGACGGTTCGTACTGCGGGTGCGGCCGCGACATGCTGGCCAGACTTGGCTACCGCGGTGGAGGAGGTGGGCATGACTCATATCCATCCAGCGGACCGGTGAACGGTCCTGGCAGCGATCTGAATGGAATGGGTACTTGAACCTTCAGGGGTCTGAAACTTTCGGGAGGAATGGCTTAGGCGCCCGTTTCAGGATCCCTTGGTGCCAGGGCACCGCGATCATCGTATGGGACTACACGACCTCGGGAGGTTATGTCGGGCGTCGTGTGTGAGTATCGCGCTATCGCTTTGTCGCGCGAGGGACTTGCTGGGCCAGTTCCAATTTCGTCGGGGGAGGGCTACCAATCCGCATCCCCACGCCAGCCACACAACGTGATCGTGGCCACAAGATAGAGTAACGTTGAGTGACGGTCAAGGCCCCGACGCACCCTTTTGGCCGGGACGCATTTGGGACAGCGAGACTCCCGAATTGCTCTAAACTACTCTAAATTGCTCGACACAAAGAAAAGAGCCGAATCAACTAAGTTGTTGATTCGGCTCTTATATTCTGGTCGGGGTGAGAGGATTCGAACCTCCGGCCTCTACGTCCCGAACGTAGCGCTCTACCAGGCTAAGCTACACCCCGAAATCTCATTGTTGCGTCAGGACTGACGTTGCAGCGAGAAAGCACACAAGTCTATCAGCGTCTGACGGAAAAGGGAAGGGGGTAATGCATTTGCTGCTTCTGCGGCAGCAGCGGCCTCGCGCTCAGCCGCCTGACGCGTGTACTCCAGCGCGCCCGAGGCTTGAATGGCAGCGAAGATCGCGTCGAAATGCTCGGTGCCGCCTTGCTCGATGGCCTGGCGCACCAGCGCGCGCTGTTCTTCCGTGCCGTGCGACAGCAGGTAGATAAGCGGCAGCGTCGGCTTGCCCTCGCGCAGGTCGTCGCCGGCGTTCTTGCCCATCTGATCGGCGGTGGCGGTGTAGTCGAGCAGGTCGTCGACGATCTGGAACGCGGTGCCGATGCGGCGACCATATTCGGCGGCGGCCTCTTCGGTGGCAGCGTCGGCGCCCGAGAGCACCGCGCCGATCTGCGCGGCAGCCTCGAACAGCTTGGCGGTCTTGTAGCGGATCACCTGCAGGTAGCGCTCTTCGGTCACGTCCGGGTCGTGCATGTTCAGCAGCTGCAGGACCTCGCCCTCGGAAATGATGTTGGTCGCGTCGGCAAGGGTCTGCATGATGCGCATGCTGTCGGCCTGCACCATCATCTGGAAGGCGCGCGAATAGAGGAAGTCGCCCACCAGCACGCTGGCCGCGTTGCCGAACACGGCGTTGGCGGTCTTGCGGCCGCGGCGCAGGTCGGACTCGTCGACCACGTCGTCGTGCAGCAGCGTGGCGGTGTGGATGAACTCGACCACCGCGGCCAACTCGTGGTGATGCTCGCCTCGATAGCCCAGCGCGTTCGCCACCAGCAGCAGGATCACCGGGCGCAGACGCTTGCCGCCGGCGCTGATGATGTACTCGCCGATCTGGTTGATCAGCACGACCTCCGAGCCGAGCCGGCGGCGGATCACGGCATCGACGGCGCGCATGTCATCGGCGACGGGGGCGAGCAGGACGGAGGCGGAGGTCTGAGTCAAGGCGGGTTCCAGCGGGAGGCGGTGGGCTGACAGTCGGCTTGCGTGCGCTCTGTGCGGCGCAAAAACCGCGAGATTATAGAGCAAGCGGGCGGTTTGCCCGGTGTGCCGGCAACTGCGAAGCGGCGTCGCAGGCCGTTGCGCGGGCCCGACGCACGTGTTGGGCTTTAGTCTTTGATTTGCTTGGGTTTTTCTTGTATTATTGCGAGTTCTCTGTGTCCGCCAGCTGCGCAGGCAGGTGGTAGGTGGCGCAAGAGTCACGTTTAGTTCAAGAATTCACGTTCTTTTATCGAGGTCCGACAATGTACGCGGTCGTAAAAACCGGCGGTAAGCAATACAAGGTTGCTGC
>Ga0334722_10000958_pt1 | contig 38588 bp, 33 predicted proteins | sample C3_bottom_MG_FD_207210 | JGI IMG/M metagenome (GOLD analysis project Ga0334722, IMG submission 207210) | Sediment microbial communities from Yellowstone Lake, YNP, Wyoming, USA - C3_bottom | ecosystem: Environmental > Aquatic > Freshwater > Lake > Sediment | place: USA: Wyoming | collected... | reverse complement strand
GTAGGAGAGGGTAGGACGGCTGAGCGCCACGCTTGAGAACGCGGGCAGCGGATGACAGAGAGATTCTGAAAACAACAACGCGGCGGTAGATCCCTCTACCACCGCGTCAGCGGTTTAGTTCAACGTTTAATGATTTGCCTAAAAGCAATTAAACCCAGGCCCTTATCCTACACGTCACCTGAAACGCTTGCAAAAACACGAGGATAGAGGTACTGTATAAACATACAGGCGACGATAGGTCGATTGCGATGAGTCAATCTGCCGTTAGTAAAGGAATTGAGGGTCCGACGCTGCGTTCTCCGCGTCTGCTCGATCAGGTGCACGACGCGATCCGGCGGCTGCATTACAGCCGCCGCACGGATGAGGCCTACGCGCACTGGATCAAGCGCTTCATCATCTGGAGCGGGAAGCGCCACCCCGCGGGGCTGGGCGAGGCTGAGGTGGGTGCGTTTCTGAGCTATCTCGCTTCGGAGCGCAATGTCGCCGCGGCCACGCAGAATCAGGCGCTTGCTGCTTTGCTTTTTCTTTACAAACAGGTGCTGGGCCGCGATCTCGCGTGGCTCGATAGCATGGTTCGCGCCAAGCGGCCGGTGCGTCTTCCGGTGGTGCTCTCGCCGCTGGAGGCCGAGGCTTTGCTGGCGCAGTTGAAAGGCGTGCACGCTCTCATGGCGGGTCTGTTGTATGGATCCGGCCTGCGCCTGATGGAGTGCCTGCGGCTGCGGGTCAAGGACGTGGACTTCGCCTATCGCCAGATCCTCGTGCGCGACGGCAAGGGCGAGAAGGACCGCGTGACGATGTTGCCTGAACGTCTGGTGCAAACGCTGCACTCGCAGTTGGGCGAAGCGAAACGCCTGCATTCGATCGATCTGCGCGAGGGCCATGGCGAGGTGCATCTGCCCTACGCGCTCGCGCGCAAGTACCCGCGTGCCGGTTTCGAATGGGCCTGGCAGTATGTGTTTCCTTCCGACGCGCGCTCGGTCGATCCGGACGACGGCGTGATGCGCCGCCACCACCTGCACGATTCGGTGCTGCACCGCGCGCTGAAGCAGGCGGCGGCCAGCGCGGGGCTGACAAAGCCGGTGAGCGCGCACGTGCTGAGGCATTCGTTCGCCACGCACCTGCTGCAAAGCGGCTACGACATCCGCACGGTGCAGGAGTTGCTCGGGCACAGCGACGTGTCGACCACCATGATCTATACGCACGTGTTGAACAAAGGCGGCCGTGGGGTGCGCAGCCCGCTTGACGCAGGCGCGCTGGAATCGCCCGCTCGCGCGGAGCAGCCGCTTGCGCGCTACGGCATGGCTATTTGAAGTCGGCCGGAATCAGATCCAGCCGGTCGGTGATGATCGCATCCGCGCCCCAATCGAACAGCACGCGCGCGATCTCCGGGTCGTTGACGGTCCAGCACGCCAGCCAGTAGCCCGCGTCGTGCACGCCGCGCACCTGCTGCGGCAGCAGCATGCGGTAATCGCAATGCAGGGAGACGCAGCCGAGCTTCTGCATCCAGGACTCCCAGTCCGGCGGGATGCTCCTCGTGATCGCGCCGCGCGCCAGTTCCGGCGCCGCCTGTTGCGCCGCGGCCAGCGCCGCCGGTCGGAACGACGACAGCAGCGGCTGCACCGGCGCGCCCCGCCAGAGCTCGCGCGCGAGCAAGGCCGCCGCGGTGCCGGTTTCGGCTTCGAAACCCTTGGACGGCTTGATTTCGACGTCGGCCCAGAGCCCGAGTTCGATGCACAGCCGGCCGGCGCGCTCGAAGCTGGGCACCGGCTCGCCCGCGTACTGCGGCGAGTGCCAGCTGCCGGCATCGAGCTTGAGCAGTTCGGGGTAGGCGGTCTCGGCAATCATGCCGCTGCCGTTAGTGGTGCGCGCGAGCGTTTCGTCGTGCATCAGGATGGGCGTGGCGTCTGCCGCCAGCATGACGTCGAATTCGACGCCGCCATAACCCAGTTCCTTTGCCTTGCGCATTCCGGCCAGGGTGTTTTCCGGCGCGAGCGTGCCGCCGCCGCGATGGCCGATGATGCGCGGATAGGGCCAGGGTTTCATTTTCATACTTGTCCCTTCCTCTTGCGTATGTACAGCGTGTGCAGCACGCGGGCGACGACGTCGCCGGCTTCGTTCTTCACTTCCACCGCCATCTGCGGAAGATATTTCTGGCCATCGGCGGTGCGCGCCCTGATTTCGGCGATCGTCGTCTCGTCCAGGGCAAAGCGCGCGTGTACCTTGCCCTTGGCCGCGATCAGGTACTCGATCGCGCCGGACTGATGCGACACTACATAGTCGCGGCCGAGGATGTGGATCAGCATCAGCATGTAGAACGGATCGGTCATGGCATAGAGGCTGCCGCCGAAATGCGTACCGAGGTAGTTGCGGTTATGCCACTTGAGCGAGAGTTCGACCTCGATTTCGCGATAGTCCGCCGCGATGCGGCGCACGCGGATGCCGGCGCCGCGAAACGGCGACCACAGGTTCATGCCCAGGCGCAGCAGTCCTGCCTTCAATCAAACACTTTCCAGGCGCGCGCCGCTGGCGCCGTCGAACCAGTGCAGGCAGCCGGGCAGGGCGCGCACCGGCAGCGCTTGCCCCGGGGCAGGGTGCTCCGTGGCCGACAGGCGTGCGACCAGCAACTCTTTGCCGAACAATCCGTGCACCAGCGTATCGGCGCCCAGCATTTCGCGCATTTCGGTCTGCAAAATGAATAGCGCCTCCTCCGGCGTGCACACTTCGAGGTGCTCGGGTCGGATGCCCAGCACCAGGTCGCGCCCGACCAGGGCGGCGGGTACGGGTACGGCGAGGCGCGCGCCGTCGGCGAGCGCGAGGCCGTTGGCCTCGGCGCGTCCGCGCAGGAAGTTCATCGACGGCGAACCGATGAATCCGGCGACAAATTGGGTCGCCGGGCGCTGGTAGACTTCCGCCGGCGCACCGATCTGCTCGGTGCGGCCGGCATTCATGACGATCATGCGCTCGGCCAGGGTCATCGCCTCGACCTGGTCGTGGGTGACGTAGACGCTGGTGGTGCCGAGGTTGCGGTGCAGCTTCTGGATCTCCAGCCGCATCTGCACGCGCAGCTTGGCATCCAGGTTGGACAGCGGCTCGTCGAACAGGAATACCGCCGGCTCGCGCACGATGGCGCGGCCCATGGCCACGCGCTGGCGCTGGCCGCCGGAGAGTTCGCGCGGCTTGCGTTGCAGCAGATCACCCAACTCGAGAATTTTCGCCGCTCGCTGCACCCGCGTCTCGATGTCGTCCTTGGCGAAGCCGCGGATTTTCAGGCCATAGGCCATGTTGGCGTACACGCTCATGTGCGGATAGAGCGCGTAGTTCTGGAACACCATGGCGATGTCGCGGTCCTTGGGCTCGAGCTGGTTCACTACGCGATCGCCGATGACGATCTCGCCGCTGGTGATCGTTTCCAGCCCGGCGACCATGCGCAGCAGCGTCGACTTGCCGCAGCCCGAGGGCCCGACGATGACCACGAATTCGCCGTCGCCGATATTGGCGGACACGCCCTTGATGATTTCCAGGCTGCCGAAGCTTTTCCTGACGTCGCGCAGTTCTAGTTGTGCCATTGTTATTTGTTGCGACTGAAGTCGCGTCCCCCGTTTGTAACAGAGTTGCTATTTTGTGTAAAAGCCACCCCAAGCCGCCTTTGCCTTTATCCCTAACCGCGTTTTCCGTACGGATGCGCTTTTCATCCGTACGGAAAACGTGGTTGGCGCGCGCAGCGCGCAAGGTGTTTCGTCGCATGCGCAAACATCCAAGACGCGGTGCGTAAAGCTGTCGATAAGCGCCTACTTTTCCGTATCCACCAATCCCTTGACGAACCAGCGCTGCATCAGCAGCACCACCAGCGCCGGCGGCGCCAGCGCCAGCATGGCGGTGGCCATGATCAGATTCCAGTCCGCCGAGGCGTCGCCGCCGGGAATCATGCGCTTGATGCCAATCACCACGGTGTACATGTCCTCCTGTGTTGTCACCAAGAGCGGCCACAGGTACTGGTTCCAGCCGTAGATGAACAGGATCACGAACAGCGCCGCGATATTGGTTTTCGACAGCGGCAGCACGATGTCCCAGAAAAAGCGCAGCGCGCTGGCGCCGTCGATGCGCGCCGCCTCCATCAGTTCGTCCGGAATGGTGAGGAAAAATTGGCGGAACAGGAAAGTCGCCGTGGCCGAGGCGATCAGGGGCACCGTCAGTCCGCCATAGGTGTCAACCAGGCCGAGGTCTGCCACCACTTTGTAGGTCGGCAGGATGCGCACTTCCACCGGCAGCATCAGGGTGATGAAAATCATCCAGAAGAAGAAAGTCTTCAGCGGGAAGCGGAAGTAGACGATGGCGAACGCCGACAGGATCGATATCGCTATTTTGCCGATGGCGATGGTAAGCGCCATCACCAGGCTGTTGAACAGCATCCTGCCTACCGGCGCGGTGCTGGCGCCGGCGACGCCATGCTTCAGCACCGTGGCGTAATTGTCGAGTAACTCGACGCTCGGCAAGAGCGGTATCGGAATCTCGAACATGCGCTCGGCAGTGTGGGTCGAGGCGACGAAGGCGATGTACAGCGGGAACGCCATCGCCACGATGCTCGCGATCAGCAGCGCATGGCAGAAAAAGGTAAATCCGGGGCGGTGTTCGACCATCAGTACTGCACCTTGCGTTCGATGTAGCGGAACTGTACTACGGTGAGGCTGATGACGATCGCCATCAGGATCACCGACTGCGCCGCGGAGCCGCCCAAGTCCAGGCCTACGAAGCCGTCGCGGAACACTTTGTACACCAGGGTGGTAGTCGATCTGGACGGTCCGCCCTGCGTGGCCGCGTCGATGATGCCAAAGGTGTCGAAAAAGGCGTACACCAGGTTCACCACCAGCAGGAAGAACGAAGTCGGCGACAGCAGCGGGAAGGCGATGGTCAGAAAGCGCTTCACCGGCCCCGCGCCGTCGATCGCGGCGGCCTCGATCAGCGACTTCGGGATCGACTGCAGGCCGGCGAGGAAGAACAGGAAGTTGTAGGGGATCTGTTTGAACAGAGCGGAAATCACCACCAGGGTCATCGCCTGGCCGCCGTTGAGCAGGTGGTTCCAGTCGTAGCCGATAAGTTTCAGGCCGTAGGCGAGGATGCCGATAGTCGGATTGAACATGAAGGTCCAGAGCACTGCGGCGATCGCCGGCGCCACGGCATAGGGCCAGATGATCAGAGTCTGGTAGACGGTGGCGCCGCGCAGCACATGGTCGCAGCAGGCGGCGAGCACCAGTGCGATGCTGAGGGCGAACGTGGCTACCAGAACCGAGAACAGCGCCGTGACCTTGAACGACTCGAGGTAGAGTTCGTCGGCGAACAGCACCTTGAAGTTTTCGAACCAGACGAACTCGGTGTTGATGCCGAAGGCATCCTGCACCAGCAGGGATTGCCACAGCGCCTGCCCGGCGGGCCAGATGAAAAACACGATGGTGATGGCGAGTTGCGGCGCCACCAGCGCGTAGGGCAACCAGCCGACCGGGAACTGGGCGCGTTTTTCCATTCTAGAGAGAAGGGAGCGAAGCTCGAGAAGTGGGGTTCCGGTCCGTCATGCCTTGCCTACATCTGCCTGCCGCGCATTCGCAGAAGGGGGAGACGCCCCCCTCTGCCACTCCGCTTGCCTCGCGCTATTTTCCAGCCTTGTTCGCGCGCTCGAACTTGCGCAACTCGGCGTTGCCGCGCTCGACCGCATCGTCCAGAGCCTGTTTGGGCGATTTCTTCTGGCTCCACACCGATTCCAGCTCCTCGTCGATGATGTCGCGGATCTGCACGAAATTGCCCAAGCGGATACCTTTGGAATCCTTGGTCGGGTTCTTCAGCAGCAGTTGCTGGATCGAGACGTCCGTTCCGGGGTTGGTTGTATAGAAGCCCTGCTGCTTGGTCAGCTCGTAGGCGGCCTTGGTGATCGGCACATAACCCGTCTTCTGGTGCCACTCGGCCTGAATTTCCGGCGAGGACGCGAAGGTGAAGAATTTCGCCACGCCCTTGTAGTCGGCAGGTTTGTTGCCTGCCATTACCCACAGGCTGGCGCCGCCGATGATCGAGTTTTGCGGCGCGCCTTTGACGTCGTCGTAATACGGCAGCTGCGACACGGCGAAGTCGAACTTGGCATTGCGCTTGATGTTGGCGTAGGCGGCGGAAGAACTGGTCAGCATCGCGCAGTCGCCGCCGTAGAATTTCGCCTCGGGCTCGTTCTTCCGGCCGGCGTAGGTAAACAGGCCCGATTTGACCCAGGAGGAAAGCTTGGCGATATGGCGAACCAAAAGCTGGTTATTAAACACCAGTTGCGTGTCGAGGCCGCCGAAGCCGTTCTGTTTGGTGGCGAATTCGGTGTTATGCCATGCGCTCATTGTCTCCAGCTGCACCCACGACTGCCATCCGGTGGTGAAGCTGCAGGCCATGCCCGCGTCCTTGACCTTGAGCGCCGCTTCCTGCACGTCGTCCCAGGTCTTGGGCGGTTTGTTGGGGTCGAGCCCCGCCTTCTTGAACGCGTCCTTGTTGTAGAAGAATACCGGGGTCGAGCTGTTGAACGGCATCGACAGCATGCGCCCCTGGGTGTCGGTGTAATAGCCGGAAACCGCCGGCACGTAGGCCTTCGGGTCGAATTTCTCGCCCGCCTGCGCCATCACCTCGTACACCGGCTTGATTGCCTTTCTCCCTGCCATCATGGTGGCGGTGCCGACTTCGAACACCTGCAGGATGTGCGGGGCCTTGCCGGAGCGGAACGCCGCGATCGCCGCGGTCATCGCCTCGGGATAGGTGCCTTTGTACACCGCCACCACCTTGTACTCCGATTGCGCGGCGTTGAACTTGTTGACGATGACGTTGATTTGATCCGCTATGGCGCCGGTGTTGGCGTACCAAAACTGGATTTCGGTGGCGGCCTGTGCGCTGCCCGCGCCAAACGCGCATGCAGCAGCCAGTGCGAGACAAAGCTTCTTGATCTTCATGGTGAACCCCTTTCAAGAGGAAGCAAGGAAACCTGCATTATTCAAGTCATTTATTGCGCTCATATTACTGCAAACCCGTGTGATGCGTGGCGTACCCAGCCCTGCTGTTTGTCAGCCGCATGGATGAGCACAAGCCTGCGCCCTGAACGGATGCAAGGCCGATGCTAGCATCGGGCCAAGCGCCGACTTTGCGTTTCGTCATATTATGTCTTCGATCTGCCATGACTTGCCGCATCTGCTCGCGGACTCGAGTTTTCGCCCCGCTTCGGTCCCGATCGCCGCTGCGCCGATCAGAACGCGGTGCTTAGCGTCAGCCGCAGGTTGATCGGCGCTCCCGGTGCGATGTTGTTGTTGCCGTCGGCGGTCGGGTAGTATTTCTTGTTCAGGATGTTTTCGACGTTGAGCGCGAGCCTCGTCCTGCCGTCGGCGAAGCCGTAGTAGATCGCGCCGTCGAAGCGCCAGAAGGCCGGCAGTTTTACCGTATTGTCGAGAGAAGTGAACGATTCGTCCTGGTAGATCGCCCCGAAGCCGGTGCTCCAGCCGCCGCCATGCGCGAATTTGTTCCACAGGGAGAACGTCTTGCTCGGAGTCAGCTGGGTCTTGTTGCCCGCGGGGATGATGGCGGCCAGGCCTGTGGCCGTGCCCGAGTTGATCGGTTTGGCGGTGCGTCCATCGAGGCTCGCGTAGCCGCCGTAGACCTGCCAGCTGTTGGTGACGTCGCCCTGCAGGCTGAGTTCGAAGCCGTCGGTGAGCAACTGTCCGGTCTTGATCAGGACGGCGGGATTGGCGGGATCGGACACGCGCACATTGTCCTTGTAGGTCTTGAACACGGCGCCGGAAAGCGTCAGTCGCGGCAACAGGTCCCAGCGCGCTCCGGCCTCGTAGTTTTTCGCCGTTTCGGGGGCGAGGTTGACGGTGGTGGTGGCCAGGCTCAACTGCTCGGCCGAGGGCAGGAAGGACGAGCTGTAACTGCTGTAGACGGTGGCGGCCGCCGTAGGGTTCCAGATCAGCCCGGCACGCGGGCTCCAGGCGTTGTCGGTGCGCCCCAAGTCGATTCCCTGCGTGGGCGGATTGCCGCTACGCGCCCGGCGGTCGTCGAAAAAACTCTTGAAGTGATCGAAACGCGCGCCGATCAGCAATTTCCATTGCGGCGCGAGCGTGATCTGGTCCTGCAGATACGCCGCGGCCAGTTGGGCCCGGACCAAGTTGTCCGCGTCGGAGGCGATCGTAGCCCCGCCCGGCGCCCAGCGCGTGACTACGGAGAACGGTGCCGAGGCGCTCACGAGGGGACTGTTGCCGTTGGCGCCGGTGGAGCCGAGCAGAAAACCGGTGTTGCGCTTGCTGTCGCTTTTCTGGTGGCCGATCTCCGCGCCGGCGAGCAGCGTGTGCTCGACGCCGCCGAAACGGAATTTCCGCGTGAGGTCGGTCTGGTTGAAGAAGTTGTTGCGTCGGTTGAGATTGTTGTATGCGGAGAGCGTGATCAGGCCGGCGTTGTTGACGGCGCTGCCGGGATAGACGTTCTGGTACAGCTTGTCGTAGTGAGCGGCGCGGAAGCTGTTGATCAGTCTTGTGCCGTCACCGAAATCGTGGTCCAGCGTGGCGGACAAGTTGTCGCTGTTCGCGCGCGCATGGCTGTCGCCGGGATTGCCGAAGAAGCTGCTCGGAGCAGTTTTGAACGGTACGCCGTTTTGCGACGGGATGCCGCGGTCGGCGGTGCGGTCGTCGCGCAGGCGCTCGAAGCTGAACGTGAGCAGGGTGCGGGGAGCGAGCTTGAGTCCCAGCGTCGGATTGAAGGCATAGCGCTGCATGTCCACGCCCTGGCGGAAACTATCCGCGTCCTCGACCATCGCGTTGATGCGAAACGCAGCCGATTCGCCCAGTTTGTCGCCGTAATCGATGCTGCTGCGAACCTGGTTGAAGCTGCCGAGGGTGAGGCTGGCTTCGCCGCTGCGCTCGAACACCGGTTTCTTGGTCACGAGGTTGACCACACCGCCGGCGCCGCCGCGGCCGAAGGCCATGCCGCCGGGGCCTTTCAGCACTTCGACGCGCTCCAGGTTGTAGAGATCGCGGAGGATTTGCGCATCGTCGCGCACGCCGTTGACGAAAAAGTCGGAGGTGGTGCTGTTACCGCGAATGATCACCTGGTCGCGGTTGCCCTCGCCCTGGTGCATCAGGGTGCCCGGAACGTAGCGGAACGCTTCGCCCAGGCTTTTCATCGCTTGGTCTTTCATCAGTTCCGCGGGGACGACGCTCACCGACGCGGGGACGTCCTTGAGCGGCGTATCGGTCTTGGTGAACGTGGCGGAACGCTCGGCGCGATAGCCCTCCACCGGGCCGTCGGCGCGTTCCGACTGCGCCTGGACGTTGACTTGCGGCAGCGTGGGTTCGGTGGCGTGAGCGCTTGTGGCCAGCGCGGCCAGCACCGCGATCGTTGCGGGTTTGATCGATGCATTGAATGACATGTGTGCGACTCCCTTTGGTTTGTGGCTGGCTGGGAGTTCGCCTGGCTTGCCGGTGCTTGAACTAATCTGCGCCGTGCTAGGCGCAATAAAGAAAATGTCCTTCGCCTGTGGCTAATGCGGCTGCGAAGGATCGGTCACGAAGCCGATGCGGGAGAGGCCCTGGCGCGCCGCCTCGGACATCACCTGCGCCACCTTCTCGTACGGCGTGGTGCGTTCGGCGCGGATGTGCAGCTCGGGCTGCGGTTGCTGCGCGGCGGCGGCTTTCGCGCGCACGGCCAGCTGCGCCGCATCGACGGCTTCGCCATTCCAGAACACGCGCCCGCCGCCATCGATGGCGAGCTGCACGTTGTCGGGCTTGGTGATGTTGGCCGACGACGAAGCTTTCGGCAGGTCGACCTTGACCGCATGCGTGAGCAGCGGCGCGGTGACCATGAAGATGATCAGCAGCACCAGCATCACGTCGATCAGCGGCACCATGTTGATCTCCGCCAGCGGTTCGTTGTCGCCGCTTCCTTCGAGGCTTGCAAAGGCCATGGCCGATTCTCCTTAGCGCAGCGCCAGGCCCGGATGGGCGGAGGCGGATTCGTCGCCGGCGGCGCTGCCGGACAATCCCTGCGCGCGGGCCAGCGCGATGACCTTGTCGCTGGTGGCGCGAGCGTCGGTCAGCATGGGCGAGGTCTTGATGCCGGTGGCGAGGAAGGAGAACACGTCGTAGGCAAACGAATTGAGCCGCGACAGCGTGTTGCGGTTGGCGCGGGCGAAGGCGTTGTAGGCGATCGCCGCCGGAATCGCTACCGCGAGGCCGATGCCGGTCATGATCAGCGCCTCGCCCACCGGCCCGGCGACCTTGTCCAGCGTGCCCTGGCCGGAGAGGCCGATCGCAATCAGGGCGTGATAGATGCCCCAGACGGTGCCGAACAGGCCGACGAAGGGGGCGCTGGAGGCGACCGTGGCGAGGAAGGTCTGGCCGAATTCGAGCCGGCTCCGGTCTTCGTCGATGGCGCGCTTCAGCGCCCGGGTGAGCATTTCATCCGGCGCCCCGGCGTCGATCAAGCTGGCGCTGTCGCACTCGCAGCCGTTTTTGCAGCGGCCGTGCTGTTCGATCGCGGTGAAGCCGTGGTGCACCAGGTGGGAAAAGGGCTCGGTGGCGCCGGTTTCGCGGATGCGTTTCGCCACCGCCTCGAGATTCTTCGCCTCCCAGAAAGCGTCGACGAAGGCATCGCTTCTGCGGCGCATGCGCAGAACTTTGATGCCCTTGGTGAGGACCAGGTACCAGGTGCCGACCGAGGCGACCAGCATCAGTCCGATGACGAAACGGGCGATGCCGTCGGCGTGGGCGAGAAAGTGGGCAAAGCCCAGGGATTGCTCCATATCAGCCTCTCAGGTTGAAAACGATGGGGACCAGTACCCACGCGCCAATCGCTTCGGCGCCGCGTTGGGCGGGGAAAAACTTCCAGCGTGCGACCGCTTCCTGCGCCGCCTGGTCAAGGCGTGGCGAGCTGCTGCTTGAATTTATCTGGACTTGGCTTGCGCGGCCGTTGGCTTCGACAAAGACGCGCACGATTACCCGGCCTTCCTCCCGCATGCGGCGGGACAAGGCTGGATAGACAGGGGCCGGATTGTCCAGGTAGGCGGCGTCGAAGCGGGGCTCGCTGACGGCGGCGGCCGGAGGCGCAGCCGCCGCTACCGGCAGCGGTGCCGGCGCCGCGATTTGCCTGGCGGCCGGCGCTTCAACCGCCGCTGGTGCTTGCGCTTCGGCGGCCGGCAGCGGGCGCTCAAGCGCGGGTTCGGCGCGGCTTTGGGCGACAGGCTTGTGCGCCACCGCTTTCGGCTGCGGCGGCGTGATTTCCGCTTGTTCGGAGGGTGCTCGGATCACCCGCACCATCAACGTCGCCAGCGGTGCCGGCAGCGGCAGTACGTCCAGCGACAGCAACACCGCCCCGACGCCGAGGTGCAACGCGATCACCAGCGCCAGCATCAACTTCGGGCGCTGTGGCGCTGTGTCGTTAAGATAGCTTGCTTGTGCCATAGCCATTCCAGCTCATCATAAGTTCTGGCTGGCTGGCGCCCGAAGGCGTGGCTGGCTGGGAAAATGCGGCGGTGCCGAAGGTTTCGCGCCTTACGCGGTCAATATCAACTTGCAGTTCTGCGTCAGCCGCAACAGGTACTCGCGACCCTGGTGCTCGATGATCAGCACGCCGTGCTCGCCCAGCAGCTGGCGGCTGCTGACGCGCCCGGGACGCGGCGGCGCCGGTTGGGGCGACGCGCCGGACTGTCGCGCCGTCGTGCTTGGTGGTCTGTATTCCTTACCCATGTACAAATGATAACGGTTCTCAACAACTATGTCAATCCCATTTTGCGAGTGTGGCATTCCACCGGCCTGGCCCTTGCATTTTCCGGCAGCGCAGGCGCAGCGCGATTACGTGAAATCGGCGTGCTAGTATCCGCGCTTTGAATTGCGATGCGGCCATGCACGCGAAGACCTTCGACCTGCTGCGCCTGCTCGCCGACGCGAACCCGCATTCCGGCGACTCCCTGGCGCGCGAGCTGGATACCTCGCGCGCAATCATCGCGAAAGCACTAAACGACCTGGAAGGAATGGGGCTCGGGGTATCGAGGCTCCCAGCGCGACGTTACCAGCTGACCGAACGCTACGAATGCCTGGACGCAAACATTCTGTGCTCCGAACTGAACGCGCTGGCGCCGCGATTCCGATTCGAACTGCTCGACGCCTGCACTTCGACCAGCACGCTGCTGCTTGAGCGTGCCCGCGGCGGGGAACCTACAGGCAGCGTAATTGCCTGCGAGTTGCAAAGCGCGGGCCGCGGCCGGCGCGGCAAGGACTGGCAATCCGGCCTGGGCGGCAGCCTGACCTTTTCCCTGCTCTGGCGTTTCGCCACCGGTGCCGCCGGTTTGAGCGGCTTGTCGCTCGCAGTCGGGGTGGCGGTGGCGCGCGCCCTGGATGCGGTCGGCGTCGCGGGGGTGCAGCTCAAGTGGCCGAACGACCTGCTGCACGCGGGGCGCAAGCTCGGCGGCATACTGGTCGAAGTGCACAGCGATACATCCGGTTCCACTGCCGCGGTGATTGGCATCGGACTCAACGTACGCTTGCCGGCAGCCTTGCGCGATGCAATCGCACAGCCCGTGACCGACGTTGCATCCTTATGCGAGACGTTGCCGTCGCGCAATCTGCTGCTTGCCGTCACCCTGGTCAATCTCGGGCAGGTTCTCGATCAATTCAGCGCGCATGGATTCGCGCCACTGCGCGAGGAATGGACTGCGCGCCATGCGCATCAGGGCAAGGCGGTCACGCTTTCCTCAGGCGATGGCAAGTTGGTGGCCGGCCGTGCGGCAGGCGTCGCCGCGGACGGTGCGCTGCTCATCGAGACGGCGCGCGGCGTCGAGCGTTTCGTCAGCGGTGAACTGTCACTGCGCGCGAACGACCCAGTCTAGACCGGCTTGGCGCCGAATTCCCACAGCCTCCCCGGCGCAGCGGCAAACAAGGCGCGCGTGTATTCGTGCTGCGGGTTGCTGAACACCGAGATGGCCGGGCCATACTCGACCACCCGGCCCTGGGACATGACTGCGACGTGGTCGCACACCTGCGCCGCCACGCGCAGGTCGTGGGTGATGAACAGCATGGCGAGATTCAGCCGGTCGCGGATTTCGTCGAGCAGCGCCAGCACCTGCGCCTGCACCGAGACATCCAGCGCCGATACCGCCTCGTCCGCGATCAGCAGTTCCGGTTCCATGGCGAGCGCGCGCGCGATGCAGATGCGCTGGCGCTGGCCTCCGGAAAACTGGTGCGGATAGCGGTCCAGCGAATTCGGATCGAGGCGCACCAGGTCCATCAGCTTCTTCGCCCGCGTCAGCGCCTCGGTGCGTGATACGCCGTAGTTCATCGGCCCTTCCATCACCGACTCGCCGACGCTCCACCTCGGATTGAGCGAACGGTAGGGGTCCTGAAATACGATCTGGATATGGCGTCGCAGTTGGCGCAGCCTGCCCGTCGCCATGTCGGCGATATCATCGCTGCCGAGCAGGATTGCGCCCGAACTCGGATTGATCAGGCGGGTGATGCAGCGCGCCACTGTGGACTTGCCCGAGCCGGATTCGCCCACTATGCCCAGGGTCTGCCCGCGTCGTATCTCCAGCGACACCTGTTCGGCTGCGTGCACCGCCGCGCGCTTGTGCAGCCAGCCGGAGGCGGGGTAAATCTTGGCGAGCTCGCGCGTGCACAGCACCACCGGCGCATCGGCGGGGGCGCTGCGATGCCGCGGCGCGATGCTGGGCACCGAGGCGATCAGCATGCGCGTGTATTCATGCTGCGGGTTGGAGAGCAGCTCCCTGGTCGCGTTCATCTCCACCAGCTCGCCGGTACGCAGCACCGCCACCCGGTGCGCGATTTCGGCGACGACGCCGAAATCGTGGGTGATGAACAGCACGCCGGTGCCGTGCACGCGCTGTATTTCCTTGATCAGCAGCAGGATCTGCGCCTGGGTGGTGACGTCGAGCGCGGTGGTCGGTTCGTCGGCGATCAGCAGCACCGGATCGAGCACCAGGGCGATCGCGATCATGATGCGCTGGCGCTGACCGCCCGAGAGCTGGTGCGGATACGATGCCAGCATGCGCTCCGGGTCGGGTAGATGTACCTGCTTCAGGATGTCGACGACCTTGGCGCGGCGCATCTGCGGCTTGAGCCCGGTGTGGATGCGCAGCACCTCGTCGATCTGCTCGCCGCAGCGCATCACCGGATTCAACGCGGTCATCGGTTCCTGGAAGATCATCGACATGCGGGTGCAGCGCAGTTCGCGCAGACGCGCTTCGCTCGCGCCGAGTATGTTTTCCCCCTGCAGCAGGATCTCGCCGGAAGTCGCCCTGAGCGTTTTCGGCAACAGACCCATCGCCGCGTGTGCGATTACCGACTTGCCCGATCCGGACTCGCCCACCAGGCAGACGATTTCGTGGGGGGCGACACTGAAGCTCACTGCTTCGACCGCGCGCGCGCGATCGCCGCCCGGCGGCAGGGCGATGGAGAGGTCGCGAACCTCGAGTACGGGTTGGCTCATCGGGACATTCAAATCCGCTTGCTCATGCGCGGATCGAGCGTGTCGCGCAGTCCGTCGCCGAGCATGTTGATCGCGAGCACGGTGAGCGCCAGGAACACGCCGGGGAAGAACACGTTGTGCGGGAAGTCGTTGAACTGCACCCTTCCCTCCGCCATGATGTTGCCCCAGGTGGGAATGTCGGTCGGCAGGCCGACGCCGAGGAAGGACAGGATCGCCTCGACCAGGATCGCGGAGGCGCAGATGTAGGTGCCCTGCACGATCAGCGGCGCCATGGTGTTGGGCAGAATGTGGCCGAACATGATTTTGAGGGTGCGCGTGCCCAGGGACACAGCGGCCTCGACATAGGGTTCCTCGCGGATCGACAGCACCAGCGAACGCACCAGCCGCGTCACGCGCGGGATCTCGGGGATGGCGATGGCGATGATGACCGTCGCCAGGCTCGCCCGCCACAGCGCGACCAGCGCGATGGCGATGAGGATGCCGGGGATGGCCATCACGCCGTCCATGATGCGCATCATGATGCCGTCGAGCCAGCGGATATAACCCGCGGCGAGGCCGCAGCTCACGCCGAAAACGAGCGCCACCAGCGCCACCGCCGCGCCGACGATCAGCGATACGCGGGTGCCGTAGATGACGCGGCTGTAGATGTCGCGGCCAAAGCCGTCGGATCCCATCAGGAATTTATGCGCGATGGTCTCACCGTCGAGGTCGGTGATTTCACCGCTCGCTCCGGGCAGGAGATCGCGGCTCGCCGGGTCGAACAGCGTCGGATCCACGGTGCCCAACCACGGCGCCGCGACGGCAATCAGGGCGAGCAGCGCCAGCACCGTGCCCCCGATCATGACGGCCCAGTTGCCCCTGAGCTTGCGCCAGAGGCCGCCCTTGATGTGGGCGGCGACGGCGGCTTCGGCGCTGATCTCGGGCGGCTGCATGTGCGGCATCAGTAGCGAATCCGGGGATCGAAGAACAGGTACGAGAGATCGACCAGCAGGTTGATCAGCACGTAGACAAAGGAGAAGAACAGGATCACGCCCTGTACCGTGGGAAAGTCGCGCGCCAGCACCGCATCCACGGTGAGGCGGCCGAGGCCGGGAATCGCATACACGGTTTCGGTGACCACCACGCCGCCGATCAACAGCGCAATGCCGATGCCGATCACGGTGACGATCGGCACTGCGGCGTTGGCCAGGGCATGGTGGATCACCACGCGCGCTTCGGGCAGGCCTTTGGCGCGCGCGGTGCGGATGTAATCTTCAGCCAGGGTTTCGGTGACGGCGGCCCGGGTCACACGCGCGATCAGCGCGATGTAAATGACCGACAGCGTGATCGATGGGAGAATCAGGTGGCGCAGAAACGGCCAGAGGCCGTCGGCCATGCGCACGTAGCCTTGCACCGGCAGCCATCCGAGCTTCAGGGACACGATGTAGATCAGGATATAGCCGAGCACGAACACCGGAATCGAGAACCCCAGCACCGAGAACCCCATCAGCGCGCGGTCCAGCCATCCGCCCTGGCGCCAGGCGGCGAGCACGCCGAGCGGCACCGAAACGAGGACCGAGAGCACGATGGTGCAAAGCGACAGCGCGAGCGTCGGCTCGATGCGGTGCGCAATCAGCTCGGTTACCGACATTTTGAAGAAGTAGGACTCGCCGAGATTGCCGGTGAGCAGATTGCCTAGCCAGATGCCGAATTGAACCACGATCGACCGGTCCAGCCCGAGGCCGGCGCGGATCTGCGCCACCTGTTCCGGGTTGGCAGCGTCGCCGGCGATGATCACTGCGGGATCGCCCGGCGTCAGTCGCAGCATCAGGAACACCAGCACGGCGACGATCAGGAGGACCGGGAGGGTGGCGGCGAGGCGCCTGGCGAGGAAGTTAAACATTCGGAATGGTCGAAACCGTCCCTTCCCTTAACGGCAGGAAAGAAACGGACCCACCCGGTCAAAGCGAGGGCAGGGTGGGGATGGGTCTATTGTTCTCGTTCTATGACCCATCCCCCGCCTCCGCCTCCTCTTTGAACCGCAGGCAGGCCTTACTGCTTCTTGATGTTCCAGTAGAAGTTCCCCGGTCCGGTGACGAGGCCGGTGACGCCTTTTCGTACCGCGGCCGGATTGACGTATTCGCCCAAGGGGGCGTGGGTGCCGATTTCGAACGCGCGCGCCTGGATCGCCTCGGCCATGGTCTTCTTCTTCGCTTCATCGGTGGAGCGCGCAAACTGGTCGCGCAATTTCTCCAGTTCGGCGTCGGTGCTCCAGCCGAACCAGCCCTTGTCGCCAACGCCATTGACTGCGGCGTTGGTGAGCGGATTCCAGATGTCGGGCGAAACCCAGGCGGTACAGAAGATGTTCCAGCCGCCGGCGCTGGGCGCGTCCTTCTTGGCGCGGCGCGAAACTACGGTGTTCCAGTCCATCGACTGCAGGTCCACCTTGAACCCGGCCTGGCGCAGGAGTTGCGCCGCTACGTCCGGCAACTTGGTGATGCCGGCGAGGTCCGTGGGTTTCATGATGACGATGGGCGTGCCGTCGTAGCCGGAGGCTTTGAGCAATTCCTGCGCCTTCTTCATGTTCGACTTGGACTGGATCTCGCTGCCCTTGGTGACGCCGTAAGGCGTGTTGCAGGTGAACATCGACGCGCAGGCATGGTAGTACTCCTTGATCCCGACCTGCGCCTTGAGGAAGGCCTCCTGGTTCAATGCCGCCGTGGCCGCCTGGCGCACGCGGGCGTTGTTGAACGGCGCGTGCAGGTGGTTGAAGCGCAGCATGTACTGGAAACCGAGCGGGTTGTTGTTGACGATGGTGACGTTCGGGTCGGCCTTGAGCGCGGCGTAGGACTCGAATGCCGGCTGCTCGAGGATGTCCACTTCGCCTTTGGCGATCGCATTCACCTGCGACTGCGCGTCGCGCAGCGCCAGGTTCCATTCGACGCGATCTATGTACACGCGCTTGCCGCCGGCCGTGCCCGAGGGCGGCTCCTTGCGCGGCTGATACTTGGTGTTTTTCAGGTACACGGCTTTATCGCCGGGTTTGTACTCGTCGCGCTTGAACACATAGGGGCCGGAGCCGGTGTAGTCCTCGATCTGCTTGAAGGCATCGGTGTCGGCGACGCGCTTGGGCATGATGAACGGCACGTTCGAGGACGGCTTGCCCAGCGCTTCGAGCACGAAACCGCAGGCCTCGCCGAGGAAAATTCGAAACGTGGTGGGCGAGGGTGCATCCATCTTCTGCACGAAGGTGAACAGCTTCTGTCCCATGGCATCGCGCTTGCCCCAGCGCGCGAGCGATGCGATCACGTCCTCGCCGGTGACCGGCTTGCCGTCGTGGAATTCCAGCCCGGCGCGCAGCGTGAAGGTATAGAGGCGGTTGTCGGGGCTGACGCTCCAGCTCTCCACCATCTGCGGCTGGATTTTCGACTTCTCGTCGGTGCCGAACAGGGTGTCGTAGATCATGTAACCGTGATTGCGCGCCATATACTGCGTGGTCCAGATCGGATCGAGAATGGCGAGGTTCGAATGTGGCACCACGCGCAGCACTTTGGGATCCCCCTGCGCCAGCGCGAGCGGCGCGGCGAGCACCGCCGCCGTTCCCAGCACCATGGCCAGTGTTCTAACGCGCGTTCCGATTGCTGTCATATCGCTCTCCTTATCGATTATTGTCTCGGTGAAGCCTGCTAGTGTCCCGTTCCGGAAATATCTTGCAAAAGTTTGCCAGTTCGGCGCCATGCTTTGTCGCTCTCGTCGCCGGGTGCCCAACCCTGTCTCCACGCGCTTCGCGCCTGACGCCGAACGCAGCAAACGTTCACGCCCATCGCGCTTCGAGGATAGGACATAGGCAAGCCATTTCCGGAACGGGACACTAGGCTCCCTTGTCCAGGTCTTCTCTCTCAGTCCCGCAAGATAACCGAAGGGTCGTCCGGTTGCAAGGCTGGACCTTGACAGCGGCGCGCGCGCTCACGGTCCGGTTGTCGCGCCGCATCGATTCACGGTAACCTTGCAGGCGGCAGGTGCCTCGGGTGGAAATCCGTTCGGGACACGACAGGGCCACAACGGGAACACAACAATAGAGGAGCAGGCATGGCCCTGATCGCCGTCGGCGGTTTTCAGCACGAGACCAATACCTTCGCTCCGACCAAAGCCGATTACCGCGCGTTCGAGGACGGCGGAGGCTGGCCGGGCGCGCAATACGGCGCAGCGATCGCTGCCGCCGTAGCCGGCGCCAACATTCCGGCCGCGGGCGCGATCGAGGCACTGCATGCGCTTGGCCACAGGACCCTCGGGCTCGCCTGGGCCGCGGCCTCGCCCTCGGCGCAGGTTACCGAGGAAGCGTTCGAGCGCATCGCCGGCGAGATCGTGCAGCGGCTGGCTGCGGCCGGGCCGGTGGACGCGGTGTACCTCGATCTGCACGGCGCCATGGTCACCGAGCACTACGACGACGGCGAGGGCGAGTTGCTCGCGCGCGTGCGCAAGGCCGTGGGCACGCGCGTTCCCGTCGTGGCCAGCCTCGATCTGCACGCCAACGTCACGCGCGCCATGGTCGAACTGGCCGACGGCCTGGTGGCCTACCGCACCTACCCCCACGTGGACATGGCCGAGACCGGGCGCCGCGCGGCCGGCTTGCTCGATGCGACCTTGAAGCGCGGCCGGCCCATGGCCAAAGTTTCGAAGACGTTCAATTTTCTCACCGGCATTCCGTCGCAATGCTCGTTCATCGAGCCTTGCAAGGGGTTGTATCAATCCTTGGCGCGCATCGAACAGCAAAACGGGCTGCAGCTTTCGTTCTCCCCGGGTTTTCCGATGGCGGATTTTCCAGAATGTGGCATGGCTGTGTTCGGCTACGGCACGGATGAAACCAGGGCGCGCGCCGCCGTGATGCGTCTGGCGGGCGAAGTCGAGGATGCGGAGAAGGATTTCGCGCTGGAACTGTTCGCGCCCGATGACGCGGTCAAACGCGCAATGCAGCGCGGCGAACCCGGGGCGCCGGTGGTGCTCGCCGATACCCAGGACAATCCGGGCGCCGGCGGCAATGGCGATACCACCGGCCTGCTTGCAGCCATGATTCGCCTGCACGCCGAGGATGCGGTGTTGGGGATGCTGATCGATCCGCCCTCGGCCAGGTCGGCGCACGCGATCGGGCGCGGGAATACGGCGCGCTTTGCGCTCGGCGAAATCTCCGGCCTGCCCGGCCATGTGCCGCTGGCGGGTGAATTCACCGTGGAAGCGCTCGGCGACGGCAATTTCGCCGGCACCGGTCCTTTCTACCGCGGCTTTCACCTGGCGCTTGGACCGATGGCGCTGTTGCGCAGCCGCGAGGCGCCCGGCGTGCGCGTCGTGCTCGCCTCGAAAAAATGCCAGACGGCGGATCAGGAAATGTTTCGTCATCTTGGCCTCGAGCCGAAAAGCCAGCGCCTGCTGGCGTTGAAGAGCTCGGTGCATTTCCGCGCCGACTTTCAGCCGATGGCGAAGGAGGTACTGGTGGTGCGCGCGCCCGGTCCGGCCTTGGCCGACCCGGCAGATTTTGCCTGGCGCCGGCTGCGGCACGGCATGCGCCTTCGCCCGCTGGGACCGGCGTTCAAGGGGGGTATGAGCGGCGAATTGAAATCCGTTGCAAAATGAATTTTACAACGACCGACATAGGGGAGTTTGAGGGGACGTGTCCCCTCATTTCGATATGAATACCAAGCGCTTCGTCATCGCACTGATCAAGCACGAAACCAATACGTTTTCGCCGATACCTACGCCGCTGTCGGCGTTCGGTCACGGCAACGGCCCGTATTACGGCGAGGATGCGCGGGTGGCGTTCGCCGGCTCCAATACGCCGTTCGCGGCGTTTCTGGACATCGCGCGGCGTGAAGGCGCCGAAGCCGTGACCCCGGTCGCGGCCGAATCCTGGCCTTCGAACATGGCGACGCACGCCACCTTCGAAGCGCTGCTGCGACCGCTGGAAGAAGCGGTGCGTGCCGGTTGCGACGCCTGTTTCCTCGATCTGCACGGCGCCATGGTGGTCGAGGGCTGCGACGATGCCGAAGGCGAGATCCTGAAGCGGGTGCGGCGCATCCGGCCCGGATTGCCGATCGCGGTGACTTTCGACTATCACACCAATTTGTCTGCCGACATCGTCGCCAACGCCAGCGTGATCACCGGCTACAAGACCTATCCGCACGTCGACATGTACGAGGCAGGATTGCTCGCGGGCGACATCCTGGCGCGATCGCTGCGCGGCCAGGCGCGGCCGGTAATGGCCTGGGGCTGGTTGCCGCTGGTGTCTTCGGTCATGCGCCACGCACCCGAGGACGGACCGTCGGGCGACATTTTGCGCTATGCGCGCGACCGGGAACAATCCGGCCGCGTGCTGGCGGCGACCCTGCTGCCCGGTTTTGCCCATGCCGACACGCCGTACACCGGCGTCTCGGCGGTGGTCGTGGCCGACGCCGGCGCCAGTGCTAACGTCGACGCTGCGAAGCTTGCGGCGCAGGAGGTTTGCGACCGCATGCTCGCCATCGCCTGGGAGCGCCGCGCCGAATATGTGTTCCGTCCCGAGCCGCTGCAGGAGTCGGTGGCGCGCGCGCGCGTCCTCGGCGCGGGCTCGCGCAACGGTCCGGTGCTGTTGATCGATCACTGCGACAACTGCGGCTCCGGCGGCGCGCAGGACGTGATGCGGGTGGTGGAAGAGATTCTCAGGCAGGAACTCGATGATGTCGCCATCGCGCCGATACGCGATCCGCAGGCGGTGGCGCAGCTGGTCGATGCCGGCATCGGCAACAACGTCAATCTCATGCTCGGCGGCAACACCGATATGCCTTCGATCGGCCTCGCCGGCAAGCCGCTGCAGCTTTCAGGCCGGGTGATCAACATCACCGACGGCGAGATCGTGTTCACCGGGCCGATGTATACCGGGCTGAAGAGCCATTTGGGGCGCACTGCGGTGCTCGACACCGGCCGCGCGCAAATCGTCGTCACCGAACGCCATCACGAGCCCTTCGATCTGGTCATCTTCCGCCACTGCGGCATCGAGCCGACGAAGAAGCGCTTCATCATGCTGAAGTCGCGCATTCACTATCGTGCCGGCTTCAAGCCGATTGCCGCGCATATCGTCGAGTGCGCCGGCGCCGGGGTCACCAATGCCGACCTGTCGGTATATCGCTATCGCAAGCTCGCGCGGCCGATCTATCCGCTGGATGCCATTTAGCGGCGATTCACCGTAGAATTGCTCACCCATTTTTTGCTGCGTCCCCAATGAACAAGTCCTACAGCCTTCTGATCGACATCGGCAATACATTCGTCAAGTGGGGCCGTTACAAGGTGCAGTCCAATGCGGCGGCGCACCCGAGCTGCCTCGATTCCGGTCATGCGCTGCTGGAGGAAATTCCGGCCCTGGCGGCGCAATTGCGAAAGCATCCGGTACCGGCGCAAATCGTGATTTCGAACGTGGCCGGCACGCGCGTGCGCGCAACCATGCTGCGCCTGCTGGAAATCTGGCCCGACGCGCCGCCGCCTTACTGGGTGATCCCCAGGGACGAGCAATGCGGCGTGACCAACGGCTACCGCAATCCAGCGCAGCTGGGCAGCGACCGCTGGGCGGCGATGATAGGCGCGCGTGCGTTGCACCCGGCGCGAGCGGTGCTGGTGGTGTGCTGCGGGACCGCGACCACGGTCGATTTGCTTACCGCGCACGGGCGTTTCGCCGGCGGCTGCATCATGCCCGGTGTCGGCACCATGTTGCGCTCCCTGCATGAAAAAACTGCGGCGCTGCCCGATGCCGACGGGGTATACACCGAGTATCCGGTCCAGACCGTCGATGCCATCGTCAGCGGCTGCCAGCACGCGCAGGCGGGCGCGGTGGAACGCATCTACGACCTGTATCGGCGCGAGCATGCGGACCTGCTGTGCGTGGTCTCGGGCGGGGCGGCGAAAGCGCTCACGCCGCATCTCGCCATCGTGTTTCGCTACCATGACAACCTCGTGCTCGAAGGGCTGTATTGCCTTAGCCGGGCGCTGATGCGCGAGGCCGGCGGGGGGTCGGCGGTTGGCAACAAGAGCTGATTTGATGCGCGCCGTATTGTTCATCCTCGTGCTGGCCAATATCGCGTTTTTTGCCTATTCCTGGGTGGGCGGAGGCGCCGAGGTCAACAGCGACGCCCACATCGTCGGCCAGCAGCTCAATCCCGAGAAGATCCGCCTGCTTGCGCCGGAGCAGGTCAGCGCACTTACACGCAGGTCTGAGGCGCCGAAGGCCGAGACTCCGAAAGCCGACGCGCCAAAGGTGGCAGGCGCCTGCCTCGAATGGGGCGCCATGCTCGGCGGCGACGTGGCGCGCGCGGCGCAGGCGCTGGAGCCACTCGGGCTGGGGGCGAGGCTTGCGCCGCGCAAGCAGGAGGAAGTTGCAGCTTACTGGGTGTACATCGGGCCGCTCGCCAACCGCCAGGCCGCGACCCAGAAGGCGGGCGAACTCAAACGCCTGGGCGTGGATGATTACTTCGTGGTGCCGGACGACCCGAAGTGGCGCAACGCCATCTCGCTCGGAGTGTTCAAGACCGAGGAGGCGGCCAAGGCACGGCTCGAAGCCCTGCGCGCCAAAGGCGTGAAAAGCGCCACCAGCGGCGCGCGTGAATCGCAATTCAGCAAGACCTATTTTCAGGTGCGCGAGCCTAACGCTACCGTCACGGCGAAGCTGAACGAGCTGAAACAAGGTTTCCCCGGGACCGAGGTGCGCGAATGCGTACCGGATGAGAAGAAAGGCTGAACATCGGCATGTACGTACCCAAAATCAATCAAATCGACGACCCGGCGGCGCTGCTCGCCTATATGCGCGCCTATTCCTTCGCTGTGCTGGCGACTTCGGGTCCGGGGGGGCTGATGGCCACGCACCTGCCGTTCGTGGTCGAGGAGGAGGGCGGCGGCATTACCCTGCGCGCGCACATGGCGAAGGCGAATGCGCAGTGGCGCGATTTTGCCGCGGGCGAAGACGCGCTGGTAATTTTCATGCAGCCGCATGCCTACGTTTCGCCGCGGCACTATGACAGCCGGCAGAATGTGCCCACCTGGAACTACGTCGCCGTGCACGCCTACGGCCGGCCGCTGCTGATCGAGGAGCGCGCGGCGAAGATCGCCTTGCAGCAGACGCTGATCCGCCAGTATGACCCGGCTTACCTCGAGCAGATGGCCGAACTGCCCGACAGCTACCTCGACGCCAGGCTCGCCGCGATCGTTTCCTTCTCCCTGGCCGTGACCCGCATCGAGGCGCGCTACAAGCTGTCGCAGGACAAGAATCCGGCCGAGCGCGAGCGCATCGCGCGCGAGTTCGAGGCGAGTGGCGACAGCGTGGCGGCCGAGACCGCGCGGCTGATGCGTGCGCACAAATAGCCCGCTTCGCGCCATATCGACCCCGATCGAGGAAGGGCCATGTATCAACTCTACTATTACCCCGGCAACGCCAATCTGGCGCCACATATCCTGCTTGAGGAAATCGGCGCGGATTACGAGTTGGTGCTGGTCGACCGCAACAAGAACGAACAAAAAAGTCCCGCCTACCTCAGGCTCAACCCGAACGGGCGCATTCCGGTGCTGGTCGATGGCGGCCTGGTGCTCTACGAATCGGCGGCGATCTGCCTGCATCTGGCCGACCGCCATGCCGCGGCGGCGTTGGCGCCGGCACTTGGCAGCGACGAGCGGGCGCAATTCTACAAATGGCTCGTCTATCTGACCAACACGGTGCAAGCCGAACTCCTGCTGTACTTCTATCCGGAACGCCTGGCCGGCGATGCGGCCGCCGCGGGCCAGATCAAGACCCATGCGGAGCGCCGCATCGGCGACATGCTCGACCTCGTCGAGGCGGCGCTGGCTGCCGGCGCTGGCCCGTATCTGCTCGGCGCACGCTATTGCGCCGCCGACGCCTATCTGCTCATGCTGTGCCGGTGGACTCGCGGGATGCACCATCCGGCGCGCAACCGCGCGCACCTCGGCCGCCTGCTCGACACGGTGATGGCGCGCGCGGCGACGCAGCGGGCTTTCGCCGCAGAAGGCATCGACGCGCCGTTCTACTGAGCAATGCGGGTGCCACCGGCGCTTGAAATTTGCGCCGCGTGCAAATGGCGCGTCAACACACAGTGGGGGCGGGCATGATACTGATAGTTGGTGCGGGAGCGGTCGGCACCACACTGGCTGGCTATCTGATGGCGGCGCAGCAGCCGGTTCGGCTGCTGCTACGGGATCGGGACGCGGCGAAGGGTCAGTCCATGTCGCAATTGACGGTGGACAAGGGTGCGGGCAGCGCGCCGCTGATAGTGCCGAAACCGGAACTGACGACGAAACTCGATCTGTCCGGGGTCGACTATGTGCTGATATGCGTCAAGTACGCAGCCCTGGACGAAGTTCTATCGCAGTTGCCCTCAACATTACCCGACGGTGTGATCTTGGTGTCTACCCTGAATGGGATTAGCGCACTTCCCCGGATCAAGAAACGCTATCCCGCCGATCGGGTGGCTAATATGACCATCATGTTCAACGCACAATTGCGCTCGCCACTGCATACACAAATCACGACCATGCCGCAGGTGATTATCGACAGGGAGTATCCACAGTTGCCACGGCTGTTCGATCACAGCAACATGCAGGTAAAACGAGCAGACGGCCAAGCCACCGCCTGGGGCAAGCTGCTTATTAACCTTGCCAACGCAGTGTGCGCAATCACCCACAGCACCGCCAAAGATCTGCTGACAAAGCGAGACCTGCGCGCAATCTACACCGCTGCGCTGGACGAAGCGGTCGGCTTGATGGTGCACGCCGGCATTCCTTTCCAATTTCCGCTGCCTTTGCCGTACCGGCTTTATCGCCAGCTGCTTCTGCACGGCGGTTCTTTGTCGTGGTGGCTGGCGAAGGCCAGGAATGGGCTTCAAGAGGGTTCATATCCGTCCATGGTTGCAGATATAGAGATCGGCCGAAAAACGGAAGTCGATCAGATCAACGGCGAGATCGTTGCCTTGGGTCGCGCGCAGAACTTGCCCACACCGGTCAATGATGAGATCGTCAACCTGGTGCATGGCCTCGAAGGCAATTTGTCACCGTCTTATCTAAAGCCTTCGGAGTTGCGCGCTTGCCTTCGTATCTGATCGATGCAGCCTATCGCCTATGAGACCCCCTTCCCAAGAAGGCGGCGGCGGCGTAAAGTCGACTGCGCTGCCCGCATCGCGCGAGCGGCTGGTGCCGGTGGAAACAGGAACCTTCGGTGCCGACATCCAGTTGAGCATGGTCAAGAACGGGCCGGTGACGTTGTGGCTGCAGTTGCGACCGTCGCGTCCCGGACTATGATCGCGCCGGCGTAAGAGGAGGAACGCTGCATGAGGGTTTCCGTCGACGACCTGTTGCTCGCCCGCGCCGCGCATTGGGAGGCGAGCGCGCCGGACAAGGTGTTTCTCACCCAGCCGCACAGCGGCGGCCAGACCACCGATTACACCTGGCGCCAGACCATGGACCAGGTGCGGCGCATGGCGAACCACCTTGCAGGACTGAAGCTGCCGCCCCGCAGCCAGATTGCCGTCGTCGGCAAGAACAGCGCGCACTGGATCATGGCCGACCTCGCCATCTGGATGGCGGGGCACGTCTCGGTCCCCTTGTATTCGACGCTGTCTGCGGAAACCGCACGCAGAATTCTCGAGCACAGCGAATCGCGGCTGCTGTTCGTCGGCAAGCTGGATGACTGGCCGACCATCAAGGCCGGCGTTCCGGCCGGGATGCCCGTGATCGAGTTGCCCCTGGCGCCGGACACCGGCGCATTCAAGTGGCAGGACGTGCTCGCCCGGTCGGAGCCGCTGGCGCAGATCCCGCAGCGCGATCCGGACGAGCTCTCCACCATCATCTACACCTCGGGCACGACGGGCGCGCCCAAGGGCGTGATGCTCAGTTTCGGCGGGATGGTCGCGGCGATGGTCGCGGACACCGCGCTCGATGTCAGGACCTCCGACCGCTATCTGTCCTACCTGCCCCTGGCGCACAGCTACGAGCGCTATGTGGGCGAGGGCATCGGCATCTTCTTTGGCTTGCACCTGTATTTTGCGGAGTCGCTCGAGAGCTTCGTGCAGGATCTGCAGCGCGCACGGCCCACGCTGTTTTGCTCGGTGCCGCGCCTGTGGATGAAATTCCAGTCGGGCGTGCATGCGAAGATGCCGGCGCAGAAACTGAAGACACTGCTGTCGATTCCAATCCTCAACCGGCTGGTGCGCCGCAAGATCCTCAAGGGCCTGGGCCTGGATCAGGCGCGCTATGCCTTCTCCGGGGCGGCGCCGCTGGCGCCGGAAGTGATCGACTGGTATCGCCGGCTCGGCCTCGAACTGCTCGAAGGCTACGGCATGTCGGAAAATCACTCCTATTCGCACGCCTCGGAGCGCGGTAATGCCCGCAGCGGCTACGTCGGCCCGTCGCGTCCGGGCGTCGAGACGCGCCTGAGCGAGTACGGTGAAGTACTCGTGAAAAGCCCCGGGATGATGATGGGCTATTTCAAGGCCCCCGAGCTGACCGCCGAGGTCATGACGGCCGACGGGTTCCTGCGCACCGGCGATCGCGGCGAACTTGACGAGCAAGGGCGGCTGCGCATCACCGGGCGCATCAAGGAATTGTTCAAGACCACCAAGGGGCGCTATGTCGCTCCCGCGCCGGTCGAGAATCAACTGTTGAGTTCCGGCCTGCTCGAGCAGTGCTGCGTGACGGGATCGGGTTTTCCGCAGCCGCACGCGGTGGGCGTGCTGGCTGAAAATCTGCGCGCACTGCTGGACGCGGGGCGCGTGCAGCAGACCGAATTGACGCAGCAGCTGAAAGCGCTGCTCGATGGCGTCAACCGCGAACTCGAATCGCACGAGCGGCTGCAGTTCATCGCCGTCGCGAAAGACGCATGGGCGATCGAGAACGAATTCCTCACGCCGACGATGAAGCTGCGCCGCGCGCGCATCGAAGAGCACTATGGGCACCTTGCGGAGGGCTGGTACGCGGCCGGGCAAGGCGTAGTCTGGGAGTAGCTGGCCCCGGCCGGCGGCGCAGAGCGGCGCCAGATTCAGGGCCCGCCGATTTCAAAAGACGCGCTGATCGATCGCGGCCCACGAAATTTCCACGTCCGACCATGAACCGTTCATAGAGATTCTGAAGCGCAGGATCTACCGCGTCCAGGGAATCGAATAATTGCAGCGCAGCAGGGGCAGGACGATAACTTGGTACGGCTTTCGATAGCTCAGTCGGCGCGCGCGCCCGATTCCTTTACGACCTTGCGCCATTTCTCGACTTCGGCCTTGACGAAGGCACCCAGCTGTTCGGGGCGGTCGCCGCCCGGCTCCTGTCCTACGCTAATGATGCTATCGCGCACGTCGGGGGCGCGCAGTGCCTTGCCGATGTCGGCGTTGAGCTGCTCGATGATCGGCGCCGGCGTCCCGGCCGGGGCAAACATGGCGCCCCACACGGCCATGTCGAAACCGGGCAATCCGGACTCCGCCACCGTCGGCATATCGGGCAGCGGCGGAAAGCGCTTGCCGCGCGTAGTGGCGATCGCGCGCAGCGCGCTGCTCTGGATGTGGTGCATGCACGTCGAAGGCGTATCGAACATCAGCCCCACTTGGCCGCTGATCACATCGGTCAGGCCGGCGGTCTGGCTCTTGTAAGGCACGTGAACCAGTTCGGTCTTGGCTTGCATATTGAACATCACCCCCACCAGGTGCGACCCCTGTCCGCTGCCGGAAGACGCGTAGCTCAGCCCGCCTGGCGTGCTCTTGGAAAACGCGATCAGGTCGGCGACCGACTTGATCGGCAGTTTTGGATTGACCACCAGCAGCAACGGCCCGATCAGGACCGTGATGATCGGCGCAAAATCCTTTATCGGGTCGTACGGCAGCTTGCCGTAGAGCGAAGCATTGATCGAATGCGTGCCGATCGAACCATAGATGAGCGTGTGGCCGTCCGCGGCCGCGCGTGCCGCCAATTCGGTGCCTATGATTCCGCCCGCACCGGGCCGATTGTCCACGATCACCGGCTGCTTCCACGCCTCACTCAGTTTTGACGCGATCTGGCGCGCGCGGATGTCGATGGCGCTACCCGGCGCTCCGGGGACGATGATGCGCACCTGTCTGCTTGGGTAGGTCTGCGCGCGCGCCGGGCGTCCGAGTCCGGCGAGCATCAGGGCACCCAGTCCAGCAATTACCTGCCGTCTGCTGCGTTGCATTGCGTATTCCTAAGCTCTATCCGGATCGATCGCGGCATGGCGATAATGTGCGCCGGATGCTCGCATCGCGCTAGAATATTGTCAAGGCAGCAAGCGATCTGCGCTTTGGCACAGCGCCAAGCGACACCGCAGCACATGACTCGATCGGTTTTTCCGGAGCGATGCAAATGGCACGGCACCTGGTTTGCTTGAGTTTCGACTTTGATGCGATGTCGGGCTTTATCGCGCGCGGCCTCGATTCGCCGACCCCTCTGTCGCGCGGCGAATTCGGTGCCGACGTGGGCGCGCCGCGCATCCTCGCGCTGTTGAAGAAGTACCGGATACCGGCGTCCTGGTACATCCCCGGACACACGCTGGAAACCTACCCTGACCGCTGCCGGCAGGTATTCGATGCCGGCCATGAAATCGGTCACCACGGCTGGACTCATGTGGCACCCGCAATGCTCACGCGCAAGCAGGAAGAGGAGGGGCTGGCGCGAGCCAACGAGCAGATCAGGAGGCTTACCGGTCGCCAGGCGCGCGGCTATCGTTCGCCTTCCTGGGATCTGTCACCGCACTCGGTCGAGCTATTGCTCAAGCACGGCTTCACCTACGACAGCAGCATGATGGGGAATGATTTCACGCCTTACCGCGTGCGGCAAGGCGATGTGATCGCACCGGACAAACCGGCGCGCTTTGGCAAGGCCACCCGGCTCATTGAAATGCCGGTCAGCTGGACGCTCGACGATCATCCACATTTCGAATTCCTGCGTACCAAGGAGTTCGTATTGCCCGGTCTGATGAACGCGAATCTGGTACTTGAGAACTGGCTCAACGACTTCGCCTACATGAGGAAGAGCCTGAAATGGGGCGTGCTCACTTATACCTTCCATCCCTACGTGATCGGGCGTGGCGGACGCATGCTGATTCTGGAAAGACTGATCAGGAAACTGAAGGACGGGGGCGCGGTATTCGTGACGGTAGAATCGGCGGCCGCCGAATACGCCGAGCGCGCACCGTTCAAAACGCGATGACGTCAGCTTGAAGACACGAGGCTGACCGGCGCCATGCAGGAAGATATCAGGAGGCTATTTCAGATTTTCCGAAATGGCCCCTGACTTAGGGGAGCATGAGGGGATGTCCCCTCGGGGACATCCTAAGGACGTATCCCCGCATTTTGTAATGGGCTCCAAGGAGAGTATTTCATGATCCGCGCGGCAATCGTCGGTTTGGGCAGATGGGGACAGAACCTCGTTGCCAGCGTGCAGGGCAAGAGCGACAAGATACGCTTCGTGGCCGGCATGACGCGAACCCTGGACAAAGCCAGGACCTTCGCCGACCAGCAAGCTTTGGTGATGCACGAGCGCTACGAGACCGTGCTCGCTGATGCCTCGATCGACGCCATCGTGCTTGCAACCCCGCATACGCAACACGCCGAGCAGATCATCGCCGCGGCGAGGGCCGGCAAGCATGTATTCACTGAGAAGCCGTTTGCGCTGACCCGGCAAAGCGCGGAGGCGGCGGTACGCGCCTGCGCCGAAAACAGGGTGACGCTCGCGGTCGGCTACAACTGGCGCTTCCAGCCGGCGTTGCAGGAGATAAAAAACATGCTGGCCGATGGGCGGCTGGGAAAGCTGCTGCATATCGAAGGCAATTTCTGCGGGCCGGGCGTATATCGCTTCGGCAGGGACCACTGGCGCCAAAGCCGCGAGGAAGGGCCGGGTGGCGGCATGACCGGACGCGGCGTGCATTTGGTCGATGCGATGCTTTTCCTCGGCGGGCGGTTCGAGTCGGTCACGGCGCAAAGTTTTCGCCTGGTACAGGACTTCGGCATCGACGACACCACATCGATGCTGTTCAAGTTCGCCAACGGCGCCACTGCCTATCTTGGCACCGTCATCGCCACCGGCGAGACCTGGCGCATGCAGGTGTTCGGCTCGAACGGCTGGGCAGAGCTCGGCGACGTGGAACATCTGCCCACCTGGCAGATGAAAGTCTCCTTCATCGATCCGCGGAATATCAAGCAGAATAGTAAGCCGCAGATCCTCAGATTCCCGCAGACCAGCACCGAGCGTGCCGAACTCGAACATTTCGCCGACGCGGCGACGGCCCGGCGTGCGCTCGCAATCGCGGGCGGCGACGAGGTGCAGGGCGTGGCGGCGCTGGAAGCGATACTCAAGTCGGCGCAGGACCAGGTGCGGGTTCGAATCGATACGCTCTAGCAGCCTGCGTTCAGGGGCTCGCATGGCGAGCATGACCACGAATCGCTGCGAAGGTGCCAGCCGGCAGTCGCGAACGTCAGCCTTGAAGAAGAATCACCAGCGCCCGCTCGACCCCGAATGGTCATTGACGCTCAGGATGATCGAATGTTGTGTGCGGTTACCTGGCCGGACACTCTAATCGTTTCGAGGCATAAATGGCAGTTGAATTGGTGCAGTAAACTTCTGCGTGTCGACGAACATTGCGACGATTATCGCCGTCGTCGTGCCGGCATGCCGGAGAAGGTATGGTCGATGCGTTAGCTGCCTGTTTCAACGAACTTAACATCCGCAATCCAGTTCCGCTGCCGCCGCTCGAGCCGGGTCGCTTCGTCTTCTCCCTCGAAAGATGCCGCTCCATGCCGAAGTAGTGAAGGATCTACGCCTTCGAACGCGTTGACGCTGACGACCGCGTAGAGGCGATGCTCGATTCGGCAGCTGACTACGGGAACGACGCCGCATTTGGTGCAGACATGAAACTCGGCGGTCTTCGTTCCGAAGGTGTACTTGGACACGAGGGAAGAATTCTGGACGTTCACCTCGAGGGAACCGGTCGGGCAGGATGTCCATACGCCGCCGTGCTTGGTGCAGAACGAGCACGTGCAGGCGCGCGCAGGAATCTGCGATGGATCGGGCTTCCAAGTCAGCAAGAACGAGATGTTCCCGCAGTGGCAGCGACCAGAGATCAGCATGGACCGTTCCTCGATTTCGTCCGACAACTAAGGGCTGCCAAATGAACCGCATGCAGCCTGCCGTGCGTCGGTTTCCACATTATGGCCCGAACTTGTCTACTAGATAGCCAGCGTATGCAATAGTAGTACGAGCTGCAGAGACGCGGAGCGACGGTCTGCTTCGGAGGAAATTTTCGAAGATTCCGTTTAGTACGTCGCTACGTCCCCGTCACTGATCCATGGAATGGCGAGCGGAATCGCTTTGCGATGGAGCGTTGCTACGCCTTGCTTCGACGCGTAGCCGACGACCCGCAAGGGGGCGCGAAGCTGCCCTAGGTCGCATCCGTGATACAGTACGTCGGCGCGTCCGTCTCAGTCTTCGTAGTGACGGATATCCTGTCCATACCAGCTCTGCAAGAGCACACGCAACGACAGCTACTACGGCCATTGCGGTGCTCGAATCGTATGCGTTGGCGCCCGGTCCCGTTGCAGATTTTCTTGAGGGAACATCGGTCATGAGCGACGATATAAAGCCATTTCGCATCGCCGTCGGCGATGCGGTACTCGACGATTTGCGCGCGAGACTGCGCAACACCCGCTGGCCCGAGGCAGAGCTGGTCGATGACTGGAGTCAGGGCACGCCGCTCGCCTGGATCAAAGACGTCTGCCGCTACTGGGCCGAGGACTACGACTGGCGCAGTCGGGAGGCCCTGCTCAATCGTTTCGAGCAGTCCACCACCGAGATCGACGGGCTCGCGATCCACTTCCTCCACGTGCGCTCAGCGCACGCCGAGGCCATGCCGCTGGTCATGACCCACGGCTGGCCCGGCTCCGTAGTTGAATTCCACAAAGTGATAGGGCCGCTCACCAACCCCACCGCCCACGGTGGCGACAGCGCCGATGCGTTCCACGTCGTGTGTCCCTCTTTGCCGGGCTTCGGGTTTTCGGCCAAGCCCAAGACCACAGGTTGGGGGGTGGACCGCATCGCTGCCGCCTGGGCAGTTCTGATGCACCGGCTCGGTTACCAACGCTACGGGGCGCAGGGTGGCGACTGGGGTTCCGCCGTGACCGCATCGCTGAGTGCGCAAGACCCGGGGCACTGCGCGGGCATCCACATCACGCTGGCCATGGGAACTCGACCCAAGATCGACGGCAATCCCACCCCCGAAGAGGCCAGGGCGCTGCGCGCCATCAAGTACTACAAAGACTGGGAATCGGGCTACTCGAAACTGCAGGCGACCCGGCCGCAGACCCTTGCATATGGACTCACCGACTCGCCAGCTGGCCAGGCCGCCTGGATACTAGAGAAATTCTGGAAGTGGACGGACTGTGACGGGCATCTCGAAAATATTCTCAACCGCGACGAGCTCCTGGACAACGTGATGTTGTACTGGGTGTCGGCCACCGCCGCATCGTCAGCCCGCCTCTATTGGGAGAGCTTCGGGCGCCGGCTGGGCGCGGCGCGCCAGGTCAAGGTACCGGCTGGTGTGGCGGTGTTCCCCAAGGAGATCACCCCCCCGGTGCGGCGCTGGATGGAAAGCGACTTCAGCGACATACGACACTGGAGCGAAATGCCAAAGGGCGGGCACTTCGCGGCCTTCGAGCAGCCCGAACTGTTCGTCGGTGACGTGCGCGCCTGCTTCAGGCCCCTACGCTGACTGCGCTTCGTCCATGGCGTACACGCCATGGACGCGATAGCGACGCTGCTTACTGCGGCCATTCCTTGCAGCCGAGCTTGAAGTAGCGCCGGTACTCGACGAAGGCCCCGTCAAGACACGACGCGGTCGTTCTTCGCGACAACGCAACGCGCGTGAAGCGCGAAATTTCGCCCGCTTAGGGAAACTCGGTGTGCTGTGCGGCGGCAAGCCGGCGTCAACTGCGACACCCCGCGGGCATCGTTTACTTGCACTATGAGCGTCGCTTGGATCGACTTCGCCCGGCCGCGTTGCACCCCTCACAGGGAGGCCCCCCTGATGAGCTTGAAACCTCGATGGGAAGCAGGAGTGCGACAGGAAGCAGGAATGGGACTTGTTCGCATTGAGAAAAGGGTATATCGTGTTTTTTCAAGCCCGAACAAGACGCCCGGCATGAAGCAGAAAACGGAAATGGAGCGTTCGAAATTGCCCACAGCCTGACCGGCTAGAATTGATCCGTTGCAGAGGTTGCTGAATGGCTGGGGGCAGCCCATAGGTCCAACCAAGCAGCGCATTGGGAAAGGAGGCAGAGGATGAACACGTACTCCAGATTGATTTTGCGATTCGGTGCCATCGTCGTGGCCACGTCGATCGTCGCCGGCTGTGGCAGTGGCAGCGCACCGGCGCCGACAGACTCTTCGCAGGCCGCGGTCCAGGCGCAGGTGCTGTCGCAGGATCGGTTGCCGCCGTTCAACTTCGACATCAGGACCTTGTCGAACCGTGCCGACCTGATCAGCGACGGCGATGCGCTGGTCGAGGTGCAGGTGCCGAAGAACGTGCCGATGAAAAAGGTGACGCTGACGCTCAACGGCGCGAAGGTCGGCGCGGACTTTGTCGCTGACGCAAATGCCCGCACCTTGCGCGGCGTGCTGAAGAGCCTGAGGGTCGGCGAGAACCTGTTCGTCGCGGATTCCAACGGAGAGGGCGAGGGCCGACCCCGAGCCAGCCTGACGATCACCAATCATCCGCGCGGCGGGCCGGTGCTGCTGGGTTCGCAGACGATGCCCTGGGTCTGCGCGACGCCCGCGCCGGTCGCCGCATCCGGCAACACGCCGGCGTCGAACGCAAGCGGTCTGACGACCACGGCCAGCGACGCGCAATGCAATATCGCGTCCGAATACAATCTCTTCTACCGCACGACGACCGCGGGTTGTTCGACCGCCCTGCCGGACCCGAGCCCACCGGCGACCCCGCCGACGAACAACTGCTTCAAGCCCTATACGCTGGGCAGCGCGCCGGCCGATCTCGCGATGACCACGACGACGACCGGCCTCACGGTGCCCTACATCGTGCGCGTGGAGCGCGGCACCATGAATCGCGGCATCTACGACATCGCAGTGCTGTTCGACCCGGCCCAGAGTGCGCCGTGGACGGCGCTCGCGCCGCAACCGCAATGGAACGGCAAAGTCGTCTACAGCTTCGGCGCTTCGACCGGCCAGCCACGCCTTCAATTCCGCACCGAGCAGAACTGGGCAGATGACGCGGCGTTGTCGCGCGGCTTCATGGTCGTCGACAACAGCCTTACCGATTCGCTTTACAACTCGAACCGCGTTCTGGTCAGCGAAACGCTGATGATGATGAAGGAGCACATCGTCGACAGCTACGGCGAGATCAAGTACACGCTTGGCAATGGCTGCTCCGGCGGCTCGATCCAGCAGAACACTGCGGCGTCGATCTTCCCGGGTCTGCTCGACGGCATCCAGCCAAGTTGCGACTATCCGGATTCGATCACGACCGGCCTGGAAGTCATCGATTGCGTGCTGCTGGTGAATTTCTACGCCGGACCCGATTGGACTACGTTGATGACCGGCCTGACCCAGGCACAGATCAATGCGAAGAAGACGGCGATCAACGGCCACCTCGATCACATCGGCTGCCAATCTTGGAACAATGCGTTCGGGTTCAACAACAAGCCTGGAAACTACGCGCGTACCTTGGTAACCAATCAAACGACCGGCGCGCTAACGACGCTGAACGAATCGCGCAACAACTGCCTGTTGCCGGCCGCACTGGTCTATGACCCGGTGACGAACCCGACCGGCACGCGTTGCGGCGACCCTGATCTCGCCACCGCGGTCTGGGGCAGCACTTCCGGCATCGCTGCCGGAAGCACGCGCGCCCTGCAGACCGGCGACAACGCCGGCATCCAGTACGGGCTGAAGGCGCTGCTCGCAGGGGCGATCACGCCTGAGGAATTCGTCTCGCTGAACGAGAAGATCGGCGGCACCGATGCCGATTCGAACCGCACTTCGGTACGCAGCGCGGCCGACCTGCCGGCGCTCGACATTGCGTACAAGGCGGGCATCGTGTCGAGTGGCAAAAACCTCGGCAAGCTGCCGATCATCGATTCGCGAGGTTATGACGAACAGGGCATCCACTACATCTGGCGCAGCTTCTCGGAGCGTGCCCGCATCGACGCGGCCAATGGCGGCAACCACGGCAACCAGGTGATGTGGCGCTACGGGACCGGGCTGCTGCCCGCCACCGCACCACAGTTCGTGGCGGTGACGCTGGCGTCGTTCTTGACCATGGACAGCTGGCTGTCGAACCTGCTGCTCAGCGCCCCGAAGGCGACGCTGAACGCCGTGCGCAACCAGTCGCAGGTGATCGCGGCGAAGCCGGCGAACGCGTTCGACCTGTGTTATCTGACCGGCGATGTCACCTTCTCGACCGCGGTCACCGACATGGCCCTGTGCGATGCCGACCCGAGGCTGGCGAGGCACGCTTCACCGCGTCAGGTCGCCGGCGGACCGCTGGTGGAAAATATCTTGAAGTGCCAGCTGAAGCCGCTGGACACAGCAGACTACGCACCGGTGACGTTCACCGACGCTCAACTCGCACGGCTGCACGCGACCTTCGCCGACGGCGTGTGCGACTGGAGCAAGCCGGGTGTCGGCCAGCAAGAGGCAATCTCACCGCTGACCTTCACCGCCGGTCCTGGCGGACAGCCACTGCCGCCAGCGCCAGTGTCGGCGCCAGCGCCGAAGTCGCGAGAAAGAGAGAGCGAAAGCGAAAGCTAAGATCCTTTGCCAGCGGGGTGCTGCCAGCCTGTGGCGGCACCGCCTGCCGGCCTTAAAGTCCCGGCGGCCGCAGCACGCCTGCGGCCGCCGTCAGCCTGCGCGAAGGCCCGGGGAAACGCTGACTGCGGCGGGTTTTTGGCGCCGGCACGCGCGCTGTATCGCATGCTGCGCACGACCGACCAGACAGAAAACCTGAACGATTCGATCGCGCACTGCACGCGCAACGTCAAACGCCGGAAGGATGGTCAAACGCCCTTGCACGGGTTCGCCGGCGCATCGGGCGATGCCGGCGAGCGCTTCCGCAAGGGTTCGCGGCCATTGCGATTTGAAAGCCTCGTTGGCTGCATATTGGATCGCGTTCAAGCGTCTACTTTGTCGCCAGTATCCACTTCACCAGGATCTTGATGTCGTCCTCGGGTACCGTCTGCATGGGTGGCATGAATATCTCACCCCAAATTCCCGCGCCGCCTTTTTTGAGCTTCTCGATCAGTCTCGCTTCGGCTGCTGCGTCGCCCCTGTATCTGGCTGCAATTTCCTTGTACGAAGGCCCGATCACTTTCTTGTCGATTGCGTGGCATGTAAGGCAGCCGGACTTCTTCGCCAGATCTTCCGAGGCCAATGCACTGGCTGCACCGGCCATCAGCGCGACTGAAACAAGCAAGCAACCCGTCCGGCCTATCATCAATCCCCCTCAAGAACGTATCGCAAAATCTAACCGGCGCATGCCGCGGGGTTTTCCTGTCGAGCATACTAACAGCTAATGCCGTGCACGCTCAGAGGGGCGACCATCCCATTGGCATCGACCCAAATGCGACATCCGGAGTGGCGCATTTCAAACGTCCGGATCCTGTCGCTGGGCGGTCACTCGTGCAACGCGGTGGGAAAAATCGGATGCGCGGGTTGGTTAGTGGCGCACGCTCGAAGCGAGACACGAGGAGCTTAGTTCGGATTTTGCTTCGTCTCTGTTTTGGCAACGCGGTACCGGCGTCCAAACAGTCCGAATAGTTCGTTATTGTCGCCGGGACGACTGCCTTCCCAAATAAGTTGCCAGTCCTCTTGTCGCCGGGTTTCGTCGTCCATTGCTCGATTCTGGACCAGGATAAAATCACAGCCAGCATCGGGATGGACTTCCCGTCGCACCGAAACAATACCGGTGACGTACTGCAGCATGGCGCGCTCCGATTCACCGAGGTCCTTGCTCGCGAGGCAGCCGTAATCCGAAGGCAGCGCGCGATGCAAAATCACAAACATGCTTCGGTAGCTTTTCGCCGCGTCCAGCCAGGGCAGCCATAGTGTCGAGAGCAAGCCCCAAACGAGAGTGAGTCCAAGCGTCCAACTGAGCACCGGGCGGATCTTCCACTGCCTCAGCCCTGGCCGGAGCAGGACCCAGGCGGCGGTAAGAACCGAAGCGACGGCAAATGCTAGTCCATGAAACTCCGGCTCGAAATCCATCGGCAGATATTTGGATAGCCAAACTGATTCGGGTGGATGCCGGTGCCGCATCATCTCGATCCAGCCCCACCACAGCATCAACATCCGAGTAACAATCACCGCAATCACTCCTAGGAGTTCTTCTGCGCTTCGAAACAATCCGGGCAGAGCCCGTGGCTGAAGACCGCGTCCGAATGTTTGCCTAGGTATTGTTCGAGTTCCTGCCAGGCATTACCCTCGGTACGCATCTTCTTGCAACATATGCAAACCGAGATCAACCCTTCAAGGCGTTTGATGCGGCCCAGCGTCGCTTCCAGTTCGGCCTTCTGAGTCGTGAGCAGCGTGTTGTGCTCTGCAATCAAGTCCCTCTGCCGATTGCGCTCGGTGATGTCTCGATGGAACGCTTGAATCAGAGGTTCTCCATCAGAATAAATCAGACTTGAGGACACTTCGAGGGAAATAATGTGCCCTTCCTTATGATAGTGCTCCACCTCGAACGTAATCGACTCTCCTGACAGGATGCGTTCCATTTTCTCAGGCAGCAATCGATAGGTTTCGGGAGTATCCAGGTCCTTGAGGTTCAGGGTCTGCATTTCTTTCGTCGTATAGCCATGCATCCGTGCGAAGGACGCGTTGACAGCAACAAGGTTTCCGCTGAGCGACAAGATCATTATGCCGTCGCTGGCCCGGTCAAACAGGACTCTGTATCGCTCCTCGCGCGCTCTCCCCTCTCTGCCAACATACGTGAGACACCTGTCTTCCCTGATATTAGAGTAGAGGGCAGTGGAGACGACCATGGAAGAGACAGTCAGGATTGATGGCGAACAGGCAGTGGGCGCGGGAGAAACGCA
>Ga0334722_10000957_pt1 | contig 38599 bp, 53 predicted proteins | sample C3_bottom_MG_FD_207210 | JGI IMG/M metagenome (GOLD analysis project Ga0334722, IMG submission 207210) | Sediment microbial communities from Yellowstone Lake, YNP, Wyoming, USA - C3_bottom | ecosystem: Environmental > Aquatic > Freshwater > Lake > Sediment | place: USA: Wyoming | collected... | reverse complement strand
ATGATGGAGTCCTTCTTCAGCACGCTGCAGCGCGAGCTGCTCGACCGCAGGTCATGGACGACCAGGAAGGAACTGGCGTCGGCGATCTTCGAGTGGATCGAGGCCTGGTACAACCCGCGCCGCCGACACTCGCTGATCGCCTATCACAGCCCTGTCGAGCACGAACGCCTGTACACCGCAGGGGCGCATGCGGCATGATGCGCCAACAAAACAACTGTCCGGAGAACCGGGGCAAGCTCAAAGCGCCGTGGCCGTGGCCTCACTGAAGATCATGTGAGCCTCGATCTCTCGCACCAGGTACAGAGGATCGGCGTTCAGCTTGTCTTCGGCCGTCCCATCCTGCTGGATTCGCACGGTCGAACCCGATGGCGGCGCTCTGTGCTCACTGTAGACAGACATATGGACATTGAGCGTCGGCGTTACGCCCCCCATGGCTCCATCAATGTGCATGGTGCGGCAGAGATTGCTCAGCTGAAATCTCGTCTCGAGTTGCTGCACACTTTTGGGCTGATTCGTCACGACGACGTCGCTTTGGGCATTGGACGCGCGGCGCAGCAATTGCACCATTCAGCTCATTGTACGTGAGGCGCCGCTCAACGGCAGCGGCCCCGCGCGACCGGCGGGTGCGGCCGGCATGGGCCGTGGCACGCCAGGAGAGGCACCAGCGTCAGGCTTTGGGAGCGCTCCTGGAGGCGCGCGGCTTCGCGGGAGCCTTGACCTTCGGCTTCGCGGCGCGGGCGGGCGCCTTGCGGGCGCGCTTCGGTGCAGCTTCGGCTTCGGCGGCGGGAGACGCGGCGCGGTTGAGCTGGCGCATCAGGCGGGACTTGTGGCGCGATGCGGCGTTCGCGTGGATGACGCGGCGCTTGGCGGCGCGGTCGACGATCGACGCGGCCTCGCGGACCGCGGCGGCGGCATCATCGCCGGCGGCGATGGCGGTGTGGGCCTTCTTCACGGCGGTGCGCGCGGCGGTGCGCACGGGCTTGTTGCGCTCGCGGTGCTTCTCGTTCTGGCGCCAGCGCTTCAGCGCGGACTTCGAGTGTGCCAAGGTTCAGCCTCCGGGCGGCGAGCACAGCAGGGCTCGCCGATGTGCAGCGGACGGTAAGACGAAGCATCGTACCGGCGGGCGGCGGGTGTGTCCACCGGAGGGCGGCTGTAGGTCAGAACGAGGCCGTAGTATGATGCCCCGATGCGCGGATACCCCGCGCCGGGCCGGCGAGGGGCAGCCCGGTCATGATGCGTTCCCTCAGGGCCCGGTTCTTCACTGACGACGAAGGCGCGCCTTCGGGCATGGCCGCGGGCGAAACACCGAGCCTGGCGATGGCGGCGTCGGTCGTCGCGCTGGGTTTTCTCGGCAGCCGCCTCCTGGGACTGGTCCGCACGGTGGCCATCGCGCACCAGTTCGGGACGAGCCCGCGGCTGGACGCGTACTTCGTGGCGTTCCGCGTGCCGGACCTGATCTTCCAGCTGCTGGCGGGGGCGACGCTCGGCAGCGCGTTCATCCCGACGTTCGCGAAGGTGCTCGGCGAGAAGGGCGACGCGGCGGCGTGGCGGCTGGCGTCGTCGGTGATGAACCTTGTGCTGGGGGCGACGATCGTCTTCGCGCTGCTGGGGTTGCTGCTGGCGCCGGTGATCGTGCCGGCAACGGCGCCGGGGCTTGGCGACAACACGGGACAGCAAGCGCAGATCACGTCGCTGGCGGTTGACCTGACGCGCATCATGATGATCTCGCCGGTGCTGTTCGCTGTGAGCGGCATGTTCATGGGGATCCTGAACGCGCGGCATCACTTTCTGGCGCCGGCGTTCGCGCCGATGTTTTACAACGCGGCGATCATCGCCGGGGCGCTGATCTCGGACGACGTGAAGGTGCTGGCGTTCTGCGTCGTCATCGGCGCCTTGTTGCATCTTGCGGTGCAGGTGCCGGCGCTCTGGCTCGTGGGGATGCGGTGGAAGGCGGTGTGGGGCTGGCGCGACCGGGCGGTGCGGGAAGTGGGACGGCTGATGGGGCCGCGCGTGATCGGGCTGGCGGCGTTTCAGGTGAACTTTCTGATCGCGACGTTCTTCGCGTCGACGGTGAAGGAGGGGGCGATCTCGGCGGTGAACTACGCGTGGCTGATCGTGATGACGCCGCTGGGCGTGTTCGGGATGGCGATCTCGACAGCGGTCTTCCCGCGGCTGGCGGAGCAGGCCGCGCGGTCCGAGGGGGAGCTTCCGGACACGCTGTCCCGGTCGCTGCGGCTGATCCTGTACCTGACGGTGCCGGCGAGCGTGGGGCTGATGATCCTGGCGGCGCCGATGACGGCGTTCCTGCTGCGCAGCGGCGCCTTCGGATCGGCGTCGACGGACCTGGTGGTGGGGGCGGTGGTCTTCTACGCGCTGGGCCTGTTCGCGCACAGCGGGATCGAAATCCTGAGCCGCGGCTACTACGCGATGAGCGACACGCGGACGCCGGTGGCGTTCGCGGTGGTGTCGATGGCGATCAACCTGGTGCTGTCCCTGGCGCTGGTCTGGCCGATGGGGATCAACGGGCTGGCGCTGGCGCTCTCGACGGCGACGGTGGTCGAGTTCGCGCTGCTGCTGCGGACGATCGTGCGGCGGCTGCCGTCGCTGGACCTGCGGGTGCTGGCCGCTTCGGCGATGCGCACGGGAATCGCGACGGTGCTGATGGCGGAGGCGCTGGCGTTATGGCTGGCGGCGCTGGAGCTGGCGGGCATCCTGGACCTGAACCGCAAGCTGGAGGCGGGGTTCGCGACGGCGGGAGGCATCGCGCTGGGCACGCTGGCGTTCGTATACGCGAGCAGGCTGCTGCAGAGCGAGGAGGCGCTGATGCTGCTTCAGCGGGCGCCGCTTCCGGCGCGGGTGCGGGAGTTGCTCCGTGTGTGAGGGTTATCCCGCGCTTGTGAGGCGCTTCCGGCGGCCGATATACTAGGCATGGTGGTCACGGGGCTTTGCATGAAGACGGTGCGGCCTGATGGGCCGCACGTTCATGTCCCGGAGGGGAGAGGTTTTCATTGAGCTTCGTCGATAAGTCACTGGTCTGCCGAGACTGCAAGCAGAGCTTCACGTTCACCGCCGGTGAGCAGGAGTTCTACGCGAACAAGGGCCTCCAGAACGAGCCCGTGCGCTGCCCGTCGTGCCGCTCGAACCGCAAGTCCACGCGTGTCAACGAGCCGGAGGAGGGATACGTGCGCTACGGGGTGTTCGCCAGCTTCGGCGGGCGGACGCCGCGCCAGATGCACCCGGCGACGTGCGCGGAGTGCGGGATGATGACCGAGGTGCCGTTTCAGCCGCGCGGCGACCGGCCGGTGTACTGCAGCAACTGTTACACGAAGGTGCGGGCAGCGGCGGAGGAGAACAGCTCCGAGCGCGCAAGCTAGGACCCGACCCCGGAAGCGAACGTCGACAGGGCCCCGGTCACGGGGCCCTGTTTTGCGTCCAGCTGATCGCGTTGGCGTACGCCCGGGGGTGGCGGCGCGTGCGGTGCGCGATCGTGACGTTGCGCTCAGAACCCGAACTTCTCTGACAGGTTGAAGCGCTTGCCGTCGTGGATCGCCGTCAGGGTGCCGTCGTCCTCGTGCTCGAAGTCGAAGCAGCGGGCGGCGTCGCGGCCGGCGACGAGGCACGAGGCGACAGCGAGCGAGAGGTTGGAGTCGAGGAAGACCTCTGCCGCCTCAACGTTCGGGTCGAACTTCTTCCAGCTGACGCCTTCGGAGATCGTCGATCCGGAGAGTCCGCCGGTCTCGACGGGCTCGATGCTGAAGCGGACGGCCTCTGCGTGGCCTTTGCCTTTCGTGAGGAACATGTAGGTGCCGATCTGGGACTGCTGGATGTGGTTGCGGGGGGCGCCGCCGCCGAAGATGACGGTCGCGGTACGCAGGCCGAGCTCCTCGGCGAGGAGGACGATGGCGGTCATCTCGCAGACGTCCTGGACGACGTCGAACACGACGCGCTTCGCTCGTTCGTGGCGGAACAGGCCGAGATCCATGCCGAGCACAGAGTCGCCGATGGCGGGGCAGTAGACGGGGGTGCGGCGACGGGCGGCGGCCGTGAGGATGCCCGGCTGCGACGCGATCGTCTCGAAGAAGAGGCCCATGCGGTAGATGTACTCGCGCGTGGTGAGCGGGCGCTCGGGGAGCGTGGCGGCGAAGTCGAAGATCATCGGTTCGACGCGGCGGTAGTCGGCCTCGTTGCCGAAGGTGTCCCAGAAGCGGTTGACATCGACGAGGGCGAGCGCGGCGTCGTCCGCGTTGACGTGGCCCTGGTAGTGCTTGCTGCCGATGATCTCGAGCATGTCGTGCGTGAGCTGGGCGCCGGTGATGTCGAGCACGTCGATGCTGCGGCGATCGATGAGCGCTGCGATGGCGGGTCCGAAGCCGAGCGGCACCGGGGCGCCGGCGATGGAGCAGAAGACGAGGCGGTTGCGTTCGACGATGGTGTTCCAGAGGCCGACGGCGGCGGCGAGGCGGCGGGGCTGGCCGCCGGTGCGGCCGAGCGCGTCGACGAAGTCGCGGAGGGTGACGCCGGCGTCCGGCGAGAAGCGCTGGATCGGGGTGACGAGGTACTCGCTGCTCACGGGCGACAGACTATCGGCCGGGGGTACGGGGTGCCAGCGGAGGACGGGGGCTTACGGTATGTACTGGTCGATGATCTTCTGGGCGGCGGTGAGGGAGAGGATGTCGTTCGAGCCGTCCTCGATCATGGAGGCGCGGGCGTCGCGGAAGAGCTTCTCGACGTACATCTCCTTGGTGAGGCCGTAGCCGCCGTGGAGCTGGATCGCTTCGCTGGCGACCTCGAAGGCGGCCTGCGTACAGTAGACCTTCGATGAGATCGAGTACTGGGTGCCGGGCGGGAACGTGCCGTGGTTGTAGAGCATGGTGGCGCGTGAGAGCTGACGGGACGTCTCGACCTTCACGAACATGTCGAACAGCTTCTTCTGCACGAGCTGGTGCTGGTTGATGGGGACGCCGCCCTGGACGCGGTTCTGCGTGTAGATGAGCGCCTCCTCGAAGGCGGCGCGCGCGAGGCCGGTGAAGGCGGAGCCCATGAAGGCGTTGGCACCGGCAAGGACGGCGTCGATGGCGAAGGTGTAGTTCTCGGCATCGACGAACATGTAGGCCTTGGGGATGCGCACGTTGTCGAAGAAGATCTCCCCCTGGTTGAGGGCGCGCTGACCGATCTTGTTGAGGGGCGGGCCTTTCGTGACGCCGGGGAGGTCCAGGGGCACGAGGGCGACGCCGCCGCCGGCCATGCCGCGCTTGCGGTCGACGCCGAGGAACGCGAGGGCGTGGGTGGCGATGGTGCCGTTGGACACCCACGCAGACTTCTGGCCGTTGAGGACGTACTCGTCGCCATCAGGGGTGGCGGTGAGTCCGTAGTGCATGTCCGGGTTGGTCCAGTACTTCGTGCCGGGCATGAGGGTGTCGGAGCCGTGGCCCGGCTCGGTGATCGCCCAGCAGCCGATGTAGCGGCCGCGCTTGTCCTCCACGAACGGCATGACGATCTCTTCGATGATCTTCGGGTCGCGGCGGCCGGCGGCGAAGGCGAAGGGGAAGGACGTGACGCTGAGGGAGATGGCGAAGTCGGCGCTGCCCCAGCCCCACTCCTCGTTGACGCAGTGGGAGCTGAGCGGGTCGAGATGGGCGCCGCCGAGCGCTTCCGGGAAGTTGCGCAGGTGCCACCCCTCGTCGTAGGCGACGCGGAGGACCTCCCAGAGCCGGGAGCCTTCGCCGACGACCTCTTCGGGCGTGAGCTTGTCCAGCTCGATGCTGGCGGGCCGGAGGACCTGGGCGGCGAACTCGTGGGCGCGCTGCTTGACGGCCTTCTGCTCGTCGGAGAGTTCCTTGTTGAGGTCGACGTACATGGGTGTGGGCTCCTGGCCGTCGCGGGCGGATGTCGGAGGTTAGAGATCGGAGCGCCCGACCCTGACAGTCGCTGCGTCTAAGGATCGACGTTGCGGCCGCTAAGAGAAAGGGCCGGACGGCCGGCCGCTGTCCGGCGGCCGCTCCAGGCGGGCCGCGCTGACGAGCACCCGCCGGCCACGACCGTGCGCCGCATCACGCGTGGATCTCCACTCGCATGCCGGGGGCGCCGAACAGCCAGAAGTACTGCGCGTCGTGGAGCTGCATGCCGACGCAGCCGTGGCTCGTCGCTGTGTGGCCGAAGACCTCGGCGGGGCGCCAGTAGTTGAGGTGCAGGGCGTCGCCGTGGCGGTCGTAGTACTGGGTGAAGAGCACGCGCTCGACGTCGTACTGGGCCTGCGCGGGGTTGTAGCCTGCCTGCGTCGCCGTCATGCGCTCGACGGGAAGGCGACCGTCCTGCTCGATCGCGTGGGTGCCGATCGGGCTCGGGAACTGCGGCGAGCCGGAGGACACGGACGCGGTGTAGATGGCGCGGGCGCCGATCATGGCGCTGGCGGTCTGCGTCGTGACGTTGACATCGATCCACTTCTCCTCGCCACGCGGGTCGGTGAGGGGCGACTGCTCGCCTGGCGGGGAGAGGAAGACGAACGCGGCGTAGACGAACGTGCCGTCGGCCAGGCGAAACCAGGTCCGGGTCCAGGGCGGGATCGTTGAGAGCCAGGTCTGGCTGCCGACGAGGACGTTTTCGCCTTCGACGAACGCGGCGATCTGCACGGAATCGTGGTCGTTCAGGGTCTTCACGACGGGCGCCTGCGTGGAGGGCGCGGCCCGCACGCGCAAGTCGCCGCCGACGACGATGGCGGCGCCTTCGGCGAGAGCGGGCGTGGCCGTAGGTGCGGGACGTGGCGTGGTCGTAGCCGGGATGGGCTGGGGCGTATCGGAGGGCGCGGCCGTGGCGGTGCCGGCGGGGGCGGCGGACGAGCAGGCGGCGAGCAGGAGCAGCGGGGGCGCGAGCGCGGAGACGAGGACGAGGCGGGAAGTCACCGGCCGCATCGTAGCACGGGGCGGCGGGGGCGGACGGTGCGCGGAAGCACGGCGAGCGGAGCACCATCCGGCGGTGACTGCGCGCCGGAAAAACATGGTCAGAGGCGCGCGTGCGTTTGGTGAGAACATAACGACTACATTCTCGCTCTGCCGCTGGCCGCGGCGCATCAACAGATGGCCCGGAGACGGGCGTTCCCCCGGGAGGGCAAGGATGACTCTCGAATACGAGCCGTACGTAGAGGAGCTGACGCGGACGGAGAAGCTGCGCATCGCGGCGCGGGTGCTGATCAAGCGGGGGGTGGCGGGGAACGGCGGACGCTGGGGACTGCAGTCGCGGCTGGCGGAGCACTTCGGGGTGACCCGTCAGCGGGTGAGCCAGATCGTGCGTCAGGAGTTGAAGACGCTCGATGCTGATCCTGGATAAGCAGCGCGCCATCGAGCGGATCGTTGCGTTGAGCGGACCGTCGCGAGTGCTGGAAGCCGGGCCCGACCGACCGCGCTCGCGCGTGCGGCGGCGGCTTGCGGTCTATGAACCCGCGGCGGAGAGGCGGGTGCAGGTGACGGCGCCGGCGGTCCGGCGGCGCCGGCGGGCGACGGTGCAGGCACCGGCACCGGCGACGGCCTGAGGCGCGACGAGGGGAAGGGCGGGTCAGCGCGTATCGTCAAGCAGGTCCCGGAGCATGCCGCCCCCGGAAACGGGCGGTGACGCGCGGTGGAAGTACTCACGGCCGAAGAATCGCCGCGCGAGGTCGTCGGGCAAGTTCACGAAGGGATCGTCGGGGTTCATCTGCGTGCGATGCGTCAGCAGCGCTCGCCGCTTGCGGTCGAACTGTGCGGTCACGTCGATCACGCAGTTCGGCGCGACACGTGGCAGGTCCGCCAGCCCTTCGGTGCCGCCCGGAGCCTCGAGCGTCACGCCGCGAGCGCGCAGCTCCTCGCCGAGCTTCATGAACTCATCGATCGGGATCACGTTGTAGAACAGCCGTGGCGACCGCCAGGCGGGGCCGCCCGCAGCGAACTGCCCGGCGTCGGCGGCCGCGTGGTAAGCGGCGGTGGCGTGATGGTGCACGGCGATGTGGTCCGGGTGGCCGTAGCCGCCGCTGGCGTCCCAGGTGACGACCGCATCGGGCTGGCGTTCCCGGATGACGTGGACGAGCGGCTCTACGACGAGCTCGGCCGGCGCCATGTTCAGGGAGCGCGGGTCGTCATTCTCCGGTGTGCCCTTCATGCCGCTGTCGCGGAACTCCAGGAACCGCACGTCGCTCACGCCAAGAATCGCCATGGCGTCGCGTAGCTCCTGCTCGCGGAACTCGCCGAGGGTCTCGGGGGTCGCGCCGGTGCCCGGCGCGATCTCTCCCACCTCGCCGCGGGTGGCGCAGACCATCGTGATGGGGATCCCGCGGTCGGCGTAGGTCGCCATGGTGCCGCCGAGGCCGAAGGTCTCGTCATCCGGGTGAGCGAAGATTGCAACGAGTCCGCCTGTTGGCATGGTCTCTCTCCAGCGTGAGCCTGCGCGCCGTCGCCACCAGTGTAAGCCGCAACGGCAGCTGGGGCATGCGGCTTGCCGCCCCGGCGGGATGGGTGTATCCCTTCGCAGATGAGCACGCAGACACTGCCGTTCGGCGAAGCGTCGGTGACGGTCGAGATGCCGGAGCGGGCGCGCGTGATCTCCCGCACGGGCGGCGCGGGGGCAAGCGGCGGACTGCCCGCGCTCGACGACCTCGCTGGCGCCGTCGGGGAGGCGCTCGCTCACCCGTTGGGGCTGCCGCCGATCGGCGAATTGGTGAGGCCGGGGGGCCGTGTCGTCATCGCCTTTGACGACCCGACGGTGACGTCCTACGGCCCGATCCGGCGGGTGGCGATCGAGGCGGTGCTGGCGCAGCTCGCGGCGGCGGGCGTGCGCGAAGCGGACGTGACGCTGATCTGCGCGAATGCGCTCCACCGCAAGTTCACGCGCGACGAGCTCGCGACGATCATCGGCTCGGAGCTTGTCGGGCGGTTCGGGGAGCGGCTGTTCTGTCACGACGCCGAGGACGCCGCCAACGTCGTCAACCTCGGCACGACGGAGCACGGCTACGACGTGGAGTTGAGCCGCCACGCCGCCGAGGCTGACCTCTGCGTGTACGTGAACGCCGGGGTGCACCTGGGGTTCAGCGGCGGCTGGAAGTCCGTGACGGTCGGGCTATCGACGTGGCGGTCGATCCGCCACACCCACCACCCCGACGGCATGTCGATGTCGGTGCTGAACAATCGCATGCACGACGTGCTGAACGAGATGGGGGCGCACCTGGAGCAGACGCTGGGCAAGCGCATCTTCAAGATCGAGTGCATACCGGCCGGAGCGACGAAGATCGCGCGGGTCTGGGCGGGGGGCGTCGCGGAGACGCGCGCGGCGGCGCTCGACGTGATGGCCTCGCGGAACCCGCCGCGGCGCTCGCAGGCGGAGCCGGCGGACGTCGTGGTGTACGGGCTGCCGGCGTGGAGCCCGTACGCGGTGTTCGCGCAGATGAACCCGATCCTGACGCTGATCTCATCGGGGCTGGGCTACCTGGGTGGCTACATCGAGGCGCTGGGGAAGCCGGGCTGCACCGTCATCCTGGCGACGCCGTGTCCGGAGGCGTGGGACGCGGAGCACCACCCGTCGTACCGGGACTGCTGGGACCGCGTGCTGCCGCAGACGCGCGACCCGTACGAGATCATGCGCCGGTTCGAGGGCGAGTTTTCGACTCATGCGGGTTACATCGAGCGGTACCGCCACGGCGTGGCGTTCCATCCGGTGCACGCGGTCCTGGCGACGCACCCGTTGCGGCGGCTGAAGCACGCGTCGCGGGTGATCGTCGCGGGCGCCGAAGACGCGGCCGTGCCGGGCCACGTGGGGTTTGGCTACGCGCCGTCGGTCGAGGACGCGCTGCGGGAGGCTGAACGCCAGCACGGCGAGGGCTGCTCGATCGTGTGCGTGAACTGATGAGCGCTTCGCTGCCGATCCCCAATGGCCCCGACGAACTCACGGCCGACTGGCTCACGGCGGCGTTACGCGAAGGCGACGCAATCACGGCGCCGGCACAGGTCGGGTCGTTCGAGGCGGAGCTGATGAGCGAAGGCGTCGGCTTCATCGGCATCGTGGCGCGGCTGAAGCTGACGTACGCTGGCGATGCGGACGGCGCGCCGCGGACGATGATCGCCAAGTTCCCATCGCCTGATCCGGGCGCACGGCAGGTCGGCGAGATGTACGGGCTGTACGAGCGGGAGGTGCGTTTCTACCGCGACCTCGGCGACTCGGTCGGCGTACGAGCGCCGCGCTGCTACTACGCCGCGATGCAGCCGGGCGAGGGGAAATACGTGCTGTTCCTGGAGGATCTCGCCGCGCACGGCCGCCTGGGCGACCAGGTCGCGGGGTGCTCCTTCGACGAGGCGGCGCTGGCGATCGGCGAGCTGGCAAAGCTGCACGGGACGTGGTGGCAGAGCCCGCGGCTCGACGAAATCCCGTGGCTGCGGCGCGGGAGCGAGCTGGTGCGCGCGCCGATGCAGCAGGTGTATCCGCTGGTGTCGGCGGTGTGTCTCGAACGCTACGGCGGCGAGATGACGGAGGCGATCCGCGCGGCCGTGCCGACGCTGGGCGAGAAGGTCGTCCGGTGGCTCGACGAGGTCGACGCGTCGGCGCCGATGACGCTGACGCACGGCGATTACCGCCTCGACAACATGTTCTTCCCCATGGCGCGATCGGGCGAGCTGGCGATCATCGACTGGCAGAGCCCGAACATCGGCTGGGGGACGTACGACCTGGCGTATTTCATTGCGGGCAGCATGCCGCCGGAGCAGCGCCGCCGATGCGAACGGGAGCTGCTGGCGCGGTATCACGCGCTGATCGAGCAGCACGGCGCGCGCGGGTACTCCCTGGACCAGCTGTCCGCGGACTACCGGATGTCGATGATGGCGTACCTGGCGATGTTCGTGATCAACGGCGCGACGCTGGACGCGTCGAACCCGCGAGCGGCGCAGCTGTTCGAGGTGATTTTCGGGCGGCTGGTGGCGGCGATCACGGACCTGGACGCGGTGTCGCTGCTGCCGGCGTGAGGGCGTCGGTCGCTCAGTCAGTTCCGCAGTCGGCCAGCCGGTCGGTCTTTCAGTCTGTCAGTCTTACGTCGTTCGGTCTGTCGGTCGGTCAGACGGGCGATCCGTGCGTGGCGCGGGCGCAGCAGGCTGCGCCCCTACCATGACGTTGGGGCTACGCGGATGTGGCGGGGGTCAACGGTCGCGCGACGCGCGGGGTCCACAACTGTTTCGCAACACCGGTTCCGGTCGCCGTTCGATAGGATTCCCTCTGTTGAACGATGCCAATCTGATGACGCAGGAGTGACTGATGCTGAGACCGCGCAATGTGATCGTGGGCGCGCTGCTGGGGGTGATTGTGATCGCCGCGGCGGCGGTCGCCGGGTGGTGGTTCTTCGTCCGGGAGGACGCGCAGCTGGCGACGAGCGCGCCGGCGATCCCGTCCGATCTGGCGCGCACGCCCGCATCGGCGGCGACGACCCCCGGCGCGGCAGCGACACCGACGAGCGGCGGTGGGCTGGTGTACAAGATCATCCCCGAGCGCTCGGAGGCGGCGTACTTCGCGGACGAGAAGCTGGCGGCGTTGCCGCTGCCTTCGAAGGCGAAGGGGACGACGAAGGACATCGAGGGGCAGTTCGTGCTGACGGCCAATGGCACGTCGTTCGACGCATCGCAGGCGGCGACCTTCACGGTGAACCTGAAGACGCTGAAGAGCGACAAGGAGATGCGGGACGCGCGCGTGCAGAACCAGGGACTGCAGACGTCGCAATTCCCGACGGCGACGTTCAAGGCGACGAGCGTGACGGGGTACGACCCTTCGATCGCGGCCGGCGAGGAGCAGACGCTGAAGCTCACCGGGATCATGGACCTGCACGGGGTGCAGAAGGAGATCACGTGGGATGTGAAGGCGCGCAAGGACGGCGACGTGATCACGGCGCTGGCGACGGTGACGTTCCCGTTCGAGGACTTCGGCATCGCCGTGCTGAACATCGGCGGGTTCGTGACGGTGCAGGACCACATCACGCTGCAGGTGCAGGTGGTGGCGCAGGCCGGGTAGCTGTTAGCGGTTAGCGGGGACAGCAACACGACGACTGTCATCAACACAGAGGCACAGAGGGCGCAGAGGGTCTCGGGTAGTGGTTAGCTGTTAGCGGTGAGCCGTCAGGCGCGCGGCGTCGCGCATCAACACTGAGACACAGAGGGGCGGTGAGAGGGGTTGGGGTGGAGGCGACCATTCCCCCTCTGAGACCTCTGCGCCTCTGTGTGCCGGCGGTCATCAAGACACAGAGGCACGGAGGGCGCCGAGGATTGGGGTGATCATTCCCCCTCTGAGGCCTCTGCGCCTCTGTGTGCCGGCGGTCATCAAGACACAGAGGCACGGAGGGCGCCGAGGATTGGTGGGGTGATCATTCCCCCTCTGAGGCCTCTGCGCCTCTGTGTGCCGGCGGTCATCAAGACGCAGAGGCACGGAGGGCGCCGAGGATTGGGGCGGGGTGACCATTCCCCCTCTGAGACCTCTGCGCCTCTGTGTCTTCATCCCCGTGGTTGAGACTGTAAAGGCGGGAGGGGCTAGACTCACTCCGCACATTTCGCATCGAGCAACGGACGGAGCGGGAACATGGCGGACTTCAGCATCGCACCGGAGATACGAGAGCTGCGGCGGAGGGCAAAGGAGTTCCTGGAGCGGGAGATCATCCCGAATGAGCACGTGCTGGCGCGGCATGACACCGAGGCCGACGTGCTGATGAAGGACCTGCAGTCCATGACGAAGGCGATGGGCATGTGGGCGATGTTCATCGGGCCGGAAGCCGGCGGGACGGGGACCGGCTTCCTGCCGTACGCGTTCGTGAACGAGATCCTGGGACGCAGCCCGTTCGCGCCGCGGGCGTTCGGCTGCGCGGCGCCGGACACGGGCAACGCCGAGATCCTGCACCAGTTCGGCACGACGGAGCAGAAGGAGCGCTTCATGCGGCCGCTGGTCGCGGGCGAGGTGCGCTCGTGTTTCTCGATGACGGAGCCGGAGGTGTCGGGGGCGGACCCGACGGGGCTGCGGACCCGGGCGGTGCGGGACGGCGACGAGTGGGTGATCAACGGCCACAAGTGGTTCACGAGCGGGGCGATCGGGGCGAGCTTCGCCATCGTCATGTGCGTGACGGACCCCGAGGCGGAGTCGCACCGGCGGATGAGCCAGATCATCGTGCCGACGGACACGCCGGGGTTCAAGATCATCCGTCCGGTGCCGGTGATGGGGGAGACGGACGGGGCGCACTGCGAGATCCGCTACGAGGACGTGCGGGTGCCGGTGACGTACACGCTGGGCGAGCCGGGCGACGGCTTCCGCATCGCGCAGAAACGGCTGGGACCGGGGCGGATCCATCACTGTATGCGCTGGCTGGGACAGATGCAGCGGGCGTTCGAGATCATGTGCCGGTATTCGCTGCAGCGCGAGGCGTTCGGCAGCCTGCTGGCGGACAAGCAGACAATCCAGAACTGGATCGCGGACTCGGCGGCGGAGATCCAGTCGGCGCGGCTGCTGACGCTGCACGCGGCGCACAAGATCGACCAGGGCGACGAGGCGCGGGTGGAGATCTCGATCATCAAGTTTTTCGGGGCGAAGGTGCTGCACGACGTCATCGACCGGGCGATCCAGACGCACGGCGCACGTGGCGTCTCCGGCGACACACCGCTGGAGGGCATGTACCGGAACGCGCGGGCGGCGCGCATCTACGACGGTCCGGACGAGGTGCACCGGATGGTGGTGGCGCGTCGCGTGCTACGCGCGTTCCGGGAAGGCGGCGCGTGGGAGTTCGAGTGAGGGCGAGCGGCGGAGGCGGAACGCCGGCGGGCCGGATCAACACAGAGGCACGGAGGGCGCAGAGGTTTGGGTGGGCCGAATTGTGGCCTCTGAGATCTCTGAGCCTCTGTGTTCGTCAGCGGGTTTGAAATTTTACGGTCGACGTTGCGCGCACCGGATCGTGGTGGCTTGGAGGGTGTTCCGGAGTAGCCGGATAGCGAGGAGTGCGGGCTCTTGAGTAGATTGCTGAGTCTGACGATCAAGGACGACGCGGAGAGCGACGTGACTCGCGCTGTCGAACCGCGCGCTGAAGAAGGGCGCTGTCCGGTGGACCGTGCGCGTCGACGAAGATGTGGCGATCGACCTCGACGCGACGGGGCGGGTGCTGGGGCTGGAGATCATGAACGCGTCGGTGCGCGTGCTCTCGCATCGTGGGTGAGCGGGAGGCCGGCGGACTCGCGAGACCTCACCCGCGGCAGCGGATCGTGGTACGGCGGCGGGTGCTGGGGAGGACGCAGGAAGGAGTTTGAGTACATACGTGGAGGCGTCGAATTCCGCGAGGATTCCCACGATTCTAACTGGGATATCAGGCGAGTATTTTGTTGCTGCCGAGTTGTCCCGCCGCGGCCTAATCGCGAGCCTCACGCTCCGCAATACTCGAGGGATTGACATCTTGGTGTCGAACCGAGACGCCTCGAAGTCGGTTGGTATTCAGGTCAAGACGAGCCAAGGCGCACGGAAAGCTTGGATGCTCAACAAGAAAGCTGAAGATTACGTTGCCGAGAGCTTGTTCTATGCGTTCGTTGCCCTGACCGACGGCCTTCCAGCTTTTCACATCGTGCCAATTGAAGTTGTCGCTGCGCAGATCAAGAGCCTACACACGGAGTGGCTAGCCACTCCTGGAAAGCGCGGTCAGGCCCACGTCGACAACCCGCTTCGCTCGTTTCGTGACCGAGAGAACGAGTACTTGGATCGCTGGGATCTACTTGGTTTGAACCCTTGAGACATGGCCGGTCATGGTTCGATCAGCTGGAAATCTATTCGATACAGCTTCACGTCGATCAATTCCGCAATTGGCTTGACGGCGTAGCGCAAGCGGGTGTCGGCAGTGCTGCAGATGATCAGTCCGCGAACACCCTCTCCATTCTGACAGAGGTTTTCCTTAACCCACCCGATATAGCGAAGGGTCTGGCCCACCACCTTGTCGGACTCGCGGCCTTTCTTCAGCTCGATGACGAGAAACTCTGATGTGGCCCTATCTAAGGCGAGGATGTCGATGTAACCGATCTCCTTGCCGTCCGGTGATACGGTGGGATACTGCTGGCCGGAGTTGCCCTCGGAATCGGTGTAGAGAGCGAGCTTCCCGCCAAAGACCTTCTCGAAGTTCTCGACGATGAAGTTCTCAAGGTGCTTCTCAAGGGCGAACTCCGTGACATCCGGTGGCGGGCTCAGCGGCCCCGCGTCGCCGCTTGTCGTCGCAGCCAGCGGAGCCGCACCCGCGAGAACGCGATACTTCTCTTCGGAGATCTCGTAAATCGTGAAAAAGCCGAAGACCTGGTCCTCGAACTCGCGGTCGGCGCCCTGTCTCCACGACACGGGGAGGAAGTTCGGGTAGAAGTCTTCGGTAAGGCTACCGACCCGCACACGGCCTCGCTGCTCGTCGTAGAACGCGGACCCGCTAACTTGGCCTATTCCAGCGATCCGTCGCCGGCCCCTTCTCGCGATAACAATGTCTCCCGGAGTAGTGTCATGGTAGAAACGCCAGAGGGCATTGCAGTCCTTGGTCGCGACGTTCTTCGGTCGCCCAGCTAATGTCTCGGCGTACTTGCGGTCAAGCTGCTCGCGCGTGAGATTCGATATGTCGCCCAGCTGTCGCCAGCCGACAGCGATGGTCGAATTCTCCAAGTCCCAATCCCACGCCGTCTGGAAGACTTGAGGCTGCGTGGAGTCATAAGGGGCGATTACCCAATAGCGCACGGGATCCCCTTTCCACGAAATCCTACACCGGCTCCCGCGCCACTGCCACACCCACCGGCACCCCCACATGGATGGCGGTTCGGTGCGAATTAGGCGTCCCGTGGAGACGATGGCTATGATGCCGGGCGCGGCCGATCTTGCCGCGCTGCGACTCGGAAGCGATGACGATTCGAGGTGCGATGTCTGATCCCGGCGAGGATCCGCAGGACGCGGCGGGGATGTGGGAGGCTTCGGCGGAGGCGTACGTGGCGTTCCAGGATGCGGGGGACGCGAACCGGACGCTGTTGCTCGACCCGGTGATGCTGGCGCAGTGCGGCGACGTACGCGGGGCGCGGGTGCTGGACTTGGGCTGCGGCGAGGGGCGCTTCGCGCGGATGCTGGCGGAGCGCGGCGCGACGGTCGTCGGCGTCGACCCGACGGCGGCGATGCTGGCGCACGCGCAGGCGCGGCGAGGCGGGGGCGAGCGCTACGTGCGGGCGGCGGCGGAGGCGTTGCCGTTCGCGGAGGGGCGCTTCGACCTGGTCGTGAGCTACGTGACGCTGGTGGACATCTTCGGGTATCGGGAGGCGATCGGGGAGTGCGCGCGGGTGCTGCGGCGGGGCGGGCGGATGGTGGCGGCGAACCTGGGCTTCACGACGGCGGCGGGGCCGTGGGTGCGGGACGCGGAGGGCAGGCGGGTGCATCGGCCGGTCGACCGCTACCTGGAGGAGCGCTCGCAGGTGTACGAGTGGCTGGGGATCAGGATCGTGAACCGGCACCGGCCGCTGAGCGCGTACATGGATGCTTACCTGTCGGCGCGGCTGACGCTGCGGACGTTCCTGGAGCCGGTGCCCGCGGACGAGTCGCTGCGGGAGGACCCGCGATACGAGGACTGGTTCCGGGTGCCGGAGTTCACGGTGATGGTGTGGGACGGGCGGTAGGGGGAAGTTGGATGTTGGATGTTGGATGTTGGATGTTGGAGCGAGGGGCGGGCGCAGCGGGCTGCTCCCCTGCGGGTGGGGGTGGGACGAGGCTTAGCGGGTGGCGGAGATGAGGACGCGGCGGCGGTAGGGGCGAATTTGCAGCGTGAGGGCGACTTCGGCGAGAAGCGCGTCGACGGCGGGCTGGCCCATCTCGGCGATGAGCGCGTCTTTCGCATCGACGATGGCCTGGTAGCCGGCGGTCATCGGTTCGGGCCAGCCGGGGACCTCTTCGTAGGCGCGTAGCGTGAAGCCGGCGGCGGCGAGCAGCGGTGCGTAGTCGGCGACGGGGTCGACGCCGAGCACGGGCAGGCCGGCGACGCGCTCGGGCGCGAGCTCGAAGGCGGTGAACGCGAAGCGGCCGCCGGGCCGGAGGATGCGGGCAGCCTCGACGAACGCGGCGCGCTTGTCGGGCGCGTATTGCAGGGCGTCCTCGCTGACGGCGGCGTCGACGGACGCGCTCTCGAGGCCCGTGTCGGCGAAGGTGCCGACGGTGAAGCGCGCGGTGGCGCCGAGACCCAGTTCGGCCGCCCGACGCGTCGCCACGGCGACGCCGACGGGCGAGGCGTCGACGCCGATCAGCTGCGCGCCCGTCTCCCTGGCGAGCCAGAGCGCGGGGCCGCCGGCGCCAGCGCCGAGGTCGACGAAGGTGTCGCCGGGCTCGAGACGCAGTTCGTCGGCGATGCGGCGAGCCTCATCGAGCGTGACGAAGCTGATGTGGTAGAAGTCGGGCGGGAAGTCGCGGCCGCATGCGTGCTCGCGCCAGAGGCGCTGCAGCGTCGGCGCGGACGGCATGGCGGTGTAGACCGCGTCGTAGCCGGCGGAGACGATATCCATCGAGCGAGGGTGTCCGCGGGCCCGGGTTAGCGCTTGGTGTACTGAGGGGCCTTGCGGGCGCGCTTGAGGCCGACTTTCTTGCGCTCCTTCATGCGCGAGTCGCGGGTGAGCAGGCTCTGGCGGCGGAGGGCCGGCTTGAGCGACTCATCGGACGTGGCGAGGGCGCGGGCGATGCCGTGGGAGAGCGCGCCGGCCCAGCCGGTGATGCCGCCGCCGTTGATCTTGGCCTGGACGTTGAAGCGGTTGTCGGCCATCGCCGCCTTGAGAGGCGCGAGCACGGCGGCCTGGTGGGAGCCGCGCGGGAAGACGTCCATGTAGCCGCGGCCGTTGACGAGGATCTCGCCGGTGCCGGGATAGAGTCGCACGCGGGCGACGGCGGTCTTGCGCCGGCCGGTGCCGTAGAAGTATCGATCGGTGCTCGCCATGAATGTCCTCCGCTACGCGCCGGTCTCGCGGGGCTTGCCCTTGCCGGCGTTTACCTGCGCCTGGTGCGGGTGGTCGGGTCCCGCGTAGACCTTGAGATGCCGCAGGAGCTTCGCGCCGTGGGAGTTGTGGGGCAGCATGCCCTTCACGGCGTACTCGACGACGCGCTCGGGGCGGGTCGACATGAGCTTCTGCTGGGAGATGGACTTGAGGCCGCCGGGGTACTGGGAGTGGCGCCAGTACTTCTTCTCGACCATGTCGCCGGTGATCTTGACGCGGGCTGCGTTGATGATGATCACGAAGTCGCCGTTACCCATCGACGGCGTGAAGGTCGGGCGGTCCTTGCCGCGCAGGGTGGCGGCGACCTGGGACGCGAGGCGGCCGAGGGGGCGGTCGGTGGCGTCGACGACGTGCCACTTCTCCTCGATATCTTTGGGCTTCAATACGTAGGTGGTCATCAGTCCTGTCCGTTCTGGTCGTGCGGCCTGAATTCGAGCCCGTCGTATCTTACACGCAGCAGGTACAGGCCGCATGCGGGAGCCGCGGGATTCGCGCTGGACGGCACAGCGCGATCGAGCAGATCCAGCAGCTGTTCTTCGGTCGCGCGGCCGAGGCCGATCTCGACGAGGGGGCCGACCGTGCGGCGCACCTGGTGCGGCAGGAAGGCCTCGGCCTCCATCACCACCGCGATGCGGCGCCCGCAGGCGGTCACATCGCACCGGGCGAGCGTCCGCAGGGTGGAGCCGTCGTACGGGCCGGCGAAGGCGGCGAAGTCGTGGGCGCCTTCGAGGCGACGCGCGGCGCGCTGCATCGCCGTGACATCGAGCGGTTTCGGCACGTGCCAGGCGCGGTGGCGCTCGAGCGGCGAGCGCACCGGACGGTTATGGATGCGATAGCGGTACGCGCGGCTGCGCGCGTGGCGGCGGGGGTCGAAGCCGGGCGGCGCATCGGCAGCGGCGCGCACGGCGATGTCGTCCGGGAGGAAATGGTTCAGGGCGGGCACGAACTCGGCGGGGGCGAGCCGGGAAGCGACATCGAACGCGGCGACCTGGCCGACGGCGTGGACGCCGGCATCGGTCCTGCCGGCTAAGGAAGCGCGGGTGGGTGTGCCGGTGAGGCGCTTGATCGCGGACTCCAGTTCCTGCTGGATGCTGGGGCCGTTCTCCTGGTGCTGCGAGCCGCGATAGGCGGTGCCGTCGTACTCGAGCAGCAGGGCGATGCGCCGCGCCGGCGGGGCAGTGGCGTTGCGGTCCACGGCGGTTATTCGGCCTGCTCGACGAACTCGAGCTGGGCCATGGCGGCGCCGTCGCCGTTACGCGGGCCGAGCTTGATGATGCGGGTGTACCCGCCCGGACGCGCGGCAAACCGCGGGCCGATCTCGTCGAACAGCTTCTTCACGATGTCCTTGTCGTTGATGTAGGCGAGGGCCTGGCGGCGGGCGTGCAGAGAGCCGTCCTTGCCGAGGGTGATCATCTTCTCGGCCATGGGCTTGACCTCTTTGGCCTTCGCCTCGGTCGTCTTGAGGCGTTCGTGCCGCATGAGGCTGCGCACGAGGTTGCGGAACATCTGGTTGCGCTCGTCGCCCGGACGGTCGAAGCGGCGCCCTGACACCTTGTGGCGCATCAGTCCTCCCGCTCCTTGCGGCGGATCAGTTCGGAGGGATCTTCGCCGGCTTCGCGCAGCGCTTCGATGAGGGCGGCGCCCAGGGGGCTGAGGTCCTCGCCGTCGTCGCCGCGCGGGCCGGAGGGGGCGCGGCCGATGGGCAGGCCGCCGGAGCCATCTTCGCTGCCGTCGGAGGGCGAGAGGAGGTTCAGCTCGATGAGCTTGTCGCGCAGTTCGTCGTAGGACTTGCGGCCGAAGTTCCGGAGCGAGAGGAGCTCGTCTTCGCTCTTCTCGAGCACGGCGCCGACGGTCATGAGGCCGCTGCGCTTGAGGCAGTTGTAGGCGCGGACAGACAGGTTGAGGTCTTCGATGGGCATGTTGTATTTGTCGGGCGGCAGCGACGAGCCGACGCCGAGGCCGCGTTCGACGGTCGGAGGCAGCGGCTTGCCGAGCTGGGCGAACATGCGGAGCTCATCGACGAGGATGTCGGCGCTCTTGCTGACGGCGTCGACGCCGGACATGCTGCCATCGGTCCAGACTTCGAGCGTGAGCTTGTCGTAGTTGGTCATCTGGCCGACGCGGGTGTGGGTGACGTGGAAGTTGACGCGCCGGACGGGGGAGAAGATGGCATCGACGGGGATGACGCCAATCGGCAGGCCATCGGTCTGGCCGGCGGGCGCGTAGCCCTGGCCGGGCTCGACGTTGAGCTCGACGGTGAGGCGGGCGCTGGGCGAATCGAGCGTCGCGAGGTGGAGGTCGGGGTTCACGATCTCGTAGTCGGCGGTGGTCTGGATGCGCTCGGCGGTGACGGGACCTTCGCCGGAGGCCTCGAGGTAGAGCTTGGCGGGGCGCTCGGCGAGCGCGCGGAGGCGGAGCTCCTTGATGTTGAGGAGAAACTCGGTGGTGTCCTCCTTCATGTTGGGGATGGTCGAGAATTCGTGCTCGACCTCCTCGATGCGCACGGAGGTGACGGCGGCGCCGGGGAGCGAGCTGAGAAGCACGCGGCGCAGGGCGTTGCCGAGTGTCGTGCCGAAGCCGGCGTTCAGCGGCTCGGCGACGAGACGGACGTAGGTCTCGGTCTCTTCTTCGATCTCGATGTGCGCGGGTTCCAGCTCGTTCAATGTTTCCCTCCCCGGGTCTGCGGCGTCGCTGCCGGGTAGTCTCAGTGCGGTGTCTGCCCAAACGGCCGTCATCGTGAGTAGTACTCGACGATGACCGCCGGGTCGAACTTCACCGGCTGTTCAGCGATCGCGGGCGGCGAGACGATGCGACCGGTCATCTGATCGGGGTCTACGTTGAGCCATGCTGGCGATTGTTTGCTGTTCATATTCTCTTTCGCGAATTTGAATTGTTCCTTGTTCTTGCTGTTGGCCATCCAGCCGATGACGTCGCCCGCCCGGGTGGCGGCCGAGGGGATGTCGGTCTTGCGGCCATTGAGCATGATGTGGCCGTGACGCACGAGCTGGCGGGCGGCCTTGAGCGAGTCGGCGAAGCCCATCTTGTAGACGACGTTGTCGAGGCGCATCTCGAGGAGGCGGACGAGGTTTTCTCCGGTGACGCCGGGAAGGCGGACGGCCTCTTTGTAGTAGTCGACGAATTGCTTTTCGAGGACGCCGTAGGAGTAGCGGGCCTTCTGCTTCTCGCGCAGCTGGAGGGCGCGGTCTGAGAGCTTGCGGCGGCGCGTCTGCGGCATACCGGGCGGCGCGGAGCGCTTGTCGAGCGTGCACTTGGTGACGCACTTGTCGCCCTTGAGCATGAGCTTGTCGCCGTATCGGCGGCAAATGCGGCATACCGGTCCTGTGTAACGAGCCATGCTGTGTGTTCCTCTGCTGTTTGTGTCTGCGCTAGACGCGGCGGCGTTTCGGCGGGCGGCAGCCGTTGTGGGGCACAGGTGTGGAGTCCTTGATGCTGAGCACGATGAGGCCGCTGGCCTGGAGAGCACGGACGGCGGCCTCGCGGCCGCTGCCGGGGCCCTTGACGAGGACATCGACCTGGCGCAGGCCGTGTTCCATGGCCCGGCGCGCGGCGCCTTCGGCGGCGATTTGGGCGGCGTAGGGCGTGCTCTTGCGGGAGCCCTTGAAGCCGGACTGGCCGGCGCTGGCCCAGGACAGCACATTCCCTGCGGGGTCGGTGAGGGTGATCAGCGTGTTGTTGAAGGTGGACTGCACGTAGGCACGGCCGCGTGGCACGGACTTGCGCTCGCGCTTGCGGCCCTTGCTCTTCGGTGCTGCCTTTCGCTCGGCCATGCTTCTCCTTTACACGCGGTCCGACACGTGCGTGCTGCGAGCTGTCCCGCGCGCCGTTACTTCTTCGCCGCCGCCTTGCGCTTGCCGGCCACGGTGCGCCTGGCGCCGCGCTTGGTGCGGGCGTTCGTGCGCGTGCGCTGTCCGCGCACGGGCAAGCCGCGGCGATGCCGGACGCCGCGGTAGCAGTTGATCTCGATCAGGCGCTGGATGTTCTGGCGCACCTCGCGGCGCAGGTCGCCTTCGACGGTGTGCTCCTTGTCGATGACCTCGCGAATGCGGTTGACCTCTTCGTCCGTGAGGTCGCGAACCTTCGTGGCGGGGTTGACCTGGGTGACGCCGACGATGCGGCGGGCGGCGGTCGGCCCGATGCCGTAGATGTAGCGAAGGGAGATTTCGACGCGCTTGTCGCGAGGAATGTCGACGCCGGCGATACGTGCCATGGTTGGTTTACCCCTGCCGCTGCTTGTGTTTGGGGATCTCGCAGATCACGCGGAGGACGCCATGGCGCTTGATGATCTTGCACTTCTCGCAGCGCTTCTTGATGGATGCCCGGACCCGCATGTGTCTGAATCCCTACCTGAACCGATATGTGATGCGTCCGCGCGACAGGTCGTACGGCGATAGCTCGACGAGCACGCGGTCGCCCGGCAGCACCTTGATGAAATTGAGCCGGATCTTGCCCGAGATATGCGCGAGAACCTGGTGGCCGTTCGGCAGCTCCACCTTGAACATCGCATTCGGCAGGGGCTCTTTGACGACGCCCTCTACCTCGATCGCGTCCTTTTTGGGCATACTCTCCTGACCGAGATGTTGATCTCAGGCGGATAATTCTACCGAATGGTCCGCCTCTAACGCTAATCGAAACTTTTATGTGCGGCTTACGGAACCGTCAGGATCACGGGATCCCCTTCGGTCACAGCGATCGTATGTTCGAAATGAGCCGCCAGGCTGCCGTCGGCGGTGACGACGGTCCAGCGATCTTCGAGCTGGCGGGTGTGCCAGTCGCCGACGGTGACCATGGGCTCAAGAGCGAGCACCATGCCCTTCTTGAGGACGGGGCCGTGGTCAGGCGGGCCGAAGTTCGGCACCTGGGGCTCCTCGTGCATCTGGCGGCCGACGCCGTGGCCCACGTACTCGCGGACGACGCCGAATCCCTGCGCCTCGACGTACGTCTGGATGGCGTGAGAGATCTCGCCGAGGCGATGGCCAGCGCGGGCGTGGCGGATGCCCTCTGCGAGGGCCTCTCGCGTTACGTCAACCAGGCGGCGCGCGTCGGGTGAGCCAGTGCCGACGACCGTCGTGACGGCGGAATCGGCGACGAATCCGCGGTAGGTGCAGCCGAGGTCGAGGCTGACGACGTCGCCTTCCCGGAGCACGCGCTTGCCGGGGATGCCGTGGACGATCTCCTCGTTGACGGAGACGCAGACGGTGGCGGGGTACGGCACCTCGCCACCGGGCGGGTAGCCGAGGAAGGTCGGGATGACGCGGTGGCGCTCGAACTCGCGGCGCACGGTCTTGTCGAGTTCCCGTACGACGAGGCCGGGCCGCAGTTCCTGCTCGAGCTTGTGCAGGGTGCGGGCGACGATGCTGCCGGCGCAGCGCATGATCGCGATCTCGTCGTCGGACTTGATGATGATCGGCACGGCGCGGCCCTCTACTTTCCGGATTCGGGAGCGCCGAGCGCGCGAAGGATCGAGGCGGTGACGACGGGGATCGCGGGCAGTCCGTCGACCTCGCGCAGCTTGCCCTCCCGGCGATAGTGATCGAGGAGGTCGGCGGGCGGCTTCTGGACCTCGAGGCGGGTGCGGATGGCCTCCGGGGTGTCGTCGGCGCGGCCGGACTCCTGAGCGCGGCCGAGCATGCGTTCGTACACGACGTCATCGGGCGCGGCGATGTTGAGGGCGATTTCGATCGACTTGCCCTCGCGCGCGAGGGCGGCATCGAGTGCGCGGGCCTGGACGAGGGTGCGGGGGAAGCCATCGAGGATGAAGCCCTGGTCGGGGCGCAGTTCGAGCAGCCGTCCCATGAACATGCCGATGACGAGATCATCGGGCACGAGGAGCCCCTTATCCATGTAGCCCTTCGCCATGACGCCGAGCTGCGTGCCGTCCCTGACGTGGGCACGGAGCATATCGCCAGTCGAGATGTGCGCCCACCCCATGCGTTCGGCGACGATCATCGCCTGCGTGCCCTTGCCGACGCCGGGCGGCCCGAAGAAGATGGCGTACACCTAGCGGATGAACCCTTCGTAGTTGCGCATCAGCAACTGGGCCTCGAGCTGTTTCATGGTATCGATGACGACACCGACGACGATCAGTAATCCCGTGCTGCTGATCGTCAGGGAGGTGACATCGAACCAGCTCGTCACGAGGTATGGCAGGACGGCGACGAATCCGAGGAAGAGCGCGCCGGCCCAGGTGATGCGGGCGAGGACGCGCATGATGTACTCGCCGGTGGGGCGGCCGGGGCGGATGCCGGGGACGAATCCGCCCTGCTTCTGGAGATTCTCCGCGAGGTTCTGCTGGCTGTACGTGACGAAGGTGTAGAAGAAGCTGAAACCGACGACCAGCAGGAAGACAGCGATGTAGAATCCGGCGCTGCCACCCGACCGGCCGCCGCCGCTGCCGGGCGCGAAGGTGTTGCTGAACCAGCGCGCGAGCGTGCGAATGAACTCGTTGCTGGATGAGTCGAGGACGTACTGCGAAACGGTGGCGGGCAGGATGACGATCGAGAAGGCGAAGATCAGCGGGATCATGCCGGCGGAGTTGACGCGGAGCGGGATATGGCTCTGCCCGGACTGGCGATACATCTTGCCGGCGCGGAAGACGCTCTTGGCGTACTGGACAGGGATCTTCCGCACGGCTTCCTGCATGAAGACGATCGCGGCGACGAGCGCGACGGAGAGCACCGCGAGCAGCGCCACCAGGAAGAGGCCGAGCGACGACTGAAAGACCGTGTTGAGCAGTCCGGGCATGCCGGCGACGATGCCGCCGAAGATGATGACGGAGATGCCGTTGCCAATGCCGTTCTCGGTGATCAGCTCGCCGAGCCAGACGAGGAACATCGTGCCGGCGGTGAGCGCGAAGAGTGCCGTGATCGTGGGCAGCGCGTTGTTGCCGGTGAGCGACGGGTTGAACATCGCGCCGGGCGAGGTCTGGGTCACCTGGTTGTGCAGGATGACGAGCTGGGCATAGCCCTGCACGAAGCAGAGCGGGACGGTCATCCAGTGCTGGTAGAGCTCGAGCCGGTGCCGCCCCTGCTCGCCTTCCTTCTGGAGATTCTGCAGCGAAGGGATGATCGGCGTGACGAGCTGCATGATGATCGAGGCGGTGATGTACGGGTACACGCCGAGGGCGGCGACGCTGAGGCGGCGCAGGGCGCCGCCGCTGAAGAGGTTGAAGAGACCCAGGAGCTGGCTGGACTTGACGGCGTTCTCGATCGCCCTGGGGTCCACGCCCGGGATGGGAATGTGGGCGACGAAGCGGAAGACGACGAGCATCGCAGCGGTAAACAGCAGCTTCTTGCGGATGTCAGGCTGCTGGACGGCGTCGAACACCGCCTGGAGCAGGCGCGGGCGGGTGGCGGCCTGTTGCCGGCTAGCTGCCAGGGCCATCGCTCGCCTCTTCCTTGCTTTCGGGGGCCGCGCCGACGTCCGCCGCCGGCTTCGGCGCGCGAGCGCGCCTGGGCTTTGCGTCCGCGGCGGGCGTTTCGGCCTCCGCTGTCGCGGCCGCTGCGGCCTTCGGCGCCCGCTTCGGCTTTGCCTCCGGCGCCGGTTTCGGCTCGCCGTTGAGCCAGCGGACACTGCCGCCGGCCGCCTCAATCTTACTACGGGCGGACTTCGAGAAGCTCGACGCTTCGACGGTGAGGGCGACCGTGACGTCGCCGCTGCCGAGCACCTTGACGGGCCTGCGGGTGCGGACCAGGCGTGCCGCCTTCAGCGTTTCGGCGTTCACCTCGGCGCCGGCGCCAAAGCGCGCGAGCGCGCCGAGGTTGACCTCTTCGTAGTCGACGCGGAAGGGGTTGCGGAAGCCGCGCTTGTAGGCCATGCGGCGGACGAGGGGGAGCTGGCCGCCTTCGAAGCCGGGGCGGACGCCGCCGCCGGCGCGGGCCTTCTGGCCTTTCTGGCCGCGAGTCGAGTAGGTGCCGTGGCCGCTGGCGTTGCCGCGCCCGATGCGCTTGCGCTTGTGCGTGGCGCCTTCCGGCTGACGCAGCTCATGCTGTTGCATTGTTATGCGTCCTCCCGGACCTCAACGAGGTGGCGTACCTTCAGGATCATGCCGCGGATCGTGCGGTTGTCGTCGTGCACGACGGTCTGGCCGAGCTTGCGGAGGCCGAGGGCGCGGATCGTGCGCTTCTGGTCCACCTTCTGGTTGATACCGCTGCGTTCCCAGGTGACCTTGAGCTTTGCCATCGCTACGCCTCGACCTGCTTGCGGATGGCGTTGCGGCGGCGAGCGATCTCGGCGCGCGGGTCGCGCAGCTCGGAGAGGCCGGCGATCGTGGCCTTCACGACGTTGATGGCGTTCGCGGAGCCGAGCGACTTCGTGAGGACGTCCTTGATGCCGGCGGACTCCATGACCGCGCGGACGCCGCCACCGGCGATGACGCCGGTGCCGGGCGCGGCGGGCTTCATCATCACCTTCGCGGCGCCGAAGCGGGCGAGGATGGGGTGGGCGATCGTGGTGCGGTTCATGGGCACCTGGATGAGGTTCTTCCGGGCGATGGCGGAGCCCTTGCGGATGGCTTCGGGCACCTCGTTCGCCTTGCCCATGCCGGCGCCGACGTGGCCGTGACCATCGCCGACGACGACGACGGCGCTGAAGCTGAAGCGGCGCCCGCCCTTGACGACCTTGGAGACGCGGTTGATGTAGACCACCTTCTCCTGGAGGTCCAGCTCGCGGTGTTCGATCCTGCCGCTACGTTGTTGCGCCATGTCTCATCCTTCGACGCTGCTCCCGCGGGCGGGATGCAGCGGTACGTTCACCGGCGGCCGGCGCCGGTCATCTAGAACTTCAGGCCGCCCTCTCTGGCTGCATCGGCGAGGGCCTTCACGCGCCCATGATACTTGTTGCCGCCGCGGTCGAAGACCACCTGCGAGACCCCGGCATCGACGGCCTTCCTGGCTATGGCGCTGCCGACGGCCTTCGCGCGTTCGCTCTTGTTGCCCTGGATGTCCTTCACGGCCTTGCCGATGTCGGAGGCGTGGGCGAGGGTGCGGCCGTGCTCGTCATCGATCACCTGGGCGTAGATGTGGGCGGCGCTGCGATAGACGGCGAGCCTGGGGCGCGCCGGCGTGCCGGTCACGGTCTTGCGCACGCGCTCGTGGCGGCGGACGCGGGCGGCGCGGGCGGTCTTGTTGCCCTTCATCTACTTCCCTGCCTTGCCGGCCTTGCCGGCCTTGCGGCGGACACGCTCGCCGAGATAGCGGATGCCCTTGCCCTTGTAGGGCTCGGGCTTTCGCACTTTGCGGATGTTCGCGGCGACCTGTCCGACGAGTTCCTTGTCGATGCCCCGCACGTGCACGCGCGAGGTACCTTCGACTTCAAGCTGGATGCCCGGCGGCGGCTCGACCTCGACGGGGTGCGAGTAGCCGACGGCGAGGTTGACCTTCTGGCCGGCCTGGGTGGCGCGGTAACCAACGCCCTGCAGCTCGAGGGTGCGCGTGAAACCGTCGGCGACGCCGATCACCATGTTATTCAGCAGCGAGCGGGAGAGCCCGTGCAGGGCGCGGGAGCGCTTCTCGTCGTCGGGGCGGACGACCAGCACCTTGCCGTCGGCCTGCTGGAAAGAAATGCCGGCGGGGAACTCGCGGACGAGTTCGCCCTTCGGCCCCTTGACGGTGACGGTCGAGCCGGCGATGTCCACCTGGACGTTCGTTGCGATCGGGATGGGCAACTTTCCTATTCGTGACATTGTCCTACCACACGTAACAGATGACTTCGCCGCCGATGCTGCGCCGCCACGCGTCCTGCCCTGTCATGATGCCCTGCGGCGTCGAGAGAATAGCGATGCCGAGCCCGCCGTAGACGCGCGGGATCTCGCGCTTCTGGACATAGACGCGGAGGCCCGGCTTGCTGACGCGCTGGAGGCCGGTGAGGACGGGCTCCTTCTTGCCGGTGTAGTTGAGGTGCACGCGCATGAGCTTCCGGTTCGCTTCCTCGGTGATCTCGTAGCCGCCGATGAAGCCCTGATCGCGCAACACGCTGGCGATGGCCACCTTCATCTTCGAGGCGGGGATGTTCACGTACTCGTGCTTCGCCGTCACCGCGTTGCGGATCCGGGTGAGCATGTCCGCGATTGGGTCCGTCATGTTCAAAGCTTGCGTACTCCTTGTTCTCCCGCGCTCTCGCCCGGAGGCGAGCTACGGAATGGCCGGGCGTCCGGGCGGGTGTCTACCAGCTCGATTTCTTCACGCCGGGCAGCTGCGCTTTGAGCGCGTGCTGCCGGAAGCAGATGCGGCAGAGTCCGAAGGCGCGCATGTAAGCGCGGGGGCGGCCGCAGAGCTTGCAGCGGTTCTTCTTGCGCGAGGGGAACTTTGGTTCCCGATTCGCCTTTACCACCATCGAGATCTTGGCCATCAGGCGCGCTCCTTCGAGAACGGCATGCCCATCATCTCCAGCAGCCGGCGTCCCTCTTCATCGTTGCGGGCGGTGGTGATAATGTTGATCTGCATGCCGCGGATGCGGTCGACCTTGTCGTAGTCGATCTCCGGGAATATGAGTTGCTCGCGGACGCCCAGGCTGAAGTTGCCGCGCCCGTCGAAGGCCTTCGTCGGGACGCCGTGGAAGTCGCGGATGCGGGGGAGGGCCGCGTTGAGCAGGCGGTCGAGGAACTCGTACATGCGGGCGCCGCGGAGTGTCACGGCGACGCCGACGGGCATGTTTTCGCGGATCTTGAAGTTGGCGATGGCCTTCTTGGCCTTCGTGACGACGGGTCTCTGGCCGCTGATCGTGGCGATATCGGCGGTGGCGCTGTCGACGGCGCGCGCGTTTTCGCGCGCTTCGCCGAGACCGATGTTCACGGTGACCTTCGCGACGCGCGGCACCATCATGATGTTGGCGTAGTTGAACTCGCGCATCAGCTCGGGCACGATCTCGGCCCGGTAGCGTTCGCGGAGGCGTGGTGGTGGCGCTGCCATCAGTCGACGTCCTGTTTGCAATTCCGGCAGATGCGGTGCTTGCCGTCACCGCGCGTCTCGAAGCCGACGCGCACGGGCTTGCTGCAGCTCTTGCAGATGAGCATGACCTTGCCGATCGGCAGGGGCATCTCCTTCTCGATGATGCCGGCCTGCTGGACGTTGCCCTGCTGCTTGCGGTGGCGCTTGACCATGTTGAGGCCGGTGACGAAGAGCATGTCTTCCTTCACCTTCGGACGGTGGCCCTTGACCTTGACGACGTCGCCGCCGCCCACGATCTGGCGGACCACGCCGGTCTTGCCGCGGTCCTTGCCGGCGATGACGAGGACGGTGTCGTCGCGCTTGATCTTGCGCATCGCTAGACCACCTCCGGCGCGAGCGAGACGATCTTCATGTAGTTTCGATCGCGGAGTTCGCGCGCAACGGGGCCGAAGATGCGGGTGCCCTTCGGGTTCTGCTTGTCGGAGAGGATGACGGCGGCGTTCTCGTCGAAGCGGATGTAGGAGCCGTCGGGGCGGCCGTAGGGCTTGGCGACGCGGACGACGACGGCCCTGACGACGTCGCCCTTCTTGACGCCGCCGCCGGGGGTGGCGACCTTCACGGAACAGACGATGACGTCGCCGATGCTGGCGTAGCGGCGGCCGGAGCCGCCGAGCACGGTGATGCACTTCAGTTCTCGCGCGCCAGAGTTATCGGCGACCTTGAGGCGGGTTTCCTGCTGGATCACGCTTCGGCCTCCGCGTCGTTCTCGGCGGCAGCGTCCGGTTCCTCGCCGGCAGCGGCCTGCAGCTCGTCCGCGGCGGCTTCATCGGCGGACGACGCCTGGGCGGCGGCGTGCGCTTCGGCCTGGGCGCGGGCGCGGGCGGCGGCGACGGCGTCGGCGGCGGCGCGGGTCTCTTCGAGCTGGGTCGTGCCGATGTCGCGCGGGGCGACTTCGGCGACATCGCCCTTGACCACGACCTCGACGACGCGCCACCGCTTGTCGCGGGACAGCGGGCGCGTCTCGGCGATCTTCACGACATCGCCGAGGCGGCATTCGTTGTTCTCGTCGTGCGCCTTGTAGCGGCGCGTGACGCGCATGGTTTTGCCGTACAGGCGGTGGCGCGTGTGGCGGTCAATCCGCACGACGACGGTCTTATCCATCTTGTTGCTGATGACGGTCCCGGTCTGCAGCTTTTCTTGCGATGCCATACGCCGTCGTTACCTTCCCGCTGTGTGCGCGGCGTACGCCGCGGCGAGCTCACGCTCGCGCTGGATCGTGCGGATGCGGGCAATCTGGCGGCCGACCTTCCGCTTCTCCGAAGTATTGGTCTGCTGCCGGGTGGTGAGGCCGACGCGGACGCTGAAGAGACGGCGGTACGCCTCATTCAGCTCGTTCGCCAGCTTCTCGTCGTTCAGCTCGCGCAGCCCGTCCGCGCGCTCCTTCTTCTTGCGTCCGGCCATCAGATCCCCTCGTGTTCTTTGACGACGGTCCGGGTCTCGAGCGGCAGCTTGTGGGCGGCGAGGCGGAGGGCCTCTCGCGCGAGGTCTTCCTTGACGCCGGCGACCTCGAACATCATGCGGCCGGGCTTGACGACGGCGACCCAGTGGTCGGGGGCGCCCTTGCCGCTCCCCATGCGCGTCTCCGCGGGCTTGGCGGTGACCGGCTTGTCCGGGAAGATGCGGATCCAGACCTTGCCGCCGCGCTTGAGCTCGTGCGTGATGGCGCGGCGGGCGGCCTCGATCTGACGGCTGTCGACCCAGGCGTGGCCGACGGCCTGCAGGCCGAACTCGCCGAAGCTGATCTCATTGCCACCGCTGGCCTTGCCGCGACGGCGCCCCCGGTGCTGCTTGCGGAACTTTACGCGCTTTGGTTGCAGCATCGCTCGCTACTCGCCTGTCTCAGCGGTGGCCGGCGCCACCGGGGTGGCGGCAATCTCGGCGGCCTCGACCGCGGGGGCGGCGGGGCGGCCCCGGCTGATGTCGATCTGCTCCTGGCTCATGCCGGAGAAGTCGTTTTCGGCGCGCTCCTTCTTGGGCGGCGGCATGATCTCGCCCTTGTAGATCCAGACCTTCACGCCGATGCGGCCGAACGTCGTGTGCGCTTCGGCGATGCCGAAGTCGATGTCGGCGCGCAGGGTGTGGAGAGGGATCCGCCCCTGCTTTTCGGACTCGCGGCGGGACATCTCTGCGCCGCCGAGGCGGCCGCCGACGGTGACCTTGATCCCCTTGGCGCCGCGGGCCATGGTGCGGGCGACGGTCTGCTTGATGGCGCGGCGGAAGGCGACGCGGCGCTGCAGCTGCTCGGCGATGCTGCGCGCGACGAGGTAGGCATCGAGCTCGGGCTGGCGGATCTCGTTGATGTTGACGCGCACGCGCCGGCCGGTGGTCTTCTCGAGCTCGGTGCGGAGCTGGTCGACGTTGGCGCCGCTGCGGCCGATGACGATGCCGGGCTTGGCGGTGTGGATGGTCACCGTCATCTGGTTGGCGTTGCGGTCGATCTCGACTTTGGAGATACCGGCATCGACGGTGCCGCCCATGATCCGCTTGCGGATCATGATGTCCTCGTGCAGCTGCGTCTTGTAGTTCTTACCGGCGTACCACTTGCTCTGCCAGTCGTAGATAACGCCGACGCGGAAGCCGGTCGGATGTACTTTATGACCCACGCTGTTCCTCCTCGACGACCACGGTGACGTGGCTGCTGCGGTGCAGGATCGGCCCTGCGCGGCCGCGCGCCTTGGGACGAAAGCGCTTGAGCGTGCGCGCTTCGCCGGCGTAGGCGCGTTTGATGCGAAGCTCGTTCGTGTCGAGCGCGAAGTTGTTCTCGGCGTTGGCGGCCGCGGACCGCACGACCTTCTCGACGAGGCGCGCGTGGGGGGTGGGGAGGAAGCGCAGCATGACCATGGCTTCCTCGACGCGTTTTCCGGGCAGCTGGTCGAGCACGAGCCGGACCTTGCGGGCCGACACGGGCAAGTACTTCGCCGTGGCGCTCACTTCCATCTCGATCGCCTATCCCCTGCCGCCGCCGGGGCCGGCCGGGGCGCCGCCGCCCTGCCGCGAGGCCTTCTCGGACTTGCTGGTGTGGCCGCGGAAGTGGCGCGTCAGGGCGAACTCACCGAGCTTGTGCCCCACCATGTTCTCGGAGATGAAGATCGGCACGTGGCGGCGGCCGTCGTGTACGCCGATCGTGAGGCCGACCATCTCGGGCAGGATCGTGGAGGCGCGCGACCACGTACGGATGACCGTGCGCGAGTTCGTGCGCTTCACGGCTTCGACTTTCTTCTGGAGCTTGGGGTCGATGAACGGCCCCTTCTTGAGCGATCGTGACATGGTCTACGACTTCCTTCGCCGCACGATGTACTTGTCCGAGGGCTTGCGGCCGCGCGTCCGCTTGCCGAGCGTGGGCTTCCCCCACGGAGATTTCGGGCCGGGCATGCCGATGGGCGCCTTGCCCTCGCCCCCGCCGTGCGGGTGGTCGACGGGGTTCATGGCGGAGCCGCGCACCTGGGGCCGGCGGCGGCGGTGGCGGGTGCGGCCGGCCTTGCCGAGCTTGATCAGGCTGTTCTCGACGTTGCCGACCTGGCCGACGGTCGCCTGACAGGCCGCGAGCACGCGACGCATCTCGCCGGAGGGCAGGCGAAGGAGCGCGTACTCGCCCTCCTTCGCCATGAGCTGCGCGGAGGCGCCGGCGCTGCGGACGATCTGGGCGCCGCGTCCGGGGGTGAGCTCGATGTTGTGGATGACGGTGCCGTTGGGCATGTTCTGCAGGGGGAGCGCGTTGCCGGTGCGCACCTCTGCGTCGGGGCCGGACTGCACGGTCTCGCCGACCTTGAGGCCCACGGGGGCGACGATGTAGCGCTTCTCGCCATCGGCGTAGTTGATCAGCGCGATGCGGGCCGAGCGCCCGGGGTCGTACTCGATGGCGGCGACACGGCCGGGCACGCCGGTCTTGTCGCGCTTGAAGTCGACGATGCGCAGGCGGCGCTTGGGCCCGCCACCCCGGTGGCGCACGGTGATGCGGCCGTGCGCGTTGCGGCCGGCCATCTTCTTGCGCGTGGCGAGGAGCGACTTCTCGGGCTTCGACTTCGTAATCTCGTCGAAGGTGAAGCCCGACATGCCGCGGCGGCCGGGAGAGGTGGGCTTGAACTGCTTCACTGCCATCGCTACACGCCCTCGAAGATCTCGATCTTGTCGCCAGGCGCGAGCGTGACGACAGCCTTCTTCCAGTCCGGCTGCTTCGTCATGTTGCGACCGTAGCGGCGTTGCTTGCCCTTCATGGTGGCGGTGTTCACCGCGGTGACGCTGACGCTGAACGCGACCTCGATCGCGTGCTTGATCTGCATCTTGTTCGCGCGCTTGTCGACTTCGAACGCGTATTTGTTGAGCGCCGTCATGACCTGCGCCTTCTCGGTGATCAGGGGGCGCCGAATGATGCCGTAGGAGTGCAGCTGCTTTGGCATCGGCTAGGCCTCCACCTTCGCGGCGCGCTTCGTTGCGGCGCGCTCGCCGCCCCAGAGCGCCTCGGCGCCACGCACGGCGTCGACGGTCATGAGCAGGCCCTGTGAGGCGAGCATATCGGCGACGTTCAGGTACGCCGCGGGCAGCGTGCTCACGTCTTCCAGGTTCGAGGAGCTGGCGCGGACGTTGGCATCGCTCGCGGCGGTGACGACGAGGACGGAGCGCTGGAACCCGAGCGCTTTCAGGGTGGCCACCATGGTGCGGGTACTCGGGGCGGGCAACGACAGGTCCTGCACCACGCGCAGGCTGCCGTCGGCAGCCTTCGCGGAGAGCACGGAGCGGATGGCGAGGCGGCGCATGCGCTTCGGCAGGTCCTTGGCGTAGCTCCGGGGGCGGGGACCGTGGACGATGCCGCCGTGGCGGTGCTGCGGCGCGCCGATGCCGCCCTGGCGCGAGCGCCCGGTGCCCTTCTGGGGGCGGATCTTCTTGGTGGAGTAGGACACTTCGCCGCGCGTCTTCGTGGTCGCGCTGCCGACGCGCTTGTTGGCGCGCGAGGTGACGAGCGCCTGGTGCACGACCGGCGCGTTCGGCGGGATGCCGAAGACGGCGTCATCGACCTCGATGGAGTCGACTTCCTTCCCGGCCATGTCGTGCACGCTCAGTTTCATCGCCTACTTCTTGCTATGCGTCTTGGCGTGGCGGACGCGCACGGTACCGTTGGCGGCGCCGGGCACGGAGCCCTCGATCAGGAGCAGTCCCCTGGCTTCGTCCTTCGCGATGAGGCGGAGGTTCTTCGCCGTGACCTGCACGGCGCCCATGTGACCGGCCATCTTCTGGCCCTTGTACACCCGGCCGGGCGTGGTGCCGGAGCCGATCGAGCCGGGGGCGCGGTGGCGGTCGGACTGGCCGTGCGTCTTCGGGCCGCCGCTGAAGTTGTGACGCCGCACGCCGCCGGCGAAGCCGCGGCCGCGCGACATGCCGGTCACGTCCACGAGCTGCCCGGCCTCGAAGAGCTCGATGCCGACGCGATCGCCGATGCTGTATTCTCCCTCGCCGCGCACGCGGAACTCGCGCAGGACGCGGAAGTCGCCGAGCTTCTTAAGGTGTCCGCGCATGGGTTTGTTGAGGCGCTTCCGCGTGCCAAAGCCGGCCTGGACCGCGGCGTAGCCATCCTTCGGGGCGGTCTTGACCTGAGTCACGATCATCGGGCCGGCTTCCACGACGGTGACGGCGTGGATCTGGCCCCGGTCATCGAAGACCTGGGTCATGCCGAGCTTGCGTCCGAGGAGTCCTTCGAGCGGCATCTCTTCCCCTACAGCTTGATCTCGATATCGACGCCGGACGGCAGCTGCAGCCGCATCAGCGTGTCGACGGTCTTCGAGCTGGGCTCCAGGATGTCGATCAGGCGCTTGTGCGTGCGCATCTCGAACTGTTCCTGGGAATCCTTATCGATGAACGGCGAGCGGATGACGCAGTACTTCCGGATCTCGGTCGGCAGGGGGATGGGACCGGCGACGGCGGCGCCGGTGCGCTCGGCCGCCTCGACGATCTGCTCGGCCGACTGGTCGAGGATGCGGTGGTCGTATGCCTTGAGCCTGATCCGGATCTTCTGCCTTGCCATAGTCCGTGCCTTCAGCGGGCGCAGCAGGCTGCGCCCCTACCGTGTGTTGGTGCGGGCGCAGCCTGCTGCGCCCCGCGTCTATGCGGTCGCGCGGATTGCCCGCTTCGAACGCGTGCCGAGAATCTTCTCTGCCACGCCGCGAGGCACTTCCTCGTAGCGCTCGAATTCCATGCTGTAGCTAGCGCGGCCGGTGGTCAGCGAGCGCAGATCGGTAGCATACCCGAACGTTTCGGCAAGCGGCACGAGAGCGCGGATCACCTTGAGGTTGCCGCGCTGGTCGTACTCGGTGATCTGGCCGCGCCGGGCGCTGATGTCGCCGAGGACGTCGCCGTAGAACTCCTCGGGGGTACTGATCTCGAGCTTCATGACGGGCTCGAGAAGGATCGGGTTGGCGCGCTCCATAGCGCTCTGGAACGCCATGGATCCGGCGGTCTTGAATGCCATCTCGGACGAGTCGACGTCGTGGTAGTCGCCGCCGAGCAGGAAGACGCGGACGTCGATCACGGGGTAGCCGGCGAGCACGCCACTTTCGAGCGCGCTCCGCACACCTTCCTCGATCGGCTTGATGAACTCCTTCGGGACCTCGCCGCCGACGACCTTGTCGACGAATTCGAATCCGGTGCCCTGTTCGAGCGGCTCGATCTCGACGCGGGCGACGCCGTACTGGCCGCGGCCGCCGGTCTGGCGGACGAAGCGCCCTTCGGCCTTCGCCGAGGACTTGATGGTCTCCTTGTAGGCGACCTCGGGCTTGCCGACGTTCGACTCGACGCGGAACTCGCGCTTCATGCGGTCGACGAGGACGTCGAGGTGCAGCTCGCCCATGCCGGAGATGATCGTCTGGCCGGTCTCCTGGTCGTAGCGCATGCGGAAGCTGGGGTCTTCTTCGGAGAGCTTGGCGAGCGCCTCGCCCATGCGGTCCTGGTCGTCCTTGGTCTTGGGCTCGACGGCGACATGGATGACGGGCTCCGGGAAGACGATGGACTCGAGCAGGACGGGGTGGCGGGCATCGCAGAGGGTGTCGCCCGTGGTGGTGAGCTTGAGGCCCATGGCGGCGATGCCGCCGGCGCCCACCTCTTCGATATTTTCGCGGTGGTTGGCGTGCATCTGCATGATGCGGCTGACGCGCTCCGTCTTCTCGCGAGTCGAGTTGTAGACGCTCGATCCGGTCGTGAGCTTGCCGGAGTAGACGCGGAAGTACGCCAGGCGCCCCAGGTTCGGGTCGGTGACGATCTTGAAGGCAAGCGCGGCGAACGGCTCGTCGTCTTTCGGGCGGCGGAGTTCTTCCTCGTGCGTCTTCGGGTTGATGGCGGTCATGGGCGGGACGTCGTCCGGCGAGGGCAGGAGCTCGACCACGGCGTCAAGCAGGAGTTGCACGCCCTTGTTCTTGAGAGCGCTGCCGCAGAGCACCGGGGTTGTCGTCGGGTGTTCCGGGTTGACGGGGGTTTCGAGCGTGACGCGGCGAAGGGCGGCCATGATCTCGTGCGGCGTGAGGGTGTGGCCTTCGATCAGGCTGATCGCGGTCTGCTCGTCGACATCGCCGATGGCGTAGATCATCTTCTCGTGCCACTCGCCGGCCTGTTTGCGGTACTTGTCGGGGATGTCGATCTGCTCGGGGGCGTCGTCGCGGTTGCCGGTGAAGGTCCACGCCTTCATTTCGATGAGGTCGATGACGCCGGCGAAGTCGGCCTCGGCGCCCATGGGGATCTGGACGGGGATGGGCTTCGCGCCGAGGCGCTCGTCGATCATCTCGACGGTGCGCCAGAAGTTGGCGCCCATGCGGTCCATCTTGTTGACGAAGCAGATGCGCGGGACGCGGTACTTGTCGGCCTGGCGCCAGACGGTTTCGGACTGCGGCTCGACGCCGGCGACGGCATCGAACACGACGACGCCGCCATCGAGCACGCGGAGGCTGCGCTCGACCTCGACGGTGAAGTCGACGTGGCCGGGGGTGTCGATGATGTTGATCTGGTGGCTCTTCCACTCGGCGGTTGTGGCGGCGGCGGTGATGGTGATGCCGCGCTCGCGTTCCTGTTCCATCCAGTCCATGACGGCGGTGCCTTCGTGGACCTCGCCGATCTTGTAGGTCCGGCCGGTGTAGTAGAGGACGCGTTCGGTCACGGTCGTCTTACCCGCGTCGATGTGGGCGATGATGCCGATGTTCCGGATGCGTTCGATGGGTATCGTGCGTGGCATGACGTTGGGGAACGTGGGGACGGGCGCCTGCGGCGGGAGTCCTCGTTCCGTCCTTTGCTCAACTCCTCCGGCCGGCACCGTGGTCGGCAACAATTGCCGCCGGGACGATTTCGTCGCCGGCGGCGCGTCCGCTCGAAAGCGGACCGGTCAGCGTTACCACCGATAGTGGACGAAGGCGCGGTTGGCCTCCGCCATGCGGTGGGTATCTTCCTTGCGCTTGATGGTGGCGCCCTGCCCGGAGGCGGCGTCCATCAATTCAGCGGCGAGGCGGTCGGCCATGGACTTGCCGCTCCTGGCGCGGGCGGAGCGCAGCAGCCAGCGGATGGCGAGCGCCATGCGGCGCTCGGCGCGGATGTCGACCGGCACCTGATAGGTGGCACCGCCGACGCGCCTGGGCTTCACCTCGATCGTGGGAGTGGCGTTGCGGAGGGCGATCTCGAAGGTGTCGATCGGGCTCTTGCGCGTCTGCGTCTCGATGCGGTCGAGGGCGGCGTACATGATGCGCTCGGCGGTGCTCTTCTTGCCGCGCTGCATGAGTTTGTTGACGAACATGGTGATCGTGCGGTTGGCGTAGCGCCCGTCCGGCAGGATCTCTCGTTTGGTGATCTTGGCTCGTCTGGGCATGGTGCTCTCCGCTACGCCTTGCGCGTGCCGTATTTGCTGCGTCCGCGCTTGCGGTTGGCGACGCCCTGCGCATCGAGGGCGCCGCGGATGATGTGGTAGCGGACGCCGGGGAGGTCCTTCACGCGTCCGCCGCGGATCAGGACGACCGAGTGCTCCTGGAGCGAATGGCCCTCGCCGGGGATGTACGCGGTGACCTCGATGCCGTTGGTGAGGCGCACGCGGGCGATCTTGCGGAGGGCCGAGTTGGGCTTCTTGGGGGTCATGGTGCGGACCTGGGTGCAGACGCCGCGCTTCTGAGGCGAACCCTTGCCGCGCACGGTGCGATTCTTGAGCGAGTTGTAGGTAAAGCGAAGGGCGGGCGCCTTCGTCTTCTTCGTGGCCTTCTTGCGGCCCTTGCGCACGAGTTGACTGATCGTCGGCACGGCGACTCCGTTGTGCTCGCTATCCGATGCCCGCTGCCGTCCGAGATGCCCCCGACCGAGGGCACACGAAAGGCCGGTAAGCCTTATTGCTGAGCCAGTCCGGCGTCCGCGGCAGCGGACCGATGCCGGCCGTTGTCACTTTGGGGTCTTCCGACCTGTATGTGAGCTGGCGTCATACACGCCCGGCGGCACGCCAGGCGCAACGCAGAATCTTATCAGCGAATGAAGCAAAGTGTCAAGGAATTTGAAGCTAACTGTAGATGGGCAGTAATTCTGTCACACCCTAATGGGCAGTGATTCTGTCACACCATGAAAGACAGAATCACGTTGAACAGCAGGGAACAGCGACGGGGACAGGTCCTGGGGTGGCTCATTCAGGGA